>Ga0116174_10003963_pt1 | contig 11957 bp, 11 predicted proteins | sample AD_UKC087_MetaG_FD_89801 | JGI IMG/M metagenome (GOLD analysis project Ga0116174, IMG submission 89801) | Active sludge microbial communities of municipal wastewater-treating anaerobic digesters from USA - AD_UKC087_MetaG | ecosystem: Engineered > Bioreactor > Anaerobic > Digestate | place: USA...
ACCTCTTTGCCATCCATCTCCGCATTAATATCTCCGGAATAATGAGTTCTGAGGATCAAGTCGTCTCACGGAAGCGACAATGAACTTCAGATATAAAAGACGACTGGACAGCCAAAATCATAGGGGAAGATAGAGACAAATAGATGAAGCACAATATTTTCCTAGAGATCTGCACAGGCTCACAGGTTCTCTTCGCCACCTTCTTCGAGTCTATCAGAATCAGAGTGGGGTGAAGGATTGAGATTATTGGAAAGGATGCCCACAGGGATTCCCGGTCTCGATAAAATGATCGAAGGAGGTCTCCCCAGGCCATCGCTCATACTGCTGGCTGGCGAAGCCGGTGCGGGCAAGACCACATTCTGCACCCAGTTTCTCTGCAAAGGCGCTGAACTCGGCCAGCGCAGTCTTTATCTGAGAGCTTTTGGCGGTCCGCCAGACCTGCTGATCAACTACGCATCCTGTTTCGAATTTGTTAAGAGCACTTACTTCGGCCAGGAGATCTGCTATATGGAGCTCGAGGAGATGATGGAGAGAGCTTGCCAGTGGCAGGACTTCCTGGAACTTCTGAAAAACAGGATCGAGTCCATCCAGCCGGCTCGAATGGTTATGGAAGACCTCTCTCTATTAGAGGATATTCTTAAAGACGAATACTGGCGTTTTCTTCTCAAGCTCTCTCATCTGATAAAGGATAACGCTATAGTTGCCCTGCTGGCAGAGGATGCTCTGCCGGGCGCTGCATATCTAACTCACATCGCTCAGGTGGCGGACGGAATAATACTGCTCCAGAACGAAGAGATGAAATTCACCCGGAGAAGATCCCTGGAGGTGATTAAGATGAGCGGAACATCTCATAATATAGGAAAGCATGCAGTAGATATATCTGCCAAGGGATTAATGGTCTATCCGGGTCTTTAGCCATGACACACTCCTTGCGGGATCTCCTGGGCCAGAGTGAATTCTGGATCTTTATATTTGTCGCAGGCTGGGTGCTGCTGAACTGGCCGCTGATCAAACTGGCGGAAGGACTGACCTGGTGGGGCGTGCCGGCCATACTGATCTACATCGCATCGATATGGCTTCTGCTCACCCTGGCCATGTATCTATTCGAGAGAGAGGTGGAGGAGTGATCGGACCACATCTGGCTTTAGCTTTCATGCTCATTTATCTGCTGCTTCTCTTTGCCATCGCCCGCTTCGCCGACCGGCAGAAGCTTCTGGGAAGGAGCATTGTGGCCAATCCCTACGTCTACGCCCTCTCCCTCTGTGTCTATGTATCCACCTGGACCTTTTACGGCTCCATCGGCAGGGCGGCATCAGATGGCCTGGAGTTTCTGCCCATATACCTGGGACCGGTACTGGCCATGACTGTAGGTTGGATAGTGATCAGAAAGATGATCCGGGTATCCAAAGAGCACCGTCTGACCTCCATAAGCGATTTCATCAGCTTTCGCTACGGACGCAGCTACACTATAGGCGCAGTGGTGGCAGCATTCAGCCTGATTATGGTCACACCCTATGTGGCATTGCAGTTGATAGCCATATCTACCTCTCTGGAGATCCTGAGCGGAGAAGAGATCGTCCTATTGGGGGTCAATTTGGAGAGCAAACTGCTGGTGGCAGTCCTGCTGGGGGCCTTTGCAGTGATATTCGGAGCCCGCCACCTAGATCCCATGGAGCGACATGAGGGATTGATCGCTGTGGTGGCCTTTGAGTCTCTGGTCAAGATCCTAGCCTTTCTGCTGGTGGGCTTCTATGTTGCCTACGGCGTCTTTGGAGGATACGAAAATATCACCCACCGGATTGTGGACCTAGCTGATCTAGATCCGGCTTATTCCACGCTCATCGATCTGGAGCCGACAATGTGGTTCACCCTGACCTTGGTCTCCTTCTTTGCCATATTATTCCTGCCCCGACAGTTCCATGTCATGGTGGTGGAAAACTCCTCCGAGAGGCATCTTCGCAAGGCCATGTGGCTGTTTCCACTGTATCTCCTGCTGATAAACATCTTTGTTCCCGCCATAGCCTGGGGCGGTCTGCTTCTGGATGTAAAGGGGCTCAAGGATGCATACATATTGAATATACCATACTCTCTAGGGGCAGAGTGGCTATCTGTATTGGTATTCATCGGAGGAGTATCCGCAGCCACGGCAATGATACTGGTGGAATCGGTAGCTGTTGGAACAATGCTGCTCAACGATCTGGAGATGCCTTATCTTTTAAGCCATATCAATAAAGAGAAGAATCTAGCCCGGATCATCCTCAATACCAGGAGGCTGAATATCCTTCTGGTGGTATTGCTCGGATACCTATTCTCTCTCGCCCTGGCCTACCAGACATTGGCGGATATAGGTGTGGTCTCCTTTCTGGCCGCAAGCCAGCTGGCTCCTGCTGCCCTGGGTGGCCTGTACTGGAAGAGAGGAAGCCGGCAAGGGGCGATGGCCGGACTGCTCTTCGGCTTTCTGCTCTGGGCTTATACCGCTCTTCTGCCCACCCTGGCCAAGGCATATCCGTGGCTCGGCGATATAGTCCGGGAGGGTCCTTGGGGCATGAGCCTCCTCATCCCAACCAATCTACTAGGCCTGGACCTGGATATCTGGACCAATTCCGCCTTCTGGACCCTTCTAATCAACTGCAGCCTTTACGTCCTGGTCTCCCTCTCCAGCAGGATCGACCCGGATGAGGAGAGGTCGGCCAGCAGCTTTGTTGATGCTTTTGCAGAAAAGAAGGATGGAATGGACGAAGTGGAGGCAGAAAAGGGTCCGGCTCAGGGAACCGTGGACGACCTGCAGTCTGTCCTGGCTCATTACCTGGGAGAGACAGAGGCTCGAGAGCAGGTAGACCAGTATCTGGAGATTATGGGGGCAGGAAGGGATACAATTACCCCCGGCCAGCTTCGACTGCTCTGGCAGCAGTTCGAGAAGACTCTCACCGGGCTGATGGGCTCGTCTGCAACCAAGATGATAGTGGACGACCAGATTACTGTCAAGCCGGTGATGGAGGCGGCCAAAGAGACCATGCCCACCTATGATCTGGTGCGGGGCAAGATCTATGTTGCGCCGGATATGGCTTATGAGGTTTTCACAGACCAGATCACTCATGGTGTAGAGGGACTTTGCATCACCCATACCTCTCCCGATGAGGTGAGACGGCGCTGGGGCTTTAAGGAGACGCCCATCATCAAGCTCTCCGAGGAGAGGGGAAGCGACAGATACATCTCGCCGCGAAATCTGCCGCTGCTCTATATGACCATAAAGTCATTTGTTGATTCCAGCAAGAGAAGCATCGTTCTCATAGACAGCATCGAGCAGATCATCGATGAGAATGAGGCCAGGGCTTCTCCCAGGGAGGTTCTTGACTTCGTCTATCAGATGGAGCTCTTGGGGCACAGAACTCATCTGATACTCTCTGAGCGGCAGGAGTTCGTATGGAATGAGATGACTGCGACCATAAATGAGGTCAAGGAGCTGATATTCATCCTGGGACCTCTTTCGAGCTATCTGTTCCGGGTATTCTCAGAGGCCATGCTCTCTCAGCTCGAGGAGGAGACGAGAAGAGATGCGGTGGCAGAGGCCAATGAGGCCATAGCCTCGGGGGGATTCTTTGAGGCTGAGAAAAAGCCGCTCTTTGACGATGAAACTGCATCATGCGAGCCCGAGATGAAGCAGGCGGTTGGGCCAGGCCTGTCACTCGACCTTCCAAGGGATCTAAAGCTGACCCGGCGCAGCTTCTTCACTGCTATTCGAAAGCTGGCCAGGATCATCAAAGGGCATCAGCCGTCCTTCGACCTGATAGCCAGTCTGTCAGAGCTGATGAAAAGCTATGGTCGAAGCCCTTACGAGATCGCGCTTATACCCGGTACGACCTACATCGTCACTGAGGAGAAGCCGCACCGGAGCCTGGAGCTTTATAGCGAGCTGGTCAGGCACGGCATGGACGGACTGTGCCTGAGCCGCTATAATCCCCGAACCCTGGCTGAGAGATTCAATGTGCCCCTTGACAGCGTAATATGGCTGACCCAGAAGAGCGAGCCTGGATATAGGACAGTTGACCCGAGCAACTTCCCCCGCCTCTCCAGCCTCATCTCCGATTTCCTGGATAAAGCCAATTACCCTCTGATATTGCTGGAGGGGATGGGTTATCTCATCACTCAGAGCAACTACGAGACGGTGCTGCGCTTTGTTCAATCCCAGAGAGATGAGATTGCCTTAAAGAGCGCCATTATGCTGGTTCATATCGATCCGCTCTCCCTGGACACCAAGGAGCTGCACCGGTTGGGAAGCGAAATGGAGCCGTTTCAGGCCTGATCTCCCAAAATGCTTTTAATATCAGACACCGGTATCCTATACCATGATCGAAGTGGGGTTTCTGCTTTTGCTGGCAATGGCGATCTTTGCTGGATTTCTGATACTGAGGTCGATCAAGAACTTTGCCATCAATGCGGTTATGGGACTGATCATGCTCTTTCTGGCCAATGCAGTGTTCGGCCTCGGCATAGGCTACGGCTGGCTGACAATATTAATATGCGGCATTGGAGGGGTCCTGGGTGCAGTTCTGGTGATCATATTGCACCTCATGGGACTTGGATTCTGAGTGGATGGAGCAGAATAGGTGATACTCCCCTGCCGACCTCGAGCTATGTTAGGTGCAAGACAATGTGAGCCGCTCCCAAACATTGAAACTGGTAGGTCCAAGGCGGCACAAAGGCAAAGGAGGGTAGATGGCATAGAAAAGCCGCCCCGGGCCACAAGCCGGGTGCAAAACCGATAATACTTTATAAGTGTGTCGGTTGAATGCCGGCTAACTGGCAGAGGCCTTGCTCTCAAGGGATACCGATAAGCCTAATTACTTTTCTGATCGTCCATCTTTCATGAAACGCATCGGCATCGCCGACACCACATTTGCCCGGATAGACATGGCCCGCGCTGCTATCTCTGTCATCAAGAAGGAGTCCTCTGCCGAGGTCGTGCGTTACACCGTTCCCGGCATAAAGGATCTGCCCGTGGCGGCTAAAAAGCTGCTGGGGGAGGAGAGATGCGACATAGTCATGGCCCTGGGCATGCCCGGAGCAGCGGACAAGGATAAGATGTGCGCCCATGAGGCTTCCACCGGCCTTATCGCTGCCCAGCTCCTGACCAACCGCCATATCATAGAGGTCTTCGTCCACGAGGATGAGGCTCCCGACGAGCCCACCCTGGCTCATCTGGCCCGCAGGAGGGCAGAGGAGCATGCCCTGAATGCAGTGCGCCTGATATATCATCCGGAGACGCTTGTCAGGCTGGCAGGCACCGGCCAGAGGCAGGGTTACGAGGATGCCGGCCCCATCGAGGGCAGCTTGGGCGGATATTCTGGCCATTGATTCGGACTGAAGAGGGAACTGAAAGCAGCAGCTATTCACAGCTATTCATAATGGGCAAAAAGAGGGTGAAAAGAGAGGCATCCCTTTAAGCCGGGATGCCTTCCTCCAAGGAAGGGGTCAGACCTTCAGACTGATCTAAAATCTGGTCGGCAGCAGGGAAAGGGATATCTGCTTGGATTGGCAAAGGCCCTGCTGCAGACTTATTCTCACCTTCTGTTCCGGCGCTCTCCTCGTCAGTTAGGGGGATGGGAGAAGCCTCACCAGCAGCCATGAGGTCTGCGAGGATGGAGGCGGCGCTCTCCGCCTCGGCCGGGAGACTTATATCCAGCTCCTCATTGTGGCCCTGGAAGGTCATGGAGAGATCTGATCTGATGATCATCTCCACTGCATCATCTTCCTGCTCCGCCGACAGACCTAACGAGCGGGGATTGATGACGAATACCTGCCGCACCTCCGCCTTCTTGAGGTTATGGCTCTCTTTGTCTATCCAGTAGGTGGCAGTGAGGTTGGAATTAGAGTATATTTCGCTGTAGTTGATATCCAGTTGGGGCAGGAGCGATGCAGCCTCTGCCGAGAGCTGCTCGGCCATAGATCCCATGTCCATCTCCGCCAGGACCTTATAGCATTCCCGATCCTCCAGCATCTCCGAGCCCAGAAGGCTCAAACGGGACTGATTAAGGATCATTAGCTGCTGGTCCATTGTGGTCTGGCTGGACCAGGCCTGGTCCATGGTGGGCATCTTCAGGAAGGTCCAGTTGCCATCCAGCTTCATGTATATGGTTTCATTTATCAGGAACTCCTCCAGGGCCATGATGCTGGTGTTTGAAGCATTGCTCCGGTCATAGGTCAGGCCCACCAGGGAGAGCCTCAGGGCCTTCTCGGTCATATTGGCAGCGCCGAAGCCCAAGGAACGGGTGACCAGCCTCTGGGAGTTGCCGGAGTCCAAGTTCACCAGATCGATATTCTGCTCCATGTCCATCAAGAAGCGGTAGGACTGCAGATCTACGGAGGACCGGCTCACCAGGGACTTGAGAGTGGAAGCCATCAGCTCATCCGGGAGGATGCTGTCATTCTGGCCTGCTGCCGGCAGGCATAACAGCACAACCAGGGAGAATATAATTAATGATCTCATGGAAAAAGATAGGCGGGGCAAGCGTATATCCTTTTGCCTCGCCCAGATCCCATAAAATATGGAAAGCTCCTCTTTTCCATCTCAAATCGTCCTTGTCAGAGAGCTGAGGAAGATGACGAAGAATATCCAGCCCAATAGTCGCAGCAAAACCACCACATATCGAGCCAGGCCCACGGGCACGAACTCTGATGGAGTGGCGGAGATGATGTTGCTGGCCCCGGAGGTGAAGTAGGTGGTGGAGAGGAGAAGCGACTCCCAGATGGAGACCTTTCCAGCTGCCTTTTCCATTACGATGCGATTAACGGAACTTTCTGTCAGCTGGGAGAACTGCTTGGATCTGACGATGCTATTGGTCAGGAAGAAGAAAAGGCCTCCAATAAGAATAAAGGTCATGGACCAGCCCAAGGGCCATAACGGGCGCAGTCCGTAGCCGTATGTGGCATAGGCAAGGAAGTCAAAGAGCCAGCGGCCGAAATCTTGCTTGGTCCAAAGATCTGCTCTGTGCTCGCAGCGATAGGAGAACTCGCACTCGCTCGCGTCATCTAAGTAGCCCCTCATATCGATATTCTTTCTCAAGAGAACATATGCTGAGTCATCATAGGCCAGATCTTGAATGGAAGACCAGCGGAGGTCGAGCTTTTCTACATCAGTTCCTTTCAGGGAGAGGTTTTCTATCCTCACATTGTCGAAGGTGGCATCTTCTTTGAAACGGATGTCATTGAAAAGAGCATTCTGGATGGAGGAGTTTCTGAAATAAGATTCCTGATGGAAATTGGCGCTTTCAAAGTTGGCCGTCTGGCTGAATTGAGTTTGATCAAAGTTGGCATCCTGAAAGAAATCCGCGCTCTCAAAGACAGCTGCTTGATCGAACCGGGCTTTTTGGAAATCTGCCGCCTGCTGGAATTTTGCAAGCTTGAAGTTCGCATTCTGGGCGAACTCTGCAGATTCGAAACTGGCGCTCTGGCCAAATTTCGCGCTCCTAAATTCAGCCTCTTTCAAGAAACGGGCTTTCTTGAAGTAGGCGGTCTGGTTGAATTGAGCGCTGACAAATCTTGCCTTCTGATTGAATTCGGATTGTCTGAAGTAGGCGGTTTGGCCGAACTGGGCGGAGGAAAAAATGGCAAGAGCATTGAACCGGGAGGTGCTGAAGTCTGCGTCATCCTCAAACCTGGCGTTATTGAAGTTGGGTGTGTCATTGAACCATAAATCATTAAGGATACCCGAGACATGAATCTGGTTCCATGAAAGTCGACTGGTTTTTTGAGAATTAGTTTATTGAGATAGACCTGGTTTAAGATCACCGAATTGGAAATTCTTAAAGGCGAATCGATCTCGGCCCTTCCTGCCGAATACTGGATATTCTCCTTCCCTGCTTTTCTCTCCCTATTATCCAGCCGGCTCAGATTCAGATCGCCCTTGACTATGACGTTTTCGTATGCCACCGGCTGCCTCTGCTCGATCTTCTCTATGATCTCCTTCGCCTCAATGATGCGAGACGGCTCTGCCAGAGCAGACTGAGCTAAGAATAAAAATATGACTATAAATAAAGCCAAAATATGCCCTCTTCCAGACAACATGGATACCTCCTGCTTTGGCAGCTTTAACGACTTAGATTATATTTAAACTGTCCTGGTCAGGGAGCTGAGGAACAGGACGAAGAATATCCAGCCCAGGAGCCGCAGAATCACCACCACATATCGCCCTCGGCCTATGGGCACGAACTCGGTGGGGGTGGCGGAGATGATGCTGCTCGCCCCTGAGGTGAAGTAGGTGGCGCTGAGGAGGAGGGCCTCGTAGATGGAGACCTTGCCCTCCGGCTTCTCCTCTTTCCTGCGAAGAGCGAGCGGCTTCTTTCCTGAATGAGACTCCTTCGATCTGGCGACGCTTCCGGTCAAAAAGAAGAAGAGACCGCCCAGGAAGATAGAGACACACGACCAGAACAGAGGCCAGGTCGGACGCAGGCCATAGCCGTAGCTGCGCCAAGCCAGGAGATCGAAAAGCCAGCCATCGAACTTGTGCTGGCGGAATAGCTCCTGCCTATGTTTGCAGCGATAGGAATACTGGCACTCCCTGGCGTCGTCTGTGAAGCCGAGCTTGTTGAAGTTTTGTATCAGGAGGTGGTAGGCGGTGTCGTCGTAGGCCAGGTCGTGGATGGAGGACCAGCGGATGTTGAGGGTGTCGTACTTGGTGCGGTTGAGGGAGAGGGTGCCTTTGATCTGAGCACCCTGGAAGAACGCTTCTTTGGAGAACTGGCTATTGTCGAAGGAGACATAGAGGAAGCTGGCATCCTCTAAGTATGTATCTTGTTTGAACTTCGCTCCCCAGAATAAAGCTGTCTGGTTGAACTGCGTTGACCGAAAATTTGCGATCTGGTTGAACTGCGTTGATCGGAAATATGCGATCTGGTTGAACTGCACTTCTGAGAAGTGGGCGATCTGGTTGAATTGCACTTCTGAGAAGTCGGTCTGATTGAACTGCGCTCCCCAGAAGTCGGCGTCTTGGTTGAACTGAGCATACCGGAAATAGACACCTCGGCTAAACTGCGCTTCTAAGAAATAGGCTGTCTGATTGAACTGCGCTGCCGCGAAGTTAGCGGTCTGGTTGAACTCGGCATTTCGGAAACCTGCGGTCTGGTTGAACTGCGCTTCTGAGAAATAGGCTGTTTGATTGAACTGCGCTTCCGAGAAGTCAACCTCCTGGTTAAACTGCGTTCTCGAAAAGTCGGCCTCCTGGTTGAATTGCGCTCCAGTGAAGGCGGTATTGTATGTGATGTAGTTCGTGACTTTGGTCTGAGTTCCATGCAAGATGGACTCCCAGGAGAAATAGTAAAATTCTTTATTGAACTGCGCTCCTGAGAAGTCGGCAGTCTGATTGAACCGCGCTCCCGAGAAATCAGCTATCTGGTTGAACTGCACATTCTGGAAGGTGGCGGTCTGGTTGAACTCCGCTTCCCTAAAGTCGGCAGTTTCGTTGAACTTTGAACTCGATAGATAAACAACCCCTTCAAATCTGGTGCCAGAAAAATCTATAGTGTTCTGAAAAGCAGTCTCTTTTAGATTTATGGAACCCTTTATGATCGAGTTGTCGATAATAATAGGAGAGACGACAAAAATCACCTCATAATCAGTTGCTCCCCAAAATTTTTCATTGCTTACCAGCTTCACGGTTGCCCTAGGAAGGTCCAGCCCACTCAGATCAAGATCCCCCTCTACAATGACATTGTCATAATCGACCGGTTGGCCCAATTCGATCTTTTTCAGGATCTCCCCAGCATCAATAATGCGAGATGGCTCTGCCAGAGCAGCTTGCCCCGAGAATAATATCACGATTATACATAAAGCTAAAATATGCCGCTGGCCAGACACAACTCGCTGCTGGAAGATCATAGATTATATTTCTTCCTATATTCCTTCCGGGAGTCTTGGAAAAATGGAGAAAGTGCCTACTCAATCTTCTTGAACATGCTTCCCTTGACCCCGCAGACCGGGCACCTCTCCGGAGCCTCTCGCTCCACGGTCATGCCGCAGACGGGGCAGACATAGTAGGGATAGATCTCCTTCTTCTCCTCAAGCCCCTCCAGAACGCCATGATATAGCCGGGCATGATCCTCCTCCACGGCATTGGCGTAATTGAAGCTCCTCTCTGCCACCTTGGCCCCCTCTGCCTTGGCTGCGGCGATCATCTCCGGGTACATCTCCTTGAACTCGTGGGTCTCCCCGGCTATGGCCTCCCGCAGGTTTTCCTTGGTGCTCTTGATGGCTTTGAGCGCCCGCAGGTGGTTGGCAGAATGAACCGCCTCCGCCTCCGCGGCAGCCCGGAAGAGCCGCGCCGCCTGGGGATAGCCCTCCTTGTCCGCCTGGGCGGCAAAGGCGCTGTATTTCCTGTTCGCCTGGCTCTCTCCGGCAAAGGCCTCCATCAAAAATTCTTCGGTCTTGGTCAAATCAAATCACCTTCTCCATACATTCCCGCCAACCAAGTTAAGCCTTTTTGCCGGAGCATCTTTAAATCCCAGCAGGCAGAGATTGCGCCCCTGCAAATGAGCCAGAGAATCATCGAGGTCAAGGACCTGGAGTACAGCTACAACGGCTTCAAGGCCGTGGATGGCGTCAGCTTCTTCGTGCGGGAGGGAGAGATCTTCTCCTTTCTGGGGCCCAACGGGGCGGGCAAGAGCACTGTGATCAACATACTGACCACCCTCCTGCCGGTGCAGAAGGGCAGCGTCTCCATAGCCAGCCACGACCTGGCGGCTGAACCGCAGGCCGTCCGCCGCTCCATCGGCATAGTCTTTCAGGATGAGACACTGGACCGCGACCTGACGGTCAAAGAGACTTTGGAGCTGCACGGCCGAATCTACTCCATGCCCAAGACGGAGAGAAGAGAGCGGATCGAGGAGATCATTGCCCTGGTGGAGCTGGAAGACAAAAGGAATGTTCGCACCCGCTATCTCTCCGGGGGGATGAAGCGACGGCTGGAAATTGGCCGGGGCCTCATGACCCGGCCGCAGGTCCTCTTTTTAGACGAGCCCACCATTGGTCTCGACACCCAGACCCGCCGCAGGCTCTGGGAGTACATCAAGCGGGTCAACGACTCGGGGACCACCATCTTCCTGACCACCCATTATATGGACGAGGCGGACCAGGTCAGCAACTGGATCGACATCCTGGACCACGGGAAGATCATCGCCTCAGGCGAGCCGGCCACTCTCAAGAATGCCCTGGGGAGCGATATGATATATCTGGACACCAGCGACAATCCTTCCGCCGAGAGCCTCTTGAATGGACTCAAATCCGTCCGGGGTATCAAGTCCACTCCCCAGGGCCTGGCAGTCACCATCAACGCCGACGGCACTCGCTGCCTGCCCTTGATCATGAACCGCCTGCAAGAGAAGGGCATAAGCATTAGCAGTGTCAATTTGAAGAAGCCCACATTGGATGATGTATTCGTGCATTACACCGGAAGAGACATCCGCGATGCCGGGGCGGGAAAGCTGCACCGACTGCCTTTGCCCAAAGGAGTGCGTTAAAATGTCCTGGGAGTTTCTGACTATCTACTGGCGGGATATGCTCCGCTTCGTTCGCTTCCGGATAGCCCTGGTGGTCTCCCTGATCCAGCCCGCCCTCTGGATGGCCCTCTATGGAGCAGCCATGTCCAGCAACCTCTCCCGGCTCAGCTCAGGGCTGGATCTGCCTGCCGGGGCAGCCTCGGTCTCCTATCTCACATTCATGGGGGCGGGGGTGATTGCTCTTACCACCCTTTTTACCAGCCTCTTCGGGGGCATAACCCTGTTATTCGACAAGAACTGGGGGCTGATGAGGGAGCTTCTGGCCAGCCCCATGCCCAGAAACCATATCATCCTGGGAATCGGCCTGTCCGGAGTGACCAAGTCCTTTATCCAGGTTATGGTGATCATGGGCTTTGGCCTCTTAATCGGCGTGCGCTTCTTTCCCGGCTATACCCCTCTCCAGACCGC
>Ga0116174_10003964_pt1 | contig 11953 bp, 7 predicted proteins | sample AD_UKC087_MetaG_FD_89801 | JGI IMG/M metagenome (GOLD analysis project Ga0116174, IMG submission 89801) | Active sludge microbial communities of municipal wastewater-treating anaerobic digesters from USA - AD_UKC087_MetaG | ecosystem: Engineered > Bioreactor > Anaerobic > Digestate | place: USA...
GACTTCATCGGGGGAGTTGCTGAGGAATACATACCTTAAAGAAATAAAAATTGTCCGATCTTCCCCAAATGTACTCTTTGCCATTGACTCATCGAATCTTTATAAAAGTATCGATCGAGGCGTAACCTGGAACGAGATTGCCTCCGATGTATTCGTTAATGTCAGAATCGCAAATCTGACTTTAAATCCGATCAGGGCTTTGGAGTTATGCATTTCTACAAATTCAGGACTTTTCAAGAGCATGGATGGTGGTAACACTTGGGAATTGATCACGATTGAGGCTTCGGCGCTCGATTTTATCTCTTATGTAGTTTACGACCCCATCGACCCCGATACGCTATATGCCACGGCTACGGATGGTCTGTATAAAACAACAGACGGTGGCGTAACTTGGTCGAACCTAATTGGAACTAATGAAGGGGAAATTATAGTAACGCCGCAAGAGCCGCGCCATATTTACGTCCGAGAATATTTTGATATTTGGAGGAGTATCGATGGAGGAACTACCTGGGTTAAATTCTTGAAACCATATCAGGATTATCGCTCAAACTGTTTTGCATCAAGCCCTACCAACTCAATGGTCATGATTGGTTTTCCGGATTATATCATTGCTGATTTCGGCGGCGATGGCCACGAGATTGAAGTAACGGATGGGATTGAACCTCGTATTGTCCAAACCCTGACGATTGACCCAGTTGACCCAGGCCGTGTTTTTGCTGGCACGATGGGTCAAGGTATCTATACCATCGATATGCAGATGCCTTATCGAACGTTCCTCCCACTCATTTTTCGTTAGCAAAGCTGCCTTACCGAAGCTAAAAAAGTTTTACGGGTGCGACAGATAATTGAACGACCTTCACCATCGCGCATCTGCCAGACGGGAGCGGAAGTAGTGTCTGAGTGGAGATACGCTACCATTAACAGCCAATAGCCATAGTTAAATTATCCAGGGATAGAGCCGCCCAATTCTCGATGGTTGCGCCATGACTTGAAAAGTTCCCACTCACTTCTGAATTGGCAATATATATTGAAGCATGGGCTGAGTTGCTTATCGTGGAAATCCTCCTGTCCCGCTTGTTTTTGATCAAGCAGCGCTCCAGCCCCATGATTTTTGTTGGCAATTGCTCCCCGTAACCAATGTTGCAGAAGGTGAGCTCACTTGGTTAATAAGCTTTTGAAAGTATCATATTGCAATAAATCAAGGTCAAAAGACCCCGTTATGAACGGCAGGACATCCCTTGTGACATCTTTCCAGTCCAAAGTTCGTAGTTTTGATAATACTTTCGCTTTCCAGTTGTGTTCATTCATTGGCTCGTCCTGCCAATTATTTTGACTAAGCGCGTTATTCAATAAAACAAAATTTGGCTTGGACCAGGCAGGGTTGCTGAGATACCAAAGCAAGTCGAAAAGGTCCCGGCCTTTTGTGTAAGGGCGTTGCAGGATGGCATGCAGTTTGCCAGCCAGGAGGCTGGCTTTATCATGATGCTGTAATTGCAATACTACAAAACGACGCACAACTGTGGTTTGACACACAGCGCCTTTTGGCGGGTTGGTATCCACTTCGATTTTAATTGACAAGGTTTCGGAAGGCATCGGTGATAAGCCAAGCTCATGCAACAGACCTGGAAAACAAAAAAAGCGTTGTTGACAATATTCTTTTCGTTTGTTTTTACTTCAATTTGGTAGCTTTCTGCCTTTAGGTCAGCTTGAACAGCCTTGAGGTAATCAAGGAACGCATAATCTTTTTCCTGTCCTTCAAGGGCAAAATCAAGGTCTTCTGAATAACGTCCATGGGCATACAGGAAACGCAGAGCGGTGCCACCATGGAAGGCAAGAGGAATCATTGCGCCACATTTCTGCAACGCACCCAGGATGCGCGCTTGAAGGTATTCTCTGGCGATATTTTTCCCGTCCAGAGCAGACGAGTTTTGTTTAACTAAATGAGCCAAGTAATCTTTAATAAGGCTTGATATTCCTCATTTTCTCTTGCGATCAGGGTGATGATGTACTGACTGGCGCGGGTCATTTTGGGGCTGTTGAACCGTTGGGCAAAACCCTGAAGCTTAATAACATTAAGGTAATTTAGATTTTGGAGGCGTAATTCTTCAAGAAAAGCAGGGTCATCTCCACCGGATTGCAGATAGACCAGATCCAAAATTGCCTTTTCGGCTTCGGCGATAAAAACAAGCTGATTACTCAGATTGACTGCTTTATAACCGAAGAAAAGCTCAGTTTTGATATGTCGAAACGAAAAATTGCCTAAAGGAGTGTTTAACTGTTCTGGTTGACTGAAACAGTTTACTTCTCCGGAAGGCTTCTTGTTGTACTAAAAACTGCTATGAGGTTTAAATCAAAGCATCGTCGCCAATTGTCTGATCTTATAAAGCATCCTTTGCGTCGTTTTTGAAAGATATCAATAAAAAACACTTTTGTAGCAATTTGTGGCTATAATTGATATATCTTCTTTAAGAAAGGATTTTAAAATGAAATTCAAAGAGTCAAAAACTTACCAAAATTTAATTAACTCCTATGCCGGTGAATCACAGGCGCGCAGCCGCTATTCTTTTTACGCTGAGGTAGCTGAAAAAGAAGGTCTGCTGCATGTCGCCGCGGTTTTTCTCGAGACTGCCGACAACGAGCTTGAGCATGCCAAAGTATTCTTTGACCATATCATCGCGAAAGCTGGCGCTGGCATGATCCATGTCGACGCGGATTATCCGGCGTCAGTCGGTTCCACTTCCGAAAACCTCGAAGCGGCCGCTGCCGGGGAACACGAAGAATTCACCGAACTCTACAAAGAAGCCGCAGAGGTTGCGGCGGAAGAAGGGTTTGATGATATCGCCAAGTCCTTTACTGAAATCGCCGAGGTCGAAGAGCGCCATTACGAACGCTACGCAGCATTGTTCAAATTAGTCTCAACCAATTCTTACTTTAAACGCGAACACAAGGTTTATTGGAAGTGTCGCAACTGTGGCTATGTCCACGAAGGTGAAGAAGCGCCGCAAACTTGCCCAGCTTGTAAGCATGCGCGCAAATACTTCGAAATCGCCTGTTTGGAACAATAGTTCTTAATTAATGCAGAACCCCGATATTATTCATGTCGGGGTTCTTTTTTTTCGCCGAATCAGTTGTCACGGGTTAACGTCACTCTGTGGTTCGAACTTGGCCGTTTTCCATTCTTTCCGCGGAGGTTTGCTTGCGAAAAGAAGCGTCTGCGCTCAGACAACTGCCCAGAATCGTCAGCGGGCCGACATAAAATTACCAGCGATCAAACCTGTCGCCTCTGCCTGTTACACACTCCTCAGCACGGCGCCAAACTTGTTCTTCAGCGCCCTGACAATGCGGTTGCGGATCGTTTCCGCGTCCTTGTCGGTCAGCGTGCGGTCCGCGGCCTGATACGTCAGGGTATACGCCATGCTCTTTTTGCCTGCGCCGATTTTCGCGTCGCGGTAAATATCGAAGAGAGAAGCGGAAGTGAGCAATTTGCCCCCCGCTTTATTGATCTCATCAAGAATGTTGGCAGCGGAAGCCTCTTCGTCCACGATCACAGCGATGTCCTCAAACACTGCGGGGAAGGCGAAAATCGGTTTGTTCTCGAAATAAAGATTAGCGGCGCTGATCAGTGCTTCAAGGTCAAACTCAGCCGCGAGCACTGGCGTCAGCGGAAAATCATAATTCTCTCGCACCAACGGATGAATCTCGCCCATCACCCCTAACAACGCGTTAGCGCTTAATACCCGTGCGCAGCGCCCCGGGTGGAATGTCGGCTCATTCGCGCTTTCAAAACGGACATCCCCGACGTGGAGCCCCTCTAACAGGCCTTCAATAATGCCTTTTAGGTCAAAGAACCCCATTGGTTGAACCCGTTGTGGTTGCCATGACGGTGATTGCCACTCTCCGGTTAACCCGATGCTAAGCCTTCTGGCCTCATGTGGAAGCAACTGACCTTCAACAGGCAGAAAAACCGGACCTAATTCAAACATTGCCAGTCCCGAAACGAGTGATCCATTATGCTCAATCAGCTCAAGCATAGTTGCCAGTGCGTTTCGCCGCATCACATTACGGTCAGGGGTCGCAGGGTTCTTGATGCGCACGTAATTTCTTTGTGCTGGTGCGCTGCTTGCCGGGTAGATTCGCGCCTCCCGCTCTTCGGAGGTCTGTCGGTAGGCGAATGTGTCCTGTAAGCCCAAACTGACCAGAATGTCCCTGATTTTCTCTTCGCTTTCGAACGCCGGGTTCCCTCTCTGAGGGGGCAGGGCGCTGGAAAGCCGCTTGGCGGGGATCCTGTCAAATCCATAAACTCTGCTGATTTCTTCAATGAGGTTGGCTTTGCCAATCAGGCCGGGTTCAATGTCTCGGCGTGTATCAGGCGCGGTAGCGACAATCTCCTCTCCGCATATAGCCGTTTGAAAACCTAACCTCATGAGGATCTCTTGCGCTTCCCCGAGCGGGATGTCGGCCCCTAATGCGCGTGAGATATCAGGCTTTGAAAGCGTGATTGTTGGGTCTTCGGGCTTTCCCGGGTAATTGTCAAGCACGCCGCCTACTAATTTGCCTCCAGCCCATGCTAACATGCGCGCGAGGCATAAGCTGAGCGCCTGTTCAGCGAGAGCGGGGTGCACGTCGCGGCTAAAACGATAGCTGGCTTCTGTATTAAGTTTGCATCGCAAAGTAGTTTTGCGGATATTGATGAAGTTCCAGCTTGCCGCCTCAAGAACGACGGTCTGCGTACCCTGATGAATGCCGGTTTCGCTGCCGCCCATGATGCCGGCCAATGATAGCGGCCCCGCGCTGTCAGTGACCAGTTCGACTGAGTCATCGAGAGTATGCGTCGTTCCGTCCAGTGTGGTCAGCTTTTCGCCGTTCTTGGCGGGTCGAGTGACGATTATCGGCTTGCCGTCTGCGCGAGCTTCGAGCAGCTGGTAATCGAAGGCGTGAAGGGGCTGGCCGGTATCAAGCATCGTGTAGTTGGTCGCGTCGACCAAAGCGTCGATCGGCCTCATGCCCGCCAGCGCGAGACGTCGGCGTACCCAATAAGGGCTGGGTTGTGCCCGAGCGCCTTCAATCATGCCGATCATGAAGCGCGGGTTTAACTCCGCATTTTCTATTCTCAAACCGATTTTCTGCCCAATTTCCTCCCCCTCCGAAAAATTGACTCCCTCAGGAAGGCGCAGTTCACGCTTCAACCCCGCGCTGAGTTCTCGCGCGATTCCGATGATCGCCGCGTCGCGCACGATATTAGGTAGGATGCTTATCTCAAAAACCGCGTCCCCCATATAATCAACCAGCGGCATTCCGGTTGGCGCGTCAGCGTCAAGAAAGATGACTCCGTCATGTTCCTCAGAGATGCCCAGTTCTTTTTCCGAACAGATCATCGAATTCGATTCGACCCCTCTGATCACAGCGGGTTTCAAGCGGGTTAGCACTTGTCCTGGCTGGTGTCCGTCGTAAAGTTCAGCCCCAAGCCTTGCGTAGGCTACTTTCAATGGTATGGCTAATTGGCCCTGACCCTTATACGGGTACAGGTTTGGCGCCCCAGTCAGCACGATATGTTCGCCGCTGCCGTCCTCTAAGCGGCATAAAACCAGGCGGTCAGCGTTCGGATGCGCCATCACTTCGCTGACCTCAGCGACTACGAACTTGTCTTTGGGCCAGGCTAAGCCTGAATATTTGAATTCCAGCCGTTCGTCCTCCGGCAAAGGCAGCCCAACCAGCGTAATGCCATCCACTTCCAGGCCGAGCATGGTCATTTTGCGAGCGATTTCTTCAACGGTCAGGTCGTCAAGGTCAACATAATCTTTGATCCAGGTTAATGGTGCTTTCATTTTCTGATTTCTCCTGACTTAAAATTGTTCCAGAAAGCGGATGTCATTATTGCGGAAGTGGCGGATGTCATCCACATGGTAGCGCATCAGGGTGGTGCGGTCGATGCCCATCCCTGCCGCGAAACCGGAATAAACAGTGGGATCATAGCCGCCGTTAGCCAAAACAGTCGGGTGCACCATGCCGCAGCCCAAAATTTCCAGCCATCCACTGCCTTTACAAACGCTGCAGCCTTTGCCCTTGCAGATAAAACATTCCACGTCCATTTCAGCGCTGGGCTCGGTAAAGGGGAAGTAGGAAGGGCGTAACCGTGTGCGCGCGTCATCCCCAAAAGTGCGGTGCGCGAAATCTTCGATCGTGCCTTTGAGATTGGCGAAGGTGATATCTCTCCCAACAACCAATAACTCCACCTGAATGAATTCAATTTCCGAGCGTGCGCTGAGATTTTCTTTGCGTGAGACAGGCCCCGGCAGGATCACGCGAATGTCCTGGGGGTAGAATTCGCGCATTGCTCGAATTTGCCCTGGTGAGGTCTGCGTACGCAGCACCACCCCTTCAGTCTCAGTGTAAAGAGAATCCTGCATGTCGCGGGCAGGGTGATATGGGGGCATGTTGAGCAGCGTGAAGTTGAATTCGTCGGTTTCAACTTCTGGTGATCGGTAGATCTGAAAGCCCATATCTCCAAAAATGCGGTAAATCTCACGCAAGGTCGTGTTTAGGGGGTGAATACGTCCTCGGCGGGGCTGATGGCCCGGCAGGGTCACATCAACCCTTTCGTGTTCAAGGTTCGAAACCAGCGTCGCCTGACGGACGATCCCTTCCTTTTCAGCGTAAGCAGCTTCAAGCGCGGTTTTCACCATATTGATTGCTCGCCCGAGTGCGGGGCGTTCCTCTTTTGACAGGCTGCCCATCATGCCGTAGGCTAACATGACCGGCGAAGCCTTGCCGAGATGCGCCTGCTTCCAGGCGTCAAGTTCATCTTGGCTGCTGACAGCGTCCAGCTTAGTTAAGGCAAGGGCTTGTTCGTTTGTGAGTTTTTGTTCAATTTCAGTCATTACTTCTACCTCTTTAGCGGTTGCGGGCAACAAAAAAACCCGCCCATAATTTAGGGACGGGTTGTGGCCGTGGTACCACCCTAATTGGCTGTCAAACAGCCCACTCATCAGGATCAATAACGGGAACACCCGGCGCGGACTACTCTTGGTTCACCCGCGCGACTCCAGAGGGAACTTCAGTATCTGCTCACCCTGTTCCGCTCTCAGTCGTGGCGGTCCATCCCTGTTGGCTGGCTTGAAACTTACTTTCCTCTTTCCTTGCCGATGTGTGAATTATAGATGGATTAAAAGGGATGTCAAGCAGAATGGACATCCCTTTTAATGATGTTGTCTTTTGTCTGTGAGATGCTCTGAGCTTGCCAAAAGCTTTCTCAGGCGGCTTGGACGATGCTTACAAAACTATCCACCTTCAGGCTTGCGCCGCCGATCAACCCGCCGTCGATATCTGACTGGTCGAAAAGCTCTTTGGCATTGTCCGCTTTAACTGATCCACCGTAAAGAATGCGCATGCCGTTGCCGATTTTATCGCCGAATAATTCGCCCAAAATGGGTCTGATGACATCTCTGTGCACTGCGTTAGCGCCTTCCGGTGTCGCGGCGAGGCCTGTGCCAATTGCCCAAACAGGTTCATAGGCAATGATCAGCTTCACTGCCTGCTCAGGTTCGACTCCGGCCAGTCCCTCACGCACCTGGCGCGAAACGACTTCGCCAGTCTGACCCGATTTATTCTCTTCGAGGGTTTCGCCGACGCACACAATAGGACTCAGCCCAACCTTCAGCGCGGCGTGAACCTTTTTGTTGACAGATTCGTCTGTCTCGCCGAACATGGCCCGGCGTTCGGAGTGTCCGATAATCACGAAATCGCAGAGATCCTTGACCATTGATGGTGAAATTTCGCCGGTAAAAGCCCCGGATTCTTCCCAGTGTAAATTTTGCGCTCCAAGTTTAATACTCGAGCTCCCAAGTTCGCGGTTCGCAACTCCTAAACCGACAAACGGTGGGCAGACCACCACGTCAACACCTTCGACGCCGCTCAAAGCGGGCACGAGCTCACGAAGCAAGTCGCGGGTAGCGTAGAGTCCTTTGTTCATTTTCCAGTTGCCAGCGACCATTGGTTTGCGAGTTTTCATAATTCCTCTTTTCATAACATAATATCGCCAGGATTCTAACACGACTGCACTTAAGAATAAAAAGGAGGCTGCCGTGCGACAGCCTCCAAAACTCTAATCGAAAGGGTTAGCGTATGATGCGCGGATTGAGCCAGAGTGCGCGCATGTCCTCACGGCTGTTGCCGTTACGCGCAACCAGAATGAATTGAACGCTCTTGCCTGCCAGTGATGAAAGATCCACGCTGACACTATCCCAGGTACCGTCATAAGTTTGATCCCAGACGTTGATGTTGGTCATCGTGCCCGAGCTGCCGATGCGGTAATTTAATCCCATGTCCACGTCGCACTTCTTTGCGCCGCCTTCACACATCAGCGTAGCGACAAATCTGTCTCCCGCCTGAACTTTGAAGTCAGGGTAAATCCCCATGATATAGATCGTGCCGCTTGAGTTAGGGCGGGTAATCAAACCGGGTTCGTCTTCTGTTCCACCGTCTTCGCGGATTGGAGCAGCTTTAACAATCACATAACCTTTGTCGACACTGCTCTCACTGCCAGGGCAGGGGAGTGAGCCAGCTCCAGTTGACCAGCTCGCCGTGCAGGCGCTGTGTGCGAAGTTATAAACCTCACCTGAGGACGTGCTTCCCGGCACCTTGATAGTAACCCAGAAGCTCTTGTTAGCGCTTGCCCCAACGCCGAATTTGACGCCGTTCGGGTTTACCAGCATGTATTTGGCTGTATAAGTCCCCGCGGTAGCAGGAGCCTGAAGGGTGACGCTGATATCCACTGTTTGACCGGGAGCGACATTTTTTGGCATGTCAATATAGTTGGGCCCGCCCATTTGGGTGCCGTCGACGAATACCACATCATAGCGTGTGTCCCACGTGCACGAGCCGACATTCTTTAGGCGCCAGGTTTTGACGAAGCTGGCTCCAGCGGTAATAGTTGTTCCATCAGGGATGGAAATATCATCCACGAATTCTCCAGCGTTGCATGGCACTGGGGTTGGCGTAGGTGGAACGCGTGTGGGTTGGGGCGCCAGTGTGTTGACCACGACCGTTGGCACAGGTGTTGCGGTTACAACTTGGGTCACAACAGTGACTGGTTGCGTGGCTGTGGCGATCTCGGTAGCTGCCTGTGTGGGGAGGTTGTTGAAGTCAGGGGCTTTCTCTGTGGGACTGGGCTGGCTCGCTGCCGCCAGAGCCGTCACGGTGGCTTGCGCCTGCAGGGTTTGAATTGCCTGTTCAACCGGATCACCAGTTGGAGTGGCCTTAATGCCTGGAAAGTTGCACGCGGTGAGCAATACGCCGGCGATCAACATGACTGAAAATATACCGGCCAAGAATTTTGGGTTTCGACTCAAGCTCTTCATTCTAAACTCCTTAAAACAATCCTAATTATATAATAGACGATTAAAACATGCGTTTAGTTCCAGAGTTTATGAAAGAGACTTCCACAGGGCAATTGCATGTCAAGGGCAATTGCATCTAAATAAGTGACTTAGCAAAATAAAATACAAGGTTTTCGGTTCTATCTGATAAAGTCTCCTTTTACTCAAAAATTTCGATTTTCGATAGTCATTTTAGCAACACGTTGCACCTTTCAGAGCTTCGACGCACTTCAAGGCGATGGCTAAACGAGGCTTCCCTATGTCGGGAGCTTAATGAGAACCCACCCTTCTGCCAGGGATAACGAAAGATAAACCTGCTCTGACGGTCAACTTACTAAAAATAGAATTTTTGCTATCTGGTCTCTTTCCAATCCAGCCCCACTATTTATTCCTGTAAAAAGTTTGTATGCCTTGGAGGCTTTCGTTTTCCACTATTACCATACCTCACTTACAATTATCTTTGACGATAGGGGAAACAGCAAATAGTATAATTGGGAAGTGGACGAGAACCTAAACCAGGCCGAACAAAAAAACGAGCGTAGCAAAAGCCGGTTTACGTTTGAATTAATCGCTGTTCTGTTGCTCCTCGTTGCCATCAGCGCTACCCTTTATCGTGCCTGGTTCTCACGTTATATGGCAGATGACTATTGTCTGTCTGCACGTGCAAATGCGAGTAATCTGATTGACTTCGTTCGTGCGAATTACCAGAATTGGTCTGGTAGGTTTTCATGTTTTATTTCTGTCTGGTTTTTTTCTAAACTGAGGCCAGCGGGCTTTGGCGCAGGGTTGACAAGCCTGTTTATGCTTTGGGTAGTTGCGCTCGACACCCTTATCATACTGTTGACAGAGAAATTCAGGATAAGCGTTTCGAAAAGACAGGCCTTGCTCATTGCTCTGGTGATCATTCTGGCAACAATCGAAACCTCCCCCTCGAAGTTTCAATCATTTTTGTGGAGAGACGGCTTCATCCACCACACCTTTCCAATCATTTGGTTTACTTTCGCTTTGTTTGTCCTTTTTGCCCTCTCAAAACATGAGGCTATACCGATTTATTTTAGAGCAGTTCTTATTTTCTTGGTTGTCTTCTTCGCCGGAGGCTTCTCAGAAGCTTCCTCGATGTCTTTCGTCGCGTTTTTCGCCGTTGCAGCAGGTGCGAGTCTCATGTATCGGAAAAGCACTACACTATCCGGTTCAGATAGGATCTTGTTGCTTATTGCTTTGCTCGCTTCGGTTTTCGCCTTCTTGGTCGAGTACATTGCGCCAGGCAACATGACCAGAAGCGGGCTGTTGCCTGCCAGATCTCAAAGCCTGATCGCTACGATCCTTCTTAGCCTGCGCAACGCGCTGTTTATCGCCGGAAAATATGTTGTATATTCTCCCGGCTATGCGATTCTCGCGGTTGGGGCTGGATTTCTGCTTCTGCCTTGTGGTGTTGTTCAGCCCGATTCCGGCAGAAAAATATTCACGATCTTTATTGGTTTAGCCGCCAGTCTGGCTGTTCTGCTGTTAACGATTGTTTTTCCAGTTGCTGTGTTAATGCAGGCTTATCCCGAACCGCGGGCGATTTCACTTCCCAATTATTACATCACCATCGTGCTGATTTGTTTTGGAGCTTTGCTGAAGCGCTATCTTTCACTGCGACATGCCGGGCAGCGAACCGTGATAAGAGAACGCCTCACAACTGCTGTCAGGATTGGCCTGTTGATCTTAACCGTTGCTCTTACCATTTCAGTGGTCAGCCAATTCGCCAAAGATTATCCGGCGCTCAAAGATTACGCAGCCCGCTGGGATGACCGGCAGACACGCATCATCGACGCGCGGGCGGCTGGCATCACAAAAGTAACCGTGCCCGGTTTGGAATCTCGCGACCTGGTGGCAGATATCGGGGATGACCCTGACGACTGGGTCAACGCGTGCATGGCCGCTTATTACGGCATGGAAAAAATCACCGGAAGGTGAGAGGCTGTTCACCCCGGGTTTGGAAATCAGAGTTTTTGCGCTGCCTGACATAACCAAGCATAGAGAAAAACAAAAGCCGCCATCACAGGCGGCTTTGAAAAGTCGGGTGTAGATTTTTGATTAGGGTACGACAATGCGCAGGGCCAACGAATACTGGTTCTTGTCCCCATAGCCGAACCTGATGCTGCCGTCAGCCAGGGGCATCCAATACCCGGTGTAGGTGCCGGAGGTTGGCGGGGCGGCTAATTTTATCGAAACCTCAACCACATCACCCGGATAGACGGCGCTCGGGTGCATGTCCTGCACGGGTGCGCCGCTCATCTGGTTGCCGCCTTCGAAGTGCAGGTCGACATTATGAATGCCGTCTTCCCAGGCGCATGTGCCCGTATTTTTTACCTTCCAGGTCTTGATGAAGGGAGTGCCGGCATTTACCACTGAGTCGGGCGGATAGTTGACATCACCCAGATATTGCATCTGGAAATAACACTTGCCGTCATTTGACCAAGCCTTTGGCGATTCGCCAATCGGTTGATTGTTCGCCGGGTTAGCCGCCGCTGTCGTTGGTGTAGTGGCCGCGGCCTCGGTCACCGCCGCGGTAGGTTCGGGAGTGGGGGTTGGCA
>Ga0116174_10003971_pt1 | contig 11938 bp, 11 predicted proteins | sample AD_UKC087_MetaG_FD_89801 | JGI IMG/M metagenome (GOLD analysis project Ga0116174, IMG submission 89801) | Active sludge microbial communities of municipal wastewater-treating anaerobic digesters from USA - AD_UKC087_MetaG | ecosystem: Engineered > Bioreactor > Anaerobic > Digestate | place: USA...
CTGCTGGAGGAACGCACTCAGGGCAGCGCTATTCTTCTGGTCTCAGAAGACCTTGATGAACTTTTGTCGCTTTCTGACCGCATCGCGGTGATGTATGAGGGCGAAATTGTCGGCACGCTGAACCAGAAAGACGCCGATATCAATACCATCGGCTTAATGATGACCGGCTCCTTGCGCGGAGATTCCTCCTGTTCGCCGGAGGAGCAAACCACGCCGGCGCAGGCAAGCGCTGAGGAACCAACATCTGAACAGGAGGCTGTGACGACTTTCACTGAACCCAGACAATTTGACCGCAGCAAGATCGTTCCCATGCACCGTCCCTTCATGGAAAGCAAACGTGAAGACAAACAAACTGATGATGAGGGAGGTGAATGATGGGCCTCCGTCTTGAATTCCAAAAACGAACTGAAGATCATCCCAAGTGGCTGCCCGCCGCTACCAGCATCGGCGCTGTTCTGCTGGCGTTTGTGATCAGCGGCTTTATTCTAAAAAGCGTCGGCGCTGACCCGCTCTATATCTATTCCTATTTCTGGACAGCCAGCTTCGGATCATGGGGCTCCATCTCAGACGTGGTCGTCAAAGCCACACCACTGCTCCTGATTGGGCTGGGCTCAGCTCTGTCCTTCAAAATGAGACTTTGGAATATCGGCGGCGAGGGCCAATTTTATATGGGTGCTTTCTTCGCCAGCATGGTCGTGCTACTGCCGATGGTAAACCTGCAGACCACCCCGAAGATTGTGGTTTTGGGGCTAATGATGGTCATGGGCATGGTCGGCGGCGCATTGTTTGGTTTTATTCCGGGCGTCTTGCGCGCCAAATACAATATTAACGAAGTCATTACCACTTTGATGCTCAATTACATCGCGGTGTATTGGAACAACTACTGGATCTTCGGCAAGTACAGCGACGCCGGCTTCCAGATGACCAAAATGTTCCCTAAAGTCGCCTGGCTGCCCCGCCTGGCAGATTACGCCAAGCAATACAAGTTCTTCTCGGGCATTACTCTGCATGCCGGGGTCATTTTTGGCCTGATCACCGCGGTGATCGTATGGATCATCCTCAATAAGAGCCGCTGGGGTTATAAAATCACCCTGATCGGCGATAATCCCAAGGCCGCTCGTTACGCCGGCCTCGATATCACCAAGAATATCATTCTGGTGTTCATGTTCTCGGGGGCATTGGCCGGATTGGCCGGCATGGCCGAGGTGAGCGGCGTGGTGCACCGCCTGCAGGAACGCATCTCGACCAGCTATGGCTTCTCAGGGGTGATTGTCGCCTGGTTGGCCAAGCTTAACCCTGTCGCGGTAATTATTGTTTCCATCCTGTTCGGTGCGCTGATCGTCGCCGGACGCGAAATTCAACCTTCCGGCGTCTCATTCCTGATCCAGGGTATTACGCTCTTCCTGGTGATCTCGAGTGATGTGCTGCTTAAATACACGCTGCGCATCGAGCGCACAGGCAAGCACAGCAAAAGCATTGAGCCTGAAGCAGCTCTGACTGAGGAGGCGAAATGAACCTTAATGTGATTGTCCACGCGGGTATCTCTACCGGTACGATATTGCTCATCGCCGCGATTGGTGAAATTCTGACTGAACGCGCCGGCATTAAAAACCTCGGCGTCGAAGGCATGATGCTGCTCGGCGCGATGGCTGGTTTCAAGATCGCCCACGAAACGGGCAATGTCTGGCTGGGCTTATTGGGCGCTATTTTTGCTGGCGGCATTTTGAGTCTTCTCCATGGATTGGTTACGATTTCATTCCAGGCAGATCAAACCGTCAGCGGCCTTTCGCTGACTTTTCTCGGTACGGGATTAGCGCTGGTGATGGGCGAAGGACTGACCGGTTTAACTACTCCGGTCGTCCCCAACTACACCGTGCCGATTCTGTCTCAAATCCCCTATCTGGGAGAGGTGCTCTTCACCAACCACAACCTGCTGACTTATTTTGGCTATTTGCTGATCCCAATCAGCTGGTTCTTCATCTTCAAGACCAAGCCAGGGCTGCACATACGCGCGGTGGGTGAAAAACCGGCCGCAGCAGATACCCTGGGGGTCAGCGTCTACCGGATCCGCTATCTCTATACATTCATCGGCGGCTGCTTCGCCGGGCTGGCTGGCGCCGCGATCAGCATCGCCATCTCGCCCGGATGGTACAGCCACCTCACCACCAGCGGTCAGGGCTGGATCGCAATCGCGCTGGTGATCTTCGCGCAATGGAACCCCACTCGCGCCGCGTTAGGCGGTTACCTGTTTGGCATGCTGCGTCGTCTACTGCTCGACCTTCAAGGGCCAGCTATGCTGCTGGGGGGGCGAAACCCCTTCTTTTACAACCACAACCTCGTGTTCTTCCTGCAGATGATGCCCTATGCGCTTACTGTTCTCGCTCTGCTTTGGGGTTCGTCCGGGGCACGCCGCAAGCGCCTTGGCGCGCCAGCAGCGCTTGGTGAACCTTATGTGAGGGGAGAGCGCGGTCTTTAGAATCGTTTCTCAAGCGCGACCGAATTCTCAATACTTCCTGAGCTCTTTTTAAGAGGATATCAGGAAGTATTTACTTTATAAAATAAAACCTGATTTTTCTTCATCGGTAAGCGGCAGGGTCGGCCAGGGCAACGGATATCCTTTAACCATCAAGCCACCAACACACAGCCGAACAATTTCACGCTTACCTGGAATCAATCCTGCGAAGATTCGAGGCAAGAAAACATCCAAACTAGTTCTCGGAAAGTGCATGGATGCGCCGGGGACGCCCAGGATGATGACATCGCCCCGCCTGGCAAGTGTCAGCATGTTTCCAGGCTGCATAGGAACACCTTGCGTCAACACTTTTGACCCGGATCGCCTGATGGCTGAGGGGGTAACATCATCCGGATCGACCGACATTCCCCCAGTCATGAGAATGAGTTGGATTTCCTGATCGATCAAAGCGTACATTGAGGCGAGAATTATCTCCTCGTCATCGGGACAGAATTTTATGGCTTTGATATCAGCCGGGAAGCGTGAGAACTTTTTGCGTAAGATTGGTTCAAAAGCGTCCGGAATCCGTTTTTCATAGATTTCGTTTCCTGTGATGATTATTCCCACCTTTAAAGGCTTGAATGGGTGAACACGAAAGACTGGCCGGCCAGATTGTTTCGCGGATCTGACAATCTCAACAGCGCGATCAACATTGACTTTTTTAGTAACAAGCGGCACGATTCTAAAAGCGGCAAAGACCGACCCAGATGTTATTGGCTGAAAATTTTGCAGTGATGTAACCGTCCAATCTGGAACGAAATTAAGTTTGACAAGAGCTGATTTATTAATTTCCAGCATACCATCAACGCGCGTTATTAGAGCAATTTTGCCTTCAGACGGCTGGCTATGCTCAATCAAATCTCCTGACAGCTCCTGCGCAAGAGCAATGGCACACTCATCCTCATGCATTTCATCTGCCTCAGGCTCCCAAACAAACACATGATCTTTCCCCATACTCCGCAATATCGGTAAGTCTTCGGCTTGGATTTTATGCCCTCTGACAAAGCGTACACCTTTGAAACCCGTCTCAAGGATAGCGGTCAAATCATGGCATAAACATTGACCAATAGCATCTTCAATTAGAATCTTTTTCATTTCATTTCCTTTATGAATCGAAACAAAGGATCTTTTCTGAGGGCAAACATACTGAGAATTCATCCATCAAATTTAATTCATTGTATTCGGTTGGACATTCTAAGAACAATGGTGAGTCGTTTGTCTGTGTTTTTGATTTACAGACCACCTGGTTGGCCGCGACCGCCCAAAGAATGTGCTGCTTTTTGACAACAAAGGTGTTTTCAATCTTATCTTCAGGAACAGAGAGCGCATCGGTCAGCAAAGGCATAATATCGTGATTAAAAATTCCACAAAATTGACTCTTGGGCCGAAGATTAGAAGATAACAGCTCGATACCCCAATCCAGAGCTTTGAAGCGCTTTTGCTGCCAGTCGACAAGTTTAATGCGTGAGAAATTACGACAACCCGCTAATTTTGCCGCCACCACAGTTGCGGGATGAGAGTAAAGTTCTCTCACCGTTTGTTTTGTTTGGTTCACCCCTTCGTGAAGAACGGAGACCTGGTCGCACAAATGGGAGAGCTCTCCGAGATTGTGAGTCACCAGAAGAATAGTACCCGGCCATGATTCAAACAGAGATTTTAGTTCGAGCTCGACTTGCCATTTTAAGAAAAGGTCGAGCGCTGAGAGAGGTTCATCCAAAAGTAATATCTGGGGATGATTCAGAAGAATTCGACCCAATGCTACACGTTGTTTTTGCCCGCCTGAAAGCTGATATGGCTTTTTCTTTTCAACCCCTTTGAGGTTCATGCGATCAATCGCATCTTCAATAATATTTTGACTGTTTTTCTTCTCTTCTTTAGGGATTCCGGCAAAGAGGTTTTGTTCAACGGTCATGGCAGGAAAGAGAGCGTATTGTTGAAACAAGTAACCAACCTTCCGCTGTTGGGGAGGAAGATTTATTTTAGCGCGAGAGTCAAAAAGCGTACGCCCATCTAACTCTATATGTCCCCAATCAGGTGTCTCAATCCCAGCAATACATTTTAAAGTCATGCTTTTTCCACTACCCGAAGGGCCAAGAATTCCCAATACTTCGTTGCCAGCTTCAAAATTAATATCTAAATCGAAAGTGTGCAGACGTTTTCGGATGTGTACTTTTAGCATGATCAGATCCCTGACGACTGCAAAATTTGTGATTTTTTCTGACGGGCTTCTAAAGAGTTGATCGCGAGCAAGACAATAAAGCTAATTGTAATATTGACCATCACCCACAAATAAGCCTTGGCATCATCACCGGTACGCCACAGTTGATAAACTGTGGTCGAAATAGTGGCAGTCTGACCTGGCGTAAAGCCTGAAACCATGCTCGTCGCACCGTATTCGCCTAAGGCACGTGCGAAGGAAAGCACGGTTCCAGCGAGAATACCTTGGTGGCAGGTAGGCAATACCACTTGCAAAAAAATTCGTGCGTTTGACATGCCAAGCGTTTGACCAGCGTAACACAAATCGGAATCGAAACTTTCAAACGCCCCTCTGGCCGTACGGTACATTAAAGGAAAAGCCACAACAATTGACGCGAAAATAGCCGAATACCACTCCATCACTAAACGAACATCCGCCATGCGTAAAATAAAAGATCCGAAAGCCGAATAAGGGCCTAAGGTTTTTAACAAGAAAAAACCAACTACTGTGGGAGGCAACACAAGCGGGAGAGTAAGCACAACATCCAGAAGACCTTTAAGAAAAGGCGGCAATTTCGCAATATACCAGGCTAAATAAATGCCTAAAAAGAAGATAACGAAGGTACTTATTGCGGCAATCCTAAGTGAATTCCAAAGCGGAAACCAATCCATCTCGTATCACCTAAAAGAAGTAATTAACGAGGGAAAGGAGAACCCTCCCTCGTTAACTTTTGCTTCATTAAGTATTATTTGTCAGGGATTGCAAACCCTACAGCCTCAAAAACCGCTTGTGCTTCAGGGGTTTGCAGATAATCAAGGAATGCTTTGGCTTCTGCCACATGCTTACTGTTCGTCAATACAGCACCTGGATAAATAACCTTGGTCTTCAGAAGATCTCCGGCAGCGCGATCAACGATCTCGAGACCAGCTGAGAAGGCATCCGTTGCGTAAACAATGCCACAATCCGCAACCCCTTCTTTAACCCAGGTTGTAACTTCCTTGACATTAGAACCAAAAGTAACTTTTGGTTGGATAGCATCCCAAATGCCAAGATTGGTCAGCAATTCTTCAGAATACTGCCCAACGGGAACATCTTTATTGCCCAAGGCAATCTTATTGACCTTATCAGTTCCCAAATCAGCAAAGGATGAGACACCAGCAGGATTGTTGGTCGGCACAACCAGAGTAACCTGATTCTCGAGCAAGTTCACCCGAGTTTCTTTCAACACACAATCAAGACTCTCAGTATTTGCCTCGTTGCCAGCTTCGAGTTGGTTCATTTGCTTTTGGGCCGCAGAAACAAAGAGATCCGCATCCGCACCTTGCTGGATTTGAGTCTTAAGAGTTCCAGAAGAGTCAAAAGTGAGGATTACTTTGATGTCAGGATTAGCAGCTTCAAACGCCTTGCTTATTTTTTCAAAGGTTTCAGTCAATGATGCAGCCGCAAAAACATGCAACTCGACAGGGGCAACTGCCTGGCTATCTGGCGAATTGTCCGATTTAACTGTGTCGGTTGGGCTTACTGCATTTGCAGAACAAGCCGTGATTAAGGAACAAATCAATAATATCGCTAAATACTTGAGTTTCATATTTCTCCTTTATTTACTCAATGATTGAGTATATGATTGTTCAACCATTTTACACCAAATAAGAATTTTCGGGGATCAAGTGAGAAAATTTCTGCCGGGCAAAGGGGCAATTAGACGATCAGTGAAAATGGTCTTTCAAGCTTCCGAACCAGACATAGCGATAGCCGATATCGGTGAGCGCTTTTGTAAACGCGGCAACGCGCTCTTCAGTGACTGAGGAAACATCCAGCTGATTAAGGATAGCTACCCGTTTCGCCAGCCACGGCACTTCTTTTAACCCAGCACGAGAAGAAATCAACAATTCCATAAAAGTCGTCAGGCTAATCGTATCCCCAAGATTAGTTTGGGTCACCTCAGCGACCAGCTCTGGTCGATGCGCGTGAAGCGTGTCTAAGGGCGTGCCAACCGCGCTTAACCCCAAGATATAGACGCATAAATCGACAAAAGGCGGGATAACCGGCTCATGTCCTGCTGGCGCTTTGATCGGTTTGCCGCGCGAACCGTCCGATTCAATCACCAACAGCTTCCCAGCGTTTCGACATCGCTCGGACAGCTCGAAGAGCTGGGGTTCACGAAGAGATTGCCACTTGCCGGCCTGGTCATGGTTGGCAGTTATCAGAAGCGCGGTGTTTCCGGCCAGCATATTGTCATCAATCCTCTCGTGAGGTTCGAGAATGACGTGATCTCGAGCCAAATTGCTTTGTTCAAACCCCAGGTGGGTGGTGGTCGTTAACACTACCTTGGCGGCGAGATTGTCGGCGAGGAACTTCAAAAAACTGCTCTTTCCGCCAGCGCCAGAGACACTAATCGCCGTGGGCTTCAACGACAATAAGGCGCGCAGAAGATCGGCTTTATTCATACTGACTTAACCAACAGCTGACTGCCTTCACGACCGCATCACCGATACAAATGGCCTTATCGGAGGGCATAAAAACCAGCTGGCGGTCCAGTCTTGGGTCAACATCCGCCAATTTTTCGCCCCTGACAACGGCCAGGCCTGAATGGAGGCACCCCCGCAAGATCCCTTTGAAGCGGTTCAAAATCATCTTCTGGCCTACGCTGCCAATGGGCTGCCCTGGCTCGAGAATGTCTCCAATCTCAGCTAAGGCAGTAAACACCCCTTCATTTTCGGCGAAGTACACACGCTCGCTGGTTTTTCCGAGGACTTCACCAGGGATTCCGGTATCTTTTTCCGCTTCACCCTGCCAGATGATAGACCCGAGAGCTGGTCCCCGGTTGGTTTCAATCACCGCATGACAGTTTTGACCGGCGGAGAAGCCAGGCCCCAATCCAACACGCATCGTCTGGTCATCCAATGGGCAAGGTTCAAAACGTTTCATCATGCGCGCATCGATGACAATTTTTGGGGAAAACTGAGATGCGACGCTGAAACCCGGATCAACCAAAACCGGAATGTCCCCGTTTCGTAATACATCCCTGGCCTGTTCAAGATCAGAACATAATATGGAGCGAATTCCGCAGACGATATGTTCACCCTGAAAGACCGCCTCAGCGAAACTGACCGCGCGACGCACGACGAGCGGTTGAGAAATCTCAGTCATGATGAGCGGATAGTCAGCCTCAAACAGACAAATACCTACCCCTGTCGCCAAATCTCCCGCCCCTTTTATAGCACAGAGCGGTTTTTCCGATTTCATCAATTGATCGCCAGTCATGATCTGCCTTAATTAAACCTGTTTACTGCTCTCCGCGAATGAAAGCTTCTGTTTTTTCGTGACAGAGGTCGTCTTTATACTGCACCGGCGGAGTCTTCATGAAATAGGAGGAAGGCTCAAGGATCGGCCCAGCCAACCCGCGATCGAGCGCCAACTTCACACAGCGCACCGCGTCAATCACCACGCCAGCCGAATTGGGCGAGTCCCAGACCTCCAGTTTCAGCTCGAGGTTAAGCGGCACATTCCCAAAGGTAGTCCCTTCCATCTTAATATAGCAGAACTTGCGGTCTTTTAACCACGGCACGTAATCGCTCGGCCCGACATGAATATCATCTTCGTCCAATTGATAAGGCAGCATGCTCGTCACCGCGCCAGTCTTGCTAATCTTTTTTGATTCCAGCCGTTCACGCTCGAGCATATTCAGAAAGTCAGTGTTGCCGCCAAAATTAAGCTGATAGGTATGATCGAGCTTAACCCCACGATCGACAAAGAGACTGGTCAAAACGCGGTGGGAAATAGTCGCGCCAACCTGGCTCTTGATGTCATCGCCAATGATTGGCAGGCCGGCTTCTTTGAAGCGAGGCCCCCAATAGGCGGAGCTGGCAATGAAGACCGGAATGCAGTTGACCACCCCCACCCCGGCTTTTAGGGCTTGTTCCATGTACCACTTGGTGGCCATCTCAGACCCCACCGGCAGATAATTGATCATTACATCCGCTTTGGTGGCTTTGAGAATACCGACGATGTCGTCAGTAGGGCCGGGGGCTTTCCTGACAATCTGCGACAGGTATTGACCCAGACCGTCATGGGTCATGCCGCGCTGCACTTTAACCCCCAGGTGAGGCACATCGCAAAACTTGTAAGTGTTATTGGGAAAGGCAAAGATAGCTTCTGACAGGTCTAAACCAACCTTGGTATCGACCACATCAAACGCCGCCACCACCTCGACATTGCTGATGTGATAACCGCCCAGATTGACGTGCATGAGACCAGGAATGCGGTCGTTATCTTTGGCGTCCTTGTAATAGTGCAAACCCTGCACAAATGAGGAGGCACAGTTTCCGACCCCGACAATTGCCACACGTACCTTTTTATCTTTTGTCATTTTTCTCCTTTTCTAGGCGACCCATCCCAAGTGAGTAACGATCACCCGGACAGCGATAATCAACAACACCAACCCTCCCACGATCTCCATACGCTTGCCAAACTGGCAGCTCAGACGATGCCCCGCAAATAGCCCTGTGATGCCCAGCAGGGCGGAAACGAAGCCGATTAAAACAACCGAGAGGATAATCGGAATACCCATAAAGGCAATCGACAGCCCCACCGCGAAGGCATCGATGCTGGTGGCGACCGAGAGCAACACAAGGGTTTTGCCTTTGGAAGGGTTCTCGTCAAAAGCTTCACAGGTCGGATCAAACCCCGACCTGATCAGGCGATAAGCCACGTAAGCCAACAGGAAGAAAGCAACCCAGTGATCAAATTGGGCGACATAGCGAATGATGCTGCCGCCAATAATCCAGCCAAGAGCGGTCATGCCCGCCTGAAAAATGCCCAAATGAGCAGCCAGACGGATCTTTCCGCGCCGGTCAGGAATCTGGCCGCTGGTACCAATAGCCAACGAAACCGCGAAGCAGTCCATGGCCAGACTAATAGCGATCACAAGCATGGTGATTAGTTGCATTGAGGCTTTATTTTACCTTGAGTTGGAAGGCACGGCGATGAATTGCGCGGAGCGAGGTAAGATCATATTATTCAACCAGCGCTTCTTCCACCACCTCGCGATGACGAGGTCGGTCTTTGACTCTGGCAAACAGCAAGATCGCCAGTGTGGTCAACGCCATCGACACCCCAAACATCACCGGGTAGCCGAAGCCTTCCACCAGCCAACCGGCGAAGAAAGGCGCCAGCAGCAGAAAAGCACCGGTCAATGAGCGAGTTAATCCCAAATAGGTCGTGCGGTATTTCTCTTCACCAAGCTCCATCACGAGGATCGAATCACCCATCACCATGGCAGCGGTATTGAGCCCGAAAAGAATAAAAACCAGGTAATACAAACCTGCGACCGGCGCGAAGAGCACGATCAGCATCGCCGCGATCCAGATGAGCTGCGCGATCATCACCAGTTTCTTCGGTCCAATGCGGTCGCCAATCGCGCCAAACAGGGCGTTGCCGATAATGCCGGAACCATAAATCAGACCAGTAAAAATCGCCGCCGAGCCGTCATCCAATGAGAAACGTTTCAACCCATATACCGCCAGAAAAGCTGAGCCCATTCCGCCAACAAATATCAAAGATCGCGCAATCAGGTAGCGCTGTAGGTTTTTATCTGTGCGAAGAATCTGACCAAAGAGTTCAAAGTCGATCATCTTAGCTTTAACACGTGGAAGCTCAGCGGCACCCATTTCAGAGGTGATGGCGGTTGGGGGATCTTCTTTGACAGATTCGCGATTCCGAGAAAAGAACCAAAATGAGATCCACTGGGCAACAACCGCAATCGAAAAACCAACCGCATAATTGTAGGGATAAGCGAGGCGCGAAAGCACCATCACGGCGATGGCTGAGCCGATGATGCCCATGGTCTGACCAAGCACCCGCGAAAACCCGAAAAATCGTGAGCGGTGCGTGATGGGAATGACCTTAGCCATTAATTCCTGCCAGGGCAGGGCGACCAGCCCGCTGCCCAAACCCCTGAAAATCATGATGGCAAGCAATAAGGTCACAGCTGAGCTTTTTGACATACGCGACACCATCAACGCGAAAATCATCAGCGCCAGGTAGGGCAGACGCTCTAAAACGCTCAAGCGCAAGGCCAGCGGCAGCACCCGCTTCTGCCGGCTGACGTACCCGGCCAGGAAAAGCTGAGGCAAGAACCAACCCGCGTTGGCAATCGCTGGCATCAAGCCGATAATGATTGGGTTATCAGTCAGCGTAGCCGCAAAAACAGGCATGATGGTGTTGATCGAAACAAAGGAATCAGCAAAAAAGAACGCCATCAGGTCGAGCGTGTTAAAAAGCACGTTGTGTTGAAAATTGCGTGCGACTTCTTGAGGCACACGATCCTGAGGCCGGATGCGCAGCGCATTTCCGGCAAACATACGTAATCGATTAAACATGATGAGTCCCAGTCAATAATTATAAGGGTGGATGGCACATTTTCTCAATTTTGAGAGTATTTTCGCCACACAATCACATCTATTTTCGTTTTATCCAAAAAAGATCCCTTCTAATCAGAGTTTTAGATAGAGCAACATATTTCGGAAGGCAATTTTAGTAACGCGTTGAACCCCATTGTAACTTCGACTTTCTCGAAGGCAAAGGTAAAACTTAAGCTTCTCTTTGGGAGAAGCCGGCGAGCAAAGCGAGACTGAAGAGGGTGGTTTGATGTGTTTGCTGAACCTCGCATCGCTTCTTTTCTGTAGAGGCAAACTTCCATGTTCGCCTGAATTACGCTATGAATCAAAAAGACACAGGGTGAATCGGATGTGTTGGATTACGCTCCGAAAGGTAGAGGTTGGCGAAAGGATGTGGTCGCTGCACCCAACCTACATTAGGCTGAAAGCCTATGACGCCAGCCACAAAACCTCAGCTTGTTATATTGACCCCCTCCCCGTTGCGCCCTTCGGGCTCCGACCCTTCCCCGGGGGAGGACTTAAGAATAGATGTTGGGCTGTTCCGGAAGGTTGGTGTAGTTGTCCAACCCTACGGGAGGTGTATCAAGCAGGTTGGGTGTAATCCGACAAAATCCTTTGGCTTCTAAGACTACCCACATGGAAGCTGATGACTGAGATTTCAATGACCCGGCTAAAAAAAAAACGACTGGTCGGCCAATCGTTCAAGGTCGCGTTCAAAAGAGGAGCAAGAATGATCTTATTTGCTGGCAAGTTTGTAAACGATGTACTGATTAAGGCTGACACCTTCATGCTTAGCCTCTTTTTGCAGTCGTTCATGCAGGACTTTTGGCA
>Ga0116174_10003973_pt1 | contig 11930 bp, 9 predicted proteins | sample AD_UKC087_MetaG_FD_89801 | JGI IMG/M metagenome (GOLD analysis project Ga0116174, IMG submission 89801) | Active sludge microbial communities of municipal wastewater-treating anaerobic digesters from USA - AD_UKC087_MetaG | ecosystem: Engineered > Bioreactor > Anaerobic > Digestate | place: USA...
GCAGAGATTCCCTGGTCGGCACTGTATTGGTTGGTGAGATTTGCTCAAAAGTACGGTTATCATGCCCAAAGTAATAGTTTCCGCTGAGTCCCAGACTCAGGTTCTTGTAAGTATAGCTGTAAATCAGGTCGGCGCGGTACAGGTATTTCTCAGCTTCCTGTCGCTCAATCGTACTGTCTGGATGTGTGAATTGGTTATCGACCACCCCGGAGGCGATGGAATTGAATTGAAAGCCGATGCGATGACGCAGGATGGGCACTGAAACGCTGAAATAGGGGAAATCCAGGGCGTCGTCTCGGAACTTTCTGGTCGTGCTCTGATACTCGGATTTATAGGAAGTGTATCCAGCGATTATCCCTGTGCCGAACAGGCTTTTATTGTTGCGGTTGCTCTGGGCTGGATTGGCATAACCTGTGTTGTACCGGAACATATCGGAAGCGCCGGTATCGCCCATGCCCATGCTGTAGATATCGCGACCATAAAACTGCACGGGGAATCCGTAATATGAGAATATGGAATTGCCTGCCCATAGCGATAAAGCTGATAGGGCAAGGCCGAGCATAAAGAGCTTCTTCATTTTCTACTTCCTGATTTGTGGTGAGCCGGCTTGACTGGATCTGCCGGGATGCGGAAAAACTTGTATGCGTTGTTAAAAGCAGCTTCAGCCACTTCATTTGGTGTGATCCCTTTGACCATGGCAATCTTCTCTGCCACGAGGTGTAAGAGCAAAGGGGAATTGCGTTTACCGCGATGGGGGTGAGGTGGCAGATAAGGGCAATCGGTCTCGATCATAAAGCGATCCATTGGCACCAGGCGGATTACGTCGTCCAGATGCGAATTGCTGTAGGTAACGCTGCCGGTAAAGCTCATCATCCAGCCAGCATCCAAAACTTGTTGGGCGAAGATGATGTCACCCGAGAAGCAGTGAAACACCGCTTCTTTCACTTCCTGTTGCTGCAAGATGTTATAACACTCCTGATGTGCCTGACGGTCATGCACCACCACGGGTAGATCGTATTCCACCGCCAGATGCGCTTGATTGGCAAAAACCTCTCTCTGCACTGGGTAGGGAGAGAGATTGCGGAAGAAATCCAGTCCGATTTCACCGATAGCCACCACTTTCTTCTCACGAGCGTGCTTTTTCACCAGCTCAGCGTCAAAATCCTGAGCGTCATGAGGGTGAAAACCCACCGTGGCAAAGATGTGCTGATGCTTCTTTGCCAGCTCCAGCGATGAAAGCGCGGTTTCTTTGTTAAAAGCTATGTTTATGATGTATTCTATCCCACTGGAAAAGCACTTGTTGATCAGACTCTCCCGGTCGGCGTCAAAATCCGGAAGATCCAGGTGCGCATGCGTTTCGAATAGTTTCATGTTCCGTATCCAATCCCTTTTTTAGGTTTGTGCCAAAATACCGAAGTCCCCCCATCTTGTCAAAGATATTTTTGGGACCAGGATCAGTTTAATCCTGCATACTGAGCGGAAACGGCTATGGCTGCAGTTTCTGCCCTACAGATTAAGGGGAGAAGCTTGATGCTCTGAATGTCCTGCAGGGCAATCAGTTCTGCTTCGCTGAAGCCTCCTTCCGGGCCGATGATGAAACAAGGATGGACGGTAATGTGGATATCTTTCAGCATGGTGATCTGCTCTACTTCAGAGCAGAGTATCGGCATATAACCCTTTTCCCAGATTAATGCGACAGTAGCCTCTAGCGGCAGGATGGGGTGTACCTGGGGTAGAAAGGGATTGTCGCATTGTTTGATGGCTGCCAGGGCGATCCTGTCAAATCTGGCTATAGTATGTTTCCCTTCATTGCGTACGGAGTACTTGCTGGTGAAGGGGAAAAAATCCCTGGCGCCCAATTCTGTACACTTCTCTATTGCTAGCTCGTCGTGGTGGTTTTTCAATAGGGCGAAGGCGATGGCATAGTGGGGGAGAGATGAACAGGTAGTTATGGTCTGTATAATATCCAGATCTGCGCTCTGTTTGCCGATACTTACTACTCTAGCTTCGGCTAGATAACCCTTCCCACTGTTCAACCGGATCAGATCACCGATATTAGTGCGCTTTACCCGGCTCAGATGGTGATATTCATCACCCTGTAAAGTTACAATCTTGCTGTCAGTACTGAGCTCAGGGCAGTAGTATGATGGCATAATCAGCTAAAATAGTCACGCAGTTTCTTAAAGAATCCTTTACCGGGCTTCATCTCCCGCTTGAGATCAAATTCGCGCAGCTTTTCGTAGATTTCCTGTTCTTCACGACTGATCTTTGTGGGCGTTACCAGGATCACTTTCACGATCTCGTCGCCCTTGCTGTATGTGTTGAGACCCTGTATGCCCTGACCTTTCAGCCTGAAGAGCCTTCCACTTTGTGTCCCGGCGGGGATTTTCATCTTTACTTTGGCAGTGAGCGTGGGTACCAGGACCTCGTCGCCTAGTACCGCTTGAGACACAGATATAGGGTATTCCATCACGATGTCATTACCGTGTCGTTCAAAGAGGTCATCCTGCTTTTCGTGGATTAGTACCAAGATATCTCCCCGTGAGCCGCCGCGAGGTCCCACATTGCCCTGCCCTCTTAGGCGGATGTACTGGTTTTCTTCCACTCCCGCGGGGATCTTGACGTTGATTTCCTTCACTGAGCCCATGCGGCCTTCGCCATAGCACTTGCTACATTTATTCTTGATGATCTTGCCTTCTCCCCGGCAGGATGGGCATTCGGATACGGTTTGCATCTGACCAAAGAGCGATTGACGCACCTGACGCACCTGTCCAGTGCCCCGGCATTGTGAGCATGTTTCCACCTGTGAATCAGCGCTGCCGCTACCGCCACATTTGTCGCAGGCTTCCTTGGTACCAATCTTGATCTTCTTCTCGGTACCTGTGGCAATCTCTTTCAAAGTGAGGGAAAGCTCGATCTGCAAGTCTTCACCACGGTTTGATGCACGTCCGGATGATCTGCCGCCAAAGCCGCCCCCAAAAAGGGTCTCGAAGATGGAGGAAAAGCCATCGCCAAAGATGTCGTTCAGATCACCGCGATGTGTGAAGTTTTCCCAAGAGAAGCCGCCCGCGCCAAATTGACTTTCCACGCCCGCGTGACCGTATTGATCATAGAGCTGTTTCTTGTCTTTGTCGCTCAGCACTTCGTATGCCTCGCTGGCTTCTTTAAACTTCTCTTCCGCTTCCTTGTTATCAGGGTTTTTATCGGGATGATACTGCATTGCCAGCTTGCGGTATGCTTTCTTGATCGTTCCTTCATCGGCGTTTTTGTCTACGCCCAACACTTCGTAGTAATCTCTCTTTGCCATGTCTTCTGATCTATCTCCTTAAAAAGCTGCCCAAAGAGGGCCAAATATATCAAATGGAGCCCGGACAGCCGGGTAAGACGGCCGTCTGGGCTTATCATCAAGTTTATTATTTATCGTCCACCACTTCGAAATCAGCGTCGATGGGACCGTCATTCTTGGGTTGTTCTTGCTGTTGACCTTGCGCAAAGTCTTCAGGATTGAAGCCTGCGGCGTTGGGATCAAAGCCTGCTCCGCCACCTTGTTGCTGTTGCATTTTGGCATAAACGATCTCTCCGAGTTTCTGTGCTTTCTTGCCCAGATTCTCTTTGATGGAATTCACCGTCTCAGCATCGCTAGCTTTGTCAAGCTGTTCTTTCGCGGTCTTTATCTCCGCTTCCAGATCGCTCTTTTCGCTCTCGGCTAGCTGATCGCCATATTCACCCAGGGATTTCTCTGTGCTGAAGATCAGGGCGTCCAATTCGTTTTTGGCTGCGATGAACTCCTGACGTTTCTTATCCTCTTCGGCGTGCATTTCTGCATCTTTGATCATGCGGTCGATATCTTCCTTGTTGATGCTCCCGGCGCGGTCGATCTTGATGGATTGTTCTTTGCCCGTGCCCTTGTCTTTGGCGGATACGTGCAGAATGCCATTGGCATCGATATCGAAAGTAACTTCGATCTGTGGTACGCCGCGTGGGGCAGAGGGGATACCCACCAGGTCAAAACGTCCCAGGCTCTTGTTGTCATTAGCCATCGGGCGCTCACCCTGGAGCACGTGGATCGTAACAGCGGTTTGATTATCGGCTGCAGTGGAGAAAACCTGGCTCTTCTTGGTGGGGATAGTGGTATTGCGCTCGATCAGCTTTGTCATCACGCTGCCAAGAGTCTCGATGCCCAGGGAGAGCGGGGTAACGTCCAGAAGCAAAACGTCGGACACATTATCATCACCGGCCAGAATGGCACCCTGAATAGCAGCTCCGATGGCTACAACTTCACCGGGATTGAGGCTGCGATTAGACTTTTTGCCAAAGAAGCGTTCAACGGCTTCGCCTACTGCTGGAATGCGGGTACTGCCGCCAACCATCAATACTTCCTGTATATCGGCGGTAGTCAATTTGGCATCAGCCAGGGCGCGTTTACAGGGACCGAGCGTACGCTCCACCAGATCCGCGGTCAGGCGGTTGAATTCTGCCAGACTGAGATCCAGATTCAGATGCTTGGGTCCCGTGGCATCGGCAGTAATAAAGGGTAGGTTGATATTGGTAGTCACAGTCCCGGAAAGCTCGATTTTGGCTTTCTCGGCAGCTTCACGCAGCCGTTGTAAGGCCATGGCATCTTTACTGAGATCGATGCCTTCCTGCTTTTTAAACTGATCCACAATCCAATCGATTACTCGTTTGTCAAAATCATCTCCACCCAGGTGTGTATCGCCATTGGTGGCAAGCACTTCCACTACGCCGGAAGAGATGTCCAATATCGAGATATCAAAGGTCCCACCGCCCAGATCGTAAACGGCAACCTTCTGTTCCTTCTTGTTTTCCATTCCATAAGCCAAAGCGGCAGCGGTGGGTTCATTGATTATGCGTTTTACCTCCAGCCCGGCAATGCGTCCGGCGTCCTTGGTGGCCTGGCGTTGATCGTCGTTAAAGTATGCCGGAACGGTGATCACAGCTTCGGTAACCGCTGTGCCAAGATAAGCCTCGGCAGTTTCCTTCATCTTGGTGAGGATGATCGCGGAGATCTCTTGCGGGGTAAAATCCTTGTTTTGCACGTCAACATGCACCGCGGCTTGATTCTTCACTCCGGATACTATCTTGTAAGGAACCTGCTTGATTTCTTCACTAACTTCACCATGGGAGCGCCCCATGAAACGCTTGATCGAGAATACTGTATTCAGTGGATTGGTTACAGCCTGTCGCTTGGCGTTTTGACCCACCAAGCGCTGTCCGTCTTTTGTAAAGCCAACCACGGAGGGAGTGGTTCTGCCACCTTCCGCGTTGGTTATCACGACGGGTTTACCGCCCTCAACCACGGAAACACAAGAGTTTGTGGTTCCCAGATCAATTCCAATTATCTTTCCCATTTAATCCTCCTGGGTATTAATTTTTGTGCCATTGGATACCGCCACGCGTACGGGGCGGATCACTTTATCATGCATGGTATAGCCATTCTGAATGATGGCTGCCACAATGTTTTCATCCATGTCGCTGGGTATGTGTGCCAGGGCATCATGATACTCGGGATCGAATTCCATGCCCAGAGCTTCGATCTTTTTCACACCCTCTTTTTCCAAAGCTTTTACCAATTGCTTTTCGATCAGCAGAATGCCCTGGATAAAGGAATTCTCCAGGTCGCCCGGCTTAGCGTTGGTAAATGCCCGCTCAAAATTATCCACCACATCGCAGATCTCCAGGGCCAGTTTCTGCGTTGCCAATCTGATCCAATCTGACTTTTCCGCAATGCTGCGCTTGCGGAAGTTCTCAAACTCCGCCATTACTCGCAGGTACTTATCGTTCAGTTCGCTTACTTCCGCTTCCAATTCAGAAATCCTTGCCTCAGGGTTCAATTCTTCCACTTCGGCTTTTGGTGTTTCTTGCTTGTTCTTCTCCGGATTCATCTTTATGTCCTTATTTCTTTTTTGACTCATCATTTCTCCTAACGAGGTACGATCATCCCGCGTCTAGTGGTTTGGGTGATCGTGGAGGTTACGTCCCTGATCAGGGGGATCAGCCTACGGTAATCAGTACGCAGAGGGGAAAGCACTCCCAGATATCCCGGGATGCCAAAGACCTCGTATTTACCGTAGATCAGAGCAAAATCCGACCATTTGGGATCAGACAGAGTCTCTCCCATCAGCACGTTCACATTCTGGAGGTCGTTGCCCCGCATGGCTGAGAGCAGAAAGTCCTGTCTTTGAATCAGATTCATAAAGCTCAAAATCACTTCTTTGGAATCAAACTCAGGCTGCTCCAGAAACTTGATACTTCCATCATAGTGAATGAAGAAATCGCTAATCTCAATGAAAGCCTTGTGCAATTCACTGAGGAATTGGCTTAACAAATCACTTTCACCTTCTCTACGTTCACGCATATCCACCAATACTTTATTGGCAATGTCATATACGCGCAGACCCACCAGTTCATCATTCAGATACCGCACCAGCTTCTTTAGTTGGGTCTCTGAGAGCTCATACTTACACTTCATGATCACTGTCTTGTCCAGCCCGCTATCCAGGCTCATCACAAACAGCAGCTTCTGATCGGAGATCGAAAATACCTCCAAGCGAGCCAGATAACCGTTGGAAACCTCCGGCTCGGCTACAAAAGAGAGTTGATCAGTCTCATGTGCCAGCATCTGCATTATGAAGTGCAGGGCACGCGGAGTGTCCTTGTAATTCTGGATCAGAAGCTCACGCAGAGTGTCCATGCGTTCATAACGCACCCGGTTGTGCGCGCCATGAATCACTTCGAGATACTTGCGATAACCACCGATAGTGGGTACTCTACCCGCCGATGTATGGGGCTGCGAGATCATGTTCTGCTGCTCCAGCTTCAAGAGATCCAGACGCAGAGTGGCAGATGACACATCCTGCAGATACTTCTCGCTCAATATTCTGGAAGAAACCGGTTCGCAACTGAGGATATACTCGTCCACCAACGCTGCTAGAGTGTGGTACAATCGTATCTGATTCTTTTTCATGCTAACCGCCTTCTAAATTTATTAGCAGTCACAAGGTCGAACTGCTAAACTAAGGACAAAGTAATCAAAGACCCAAACTTGTCAATCAAAAAGTGAGAGTGCTAAATTAACCCGCTTAACGTGGTAAGCCATCGTTCTACAACCTGAATAAGAATGTTAGGCCGATATACCCTCACTGAAAACTTCTAATCTCCCACCATTTTTTAGGCACTTGGACATTTGAGTTTTTGTGATTGGATTTAAAGACTTCAGTGAGGGTTTATAAGGTTGATCTCATCAAAGACTTCCAATCCACCATCTTCTTGATTCACACCGCATCTTGACTTTCAATTGGACTTTGAACTCGGATGATCCATATCAACACCTCAAGTTGGGAGATGTACCTAACTCATTTTGTATCAATCTCAATCCTGAGTTACGCTCATACACGATGCCGAAGATTTTCTTGAACAATTACTTCAGACTTTACGAAGGTTATATCGTTCTAGTGCAGAGCAGTTATTGCATCAAAGACCTCATTCTAGTCCGTTCTATCAGCTATGAGTCTATCCGGGTGCTTGCCACCTAACACAACGACGCAGCCCACTTCACCACTCTCCCTCTTCAGCACTTCACCACGTATTTGCCCCTCACATCCAGCCCAAGCCCAGCCCGAAGCTGAGGCCCATCACAGGATAATCTGAATTCAAGTCCGCAAAGGTTCTGCCAGAGAGCAGTATCACCCGGCCTATATGAATTTGGAACTCCAGCGAGACCGGAATGTAGAGGATGTCCTCTTCTCGATAGCTTGCATAGTAATGACCCAAGAAACCTTCGATATATGCTCCCTCTCCAATCCGGATTGTTCCGCTTTCCAAGCCTATGGAGGGTGAGACCGCAAGCTTGTCAGAATGGAAAACCGGCCCGATTCTCACGCCTAAACCTTTGAACCAGTATTTAGGATTGTCAAAGAAGTCCACTGCTTCCTGGTGACTCAAGACATAAGCTTTCACCTGGATCTTGTGTAGCAATTCCAATCCTAATCCAGCCTGCAAGCTGCTTAAGCTTACCCCGTTGAAACCGCCAAGTCCATACTCGGCATAAGCCCAGACCCCAATTCCGGCATCTTTCTTCACAGAGAGGCTATCAACCCCATCCTCAGCCCACAGGGAAGCACAGCACAACATCATCAGAGTTATCAGAACATACTTCATCTTCTCTCCCATCAGCCTATCTGGCTCTCACTGCATTATGCAAAATTTAATCCATCTCTCAATAATATCAAAATCTTATCTCTCAAGATAACACTACGTGGTCACCAGGGCTCACAATATATCTATCCCTCAGATATTCAATTGCTTGCCTGAGATTGTGCTTGATATCAACTATAGTACTACCCGTAAATGTGCCAGCGTCCAAAGAGATCAAAAACTATCAGGCATCTTTAATATGTATAAGCTTGTAGGAATCTTTACTGCGCTGGCTTTGTGGCTCTTATTGATGAACTGCTCGAATCCCGCCGATCCCGAAGTTGATCCCATAGGTTTATACGAGGTTTTTTTCAAATACGCAGACTGGTGGCTTGGAATAACCATCGATGATGCTGACGAGTCTAAAGGATCCAGAAACTCAGGTGGTAAGACATCGATGCAGCTTGAGAATACCCGATCGGGCAAGAGACTTCTGTTATTCATAGTCTTATCAACCATTTCTGAACAATCTCCTGTCCATTCCTGGTTCGCCTCGCTTTTCCAAGCCACTTGCCACCCTCCTGCGTGCCACGGAAGAGGAGTCCAGCTGGTTGGCAAGTGGCAGGGAAGCAAGTGAAGCCCGTATGTTTGGCTAACTTCGTGGCATATTATCCACCTATCATGACATTTCTTGGTGAATGCTTCAATCGATCAGAATAAACTTTTTGGCTCTCAATTTATGTTGGTCTCTGGCCTTCAGGAAATAAATCCCAGAGTTCATTCCTGTCAGATCATCTGGCATTACTTCGCATTCGCCTCTGGAATCGGTGATCACGCTTTTCACCAATTGCCCCCTGACATTGTAGATCCCGATTTCCACCAGATGATTGAGCTTTGTTTCCAGTTTGAAACCAGTATTTTTTCGCACAGGGTTTGGGAAGCTAACGATACTTTTTATCTCCGGTACTGAAGGAGCATAGGGGCCCGAATTGGCCGGGGATACTTTGAAGAAATAAATACCCACATCGGTGAAAAGGGTGAAATTATCACCATCTGTTTCAACATTTCGAACACTATAGAACGACTGGATGGGAAAGACATGCTCCGTATATGCTCCTGGATTCGCCAAGTCGATAGTTTGAATACGGATTTGTGTTCTTTCAGCATGAACAATATGTATTGCACTGTCAGTAGCAAAGCATCTTGGAGAATTACCCAAAGCGTCGGGCTGTACTTCGTATTCGGCAAGCACTGTTGCACTGGTTTCCTGGCTTCGATCAAGGATCAGAATCTTCCCAATGGATGCATTGGTGTCATCGATACGTGCAAACAATTTGTTGGCACCCAATGGGCCAATCGATGTTAAGAATCCGGAGTCGTCCTGAAACTCAAAAAATCTGTACTCAAGTGAAAAATCCTCGTTCACGACAACTTTGACAAACTGGTGATCCTGATATGTGTAAAGATCGTTGAAGTAAAATGCATTATCTTCTCTGAAACAATAATGAGGGATGGAGAAATCAAAAACGGGGTCGTCGATCACATGACTAGCAAGTAATGCGCCATCAGAATTGAAAAAATACCAATGACCGAGTGAACTCATGTCGTAATAACTATCCACGTGGAGAATTGTGCTACCATAGGGACCATGTAGAAGCGTACTTCGGGTATTCGCATAAGCATTTAACGAATCCGGGGGAAGAAGGAGTTGCGATTGATCATTGATATAGTCGTATAGCACCAGTCCATTATCGGTGGCAAGCATCAGTTTGTCCTCTGAAATAGAGGTATAGTCTCTGGACCCATCCAACAACGAAAATTGGGACAGATTATAAGCGGTAAACTCGTTGTTTCGGATGTCATACAATCGTAGCTTATGCTCCAATGCTACGGGATAATCTTGTCGGTAGCCGAGGAAGATTTGTGCGACATCGTCGTAGGCCCAAAATCCTATACTCTGAGCTCCATCAACGATAATGTCCTGTGTAGTGGTACCGAGGTATTGTGGCGCTGTGATGCGTCGTTCAGCCTTGATATACTTACTCACGTAGTGGTGATATAGTGATGAATCTCGATATTGATCGTAGAACAATACATCGTTGTTGGGTAGCGTACTGTGTACAAAGTAACCATCGGATCCTGGGATATCGAATATCGATAATGAATCCACCAGAGTGACGTCGTACGCTAAGTTTTGGGCGTAGGTATTGCCAATGCTCATACAGGTGAATAAAACGAAAAGCAGCACCAGATGTTTGTTCACAATAAACTCCTTTGCCTGGTTTTAAGGCCATATGCTTGAGTAAGGGCATTCATAAGATTGATATTCTCTAGTCCTTGAGAACATCCTTGGACAGGGTTACAAATGTGTCAACATTTTTTACGCTCTTTGTTCATCGTGATTGGTTCCTGGCTCTGGGCTACAAGCTCGCCCGGAAATATCTTGACAAAGACTTCCCGGACTTGACAAGTGGATTTAGCCAGTGAGAAGTTGTTCCATGGCTGCAGAGAAGACCGCCAAAACAAGGAGTAGTAATGATAAATGAAAAATTGATACCCTACCTCGTTTCGTCTATTCAGGAGTATTGGGATCTCCCGGCATTCACGGATTATCCGGGTGATGCGCTCTCATACGCGGATGTGGGGCGCAGGATCATGTGGATGCACCGTCTGTTCAGTGCTACTGGCATGGAAAAAGGAACAAAGATCGCTCTTGCGGGTAAGAATGGCAGTAACTGGGCGATTACCTGGCTGTCCACAGTGATGTACGGAGCCACCATTGTGCCTGTTCTTGCCAATTTCTCACCGGAAGATACGCAACACATCATCAATCACAGTGATGCCGAATTGCTATTTATATCCCGCGACAAGTATGACTCCCTGGATTGCGAGGAACTGCGTAAGATTCGTTATGTGTTTTCTCTGGATGATTTCAGCCTGTTGTATAGTGCCAGTAAGTCGCCAAAGCTGAGTATCAAATCTTTTGCTGAGAGTGAGGACTTAATAAACCTGCCCAAAAGCGGCATCGTGGCAGAAGACAAATGCGACAATGAAGATATTGCCTCGTTGATCTACACCAGCGGTACCACGGGATTTTCCAAAGGCGTGATGTTGCCTCATCGCAGCCTTTTAGCCAATCTGATCGTGGCGCGTGAGGATTTGCTGTTTACTGTGGGCGCCAAGGTATTGGCATTTTTGCCCCTGGCGCATGCCTACGCGGCAAGTTTCGACCTGCTCTATCCATTTACCAGAGGCAATCACATTAACTTCCTGGATCGGATTCCTGCGCCCAAGATTCTACTGGCAGCGTTGAAGGACTTGCGTCCTGAGATCGTGCTCACTGTACCGCTCTTGATCGAAAAGATTTATAAAAAGCAGCTTCAGCCCACCATTGAGACCAAGAAGATGCAGATATTGCTGAAGATCCCCGGGCTGAACAAGATCATCCTGAAAAAGATCCATGATAAGCTGATGGCGGCCTTCGGGGGAAACATCCGTGAATTGATCACGGGGGGAGCGCCAATGAACGCCGAAGTGGAACTCTTTATGAAGAAGATCAAATTCCCCTTCACCATCGGTTATGGAATGACCGAATGCGGTCCCCTGATTTCTTACGCTAATTGGCAGCATCACCGCTTTGAATCCAGCGGCAGAAAAGTGAAGTTTATGGAGATAAAGATCAATTCTCCACAGCCACAAAAGATCCCTGGCGAGATCATGCTTCGTGGTGAACAGATCTTTAAAGGCTACTACAAGTTTGAAGATGCCACCAAAGA
>Ga0116174_10003982_pt1 | contig 11914 bp, 9 predicted proteins | sample AD_UKC087_MetaG_FD_89801 | JGI IMG/M metagenome (GOLD analysis project Ga0116174, IMG submission 89801) | Active sludge microbial communities of municipal wastewater-treating anaerobic digesters from USA - AD_UKC087_MetaG | ecosystem: Engineered > Bioreactor > Anaerobic > Digestate | place: USA...
AAAAGGGCGGATTTACGTTTCATCTGTCACTGTTCAGGAGTTGAAATGAAACGTAAATCCGCCCTTTTATTGATCTTGATCTTTCTTAGCCGCTTCCAGCATGGACCATGCCCTGATCAATAATAGCAGTATGCTCAAGATCAATAAAAGGGCGGATTTACGTTTCATTTCAACTCCTGAACAGTGACAGATGAAAAAGTTCGATCTAACCGGGATTTAGGAACTAAATCACGACATTGTCATGCGGGGTTCCTCCCCAAACTACTCTATACAATTTTATCACAATGTGCGCAGGTCAATAATTATGCTTATTCTTTCTCCGTGCGGTTGACTTTAGGATGGATAGGATAATGTATAATTTTTATCAGCTCTCGGAAGGATAATTTGCTTGGAGTAGAAATGAAAAAGAAACTTACTTTTGTATTGTTGTCGGTTGTCATTCTGGCGATAAGTTTGCCATGTTCTGAGGCGCGGGCGGCAGAAGGAATCACCTGGCAGCGATCAGATGCCGGGATTGAGGGAGGCAGAGTCTGGGCTTTGGCAATTGACCCGAAGAATTCTTCGACGCTTTACGTGGGTACTATGGAGGGTGGTGTCTTCAAGAGCGTGAATGGAGGAGAAACCTGGAGCGCGGTTAACAACAATTTACCAGTGACCCAAATCCTTTCGCTGGCGATTGATCCGCAGGAACCTGATACGCTTTACGCGGGAGCTCTTAGAGGTGGTGTCTTCAAGAGCATAAACGGAGGAGTGTCCTGGAACCAGGCCAGCAACGGATTGCCAAATTCCTATGTCATTTCGCTGGCGATCGATCCGCAGATGCCTTCGACGCTTTACGCTGGAATTCATATTGACGTCTTCAAGAGCGATGATGGGGGAGAGAACTGGAGCGAAACTAACAATCTTTTGACAGCGTCCTCTATCTTTTCGCTGGCGATCGATCCGCAGACGCCTTCGACGCTTTACGCGGGAACTGGTGGAGGAGGTGTCTTCAAGAGCGATGATGGGGGAGAGAACTGGATCGCAGTTAACAACGGACTAACTAACCTGGACGTTCGGGTGCTGACGATTAATCCGCAGTCGCCTTCGATGCTTTACGCGGGAACTGGTGGAGGTGTCTTCAAGAGCGATGATGGGGGAGAGAACTGGAGCACAGTTAACAACGGACTAACTAACCTGGGCGTTCGGGCGCTGACGATTAATCCGCAGTCGCCTTCAACGCTTTACGCGGGAACTCGCGGTGGAGGTGTCTTCAAGAGTGATGATGGGGGAGAGAACTGGAGCGCAGCCAACAGTGGTTTGACAGATACCAATGTAAGCACGCTGGCGATCGATCCGCAGACACCTTCAACGCTATACGCGGGAACTGATGGTGGGAAAGTTTTCAAAGGCCAGCGGGCGCGCTCGTTGTTCCTGCCACTGATCTCACGATAAACAGTCCTCTAACGGGAATAAAAGCTGCCAGGCGGATCACTCGATCCGCCTAGTATGGATTTTTGTGACAATCAAAGGGGGTTATACAGGCTGACTGACGGGTGGGAGGGATATGTTGGGAAACACCTATTTCGATTGACAGCGCAGAGACAAGTTGAAGGGGAATGGATAAAGAAAACTTCTGACGGCGAAAATCCGCGCGGTTGGCTTGGGAATGGATAGGATAATGTATAATTTTTGTCAACTCTCAGAAAGATTATTTGTTTGGAGAAGAGATGAAGAAGATACTTGCCGTTGTTTTGTTAGTTGTTATCCTGACAATAAGTTTGCCATGTTCTGAGGCGCGGGCGGCAGAAGGAATAATCTGGCAGAGGTCAGATGTTGGGATTGAGGGAGGCGAAGTCAGGGCTTTGGCGATCGACCCGCGGACGCCTTCGACGCTTTATGCGGGAACTAATGGGGGCGGTGTTTTTAAGAGCATGAATGGGGGAGAGACCTGGAGTGATGCGAACAACGGATTAACTAACCTGACCGTTAGAACATTGGCAATCAACCCGAAAACGCCTTCGACGCTTTACGCGGGGACTGATGGAGATGGCGTCTTTAAGAGCGCGGATGGAGGAGCGAGCTGGAGCGCGGTTAATACCGGTCTGACAAGTTACCGCATACCCACACTGGCGATTGATCCACAGGAACCTGATACGCTTTACGCGGGAGTTGGTGGTGTTTCCAAGAGTGTGAATGGAGGAGAGACATGGAGCGTAATGAATAGCGGACTGACGAGTCTTGAAGTCTATACACTGGCGATTGATCCGCAGGAACCTGATACGCTTTACGCAGGAACTTATAGAGGGGTTTCCAAGAGTGTGGATGGAGGAGAGAACTGGAACGCGGTCAATACCGGTCTGGCAGACAAAAAAATTCAAGCGCTGGCGATCGATCCGCAGGCGCCTTCAACGCTTTACGCAGGAAGTTGGCATGGTGTCTTTAAGAGCGTGGATGGGGGAGCAAACTGGAGCACGGTTAACAACGGTTTACCAGATGATGCCAACGTAACCACACTCGCGATCAACCCACTTACGCCTGCAGCGGTTTACGCGGGAACTAAGAACGGCGGTGTCTTTAAGAGCGTGAATGGGGGCGCGGACTGGAACGCGGTCAATACCGGCCTGGCAATGACCCATGTAACAACACTGGCGATTGATCCGACGACGCCTGCCACGCTATACGCGGGGACTTATGGAAGAGGGGTTTCTAGGAGTGTGGATGGCGGAGCGTCCTGGCGCGCAGCAAATACCGGCATGAAGGTGAATCGTGTCAACACACTGGCGGTCAACCCGCAGACGCCTTTGACACTTTACGCAGGGACTGATGGGGGCGGCGTCTTTAAGAGCGTGGATGGCGGAGCGTCCTGGAGCGCAGCGAGTACCGGTCTGAAAGTGATGCGTATCAACACACTGGTAATCAATCCACAAACGCCTTCAACGCTTTACGCGGGGACTTATGGAGATGGCGTCTTTAAGAGCGCGGATGGGGGAGTGTCTTGGAACGCGGTCAATACTGGTCTGACAGACGACTTTATAACCGCGCTGGCGATTGATCCGCAGGAACCTGATACGCTTTACGTGGGAATTGGTTTGTGGTATAGCGTCTTTAAGAGTGTGAATGGAGGAGAGTCCTGGAACGCAGCCAACAGCGGTTTACCATATGCCCAAGTAAACACGCTTGTGATCGATCCGCTGACGTCTGGTACGCTTTACGCGGGAACCTATTACGGGGTCTTCAAGAGTGTGGATGGGGGAGTGTCCTGGAACGCGGTCAATACTGGTCTGACAAACGACTTTATAACCGCGCTGGCGATTGATCCGCAAATGCCTGCCACGCTTTACGCGGGAACTGGTGTAGGTGTCTTCAAGAGCGTGGATGGGGGAGAGAACTGGATCGCAGCCAACAGTGGTTTGACAGATACCAGTGTAAGCACGCTGGCGATCGATCCGCAGACGCCTTCAACGCTTTACGCGGGAACTGGTGGAGGTGTCTTCAAGAGCGTGAACGGGGGAGCGAACTGGAGCGAGCTTAACAACGGTTTGATAGATACCAATGTAAGCACGCTGGCGATCGATCCGCAGACACCTTCAACGCTTTACGCGGGAACTGATGGCGGGAAAGTTTTTAAAGGCCAGCGGGCGTGCTCGTTGTTCCTGCCGCTGATCTCACGATAAACAGCCCCCAAATGGTAATGAGAGAGGCTGAAGACCGTAAGTAAAAGGGGTTAAACAGGCTGACCGCAATTCTTTGGATGATCAGCTCCCCTTTGTTTAGTTAAACAATTCCTCCCTCGTTATCGGGGGAGGAATAAATAGTTAATCAGGCAGTTTTTTTGTTTTGCCAGTCAGTCGGCAGATTATTCTTCTGGCGACCATGTGCCGCGGGCCAGATAACGGCCAAGTAAAAGGGAAGGCTCCTGCTGCAGGGCGACCCTGATCACCCCTTTGGGCAGAGGGTCGATCATCACGCAGTCATCAAAGATAAACGGCGGGTCAAAAGGCATGCCGGACCCGCTGCCAAAGTTGGACCAATGATCCGGCAGATAGACGTCAACTTGCTGCACCTTTTCACCGCCATCCATTTTGAAACAATATCCTAAAGCGACTTTATTGGTGACAAAGGCATTGAGCACCTTGACTTCATAACCGCCCAAATCGAGTGTCTGATTGATCTCCCACACATCCCCGGGTTTTGGGTTTGTCCCAGCGTCAAACTCAAAGAGCACCTGGTCGCGCGGAATATCGATCCTGCCAATATGGTTGACCACCTCAGTCAAAGTTAGCGGGAAGGTATAGTTGTCTTTCGGAATTGAGATCGCCGATAGCCCGGAGTAATAAAACTCAGTGTTATTTTTGTTCAAATCAAAGAGTTCATTTACCAGATCGCCGACATCCTCATAGTCGTAACTGTGTGGGACGAGGTTCCCTGCCGCGTCTACCACGGATAAATCAACATTGTTGCGGTAATCTTCCAGGTGGTGAGGCGTCTTATACCCGAAGCCCAACACCCAGGCATCCGGTTTTTCAACGACAGCCAGGATTTCGATAATATCCTTTACCGGCAGCCCATCTTGGGTTTCCGCGGGCGCTTTGACAGCCTCTTCCGCGCCGGGTTTGTCTTCAAGGTTGACTTGCGGTTCGGGGATGCTCACCGGGTAAACTACGAAATCATCCGGAGCAGGAATGAATTTGAGGCTGAGCTGCCAATTTTCGGGCGCCTTGCCCAGCGTGCGCATTGGAATACACGGCAATACGAAGACCGCTTCATTCACATCAGCGGGTATTGCGTCGAAGCTGTCGTATCCAGTCAGCTGTGTGCCGTCTGGAAGGAGCAGATAAGACTCTTCCTCACAGACCGGTTTTCCGAAGTTTTGGCTGAAATGCGCGCTGGCTGGAACGTTTTCAAAGGAAACTTCAAGCGTGCTGCGGTCATTAGTGAACACTCCGTTCTTGATACTGACCGTTACGCCGTCCTTGGTCTGTGAGACTGGCTGCGCCAGAACCCGAATGGATCCTGTATCGCTGACAAAACCTCCGCTGGGAGCGTAGCCAAACCAGGTTTTCAGCTGAGCGAGAACGCGGTTCGGGCCGACCGCGAAGAGGAGCGCGAAGGCGAGCAGCAGGGGCGCTAAAGCGTATGACCACTGCCAGGTGAGCTTTGGGCGCCGCGCGGTGAGCGATAATTCGCGTTTGCGCAGTTCGCTGTCGAGCTTGTTTGAGAATGCGCTGTCCATCGCTTCGAGATGGTAGGTTTGTCGAATTTCTTCTTCAAAAGGGGTATGTTTTTCCATGTTTTACTCCACCTGGGCTTGAAGGCGCTCCAGGAGCCGATAATAAGATTTTTTGATGCGGTTTTCGGGCTGTTTGAAAATATCTGCGATCTGAGCGAACGGCAGATCAGCAACCAGCCTGAGGCGCAGGTACTCTTGTTCTACCGGTTTAAGGGCCGAAATCAGCCGTTCAAGCTCGATCATCCGCTCCATCTGCAGGGTAGATGAGCTCAGCTCATGATTCGCTTGAAGGTCTTCATCAAATCGTTCAACCGGATGGCGGTAGCGTTTGCGATAGTGGTCATTGGCCTTGTTGCGCGCGATCGAAAAAACCCACGGAACGAACTTGGCTGGGTCTTTGAGCTTATAGTAGTTTTCGAGCGCGGTGATGAAGGTCTGTGAAGTCAGATCCTCGGCCTCTGCGACACTGCGAACGCGTGCGTAAAGATAGTAGTAAATGCGCGAAGCGTGTTGGCGGTAAAGATCCGAAAAAGAGGCTTTGGCCTCAGCGATATCGGCTTTATCAGTCGCCATAACACTCAGTGTGCCTGCTTTGGGGGTTGGTTTTTGGGCTTGCTCCATACATTTTCCTTGTTGATCCTTTTTGTGTGTAGCTACACCAAGAATGTCGTCAAACATATAGAGAAAGTGACAAAATGATTTTAACTGAGAAAATAAAAGGGGAAAGAGCTGCCCCGAGCGCTGGGCGTGTTTTTGGGCCCGAAAAGCTCGCCGGATGGCTAAAAAAGCCGGACTGCGCATGTCAGTCCGGCTTTTGTCTGAAACTTATTCTTTACTTGACCAAAGTAGCGTCCATCAATTCTGTCTGAATGCCGTCGACCCTGAACATGCTGCAGTCGTTGATATCTGCGATGACGAGGTGATATTCACCATTTTCATCAGTGAGGTTGATCGCCAGGCGGGCATCATCGAGCCAGATGGCTGAGCGCGCGTTTGAGCCGTCCATCAACAGGCGTTTCTCCTGCGTTGCCAGATTCATCAGCCAGATCGAAGAGTTGTCCGTTCCGCGGTAACTAAGCCACTTGCCGTCCGGAGAAATCCGCGGATAGAGCAGCTTGATTGTGCCGTTGACGATATCAAACAGAGTTTGCCTTTCCCCAGTTGCCATCGAGTAGGCAATGACCTTCCACGCCATGCCTTCTATGTATCTGGCTGTGTAATAGATTGTTTGGCTGTCCGGCGACCAGCCGGCGATAGAGACATATTCATCCGCGCTGATCGGTTTGACCAGCCCGGTCTCGAATTCATAATATGCCGGGTAGAGCACCATGTCGTCCATCAATGTCAGGGCAATATATTTTCCATCCGGCGAAAGGCTGATATCCGCTGAACTCACCGGGATCGAGGTGGTTTGCGAAGTGGCAATGTCAAAATATTGAAGTACGTATCTGCCGTTCTCCTGGGTGGGGTGAATCACCTGTTTGCCGTCCCGCGTGAAATGGGCATAGCTTTGTGCGCTGAACGCGCTGTTGGGGCTGGCGCCTTTGTTTGAAAGCAACGTGGTAGACCAATTGTCCGAATCTGAGATTTTCGCGTATCCCAAGACGAACACTTCGTCCCCAAACGTCTCAAGCGCCGCGATTTCGCTGCTTTTTGAGCCAATCATGCAGGTGTCTGCGCTGGTTGTTTGCGCCGGGGGCTGCGCGTGTGGCGTGGCGGGTGTCCAGCTCTGGCTGAGGCTGATTGCGTTGTCGTAGAGCGCAACACCGGTTACATAGAAAGTCAGCTTGCCGGTTGGCAGCTCGCTGAAAGCGATGCTGGCGTGAGCTTCTTTGTTTCCTTCCTGGCGCGGATAACCGCCGCTGCCGCCTCCTCCGCCAAAGGTCTCATAATCGGGCATTTCAACGCTGACGCCCGCGACATTGCCAGGCACATCGAAGGTGAAGCGATAGGCATTCCCGCGTTCCACCGCGATTTCTTTGAGAGTCAGGGCGATTCCCTCAATGTCAATCGCCAGATTGGGCTGCCATACCTGCCCGGGCTGTGGGTCTTCGCCTGCGTCGAAACTCTGCGCCGAGGCGGTTTCGAGCCTGCGATAGCTGATGGGGTAATAGTCCCAGGTGACAGTCAATGGGAACTGCAGCCCCTGATCTTTGAACGCCAGTGCGAAAATATTGGCTTTGCCGAGCAGAGGCTCTTGTTGAGCAAGCTGCGTTAACTCGCCTGGGCAGGTGGTTTGGACAATTTGGTTGTTCGCGTCCGTAATTTTTGGATCAATGGCGAGATAGCTGGATTCCTGCTCAGCGTCAAGATACCCGGAGAGGATATACCCATCGGCTGTTTCGATCGCTGTTCCTAACCCCATCCTCACTGTGGCTTCGGGTTCAGCGGCTTCTTCTTCGCTGGTTACTGAGAGAGCAGGTTGGGGGATAAACTCAACCGCCAGCAGTTCCTCAGTCAGCTCCGTTGGAATGAAGACGAGCGCCAGTTGCCAGTCGCTGGGGGTGGTTGCGACCACCGTGCCTGGGATACAGGGGAAGACCAGCGTGGCCTGATTTACCTCGCCAGGGATGGGCGGAAAAGCAGACCCCTCTTTGCTGAGCACAGTGCCGTCCGGCAGGACCAGCCGCGGCTGTTCGCCGCATGTTGAGTCCGCTTCTTCGCCGAAATTCACTTTGCCGAGACCAAAAATCCGGTAGTCGATCTTTGTCTCGGTTGACGTGAGCAGCGCTTTGACAACATCAATTGTGATCTTATCCTGACTCTGGCTGACCGGCTCGGCTAAAACACGCAGAGGTTTTGTCGGGTCAACCAGGCCGTGGCCGGGCAGGAAGCCAAACATTTGCTGAATCTGCGCCCAGACGTTTCTGGGCCCTATGGCGAATACGAGCGCCAGAATGAGCATCACGGGCGCGAGTGCGTACATCCAGCGGCGGCTGGTGTTTTTCTTTCTAAAAGTAGTATGCGGCTGGCTGATCTTTGAGCGCAGTGACGCGTTAAATTCAGCTGGCATACTGGCCGAAGAAAGCGCCTGTTTGAGCTCTTCTTCGAACAAGTTAATCGGCTTATGGCTATTCATTTTCTAACTCCATCTGGCTTTGAAGGCGTGCCAGCAGACGCAGGTGTTGTTTCTTGATTGCGGATTCAGAACGGCGGACGATCTGCGCGATTTCACGAAAGTTCAAATCAGCCTGGTAACGCAGGTACAGCAGTTCCCGTTCATCTTCTCTCAATTCGGCAATCAGTTCTGCCAGGCGGGTTCTGAACTGGTTCTTCATCACATCATCAACCGGATTAGCGCGGGGGTCGGGCGCGCTTTCATCAAGCGGCAGGGCCAAAGGCTTCTTGCGGCGGTACTGGTCATTAGCCAAATTCCGCGCGATGGTGAACACCCAGGGGATGAACCGTTCCGGGTGCCTCAGGTTAGGGTAGGCTTGCCATGCTTTAAGGAAAGTTTGCGAGGTGAGGTCCTGCGCGTCTGCGGTTGAACTGACTTTGGCGCAGAGGAACTTGAACACGCGCTCGGCGCACTCGTCATACCACTCGACAAAGGGCTTGCGGTCAGTCTTGATCATTGCCGCCTCCTGTGTCAAGGATAACGGATATCGGGAAAATTGGGGGGCTAAGGTATCTTTTTTCATTGGTCATAGTTTTCTTTTGTTCCGCGGTTATTGAGCTCATTGATAAAGACGGAAGATTGAAAAAAGGGGGACAATATGGTTGGAAAGAAGTAGTATTGAAAACCAGCATCTCAAAAGGGACTTGTTCAGATCGGAATCAAAATGAGCCGGCTTTCGCCGGCTCGTTTTGATTCGCCATCCGCGGTTATTGGCTGATCCCTAAGATTTGACCCTGATAAGGCAGGGTATACGCCTGACACCCGCGGAGGTTGACCACGATGGTGGTCTGGGCTTCTGTTTGATCCGGCAGGATGAGATTGACAGTGATCGACTGCGAGTCTGCTGACCAGGCCCAGCTAGTGATTGCGGCTGGGTTGATCATCTGCACGGGAACGTCGATGATCTTAATAGCCTGCCCGCCGGCTAAGGGCATCAGATAGAGAGACGCCTGAGTGTCGCCGTGGTAGCCAATCCATTGCCCATCAGCGGATATTTGCGCCATGGGGCGTTTAGGCGAGCTGTGCTTCAAATAAGCGACTTCCTGATACTTGTCATTAGCCAGGTCATAGCTCATCAACAGCCACCCTTCCCCGCTGGAGCCGGGGATTAATAGGTAGAGCGTATCGCCATTTGTCGACCATCCCGCGAATTGTTCCTGCGAAAGCCGTGTTGACAGCACGGTCTCACCGCTGGCGATGTCGATGATTGCCCGTTCTGCGAAATCTGGGTTTACATGCGCGGCGAGCAGACGCCCATCCGGTGACCACGACAGCGCCTCCGGGTTTAGGTTGGGGAACTGAACGCTTTTCTCATCCGCGCTGGAATAAACAGTCAATCCGGAGTCGCTGACCCAGGCAATATGCGATAAATCTGGCGTGCTGCTGGCTATTGAGGCTTGCGCGAGGGTTATTGGGCCCTGGCTCCGGTCGTGAAGATTGAGCGAGCCATCCGCCCCGATCGCCAGCGTCCTCAATGCTGAAGCATCCGGATGCTCACCAAGCGATAACAAGTTGTCATTCGAGACGCAGGTGGTCAGCTCCGAGGAAGAAACCGCTTCAACCGGTTGAGCGGCCTGTTCGGGCTGCCAGCTTGCGCACGCGATCTGCATCGGTTGCTGATCAGAAAGCTGACCCGGCGCTGTCACTCTGACCGGAATCTCCAACCTGACCGGAAAAACCGTCCCCGCGATGGGGATGCCGAAAACAAAGCTGATCCCGCCGCCTGGCTGCGGTTGAAATTGGCCATCCGCCAGCGCGGGGTCAACTGAGTAGCTGATCAGCGTGTCATCTGCGTCGCGAATCACCGGCACTGACGCAATCTGAATCGCTGTGTCGTTGGGGGTGATAGGTTGGATCACTCCATAAAGTATGTAGCTGTCATGGGTGGTGATCACCTGAGTAAAGACAAACTCGGTTTCGGCGCTGGCCTCGGGCTCTGGCTCACTGTCGCTGACAATTGTTGTTTCAGGCAGCGGCTGGAGCATGATAGCTTCATGAATTTTATAATCGTCCGGAGCCGGCACGAAAGTCAGCGCGATTGCCCAATCCCCCGGCGCTTCCCCTTTAGCCAAGCAGGGTAAAACGAAACTTGCGGTATCAAACTCAGGCGGGATTGGGCCAAACTGCCCACCAGAGAAGTCAAGCTGGCGGCCGTCAGGCAGCAAAAGATAAGGCGCCTGCTGACACAGGCTTTCCGCCGGGTCGTTCTGTTCGGCCTGTGATTTGATATTGAAGATGTGGTAGTCAACGACCGTTTTTTCGGCGGTCAGCACGGCGTCTGAGACCATGACAGTCATTTCGTCGCGCGTGAGCGACACTGGCTCTTTAAGGATGCGAATTAACTGCGTCCGCTCGACTAACCCAACCCCTGGAATGTACCCCAGCAGTTTTTGAATTTTGGCGAACACTTTTTCGGGGCCAAACCCCGCCAGGGCAGTGGCAGCGATTAAGAGCAGGATCATCGCGGCCGCCCAGGCAGGTTTAAAAATGAAGGGACGATGTTTTGAAGTAACTCTGTTGTGCGATTGTTTTAGTTCTCGTTCCAGCTGCAGCACAAAGGCTTCATTTGGGTTGATTTTATTGCGATAAGCCCTGGCGGCTTCTGAGAACCTGTTGTCAAGGTCAGTTGCGTTCATTTTCTTTCTCCATATTGCGCTGTATTTGCGCGATTACTCGATATATCGTTTTTTTGATCGTCGACTCAGGTTTCCCCAACACACGTCCAATTTCTCGATAACGAAGATTTGCCAGGAACCGCAGGCTGAGCAGCTCACGCTCCAGGTCGCTGAGTCCGGCGAGCAGCTGCCGAAGTGCGATCAACTCTTCGGCTGAAACGGAATGTGTTTGCATTTCCACGCTTGCCGCTTCCCAAACCCAGTCATTATCGACCAGCCTTTCACGTTTGTTCTTTCTGAAATAGTCGGTGGCTTTATTACGCGCGATCCGAAAGAGCCATGGGGCAAAGCGATCGGCATCGCGCAATTTATGGATCGATTCAAGAATGGTCATGAAAGTTTGCGATGTCAGGTCTTCGGCGATTTCGTGATCAGAAACCTTGCTGTACAAGAACCGGTAGACCGGCCGAACCCAGATCTGATAAAGCTCGACAAAAGCGGTCTGGTCTGTCATTGCGCGGATGACCAAAGGAGCGTTAGCCGTTTGCGATCTTGTTGGAATTTCCTGTGTTAAGTTTAAATTTGTCATCAGCTTTCCTCAAATTCCTCTCCTGCAGTAGAGGCGTCGTTATAAGTAAGTCGCCGATTGTCCGCAAAAAGGACCAGATTTAAGCTGATTGTATTTTAAAAGAAGCAGGAATGTTGTCAAAGCGGCTGTTATTCGCGTTGAGCTTGTCAATTAGTAAATTATGTCGGTGAATTCGCGCCAGATTCGTGAGGATAAATTACCAGCGTCAGGCTGTGATGATAAGATAAGAATCAGATACAAAAATTGGTCTTTTTACCTGTCAAGGCAAAATAGAAATGTCCTATTGCCAGCAAGATAGAAATGTCCTATTAGCTTGATAAAGTAGTCAATATCGGTTGTCCGTTTAGTTTTTTTCCATAGGTTCTCCATGGATGGTTATA
>Ga0116174_10003983_pt1 | contig 11908 bp, 16 predicted proteins | sample AD_UKC087_MetaG_FD_89801 | JGI IMG/M metagenome (GOLD analysis project Ga0116174, IMG submission 89801) | Active sludge microbial communities of municipal wastewater-treating anaerobic digesters from USA - AD_UKC087_MetaG | ecosystem: Engineered > Bioreactor > Anaerobic > Digestate | place: USA...
GGATGGGTGTAGCGCTCGCTGGTACTCCACACGAATTCCGAGGAATTCTCCAGCTTCCGCAATGTGGCATTGGATACTCCTATCTCCTTGGCCAACTCACGCGCACATCGTATCCCTGAGGCATTGATGTCCATACCAACTACGGTAGCTTCCGGATACTTCCACGCATAGAAACACGTAACCACTCCATTGTCGCAGCCAATATCCAGGATGGCTCTGGGCGAATGTGGGGCGTGGCTCACAAACCACTCTAGATACTGCCTGTAGAGGTCCGCTGACCACCTGGCGAACTCTATGCTTAGAGCCATGTTCCGGTTCTTAGCCGAATAGATGTCACCCCGCCCCTCGTTATCTGTGCGGGCTTGTATGATGTTTTCCAGCTGCCTTTGCATGTCTGCCCCGAATTTCCCCCTGATTCCTCGCCAAAACTGATCATGATTTGCCGCTGGTCGAATACCAAGTATCTTGAAATACCTGCTTATAGTTCGACTCTCCATAGCAGTACTAGGGGCCATTGTCCTGCACATCCCTTCCACACAAAGCCAAATGATGGTGACATCCAGCTCAGGAGCTATGAATGAAGACCTGGGGTAGAAGGGGGGCCCGTTCGCAAATCACCGACGATATCCGTGTCCCCTACATCATTAGCGTTTGAGGGTATTCTGTCCTTCCATAATCATGAATGACCTGGGCTGCCACGGGTTCTGTCTCAGCTGAAGTCGCGGAGGGAGTTGTCCGAACACCCTTCTCCGATCACATCCGGCCAATCCAACTTGCTCATGGTTTCCCCAGTGGGCTGCATCTTGCTTGGGTTCGGTCTATTCGAAAGGCCGTTTTCGGACAGGTGACATACAAGCACACCCCGTGATCACTTCGAAAAAAGTACCGCTCCCCGCAGAACAAATATATAGGGACACCCTCATGCCCTCAGGCTGCACCATGCCCGGGCACGGGCTGCCCAAGCACAACTTAGTGGAGGTAACATGTATGACCCGACTACTGAAAGCCGATGAAGTGGCGAAAATCCTCGATGTCCCCAAAGATCGTGTGTATGAAATGGCGGCACAGGGACTCCTGCCGGTAGTCAAGCTCGGCAGGCAGGTTCGGTTCGACGAGGCCAAGCTGCGCGACTGGATCGACGATGGCGGCAAGGCGTTGCCTGGGGGATGGCGAGCAAGGCCGCGCTAGACAAGGTGCACTCCGAGTGCCGGCGGTAGCGCGCCGGCAGCAACACTTGAGAAGGGCGGGATATCCCCGCCCTTCTCTAATTTCGTACTGGAGGGATACGCATGGCAGGCCAATTGATAAGGCGGGGCGAACGCACCTGGCAGGTGCGAGTATATATGGGACGGGATTCCGCGACAGGCAAGCGGAGCTACCTATACAGAACGGTGCACGGCACGAAAAGCGATGCCCAAAGATGCCTGAACGAGCTCCTGACGAAGAAGGATCGGGGCGTTCTGCAGACAATGACGACCGACACCGTCAATGAGTATCTGGACCACTGGCTGGATGTGGCTGCCCGCCCCCGGCTGAGGGAATCAACCTTCAGAGACTACCGCTGGATGCTCGAACGGTATGTCCGGCCAGCCATCGGCAACAAGCGCCTGGCCCAGCTCACACCTCTGGACATCCAGGCTCTCTACTCCAAGCTCCAGGCAGATGGACTGTCTGCCCGCACTATTCGGTACATCCACAGCACTCTGTCGTCGAGTTTGAAGCAAGCCGTGAAGTGGCGGATTCTGCCGCAAAACCCTGCTGACTTCGTGGACCTGCCCCGACAGCAACGGCGGGAGATGCAAGCCCTCACCCCGGAGCAGGCGCGAGCGTTCCTGACTGCAGCATCCAAGGATAGATACGGCCTCCTGTTCGCCCTCGCGATGGCGACGGGCATGCGACCGGGAGAGTACCTGGCTCTCACGTGGGAGGATATCGACTTCGACGCGGGAACGGCGATCGTGCGACGGTCACTAACCAATCGCAAAGGAGTGCAGGCCTTCACTGAACCCAAAACGGCCAGGAGCCGTAGGACTATTCCCCTCCCCCGAAGCATGGTTCAGGCGCTGGCGCAGTACCGCGAGGCGCAGTTGGTGGAGTGTGGCGGCAAACCCAATGGAGACACCGGACTGAATCTCGTGTTTCGCAGCCAGAATGGAGGTCCCATAGACAAGCACAACCTGGTCAAGAGGCACTTCAAGCCCATCTTGAAGGCTGCCAGACTCCCTGAGAATATCCGGCTCTACGACCTGAGGCATACCTGCGCAACGCTTCTCTTGGCGGCGGGTGAGAACCCGAAGGTCGTGGCAGAACGACTCGGCCACGCCTCCACCACCATGACGCTGGATGTCTATAGCCACGTGCTCCCCACGATGCAACAACGGGCAGCGGAGCGCCTGGAGGAGATGCTCTTCCAGGCAAAACCGCGGCAGACAATCCCTGCAAGAGCCTGCAAATGACTAAGGTAACGCCGCGTCCACTCCGTCCGGCATGGGCGCGGCGCATGTTCGTGCTCTGCACGCGGACCTCAATCGGTCAATCCAGGAAGACTGAGAATGGCGCGGTCATGAGAAAACCATATCCCTTGCCCTGTTAGCCAACTACCATTACCGGCCGCTACCCGGCTTGTCTTTGGGGTGCCGACCAGGCAAGAGCGCTGCCTACCTAGTACCAGTCATTGTCACGTTCGTCACTGGCCTTCTCCAGCTGCTTGAAGAGGCTTTGACCCATCACTATTCGACCACGATCGTCAATGTCCGCCATGTCATACATCACTAGGTCGTCAATCAGTTCCATGGAGACTCCGAGAGCCCACACCAGCCTTTCGGCCTCCATCACAACTACTGCCATTGATTGTCGCCTCCCCTCTTGGCGCATTCTTGACGCACAGGGCAGCATCCATGCGGGGGACGGCCCTAATGTACGCCTCTCTAGGCATCATACACGAACATGGGTGGAATTACAAATATCTCCGCCAGCTCCATACAGGACGTGACGCGTTTCTCCCAGGTTTCGGAGGCAGTGTCCAGATCGGTGTTTCCCAGTGCCGATTCCTTACCCGCACGGCTAGGGATGATCTTTGTCAATACCAGCCCAACAGATGGCCACTCGAACTGCAAGTACGACACCGGGATTCTCTACTAGCAGTTGGTCACTCCTAAACAACAGGGGAACGGGCCGGCTCTCTGCCCATCGGCACTTCCTTCTGTGCCTTTGGACGCATAAGGCCGGCATCGTCTCCCCACCATCCCCGCTACCACCCCCACAGAAGAACAGCCATATGGTTGTCATGAGCCCACTTTCGGTTATCCCCTCTTCTTCAGGAGTGGGGAGAGTGGGGAATGTGTGTAGCTACAAGTGTTCCTATCGCCGGACAAGGACCGGTATCGCGGGGAGACCATGGGGTGCGTCAGGGTGAGAAAGCGGGCAAGCCTCCGGAATGCATTGTCCGGGTAGCTTGCCCCTCGATATTAGCACGTGTGTGTCACGATGCGCGGCACATGGACAATATGCAGTAGGCCATTACGTCCCAGCTTGCTGGCCATCGAAACCTGTGAGCGCACTTGACGGACTCTCACTGCCCCATTCAGCCAAGTGGCCCTGCCGCGTACTTGGCTCCATGTATTGTGATGGAACGCGTACCACGTGAACTCGCGGTGTACGGTATTGCTCTGATCCAACATGATGTATGGCTTTCTTGCGCGTGAGCCGCTTTGGATCGCAATCCAGCCAGCCTCTATCACGCCATTCCTTCAGGATTACATCCTTATTGTCGAATCCACCATCACGCATGATGCTGGCGAAAACATGCGGTAGTACGCAGACCACGCTGGAGTCGGCACCAAAGCTGCCCCAGCACTCATATGCCTCCTCGTTTGATGTGGCCGAGGCGAACTTGCGTCGATTGGCTGTCACAGCCTCGATGAAGTACTCCATCGCATTGCTAGCCAGATCACGACCGACTCTGGATGATTCCTCAATCTGGACGAGCATGTTCATGATGGCCTCCGTACTAAGCTGGATCTTCAGCGCCTCACTAGCCAGCTCGGCGGTGACCACTACCGCTGCAAGTTTCCCGCCCATCCTCGCCGCGAACCTGTCATCGCTACCAAGGACGTCAACGACCCTGCGTCGCCAGCTCTCCCACCTCTCGATCACACGCTCTCTGCCGATGCCGATCAGGTATTCGGCGAACCTTGGCCCGGAGTGACCGCAGTTTCTGAGCAATCCAGTCTTGAGAGCGTCGCTGTTCTCTGCAGATCGAGTCCACACGACGTTGCCTATTTCAATCAACCGCATCTTCAGGCCGGTATTCTGACCCGAATTGGCTTGCAACGAATGCTCTGCGTTACTCAGTATCAGCCCTTCCCACGTCGCAGACGTCTCCTTACGTCCGTCTCGATTGAGTCGATCTTTGTCTTTCCCCTGCGCTAGGGTGTAGATCAGACGCGTATAGTCATCGCCGCAGTACACTGATGCCTCATCCAGCGCCACTGGGACTCCCCGGATGCCTCGGAAGTGAGCACGAATCGCGTTTTCCGTCCCGCTCCATGTGGCCATCAACCCGCTGCCATGCCAATCCGGCAGTCCGTACGATGCAACGGCTAGCATTGATGCCGTCGTCTTCCCTTGGCTAGAATCACCATACAGATGGCATACCAGTACCTCCATACCCAAGTCACTGCCGATGTAGGCAGCAGTTGTAGCCGTGAATCCCAAGACCAATGCTAGCTCGAGGGGGGTGTAACCGAGAACCTCATCCTGAATAAGGGTAAGCCATGCATCGTAGGAGCCTCTCGGCTGCAGATCGAGCGTCCCCTTGTAGGTGGATTCCGCACCAATGCCGCTGTTCAGCAGGAACACCGGTTGTCCTCGACGCTCGCTCCATCCGATATCGGTATGAGCGCTAATGACTGGGGCATGTGAGTCGCAGTAGTTGAGATAGCGCAGTATGTCCCATACCTTGTGATCAGGGATATCCACACCGTATTCGATAAGCTGACTGACCCTTGCTCTGGTCAGTACGCCGCGCGAGACCTCTATCTCACGCGGTGCCCCGGAGTAGTCGAAGGAAAGCACGAGAGTTACGAGACCGCTACTTGTGTTCAGATACGCCCGCGGGATTTCCAGTCTCCTGCATAGCTTCTCGCGTTGGCAGGCCTCTGTTCCATCGACGAGACGTATACCCCACACGTATCCGTCAGCCACGTCATAGTATAGCGGTTCTGCCGACAGCTTCGATTGTCGTGCCATATCAACACACCACACGGTCTCCGGCCTGTGCCGACCACTGCGAAGTTCCCGTTTCGTGCCCTAGAGCTTCCCGAGATTCATTGACCCCGCTACCCACGCCGAGAGACATCCTACACAGGTGCAGAATCGGGTTCCCGCGCCTTTGGGTGTTCTGGCACCCGGAGCAATATGCCCCTCTGCTGTTTGCCATTATCGTGCTGCACGTGTGGGGCCCGGGACCGCTGATTACGTGCTTCAGCTTCGCATCCGTCTCTGCATATGTGTAGCCACGGTAGTCTCTGCTCCACTCATGCGCCAGCATAATGCCATTTTCACAGCGAGCAAGAATGGTCAGCATCGACCACCACTCTGGTTCCGACAGTGATCTTCTGTGGTCCCAACAGTGTCGCAGCCATGGACAGATCCGAGTCACGGCATCAACCGCAACACTCAGCCCGGGTGCACAGATTGGGAGAGCTGTTGAGGGAGAGCCATGACTCGGAAGCGGGTCATGGTTCTTCTCAGCTAGAGAAAGCGCATGCGACAGCGCCAACCGCTTATCGGGGTCAATGCTCAGGATCCGGACCCGGGCCTGTCTGCCACCCTTGGAGTTGTATGTCCCTGGCAATCGAAGTACCCTTGCAAGATCGGCAGTCAGGTCGAATTCCCAGCCGTTCTGCTTGCCCGCCGCGCAAAAGACGGACTGAAAGCTGCGCGAGAGGTTCGTTGCTCGCATGCGGTCCTCCTGTCTCTTGATTAGCAGGGGAGTGTCAAAGAGCCAGTACAGATGGAGACCTCCGCCAGAATGGACTACGATTGTGGGTAGTCCGTTCACGGCACTACTTAGGAACCCCAGAGCCTGGGCTTCCGTGGGCAGGCGTGACTGGCTGTGTACACCGCTGTTGACATCCAGGTCAAACCACACGCCGGGTAGCGCAGCAACGGTGTCACTGCCGCCGCGCTGGCGTGATGGATAGGTAGGCAACTCGCCCTGAAACCCTACGGAAAAGTACAGATCCACGACGCGAACCCGTCGGAAGTATGCGGCCAACCCAAGGCGGCCAGCCTCAGCTACCTTGACCCATTGGACTAGGCCTGTAGGCTTGTGCCACATCACAAGGTAACATCCAGGTGGAGCGCCTTTGCAGTATACCGCCAAGAATTCATCGGTGTCGCATTGACAATCCATCTTAACCATTCCTCTCGGTAGTATTGAGTTTTCAAGGAGCGCCTCAGGCCAGGAACCCCGGCGCACCTCGACGGTGACCCGGGATTCCTGACTCTGATGTTCTCGCGATGAGTTGATACGCGCACGCCTATACCCGATCACCATGTCACGGGCTGGCCACGGCACAACCGAGTTAGTTCGTCAGTGTTACATCTCCCAGAAGTCGATAGTCTCGTCGATGCTATCCGAGTCCGACCGCGCGATTAGGTCCAGCAGCGTTACTTCTCTGAACCCCTGATCGTTGAACTGACTCCTGACCCGAAGCCTGGTGCCGACCAATGTAGATGGTTTGAGCCTACCATCAATGATCGCGTTCCCGTCGATACCGCACAGCGCCATTTCGCACACAAACCACGCCAAAGCTTTCGTCGAGGAAAAAGTAGTAAACTTCGTGAACGACCCGCCCGCGTGTTCTGGGGGGGCCTCCACCTCAAGATTCCAGATGAGCCTGGCGTGCCCTCGCTGGCTAACGCCAGCATCAACAGCGGTGACTATGATGTCGTAGGTGCCATCGGGAACCGTGCGAAGCTTGCTTCGCGAAATTGCCTGCAAGAATTCCCCTAATCCAGAAGTCTCACCTAAACCCATTCGGTATCATCCTTTCTGTTGTGGTGCGTGCGCCTCCACGGGGTGCCGCTCCATGCAACGCCTTCAGCCTATCGGAGAATGAATGAGCGGGGTAGAGGAGACAATGCGATCACAAATTCACCTGTACTCGGGACTCGCATGCGTGACGGTGGGCTTACTCCGAAATCGGGCAATGTCGCTCCGCACCCCTGGCCCGCCTTCACAGGTGATGCCGGGATTGAGACCTGTCATGGGCAAAGGTGGTCGTTAGCCAAGCAAAGCGAGGCCCCCACAATAAGGGGGCCTCGGGGATGAATGTAGGTATGGGCATGTCGCCGTAGTCGATCACGGACTCAGCCCATCAGCTTCGGGCGGCTCTGGAAGATTAGGTGCCTTCAATCACACCCTTTGGTCCATGCCCCCGCGAGTCAGGCCCAAATGACAGATCAGGTGCGAAGATTGGGTAAGGATAGCAAGGCGGACTGCCAGCTTTGTGGCTTCGACTCTTGGCCCGATCTGCGCACGCCTCAACGGCCTGCACAAGGGCTTCATGAGAAGGGAGCATTTGCGCTCCTAGCTTCTCGAACCTAGACAACGCGCTCGAAGTCTCAATGCCCCCTACGATCCTACTTGCGACCCATCTACTGGGCTCTGCAGACTCGCCGCCAGAGGGACAATCGCCCTCCGTTTCATTTACCTCTTCGTCTCCATCAACCTCTTCAGGGTCACATTGACCCATACAGTCAGCGACTTCGTTCGCCGAAATCTCCGCAATCTCGTCATCTCTTAGCAGCTTGAACTCCCTTACCACCTCACCCCATCTTTCAAACGCGTCCTGAACCAATTGGCAACAGTAGAAAATCAGCGCCTCCCGATCACACTCAGGCAGCCACGCCAAGCTGTACCGCATCTCGGGCTCGTGGGGACCTGGCGTATCCTCTTCCTGCAAGGGCATATCAGTACTCTCTGTGGATTCGTCATCAGTGCGATCATGGGAATTGCTGCGTGAGGCCGAACGGGCGTCGCGGAGCGTAGCATGCTCCGGCGGAGCGTTCTCCATAGCACCACGCGCTACCTCAGCCAGACACTGTCTGGCTGTCGACTCGAGGCAGTTGATGGCCCTTCTAGTGTGAATCTTCACGACGACAGCAGATACGGCGAGCTGATCACGTACCTGGGGGGACTCGACGCCGCCCAGAATCTGTGGAAGCTTGTTCTCAAGGATGTCCTCAAGGATCTCGTACTGGATCTCCCCGTATTTGCGCATCCTCAGTAGTTTCATGGGAGGATCGCTGTAGGACTTGAGAAGACTCAGTAGCACCTTAGCCTGTTCGTCGTCCAGAACCGTCTCCCGTCCATGCTTGAAAAAGTCCACATCCACACCAAGGCAGAAGAGCAGCTCATTGAGTTTCTTCCTGCCGTCGCTGTAGTAGTGGTCTGGGTCGCCTCTCATGCCACTTTGCGTGAAATGATCAATGATAATGCTACGCATTGTTCTCGCTTCGGCTTTGGGTTCACTCACAGATTCCTCCGCAGTCACACAGCCTCTCTCCCCACATTATGACTTGGACATCACTATGCTAGTACTGCGCGCCAATACACACAACATCTTCGCTGAAAGACCAAGTAACCTCGAATACTGTGTAGTCTCTCCCACCGTAGTCGATCATCTCTCCGATTCGGGGGATGTGCCCAATGTTGTCGATGTCGAAGCTCTCCATCTCGGTTTCCTCCACACCTGCCTGTCTGTGCCTGATGAGCATGATGCTCGCCTTCATACTTGTGACCTCCATCCCGCCGCCTTGTGCTGCCATCTTGCCCAAGTGACCTGTCCACGTTCTCAAGCTTGGAGTCCTGTGACCCTACTTCCGGGCTCCGCCTAGCACGTCTCGTATATCCGGGCCCTGCCTGCCACTACCCGTAGTACCGCCGAAGACCTCTTGCCCGCAATCACTGATTGCACTCCTGCATTGGTATTCCTCTTTTTTCCCCCCTGACGCTTCCACACACGCCTCCAGCCAAAAACTGCAGATGACCACATTTCAACCATATATCATACCTCTGAAGGGCCCTTTGCCCTCTCCAGCTGAGACAAGAAAGGAGGTAGCAAGATGAAGATCATTCGAACCCTTGACGATCTGGAGCACACTCGCCGGCAAGGCGAGGTTTCATCTGCCCTCATCGAAGCGGTCAGACAGGACCTGGCTCTCGCGGCTGAGATCGATCCACCCGATGACATGGACGAAGGCCTCTGCGGGTGCCGCTTCGTTATCCTTGAGGAGCCGGCAGATGCCGCGCGCGAAGGCCTTACCGAGGACAGCATCGCGTCATTCGAGTTCGCTGAGGCATACGTTGTCGATGGGGTACGCGTACACCGGACTGCCGTTATGTCGGATAATCACTGTTTCAGCTTGTACTACTCTGTGGCTGGCACCCTCGGGCCCGACATCGAAACCCGGCTACAGGAACACGTCACCTGCTGATGGCACATATCCTCCCCGTTGCTCCGCACGCAGAAAGGGTTCTTCTGTGTGACCCATTCGAAAAGGAGAAGGCGACTGTGACAGGCTGCAACCTTGCGACAGCTTCAGAGTTGGAACTCCTCAGCCTGCTGGTGTCCAAGCCCGCCGCCACCCGTATTCTCGACGTCTACGAGACCCTGGACGCTGCGCTCTTTCGGGCCCCGGGCGATGGGTTGGGGCCCGCGACGGGAGTAGGTGAGGAATGCGCCCGGAAGCTGGGGGCTGTGGCGGAGATCGCGACGCGCATGCTCAAGCCCGCGTTCCACGAGGGCACGAAGATCAGGGGCGCAGAAGACGTCTTCGACCTCGTACGTGATATGCAGTTTCTTGAGCACGAACAGATGCGGGCGATTTACTTGGATTCGCGCAACGCGGTCCTGGCGATCGAGATCATTACCGGGTTTCCGGGCCCGGCCACTCCCCGCCAGGTATTCCATCACGCAATGCGACTTATGGCCTCGGCGGTCATTGTCGTGCATAACCACATAACAGGAGATCCCACGCCGTCGCCCGACGACTACGCGCTCACCGAACAGCTTCGCGACGCCGGCTGCCAGCTTGGAGTCACGGTGTTCGACCATGTAATCGTGGGCCGCGGACGCTACGTAGCCCTGCAGCGTGAAGGGCTGCTGTAACGCCGAGGCTCCCCAACCAGAAAGGAGAATCGAGATGACAGTCCCCGTTCAACCCGCGTGGAGTCGCGCGGAGAACGCCATCCCTGAAGGCGGAATGCGAGTGATCACCGCGTATGTCGACGGCTTCCGGTTCGAGATAGGGCTGGCGCGGATGAACGCGCCCGTGCTGGGGTGCGACTCCCAGAATTACCTGATGGTATGCGCGATCAACTTTGCCCGCTGCCTGCCGATCCGCATTGGCTCGTGCCTTACTCCGGATTTCGTTTCGGAGTGGTGCAACATGACGCACGCCGAAGCGCAAGCCTTCGTGGCCGCGCTGCTCCGACACTGTGCCGAGCTGGACCTGCTGCCCGCAAGGGGGAGGAAGCCGTGATACAGGTGCTCAGTGTAGAAGACCTGGGGCAACTCGATGGCAAGTACCCGGATATGCTCGTTCAGCATATCCGGGCGTTGCTTTCTAACCTACAAGCCGCCGACCCGTCACGGCCCGTCTCCCACTACGGGGCTGTGGCTGTCCTGGAGGGGCCCGCCGATCTCGCCGCCACCGGAGCGCCCAACATCGATTCGGCTCTCGCGGGCCTTCAGCGTAGCGGCTTCGAGTTTGTGAAGGCGATTGACGCGGGGGCCTCGGGGCGGTTCTACCACACCTTGATGCTCGCCAACAACGAGTATGGCGTGGACCTCATAATCCCAGCCCAATCGTGGCTGCCGAGAGCGCTGGCTCTGGTCCTTGAACGGGAGGCCAACGGTTAGCCCGCCCGGCCCTCAGACTCCCCGCCGCCACCAAAACCAGCCTCACACACACATCCATCCCCCAGGCGACGAATGGTCGCTGCATCCGTGCAGGGGTAGGGACCAGGTTTTCCTCGGGGGTTGATAAGGGGGTAAGAGTTATGACCACGTACAGCCTGAACACTGCGTCGGACAAAGAACTCCTGGGGCTTATCGTTTCGGAGCCCATCGCCACCCGCGTTCTAGAGACCTTCCGGACGCTTGACGCTACGCTGTTCAGGACGACCCCGGCAGAACTGGCCGCAGCAGCAGGCGTCAGCAGTGAGCACGCGCAGAAGATCAAGGCCGTGGCCGAGATCGCCGCTAGAATGCTGAAACCGGAGCACCATCAGGGCACACGGATAAACGGGCCCGAGGATGCCTTCGAGCTATTACGGGAAATGCAGCATGTCCCCCAAGAGCAAGTCAGAGCAATCTACCTCGACGCCCGGAATGGGGTGCTGGCAAAAGAGATGATCGCCCAAGGCACGGTGGACTCCTGCATGTTGACGCCCCGAGAAATCTTCTATCACGCTGTGAAGCTCATGGCGTCGAGCGTAATCGTGGCTCACAATCATCCGTCCGGCGACCCTTCGCCTTCACCGGAAGACTGCGCCCTCACGAAGCGCTTGCAACGTGCAGGCGAGCAGCTGGGCATCCCCCTGGCCGATCACATCGTGGTTGGCAAGGGTCAGTACATATCGTTCAAAAGGCAAGGCCTCATCCAGTGAATGGGGGGGCTTTCCACGGAAGGTTTGTGCACGAGCTCGGTTGCCACTTCGACAGGCGCATCCCGAGCATTCGCTCCTTCACCGCGGACGTGGATGGACTTCGCTTCGAAGTGACTGTGATCGGCTTTCCCTCGCTCGCCTTCGGGTACCGTTTCTTGGACTACGTCATCGTCAATATCACGAACTTCAGCTGCTGCCTATCGGTGCGAGCCAGGTCCTACATCA
>Ga0116174_10003986_pt1 | contig 11903 bp, 15 predicted proteins | sample AD_UKC087_MetaG_FD_89801 | JGI IMG/M metagenome (GOLD analysis project Ga0116174, IMG submission 89801) | Active sludge microbial communities of municipal wastewater-treating anaerobic digesters from USA - AD_UKC087_MetaG | ecosystem: Engineered > Bioreactor > Anaerobic > Digestate | place: USA...
CAATGCGAGCTGCTCGGCCGCCATCTCAAGGGAGCATATGAAAACGGGCTTGCCCCTGTCTATGGCGACGTTCTCGGCTATGTTCAGAGCGAGGGCGGTCTTGCCCACCGAAGGCCTCGCCGCGATGATTATCAGCTCCGACGGCTGCAGGCCCGACAGAAAGTCGTCCATCCTGACGAAGCCCGTCTCAAGGCCTGTTATCCTGCCCTTGGAGTCGTAGACCTTCTCTATGTTCTGGTAGGTGGTCTCCATGACGTCCTTGAGCTCCTTGACGTCGCCCACCCTCTGTTTCCTGGCTAGGCTCAGCACGGCCGCCTCGGCCTTGTCCATGGACTCCTCGACCGACAGCTCCTCCGAGAAGCCGATGCCTGTTATGTCCATGCCCGCCTTTACCAGGGCGCGCATCGCGGACTTGTCCCTTACGATCCTGGCGTAATAGGCTGCGTTCGCCGGGGTCGGCACCGTGTTGGCCAGCTGGGATATGTATGACGCGCCGCCGACGGATTCGAGCTTCCCGTTGTTCCTCAGCAGCTCCGTGACGGTGATGAGGTCGACGGGCGAACCCTTCTCGAAAAGGCCCTTGATGGCGTTGAAGAGGTAGCGGTGGTTCTCATGGTAGAAGTCCACGTCCTCCAGCGCGTCTATGACCTTGTCTATCGCTTCCCTGTCCAGCAACATGGAACCCAGGACCGACTGCTCGGCCTCCAGGTTATGCGGCGGCACCCTGTCCGGCAGGTGCCTGCTATCGTAGGACATATGGTTCACCTTCCGTCGTCAGATTCTATGCCGTCCGGCCCCATCCTGTATCCTTCGAATATGTGCTCGAAGCAGTCCTTGACATCGTCCACCGCGACTACTTCTATCCCGGTTATGTCCGACGGCACGTCCTTCAGGTTGCCTGCGGGTATGAGGACCTTCCTGATCCCCGCCTGCCTGGCGCCGTAGATCTTCTCGAACACGCCGCCTACCTCCTTGACCTTGCCCTGGATGGAAATCTCGCCCGTCACGGCCACGTCCTGCCTTATCCTTATGCCGCGCGCCGCGCTGAGCATCGCCATCATTATCGCGGCCCCGGCTGACGGTCCCTCGATGTTCCCGCCCCCCACGATGTTGACGTGGAAGTCGTATTTGCCAAGCTCGTCGCCCGTTATCATGCGGAACACGGCCCCTGCGTTGAACACCGAATCCTTGGCCATCGACCCTGCGGTCTCGTTGAACCTGATTGCGCCCTTGTCGTCCTTCCTTGGGAAAGAAACTGCCTCTATCTCGATGACCGAGCCGAGGAAGCCCGCGACGCCCAAGCCGAACACCCTCCCTACCTGGGCAGTGTCAGAGGCTTTGATGTGGACGTAGGGGGCCATCCTGCCGGCCCTGATGGCGTCTTCAAGGTGCCTCTTGGTTATGAGCACGTCCTTTTCGCCCTTGGTCTCGTAGAGTGCGAAGGAGTATGCGTCTATGAGAAGGCTCGTCGCCTTCCTGCCTTCGATCGTGTAGTCGGATATCATGGCGGGCACGCCTTCTTCGACCCTAACCCCAAGCCTGGATGCGGCGTTTGCCGCTATTTCCTGCACGCTGTGCTGGGTTAGCGGCTCGAAGAACACCTCCGCGCAGCGGCTGCGCAGGGCCGGGTTGAGCGTCTCGGGCTCTCGCGTGGTCGCCCCGATGAGGATGAAATCAGCGGGGGCCCCCTTTTCGAACAGCTGCCTGATGTACTTTGGCACCGTCTTGTCCTCGGGGTCGTAGTACGAGGATTCGAAGTTCACCCTCTTGTCCTCCATGACCTTGAGGAGCTTGTTCAGAAGGAGCGGGTCCATCTCGCCTATCTCGTCTATGAACAGTACGCCGCCGTGGGCCTCGGTGACGAGGCCGAGCTTGGGTTCAGGCACGCCGCCCTCCGCTAGGTCGCGCCTGGCGCCCTGGTAGATTGGGTCATGCACGCTTCCCATCAGAGGGTTGACGATGTCCCTGGGGTCCCACCTGAGCGTCGTCCCGTCGACCTCTACGAACTTCGCGTCCGGCCCGAAGGGCGTATACTTGGCCTTCTTCGCCTCTTCGAGCACCAGCCTTGCGGCGGAGGTCTTGCCTACGCCCGGTGGGCCGTAGAGTATGACATGCTGCGGGAACGGGCTCGAGATCTTGGCCATGAGGGCCCTTATCGCCCTGTCCTGGCCGATTATCTGCGTCAGGTCGGACGGCTTGACCGCCTCCATGGCGGACGTGAGAAGCTTCCTTCCCTCCAGCTCGTTCAGGTTCTCCAGCTTCTTCTGGGTCTCTGCGGTCTCGGGCCCCTCTTCCTGGCTGAGAAGCTGCTTCTTTACGTCTTTTACGTACTCCTCGTGTTTCTGCTGGAGCTTGTCGGACACCTTCTTCTCGATGCTTTCATCGAGCCTCTTGCGCGCGAGAAGCTCGGCGAGCTCGTCCTCCAGCTCCTCCATGACGCTGGGAAGCTCGTCGAAGCTGGGCGGCACCGTTATGGTAGGGTCTTGGAAGACTATCCTCTGCAGGGCCATTACCCTCTGCTCGAGGTCGTCCGACCTCATCAGAGTGAGCGACTCGAGCTTGCCCGCCTTGAGGATGAGGCGGTCTGCGCCCAGCATGTCCGAGAGCATGGAGAACATGGAGGTTATCCTCCTTGACATGTCCTCTATAGCGCCAGTGCGCTCCCACCAGAGGGACTGGCCGCCCGCCTTCTTTTCGTCGCCCTTGCCGAACAAAGCCATGTCACTGCTCCATGGGCCGGATGATCAGCCTCACCTTGGACGCTATGCCCGACATGAGCTTCACCTCGGCCTCGTACTCCCCTACCGTCTTGATGTGCTCCGGCAGCTCTATCCTCTTCTTGTCGACTTCGATGCCCATCGCCTCCTTGAGGGCCTCCGCGACGTCGGACCCCGTGACGGTGCCGTAAAGGCGCCCGCCCTCCCCGCATTTCACCCTGAGGACTATGCCGCCCTCCTTGAGCTGGCGGGCGACCTGCCTTGCCTGCTGCTCTTCCCTTTCCTGCCTGTTCTGGGCCGCCTTCTTCATGTCGTCGATCTTCTTCAGCTCCGAAGGCGTGGCCTCTATGCCCATCTTCCTGGGTATTATGTAGTTCCTGGCGTATCCGTCGGACACTTCCAGCACCTGGCCCTTCTTGCCGATGGCCTTCACGTCCTGCAGGAGTATGATCTTCATCCCGTGTCCGCCGCGGCCTTTTCAGGATCAGGCCGCGACAACCTCCTTTTCACGTCGTTCTACAATATTTCCCCGGGGCCGGGGCGTTCTCCTTCGCCCGTCAGCGCAGTTTCCTGAAATCGTAGAAGCTGTCCAGCACCCCCGCATAGGGCATCAAAGATGAAGTCAGAGGGGTCAGGTACAGGAAGCCGCAGATTACGAAGCGAAGGAACTTGGGCACCCCCTTGGCGGCGAGGAGGAACCACAAAAGCGACAGCGCGTGCACCATATAGAGCATCATGGCCCCCGTGAAGAGGTTGTTGCCGATGTATGAGAGCCAGTCCATCTTCAGGTACGTCCCGAGGAGCGGAAGGGCAAGCCCGGCGATAGGCGCCCACATCAGCCATATGGGCATCATCCATTCACCGAACGGCGTGACGGCCTGGGCCTTCCCCTTCATCCTCACGATGACGGCCCTTGTAATGGAATAGGCCACCAGCGCTGTCATCAGGCTGCTTATGGCCACCATGGCTGGAAGCAGCCTTCCGATCGCGTACGACATCTGCCCTGCCATTGCCTCCAGCTGCGCCATTACTTCGGGCCCCACGTTGAGCCGCTCGTAGAGGGCCTTGGTCGCGTCCATGGATGCGGTTATGGCCAGCTTCAGCTCCTCCAGGGACTTCTGGGGGGTGATGCCTATGGCATAGGCGCCGAGTATGAAGTCGGCCACCGTCGTGATGCCGAGGACGGCCCCTGTGATTGCCGTCGACGACGCCCAGCCGAGGCCCTTTTTAATGCAAAGGCCGAGCACCACCCCGGGGACGCCGATTATCATCAGGGATATTAGCCCGTGGATAGGGCCCAGGGTCATACCTATGCCTATGGCCGCGACAAGGGAGGCCATGACGCCTGCCCGCAGCCCGTGCCTCTGCGCTATCAGCGCGGCGGGGACCGGATAGGCGAGGATGATTATCATCTGGGTCGCGTTGCCCAGAAGGTACAGTGCCATTGCAATGGCTGCGAAGATTGCGCCTTCGACCACCGCCCTGGTGCTCATGGCGCGGCGAGATTCGTCCATTCGCGCACCCCGATGCTTCAAGCCGGCCCTTGAGCCGGCGGATGTCCTGACTATAGGATTTTCGCTGTCCTGACGGGTATAAACATCAGGACTCCCCGAGAGGCCGGAGAGTCCCGATAGGAATGCCTGTCCCGCCTACTCGGCTGTGAAGGGCAGAAGGGCTATGAGCCTTGCCCTCTTTATGGCCTCGGTGACCATGCGCTGGTGCTTTGCGCAGCAACCGTTGATCCTCCTGGGGGTTATCTTGCCGCGCTCGTTGATATATCTCCTGAGCTTGCCCAGGTCCTTGTAGTCTACGTCGGTGGCCTTGTCCACGCAGAAGGTGCATACGCGCCTGCGGGCCTTGCGGCCTCCCTTTTCACGCTTTATCATCAGCGATCGTCCTCCTAAAATATCTGTGTCTTTACGGCATCAGAACGGCGGCTCGTCCGCCAGGTCCTCTACCGCGAATTCATCGTCTATCTCCTCGGCCGCTCCCTCATGGGCAGCCGGCGTCCTTGCGGCGCCGCCCTCGCCCTTCCTCTCGAGGAATACGACCCTGTTTGCAACTACCTCCCAGGCTCTCCTCTTCTGTCCCTCCTGGGTCTCGTAGGAGCGCACCTGCAGCCTTCCTTCAACTGCCGTAAGGTGTCCCTTCTTGACGTAGTTGCTGACGTTCTCCGCCTGCTTGTCCCAGACGACTATGTCTATGAAGTCCGCCTGGTTGTTGCCGCTCTGGTCCTTCATGCCCCTGTCCACGGCGAGCGTGAACTTGGCGACCGCCTTACCGCTCTGCGTGTAGCTGAGCACCGGGTCCTTGGTGAGCCTTCCGATCAAAACGACCCTGTTTAACATCTACGACACCACCTTAGCTGGTATTCGGTCCGGCACGGGGTCCTTTAGGCCTCTTTCCTTACGATGAGATGGCGGATTACGCCGTCTGTGATCTTGAAGACGCGGTCGAGCTCGGCCGCCAGCGTAGGTTCGGCGTTAAAGTAGAGGATCGTATAGAAACCCTCCATGTTACCGTCGATTTCGTACGCCAGCCTGCGCCTACCCATCCTATCCGTCTTCGTGACCTCGCCGCCGTTCTTGACGATAAGGTCGTCGAACTTGGCGATCACAGCTTCGGTCTTCTCCTCATCCAGCTGGGGAGAGATGATGAACATGCATTCGTAGGCTCTCACTGACTTACACCTCCCTTCGGACTAATGGCCCCGCATCTAGTGCGGAGCAGGGCAACGTATATCTTAACATTACGGCAGTCGAATCGCAAACGCCCGATAGGGTGGGGCGTTGCGGGCCATATGGCCTCTTTCGGCGGCAGCGCGGCTGCGCCCGCCTCCATGAGGGCGATACAAGGCGCCTGTACGAACGGCTTAAGACACCTTCTCGATTATCTTCAGGACCTCCGCCGGGGACAGCACCTTCCCGTAAGAGACGACTTTCTCGTCGATTACGAGCGCCGGCACCGACAAGACCCCGTAGGCGACTATCTTCTCTATGTCATATACCTTCTCCAGCTGTATGTCCTTGCCCTCTATCGCCTTCTTGACGTTCTCGTAGAAAGTTGCGCAGTTCCTGCACCCTGTACCCAATACCTTTATTACCATAGCGATGCCTCCATAAAGCTTAGTCGATATCGGCCTCCTGGACGTCTAACAGCCGCAATCGCAGACATCCCCCTTGTCCTCGTCGCCGCCTCCGCACCCGCAGGAACATCCGGCGTCGGATCCTCCCTTATCCCCGACGTAGGTTATGGCGGATACCGGGCAGCGCCTCGCGCAGCCGTGGCAGCCATGCACGCAGCCCACGGGATAGGTTACGACAGGGGTCGGCCCCTTGGCCTTGTCGTATACCGAATGGCAGCAGAACTCCACGCAAGTTCCGCACTCTATGCACAGCGAATAGTCTATTACCGGATACCATCCCTTGGACAAACCGATTACCCCCTTAAAACGCCTTGCAGACTAGTCGATTATATGAACAGCCCACCGAGGGCGTTGAATGCGTAGCCGATTATCATGATGCCTATGGTCACAATGAGGAAAAAGGCTGCGAGCAGCTGCGTTTTGACGACCTTCTTCAGCATGACCATCGAAGGCAGCGAAAGCGCCGTCACCGCCATCATGAAAGACAGCGCCGTCCCGAGGCCTACGCCCTTCGCTACGAGGGCCTCGGCTATAGGGAGCGTCCCGAATATGTCGGCGTACATGGGTGCGCCGGCCAGCGTGGCGAGCGGAACGGAGTACCACTTGTCCTGGCCGAGAAGCCCGGTGATGATGTCCTGGGGGATCCAGTTGTGGATCGCGGCTCCTATCGCGACGCCGGCTAGTATGTAGACCCATACTCTCTTTACGATGTCCTTAACCTGCTTGACGGAGAACTCCACCCTGTCTTTGCGGGTGAGCTCCTCCTGCGGCAGGTCGGCGATCCCGCTCTTCATCACGAAGGGCTCGACGAAGCGCTCCATCTTCATAAGGCTGATCAGGCTGCCGCCGACCACCGCGAGGGCGACCCCTACCGCAACGTACGCCGCGGCTATCTTCCAGTTGAAGACGCTAGCCAGAAGAAGCACCGACGCCAGGTCCACAAGAGGGGAGGATATCAGGAAGGAGAACGTGACCCCGATGGGGAGCCCCGCGCTTGTAAACCCTATGAAAAGCGGTATGGACGAACATGAGCAGAAGGGCGTCACGGTGCCCAGAAGGGCCCCCAGCAGGTTGGCCGGAAGGCCCCTGAAGCGGCCCAGTATCTTCTTCGTCCTTTCCGGCGGGAAGAAGCTCTGTATGTAGGAGATGATGAAGATGAGGGCCGACAGGAGCAGGAGTATCTTGATGGAGTCATAGATGAAGTAATGCACGCTCTCGCCGATTCGGCTTGCGTGCTCCAGCCCGAAGACGTCCTCAAGGAGCCTTCCTACGATGTAGTCCAGCCATTTCATCTTCAGCAGCTGGTCGTTCATCCATATCAACACGTTCATCTTCCGCAGCCCCCTTCGCACGATCCCGCCTTGTCCGGGCTTTCCGATATCTCAGAGAGGAACTTGAGGAGCTCCCCCATGCGCGAAGGTTCCAGCCTGTACCTCTTCCACAGGCCGTCCCTCCTGCTCCTGACAAGGCCGCTCCCCTCGAGCATCTTCATATGGTGCGACAAGGTCGGCTGGCTTATGTCAAACCGTTCAAGGATCCTGCAGGCGCACTGCTCACCGTCCATGAGCGTGTAGAGTATCCTGAGCCTGGTCTCGTCCGCCAACGCCTTCATGACGAACGCATATTCCGCAAACTGCACTCCCATTTCTATCATGTCCTTTAACTGCTGTATATAGACGCCTGCCTATATTATACCCGCTGAAGCCCGGCAGTCAACCGGCGGAGGGTCGGGCGCGAGGCAATGAAGGATGATTTGTAGGAGTGGGTCATCATCAAAATTGAAACAATTGAATATGGCTTGCTGTGAGCCTCCCTGGGCCTCTCTCAATTTACAATTGTGAAAACGGGCATTAAGATGTAATCATGCAGCATTATGCAACATATAAGAAAGGAGAAACGTTATGGCTTCAAAGAAGGTATTGATCGCCGTCATGCTGATGGCATCCGTGCTTGCCCTGGGGGCAATCGCCCTGCAGACGGGCGCGGACGAATCCAGCAGCTGCCTCGACTGCCATACCAACGCTGCCACGATGAAGGCTTTGGTCGTGGTGCCCGAGCTGGGCGGCGGCGAGGGCGAAGGCTGAGCTGGCCCTCCTCCGCCGGTCCAGGCGGAAGATTACTACAAGGGCTTCGTTGTCGGCAAGGCCGCATTGGAAGAGGACGTCCACATGATGATGCTGGCATGCACCGACTGCCATGGCGGCAATTCGGCGGCGAAGTCCAAGCAAGAGGCCCACACGGGGCTCAACAGGAGGCCTTCGGACAACATCGAGACCTGCGCAGCGTGCCATCCCGACGAAGCGGCGCACTATGAGACATCCCTGCACTACACCACGGCCGGCTTCAGGAACGGGGTCATGGGGCGCTTCAACGAGGAAGACCTGGCGAAGTTCGACGAGAAGGTGTTCGAGCAGAGCTGCCGCAGCTGCCATGCGGCGTGCGGAGACTGCCACGTCAAGTCGCCCATAGTGTCCGGCATCAACCTCGGGCTGATATCGGGCCACGATTTCGTCAAGAAGGACGAGACCAAGACGTGCGCCCTCTGCCACGGAGGCAGGGTGTACTCCGAGTTCACCGGCGAGTACGGCGGCACCCCGGATGTGCATTACCAGAAGGGAATGCTGTGCGCTGACTGCCACACCGGCGTCGAGATGCACGGCGACGGTACTGAGTATGAGGGCCGAAGGGATGTGGCAACGAGGCCGCAGTGCGTGAACTGCCATCCCATGGAGGCCAGCAGCGGAAATTCCAAGGAAGCCCACGAATACCATGCATCCTCGCTGTCCTGCACGGCCTGCCATACCTCGGCGGAGTACAGGAACTGCCAGAGCTGCCACGTCGGAGAGGGCGCCGCATCGTTCCCGGCTCTTGTACTAGGCAAGAACCCCAGGAACCCGGAGCAGGTGACGACGCTGAGGCTGGTCCCCACCGTCCGCACCACTTTCAAGAAGGCGGGCATCGTGCAGGCGAACTTCGACGAGCTGCCCAACTGGTGGGATACAGTGCCTCACATGACGAAGAAGCGCACCGACCGCACCAAGGACTGCGCCGTCTGCCATTCGGAGGGTGCGTACTACATCAAGCCCGACATGTTCCCTGAGAACGGATCCAAGGCCAACGAAGGCCTTATACATTAGGCAAATCTGAACATCGGAGGAAGCAACTATGAAGAAGCACCTGGCAATCGCCCTTGCCGTCATGATGATGGCAGTAATGGGAGGAGCCGCCTCGGCGGCTGACTTCAACGCGCTCGTTACCACGTCTTGGCTGTCTGCAAACATGAACTACCCGGGACTTGTGCTGCTTGATATCCGCGCCGTTGCGGACTACAAGGCCGGGCATATCCCAGGCGCCGTGAATCTGTTGTACGGTGCGCTTTCCGTGAAGAAGGGCACCCTTGCAAACGAGCTGCCCGACATGTTGGACCTACAGGACATGCTCCGGGGGATCGGCGTGAACGAGGATTCTACCGTGGTCATCTACAGCGCCAAGTACTCCAAGGCCGACGGCTTCGCCGGCATCTATGACTCGCTGAGGATCTATTTCACGCTTAAGTACGCGGGTGTAAAGAACGTCGGCGTGCTGGACGGCGGCCTGGACAAGTGGGTGCTTGAAAAGAAGCCGGTATCCACAGACGCAGCAACGGTAAAGCCCGGCAACTTCAAGGTGAAGCCAAACGAAGCCATATTGGCGACCAAGGATGAGTTCCTTGCGGCAGCCACTGGCAAGGACGTCGTCATCGTAGACGTAAGGGACTACGCCACCTATGCCACCAAGCACGTGAAAGGCGCCGTGAACGTGCCTTCGGCGTTCGTTTTCAACGACGACGGCACTATCAAGCCGGCGACCGAGCTGGCCCTCTATGCAGTGCCGAAGATCGGCGACCGCCTGAGCCAGCCGATTATCACCCACTGCGTAAGCGGACGCACATGCAACGCATGGACCTTCGTCCTGATCGAGATGATGGGCTACAAGAACGTTGCTACTTACGACGGGTCTTCTCAGGAATTCCCGGCGCTGCCGACGCTGCCAATGGAACCGTAAGGGATTCACGAACCGATAGGAAAGAGCGAGCCCTCCCGACGCAGAACAACCGGGAGGGCTCTTTCCTTATGAAATTGTCCTTCGCTCTTTGATACGGGCATGCAATCTGCTCCTGTCAAGGGTTACATCTTTTCTCGTCGGCTGCTCAGACGTTGAACTTGATCAGGACTACGTCCCCGTCCTTTATCTCATAGTCCTTGCCTTCGGACCTCACGCGGCCGTGCTCCTTGGCATCGGAATATGAGCCTATCTTCTCCAGCTCGGAGTAGTTTATTACATCGGCCCTGATGAAGCCCCTTTCCATATCGGTATGTATCTTGCCGGCAGCCTTGGCGGCACGGGTGCCCCTGGTGATGGACCAGGCCCTTGTCTCGGTGCCTTTCATGGTGAAGAACGAGATCAGGTTCAGCGCCTTGAAGCACTTCTCGACCAGGTGGTCAGCCAGAGGTCTGTCCAGCCCGAACTGAGCGAGGTACTCCTTCGCGTCCTCGGGCCCAAGTTCCGCAAGCCCGTTGTCCAGATCGGCGCATATCGCCACTACAGGGCTTTCTGGGTCCAGTTCCTTTATCCTTGAGACAGAGCGGCATACCATTCCCCTCTTCTCGGGCATCTGCTCCGCGAAGAGCTCTGGCATTATGCAGGGAAGCTCACCAATCTGCCCCTCGTCGATGTTGAGCACCACGACCGCAGGTTTTGTCGTCAGAAGGAAGAGCCTGGCTACAGCCTCTTTCTGTTCCTCTGTCAGCGAGACCGACCTTAGCATCTTGCCCGAAGCTATGATTGATTTTATGCTCTTGAGGTTCTCGATTTCGTCCTTGTACTTCTTTTCCCCGGTCTTGAGCATGGGTTCAGCCTTCTGTATCGCCTTATCCACCGTCTGCAGGTCTGCCAGGAGGAGCTCGGTGTTCACTATCTCAAGGTCCCTGACCGGGTCTATGCTGCCTTCCACGTGGATGACGTCCTTGTTTTCGAAGCACCTGAGCACATGGGCTATCGCGTCGCATTCCCTTATGTGCCCCAGGAACTTGTTTCCCAGACCCTCGCCTTTCCATGCCCCTTTTACAAGCCCGGCTATGTCGAAGTACTCCACGGCGGCCGGCGTCGCCTTCTCCGCCTTCGCAAGCTTCGCAATGGCTTCAAGCCTGCTGTCGGGGATCTCGACGACCCCTACGTTGGGCTCAACTGTTGTGAACGGGTAGCTGCCCACCTGGGCACCTGCCCTGGTCAGTGCGTTGAAGAGAGTGCTCTTACCCGCGTTGGGAAGCCCTACTATGCCAACCCTTAACAAGGGCAACACCCCCGATCCTATTTCTTGACTACGGACTTTGCCTGCCTTTCAAAGTCACCTCTCGACATGAGAAGCTGCCTTCCGCATCCTGTGCACTTGATACGGTAATCCGCCCCTGTTTCCAGCACCGCCCATTCGAATGAGCCGCATGGATGCTTCTTCTTCATCCTTACGACGTCGCCGGGGTTGTATGGGAAGTAGGATTTCTGCTCATCCATTCGCTTTTCCTTCTTCACGGGATATTGCAGCTCTGGTCTCTATTGTCACGTTCCTGTGGGGGCTGGCGAGCCTTATGCCGTTCTCGTCAAGCGTTGATTTGATGAGCTTGTTTATCTCCCTTGCGATGTTCCAGTGCTTCATAGGGACTCCCCTGGCCCATATCCTGATTCTTGAGCCGAGCTCGTTAACCTCTTCCACTCCAAGCACATTGGGGCCGTCGAGCAGGCCCAGCGCCGCATAATCCTGCTTTGCCGCATCAAGCGCGGCCTGAAGGACGGTGATCGCCTTCTCGATGTCCTCCTTGACGTCGATGGTCACCGCTATCCATATCCTGAGGCCGTCGCTCCTGTAGTTGGTAACCTTGTTGATGTTGCCGTTGGGGATTATGTGGAGCTCGCCGCCGAAGTCCCTTATCTTGGTGATGCGCAGCTGTATCTCTTCCACTATGCCCTCGCAGCCCTCCACCTTCACATAGTCGCCCACGGCATAC
>Ga0116174_10003995_pt1 | contig 11879 bp, 7 predicted proteins | sample AD_UKC087_MetaG_FD_89801 | JGI IMG/M metagenome (GOLD analysis project Ga0116174, IMG submission 89801) | Active sludge microbial communities of municipal wastewater-treating anaerobic digesters from USA - AD_UKC087_MetaG | ecosystem: Engineered > Bioreactor > Anaerobic > Digestate | place: USA...
CACCGCACTGGTAGTCGCCGCCCTTTTCCTCTATCAATTTGGAAAGACCAGAAAGCTTTATCGCCCTGTTCATATTCTCCTCAGAGAACTCCTTGAACATTGAGATATTGTTGTAAATAGAGTCGTTAAAAATAAATACATTCTGGTCGATAACTGTCAGCGTATCATAAAGATTACCGATATTGCGTATCTCACTGTTATCGACCAAAATATGACCAGTATAGTCAGGATAGTTTCCGCTAAGGAGATTTGCAAGGGTAGACTTTCCGCTTCCGCTTGAACCAACTATTGCATACATCTTACCGCATTTCAGTTCGATGTCAACATTATGGAGAACATCGTTCTTACCATCATAAGCAAAGCTGAGGTCTTTAACATCAACACCTTTGCAGAATGTATCAAGATTATCAAGACCGCCCTCATCTTCCTTGATCTCGATAAAATCCTCATTGATAAGCTTCTTAGCTGCATTATACTTAGCGATAAATCCCGGAAGAACTTCAAGGGGACCCTGTAAATTAACAAGAAGCTGAACAAAAGCCATAAGTCCACCGATAGTCATTACGCCGTTGACTACAAACAATGCGCCAACGATAAATACTATTATCATCATAAGAAGCGTGGAAAAATCTGAAAAAACATAAGAAAGCACATCAAGCTGTCTCAGCTTTGCATTATCGCACTCAAGATCATTAAAGTCCTTGCTGAAGCTGTTGCTAACTTCCTTTTCAGCGCTGAAGCTTTTGATAACACCGAAACCTGCAAGGAGGTCTTTAATGCTTGTAACTATCTTTGCATTTTTGTCAGAAACCTGACTGGTCAGTTTTACGATACGGCTGTTAAGCACTGTACCGCAAAGGAGCGGAAGTGTAAAACATACCAGCGTTATCATAAACAGCTTCCAGTTCATAACAATCATTACACCAATTACAGCCAATGCTCTTGTTGATGCACGGATAATATTAATCCTGCCTTCTACAAAGCCTTCAGATATTACCTGTGCATTGTTTGTAAGATTAGAGAGATATTTTCCGTTAGAATTCTTCTTGAAGTCGGTATACTTCATCGCCAGGATACTGTCAACGTACATTCTCTTATAGTTGGTCATTGTTGTCTGCTTATATGATTTAAGAGTAATGCCTCTGATAATACCCAGTATTATAAATGCTAAAAGGAAAACGACAGCTTTGTATACTATTCGCTTTATCTCATACATATCACCTGCATTACCTGCATCTATCAGTACCATCATAAAATATGCAGTACCAAGGTGCATAAGGTTATATACTGTTCCAAACACAAGTGCCAATAAGAGCTTAACATTTGTACCTTTCAAAAAATCGTACTTGTTGTTTTTCAATTCTAAATCCTCACTTTTTTCTGCGTTTTATTTTCATAGTTGCAGTCTTTTCAAAAGGCTTGTCGGTAAACACTACCTTTCGTATTCTTTTGTAAACAGGAAGTTTTGCATTGAGTTGTTCTATAAACTTCTCCGCTTCCTCAGTCTGTTCTGTTTCAGAGTATATTTCAGCAGTTATCATACCTTCACTTGCGTATACTATATTCTCGGTTACTGCATCTGATTCAGCTATAAGTCTTTCAATTTCCTCAGATGCAACGTTTTTTCCATTATCAAGAATAATAAGGTTCTTGATCCTTCCGGAAATATATAGTTCGCCATCGCTGTCAAGTCTGCCGATATCTCCAGTGCAGAACCAGCCCTCGCTGAAAGCACCTTCATTATCCGCATCATCAAGGTACCCACTGAAAACATTGCTTCCCTTTATAAGGATCTCGCCGTCACCATTTTCATCAGGAGAAACGATCATTACCTGACAGCAATCAAGAGGTCTGCCTACACAACCATACTTTTTGCTCACCTTATCTCTTACTGAAATAATTGGGGAACATTCTGTTATTCCATAACCATTGTAGATCGTAAATCCAGCATCATTAAGGAACTTATCAAGCTTTACAGGAAGTTCAGCACCGCCGCAAACAAGGTTTATACCACTCAGAACGGAAAGATACTTTTCTCCGCCGGAAACTATGGCCTTGTACAATGACTCTGCTATTGCCGGAACACACGCCATCCACTGTGGCTGATACATCATAAGGTCACGCATGAATGTTTTCTTGCTGGCACTGATGAAAAGCGGACCTCCACGATACATAACAAAGAGTATAGAAGCAGTTATTGCAAGCAGATGATACATAGGGAGTATGATAAGTGCCCTTTCATTTTCACCATAATCAACACAATGTCCCACTGAGATAATATCATCAATGAGGTTCTTCTGAGTAAGCGGAACTGCCTTGTTATTTCCAGTAGTTCCGGAGGTAAATGTTATCTGGCATATGCTGTCTTCATCTGTTTTAACTATTTCCACTGGCTGTGCATTGTCACGCCTTTTACTCAGTTCGTCCGTTACAAGGATAACTGCATGAGAATCATCATATCTTTCTTTGAGATTTGACTGACAGATGATATGTGTTATACCATATTTATAAGAAAGAGCATTTATTGCCTCTGCGCCTAACTCGCTGTCAAACGGCACTATTATTCCGCCCAAACTTATAACAGCAAAATAATTCACTATCCATTCATAGCAATTCCCACAAACAAGCGCAGCTTTCTGACCCTTGGAGAAGCCTTCTTCTGAGAGTACTGTCATGTGCGCTCTTATATGGTCATAAAGCTGACCGAAAGTTATAGTCTTATCCTTATAGATATATGCCGTTTTATCATGCCATTTTTCTTTGGCTCTGATAAAAAGATCAGCAATATTTTTAATATTATCAATACTCATAATACCATCTTTCATATGTTTATTTTTTTACATATTCTGGAAATACAATCTTTCTGTCTTATTTTTACGCAACAGACAAAAAATCTTTCCGGAGATTTTGTTATATATCGCCTTTAATCAAATAAAACGCCGCAAGATATTCTATCCTGCGGCACATTTCATTTGATATACTAAATCTGCCTGAACAGCAAATATCAATCATCACTTTTTTTCTGAGTAACTTTTATTCCTTTCTCGTCAAGCTGATTTATTGCTTCATCTGAAATAGAGCACTCTGAAACGGTCAGACTTTTCAAAGAATCCATTTCACAAATTCCAGAAACATCTTCAATGCTATCAACATATATAGCAAGATCAGTTACATTGTCAAAAGAAGACAAGAACCTACTGTCCTTCATAGTATATTTATCGTCAGAAAAGATTATATTGTCATCAACAACCGTCTGTCCTAATGATATGTTTCTGAGTGATAAACACCCTGCAAGTGAATCAAAGTTTTTGACATCACTGAATAGAATATTAATATAAGACAGATTGCTATTATCGAATCCTTCAAGGTCAATATCTGTACGATAAGTATACAGTTTCTGCAAATTGCTGAATGTGCTCATTTTTTTTGAATCAAATCTGTTTACGCTGGATAGTGACAGAGTCAATATAGAAAGTTTTTTAAAATCTGCCAAGCTGCTGATATCATTTTCTTTAGCTGATGTCAATATCAGATCCTCAACTTCTGTGCATCTATTGATTTCCTTAATATTAGTAAACCTCAGATTCGGGCTTATTTCTTGAATATTTGTTTTATAGATTTTGCCGTTGATCTTTACATACGTCTTTCTTAAATAAACAGCGCCGCTTGCAAACGCAATGCACAGTATTATGAGTGACGCAATTATTGCAGCAAATGATTTCTTTTTCATATTATACCACCCTTTTATATTATATCACTCATTTCAACACATCTACGCAATTTGAAAGGTGTTTTGTTTTATTTAACTACTGAATTCCGAAGTTTGCAGAAGAGAAATCTACTATGCTATTTCTGACAACATCATATCCTTTAAGATTTACGCCTACATTAAGGACACTGTCACCGATGATCCTGTTTATATATTTTCCGTCCCAGCCATTCCAATTTGCATCCATATAATGAGCAAAAGAATCATTTATAAATACGTCATAGCACGCAATGTAAGCATTCAGATTACCACCGTCATATAAATCTCTAAGATCATCCTGCAAAGTCCCTTTTGTAATGTTGTTAAATGCACAATAGGCAGTTGAACCAGCACCCATTACTGTAAGAGCAATGCCAAGAATAGTCCAGCCAGCAGCACTTGAACCAGCAACAAATATAAGAGGGACACTTGCGAATGTTGCTGCCGAACTTACACTTGCCATTAATTCATTTAAATTAGTGTATTGTTCAAATTTAGGATTATTCATATAATACATTATACCAGCTGCTGCCATTTGATTAGTTAAACCAAGATCATTATTTTCTGATAATATCTTGTCATAATGTATGAGGGAGTTCATAGTACCTTCATCTAAATATATAGCTTTATAATCAGAGTATGTAATAGCATCGTTGACGAATACCATATCTTTATATGTTATTCCGCCGTGAGGGGCATATACATATGTCTCCTCATAAATCTTAACAGAGAATTCTGATCCGATTTTGCTTGAATCTATATCAAGTATATAATTAGGCTTACCGAGTGGGGCTGATTCCGGAGCTAAAGAATACTTGATTTTATAATTGCCTACTTTTTCCTTGCTGAGTATGAAATCAGTATTTTTCCTATTTATCACCTTAGAGAATTTTACGATATCATCATCATCAAATACAGCATCTCTTGTGCTCTTAGATGAAAATTCAAGTTCTGCAATAATGCATCTCGCTTTATCGATGTCAGGAATAAGGAACTCTACTTTATGATCGTTATCTCTTTTATAGTTAATTGCCGCTTTCTCAGCAGAAGTATTCTTCTCCCTACCAGGCAGTTCCATTATTTCAGTAACACCGCCGCCGCAAGATGTGCTCATTACCGGACGCTGACTTGTTGTTATAGTATGGGTTGTGTCCTTTGTGAAAAGTACGATTTTCTTACTGAACATCTCAGAATCATCAATTATAGCCAGGTCAATTTTAGTTTCAGTAAACTTTTTGGGCTTAGGATCATCACCATCAGGATAGTAATCATTGTCATAATCAGCTATTACAACTTTTCCATCTACTACGACTGCCGTAGTCACAAGAACAGTTTGAGTACCGTCTGTAACCGTTCCAGTTGTCTGCAAAGGACCAGTTGTAACGGGTGCTGTTCTGCCGACTGCCTTGTTTATCTTGTCGCTTGTCTTATTGCTTTTAACAAGATTCTTGCTTGTATTGTTTGTTCGGATAAAGTTATATATCTGGAACCATGAAACACCAGTCTTGCCGGGCGCAACCTTATTTTGAAGTTTCCAGTTAAGCTCAAGGTAATCAGGAATACCGTCGCCGTCTGTATCTATATTGCTGTTCTTTGAAAGAGGTCCATTCAGTACAAATGTACCATTTAAAGATCTTATAACCGCCTTACCTGCAAGAGAAGCTGCTTTTGCAACACCTTTTTTATACTTTGCAGATGAATCCCATTCGCAGATATAACCTGTTGCTGAGCAACTGCGATCCTGGTTATGATAATAGCTCATACCGTCAGCATAATAAAGATAGTCGCCGATGTAGTTACCATAGTCATTAAGACCGTATGAATAACCTTCTACATTTTTTCTGACTGTATCAATATAGCTTACAGCACCTTCATTGTTTACAAATTTCCAACCGCTTGAACCCTTATAAGCGCCGATCCAGTAGTGGTTATAGGTTGAGCCATGTGTAAGTACCGACTGTAATAAAGCAAACTCACCAGCACTTGAAGGAGTCATAAGGTGTCCGCCCATTGCTTCACAAGTATCCTCAGCAGCGTTCCAGCTAATACCTGTTCCATTAATAACTGAATACTTGTGGCCCTTATATGTAATAACATTTGATGCATAATTCTCAGGTGTATTTACTCTTGCGTAAGAATAATAGTTGCGCATAATTTTTGCAACTATTTCCATAGGTCTTGTAAGTAACGACTTTGAAACCTGCTGGGGACCATTTGCAAGTACATTTACACGAGGAGCATACATCGGCTGAGGTAATGCTTTTGATGCCTGTACTGTTTCTTCCTCATCTTCAGCATCAGCACAGTTCTCATTCATGATAAGTCCCCATAACTCAAGGTCTACCAGAGAATATGAACCAATACCGCAGCTTGTACCGTCATCATCTATCTCAAAATCATCGCTTGTGATAGTAACATATACAGTATTATTTTCGACATCATACTCTGTATCAATAGGCATTACAGAATCTATTTCCTCAAAATACTTGAAGATGTTGAATCTCTTGATGCCAGCAAGATCTTCGTCATATGTATCATCATAATTTTCAGCGAAAATATCAAGAACGCTGTCTCTGTATTCTTCCTTGATCTCAAACTTCAATGTGATATCCTGAACGGTATACTCAGGATTATAAACGAATTCCGGGATAAATCCTACTGCTGAACCGTCTTTCATTATTGCCGAGTAGCCGCTTTCTACAACATTGAGAGATGTTGCAGCATTTCCTGAAGCATTTATGATAAGTGAAAGGTTATAAGCATTATCCTCTGTATTCACATCTTCAAGAACAATACTGTCAGCAGGTATGATCTGTGTGAGGATCCTCTCGCCGTCAGCCGTACCGTTTGTTGCAGCATTATTTGGGTCAAGACCATGTTCTTTAAGGTCGATGACTTCTTCCTTATCAGTAAGCCCATCTCTGTCAGAATCAGTATTCATAGGATCTGTGTTATACACAATAACCTCGTCATAGTCACTAAGACCGTCATTATCAGTATCGGCAGCATTTGGGTTTGTATTATACTCTGATTCCTCAAGAAGCGACAGACCGTCATTGTCTGAATCAATACTTGTATCATCCTCAGCAACATTCGGATCTGTTCCTGATAAGTAAGCCTCAAAGTAATCTGAAAGTCCGTCGCCGTCAGTATCCGCTTTATGAGGAGAAGTGCGTGTGAACTGTATCTCTACATAATCTGAAAGACCGTCGTTATCAGTATCAAATCTGTCGTATACAGGATAGCACCTTATTTTGCAAAGGAGGAAATCCTGAAGATACTTTACATCTTCAATATCAAGATCGCCGTCGCCGTCAAGGTCCCCCTCCTCGTAGTACTCTCCGTCAATATAAGCTCTTTTCAGAAGCACAAGATCGAATACATCAACTCTCTGGTCTTTGTACATATCGCCATAGATTATCAGATCTTGTGTCTGTGGTCTATAGAGTATAAGCGGATTCTTATACATAAGCTCAAGAGTATAACTGTCAAGAACCTCGTTGTAGTCATCCTCAGCCATATTTGGGTCGGAGCCTGTGTTTAACTCAATTATGTCAGGAACACCATCACCGTCTGTATCTGTAAGATACTTCCAGTTTATAGATCTTTCAAAGAAATCCGGAAGACCGTTTTCGTCCTCATCGTTGAAATACTGATAATCCTCCTCGGATATCTCCATTTTGTCTGAAACCTCGCCGAAATATTTACCGAAGCGTTCACTATAGTTTACGTTCACACTGGGTGCTTCGATAGTAATAGTATCAGCGATTATCATTGTGTTATTCATATTCAGGTTGATTGCCTTGATATGAACATTGCCGAAAGGCGCATAAATAAGTCCGTTAAGGTTAACGTTGTTGCAGTCGATCTCAATATTTCCGTACTGTGAGTAAATGACTGTATTTGAACTGTTTTGAACATCACCGGAAAGAATAATATCATCCTTGGACTTGATGCCTGACTGAATGTTAATGTTTCCGGTCAATTCGGTAACTCCACATACAGAAAGCGGTAAATTGATATTGATATTTGTCTCATCGAGATCATAGTCACCTTCGATCTCCTCAACTGAATGTCCACTAAAGAAATCTTCTTCGATCCTGTTTGGTATATACACCATTTCCGCACAGATTTGCTCATTTTTGCTCGTATTAACACTGTTGTTGTCTCCGCATACAACAGTACCATTTGTCGCTATTTCACCGTTAATGACGAAATTATCAGCGTCAATGGTGATTGCCCCTTCCTCACCAGAAGAAGCGAAAAGTGTGTACGGATAGTCTTCCCTTGTATCTTCAGCCAACACCGGTGCAAGAGGCATCGTACTTGCCAGAGTGGAAACGCTGAGTACACTGGAAAGCAACCGTTTAAAGGTTGATTTCATAATATCACTTTTCTTTCTTTTTGCTTGAAATTGTATTTTTTTACATATTCACTTTCAGGCAAATATTGTCACACTAGCATTATACACTCACGTCATTTGTATTAACACTATGTTCATATATTGTGAAAAAAAGAAGCTGTGTAACTGGAAAACAGCATACGGTGACAGTATGCTTTCCTTAACTTCATCGTGCTATAAAGCTTTAAATCACATCACGCACAAATATTAATATATTATTTAGTGAAAATATGCAAATATTCACATCAATCCCAAACTTTTTTAATTATAACATAATTTATATCTTTTGTAAACTAATAAGTGAAATTTCGTCACTATAACTAAATCAATTTATCTGAAATCGGTAATTTTTGTAATGTTATATTGCCTATCAATTAAACGTATTTTATTTTTATGGTTATATCATTTGAAATAATAAAAAAGAGTTTCTTTTCACAGAAACTCTTACAACTATTTTTAGAACCTGTCCACATATGGTGAATGTACAGTTTTTCAGGCATAATTTTGTCGGTGGCAAGGCAAAAATCCGCAGGAATGCTGGCACATTTCAAGGATTAGGGGCTCAGTCACCGGCAAAAATCGACAAAATTAAGTAGTGCCCCAAATTTTCGATTTGGCTGGCAATACTATATGCCTTGTGCTTATGTGCATGAATCCCTATGTGGACAGGTTCTTATGGCAACACCGCACAAAGACCGCCTGACGGCTTTGCAGCGCATATACTGGCATATTTTCATGCCTCTTGCACATGATTTTTTTGACATACATCAGTATGCCTGCAAAATTTCTGCACAATCTGCCGAAAAATCTGACTGCGTATCTGCGCCACAATCTCTGTGCAGTGTTGCCTAGGTTTTCAGTTCAAAGCAAAGCGCACCATAAAAGCTGTCTGCGGTATCAAGTCTGACCACCTTATACTTTTTTGAAACCGTGTTATTACTTACAGCAAATCCCTCCTTATCTATATAAAAACTGCTTGGTGGTATTGAAAATCCTTTTCCCAACGCCTTTACATACGCTTCCTTTGCTGTCCATATATTGTAAAACGTGTCCACTTTGCCGTTTTTGAGAAGTTCTGCCCTTTCCACAGGATGCAGAATGTTTACAGGAGCCAGAACATCAAAACTCTCGTCTTTCTTCTCAATATCCACCCCTATTTCGCAGCCATTAGAGAACGCAAGAAGAATACATCCACCCGAATGAGAAATATTATACTTCAATCTACCCGCACATTCAATAAACGGCTTCATATACTTTTCTGAAATAATATCTATTTCCTCTGGCTTTTTGTCAAGGTATCTGCCAGCAAGTATCCTTGTAAATATCCTGCCTCCGGCAAAACATAGTTTATCCTCCTCACGATAAAAATTCCTGTACCTTTCTTTTTCGTTATTATTAAGAAGTGCAAGTCTGCTAAGAATAAAGTCTCTACAAAAAGAAATATCCACTTTCCACACATCAATAATATCATAAGTCATTATTCCTGCTATATCATTTGCTGAAGAAATATCCATTTGTTTTATCTTCATATCAACCCTCCTGTAAGTATAGCTTTTCACGCTTCTCAATTTTCTTATCCATTATAAAGCATCATCGCCTTTTTATCAAATAAATAAGAACTTGTTCTCATAGGATTTGTGCGCAGACATTAGCGGAAGATCGTCAAAAAGATGCGTGCAAAGTTCTATAAGAACAAGTTCTAAGATATCTTTTATCTTCAAATTTTAATGATCGCCATAACCTATCAAGAGCGTTTTTTTCATCTCTTGCTAAATAAAGCTGTCCTGATCTCCCACTTTGTCCCCTCAATTCTTATAAGGACAGTGTTTCGATCGTTTTCCATCAATTGCAGCATCTCCGTGTATGTACTCCATGATCGAATCCGGCGGCTCCTCGGTATGAGGACAGCCGATGCTCTTGATGATCTTTCGCCTTATGCGAGAGTAGCTGCTTGCAGTAGCAGTATATACAGGAGGAAACGGTATACCGAGGTCAGGCATGATCTGTTGAAACTGCTCCTCTGCGATCTTTGCCCAGAATAATGCTGTGGTTTCAGGTATCGGACGAGGGTTGAATGGATGATTGTGCATATTATCTGATGTTCTCTCGATAAGTTCGCTCATACGTTTTTACTCCTGTGGAAATAGTGCAATAACTCAGTATATATTATAGCATGATTTGACTCTGTTTTCAAGCCTTTGTACCTCATTTATTGCACTTACCATATCTCCGTATTCTCCCATATACCGCATATTCTCGGTGCTAAGCACGGATGCTATCAAAATCCACAAATACAGTCTCCGATTTTTGACATATCCTTCAAAGCTTCATTTCTTCCCTATCATCTGGATTTTTTTCATGCAGCTTTCCTTGTAAAAGAATAAATGTTCGATTTTTCTCGTTATCCTATTGACAAGCTCTTCCAAGTGTGATATACTATGTATGGATTTCTATCGAGAGCGACTGCTCTATATAGTACAAAAATCATTCGGGAGGCGCATCATGAGGCATAAAGATCCGGAGCTTATGAAAAAGATATACGAATATGCGGAAGATTACTATTTCGCAGAGGGGCATTCACCCTCCACCACAGAAGTGGCTGTATTCGCCGGTATTAGCCGTTCCACTTCATATAACTACCTTGTGGCTATGGATAAGATTGGCATGATCGACTATGACGGAAAGATGATCAAAACAGATAAAATGCGTAAGAACAGTGGAATCAATCGCGGCTGCGAGGTATATGACAGCTCTATCCCCTGCGGTGAACTGGAAGAAGTCGATGCTGATGTCAGTGAATATGTCGACCTCCCTACTTCTATCTTTGGAAGCGGTGACCTCTATATATTACGCACCAGAGGAGAATCTATGATCAATGCCGGAATTGAGCCGGGCGATCTTGTTGTTGTTGAAAAGCAGGAAAAAGCTGAAGACGGTGATATCGTTGTTGCTCTCGGAAATGAAACCGGAAACACTCTTAAAAGATTGGAAAGAGTGGATGATAAATATGTACTCCACCCGGAGAATAAGACGATGGATGATATTGTTGTTGATAACCTTGAAATACAAGGTGTTGCTCGATTTGTAATCAAGAAACTGTAAGGGAGGTTTTACATGATTATATACCTTAATCGCGGTGAATATATCACGCTGAACAATCCGCTTTATAAAGGCAGAACTATTCGATTCAAAAATCCCGACTGGAAAGGTATGCCTGAAATCATTTCTTTCACAGACTATCTGAAATGGAATTACACTTCTGACTATGGTTATTTTATCCGAACACTTCATAATAATGGTCAGCTCCCCCTTCCCTGGGATATTTATCCGAGTTCATCAATTGACAACGTAAAAATCGTTGACGGAAAATATGCTAAAAAAAGTGATGAATCATTTGATATGTACATCATATGCGAAGTAACTTTCGTGCAGAATAGATATTATTACACATATCAGTATCTTGTTCAGGGATATTGTAATATTCGGAGTGATTCTAATTTTCTCTATGATATTGACATTTATGACGGAAAATACATCCGCCTTGACCAGCCTCTTGACGAATATCTGATTCCTGTTTTGAGTAAAAGTGATTATTCTGACATTGCTAAATCCATACTGAATAATTACTATTCAGGTTATCATGACATTTCCTATACTATTGATGGTAAGTTCATAGCAGAAGCTATGGGATATCAGATACAATATGTTGTGGTATAATATAATGGTAAC
>Ga0116174_10003999_pt1 | contig 11871 bp, 8 predicted proteins | sample AD_UKC087_MetaG_FD_89801 | JGI IMG/M metagenome (GOLD analysis project Ga0116174, IMG submission 89801) | Active sludge microbial communities of municipal wastewater-treating anaerobic digesters from USA - AD_UKC087_MetaG | ecosystem: Engineered > Bioreactor > Anaerobic > Digestate | place: USA...
AGGCGGGCATGATATTTTATATCTTCTTCCCCTTCCACCACGCCATCGCGCATCAGGATTTTCCCATTGCAAACGACATCGGTAACGCAATCTCCATTGGCGCTATAAACAAGATCGGAATCTATGCTGAATCCAGGGATAAAAGCAATTCTGGTCAAATCAACCAGACAAAAGTCTGCTATTGCTCCTTTTTTGATATATCCTCCGTTCAATCCGAGAAATTTATAAGCATTGCGGGCGGCACAGCGCAAAGCTTCAGAAGCCGGCATGGAAGATGCATTACGATCTTTATATTTTTGCATCAGCGAAGCAATCTTAATCTCCTCGAACATATCCAAATTATTATTGGAAGAATCTCCGTCAGTGCCAATGGTTATATTTGCTCCTGAATTTTTCAGTTTCGTATAGGGAAAAATTTCTCCTACTGCCAATTTCAAGTTGGAAACAGGATTATTTACCACGGTCGCTCCGGCTTTACCGATAATTTCTATTTCGTCATCATTCAACCAAACGCTGTGCGCCAAAATAGCTTTATCATGAATAGCGCCAATTTTGTTCAGATACTCCACCGGCCGCAATTTCTTTTTGGCAACGCACTCTTGAATTTCATTCATTGTCTCACTCAAATGGGTATGTAAAAACGCTCTATTTTTCTTGGCAAATTCTACCGCCCACCGAAAATTTTCTTCTTCTACTGTATAAATGGAGTGAGGGGCAATCGCAAAATCAACAAGATCGCTCTTCATCTTCCCCAATTTTTTGTATTTTTCTTCTATAGCTTGCGGCCGCCCATTGGCCGAAAAATCAAAGACAACCAAACCTATTAAAGCCCTTAAACCCATTTCCTCTGCCGCCCGAGCGCTTGCTTCAGGAAAAAAATACATATCGTTAAAGAAGGTTGTGCCAGTTTTAATCATTTCCAAACAAGCCAGTTTAGTCCCCCAATAAATGTCATCTTCCGTAAGTTTCGCTTCGGCCGGCCAAATTTTTTCTTCAAGCCATTCCTTCAAAGGCATATCATCAGCATATCCGCGCAAAAGCGACATCGCGGAATGCGTATGCATATTAGCGAAGGTCGGCACAATTGCCTTCAATCCCTTAGCATCGATCTTATCGCACGAACGCAGTACTATCCCTTTGCGGATATCTTTGATGATCCCCCCTTCCACCAAAACATCAAAATTTTCGCCGTTAATTGAAGCGTTTTTAATAAGTAAAGCCGACATAATATTTCTTAGAATTAGTATAAGCTAAAAAACCCGCCTCGCAAGTGAGGCGGGTTTACTGCTATTCTTTGGTTTTCCCGCATGTTAAATACCCGACTTGTTTTTCCTGAAAAATAGTAACAGTATGCAAACAACAAATATTATTTTTTTGATAAGTTATTATTTTCTTATCCTCATCATTCTTATCTTGCACGTACCTAAAACCCTGTCTCTGAAGAAAATCTTCAAAATCAGATGCTCTTTGACTAAACGCGTGCAATACCTCGATATCCTCTCGAAAGTCATGATTATTGCAAGAATCGCCAAAGCCTACCCTTGACTCCTGGCTTATGTCATTTTTATATATTGTCAAAGTTTCTGATAATCTCTTTATATCAAAATCGCTAAAAACATTGCCTTCTGCTATGGTTTCGACTTTACCATTTCTAATTCCGTATTCTCTATACACATGACTAGTTGGAGAAGCTAATCCGTCTCCTGGGCCTTGTATCATCATCTGAATCTTTAGCACCCCCTTATCAATAAAAGATTGCTCTAGTATTATTCTATCGCCTAAATACTCCTCTCCCACAAAAAACGGCTTTCCATTCTTACTTTGAAAAAACTGCAATGATTTAAAATGACCCGAGCCGCAAGACCAATAGCTCTTAAATATGACGCCATCTTTTTTACCATCGTTGTTTAAGTCGCCGATAGCTTCTACACTTCTGTAGATATTCCCGCCTCTAGTCGAATCAAAATGAAAACTTTCCCCAATACAAGGCACGAGAATATCGCTTTGTCCATTACTGCGTAAAGCAGCTTCTAAAGACGATGTAGTAAGATCACTGTAAGGACCAGCTTGATCATATGAACCTTCGATATAGAATTGGTCTGGATTTTTGAGATCATAAAAAACAATTGGCGCAGTTTGCGGCTTGCCTTTTTGCCCGTTAATTACCACATAATACGCACCGTTTTCTTTTATATTCCAAAAAAGCCTGCTATCGCTGCTAATATTAGCCTCATAAACCCTCTGATATGGCCCATATACGGTGCCATTGGCATTAACATAATATTGCCCATCCAATTTGAAATTAAAAATATACTGCGCAGTAGTTGTATTCATGACAAAAGATGGAATAAAGGCATCGGTAGTATAATCATTTTGGGGCGAGCCAAGAGTGGGACCATACTTTTTTCCGTTCATCACGACAAAAATCTTTCCATAAAAATCTTGGCTGCCATTGGGATTAGGCAATTCTTCAAAAATCATTCCATCTTCAATATCATCAATAACATCATCTTTATTATTACTCTGTACGCTTGGCTCATTACTTTGCGATATATATTCAGGCGACTGCTCAGTGGGCGGTTCGGCAGCTGGAATACTGACGCCCTCCGACGACGGGACAAATGGAGCAGCTGTTTTAGTAAAAAAATAGTAATAAACGATAAATAATCCACCTATAACAACTGCTAAGCTCAAAAATAATAAAACGGGCGCTAAGCCTTTTTTGTTTTTCATAAGAGTTCTTGCCAATATTATATCATAAAACCCGCCTCGCAAGTGAGGCGGATTTTATTAAAGATATTTCGCAGTCCAGGTCCTAGCTTTTCTCATTTGTTCTAGATCCCCCTCAAATATGATTTTCCCGCCCTGCGCCCCGCCTTCTGGCCCCAATTCGATAATATAATCTGCTTCTCTGATAACATCAGGATTATGCTCGATAACTAGCACAGTATTCTTTTTTTCCACTAACTTACGTAAAATAAGCATAAGCCGTTTGATATCATGAAAATGCAAACCAGTGGTCGGTTCATCTAAAATATAAAAAGTGAAACCGGTATCCCGCCGGGACAATTCTTCTGCCAATTTTATTCTTTGAGACTCCCCGCCCGAAAGATCTGTGGAATTTTGCCCTAATTTTAGATAATCCAAACCGATCTCATTGAGAATTTGGAGCTTATTGCTAACGCCCGGTATACTTTCGAAAAATTTATGGGCCTCAGCTACGCTCATATTAAGCACTTCGGCAATATTTTTCCCGTTATACCTTACATTCAATACTTCGGGCGCAAACCTCTTCCCATGGCACACCTCGCATTCCACATAAACATCCGGTAAGAAATACATTTCCACTTTCTTATATCCTTCCCCTAAACAAGCCGGGCATCTTCCCTGTTTAGTATTAAAACTAAAATTAGCCGGAGTAAATCCGCGAGTCTTGGCCTCGTATGTTTTGGAGAATAGAAATCTGATATGTGTAAAAAGATTGGTATAAGTCGCAGGATTAGAACGGGGCGTGCGCCCAATCGGGCTTTGGTCCACTACGATCACCTTATTAATATGATTTTTACCGGTAATTTGTTTATATTCTCCAGGTATCACTAACTGTTTTTGGATTTCCATTTGCAGCCCTTTAGCCAAAATATTCAAAATCAGCGTACTCTTGCCGGCGCCAGAAACGCCTGTTACACAGACGAATTTTTCCAAAGGCATCTTGAAATCAACATTTTTAAGGTTGAATTGGGTTGCTCCTTTGAGTTCCAGCCAATTAGTTTTGCTATCGATAGGTAATTTTTGATATCCGCTGTTCACGCTGGTTTTTTGGGAAAAATAAACCCCTGTAACAGTTTTAGCTTTTTTCAAATCAGCCGATGTGCCTTCAAAAACGACTTTTCCTCCATTTACTCCAGCGCCCGGACCTATTTCGACGACCCAGTCCGCTTCAGCGATAACGCGCGCGTCATGTTCTACCACTAAAACCGTATTCTTTAATTCAACAAGCTTGCGCAAAGAACCGATAAGCCTTTCAATATCCCGCTCATGCAAACCCACTGTTGGCTCATCTAGTATATATAAAATTCCGGAAAGACCCGAACCAAGCTGGCAAGCCAACCTTATACGCTGATTTTCTCCGACTGAAAGCGTATTAGCCTGCCGCGCCAGAGATATGTAATCAACGCCCACATCTTCTAAGAAAGAAAACCTCTTCAAAATCTCATTAATAATGGAAAAACCGACTTTCTGATCTTCCTTATTTAAAAAATCAAGGAGACCAATAAAAAAACTTTTTGCATCTTTGATTGGCAAACTTGCTATATCATGAATATTTTTGCCGGCTATTTTTACGGCCAAAGATTCTTTTTTCAGCCTTGCGCCATGGCATTGAGGGCAAATTATGTCTGTCATATATTTCGACAATTCTTCTCGAGTATATTCCGAATCAGTATTTTTATGGACTCGCTCTATCCTTGGAATAACCCCCTCCCACTTGTCAACGGCGCTGCCATATAGAATCAATTCTTGAATTTTTTCCGGCAAAGCGCGAAAAGTCACATTAAGGGAAAAATTATATTTTTCCGCCAACTCACGCAATTGCGCTTCTTGGTAACTTACTCCCAAAATCCTCCGGGGAAACATGCTCAGGGATGCCCAGGGCACAATCGCTCCTTCTTCCAAAGTCAATCCCGAGGCAACAATCAAGCTACGATCAACTTTGGAAATATTTCCCATACCCTGACATTCGGTGCAGGCGCCGTAAGGTGTGTTAAAAGAAAAAAAACGGGGTTCAATTTTTGGCATAGAAAAATTGCATTTGACGCAAGCTTCCAGTTCGGAAAAAATCATTTCTCGCTCTTTTTTCCCTTCTTTTATCATGATCTTCATTCTCCCTTTGCCTATTTCCAACGCTTTTTTCACACAATCATAAATTCTTTCTTTCTCTTCCTCCAAAAAAGCCTTAAGTCTTTTTTCCCTATTTTTTTGCGCTTCTTTCTCTGTTTTAGAAATTTGTTTAATATTTTTTAATTCGCCCTTGATTAATTCATGCAAATGAAAATCTCCTACCAAAATATCTATCTGGTGGAGCTTATTTTTGTCCAAATCTTTTTCCATTGCTTCGTCGATGGGATAAATAACCCCGTCTATCCTCACGCTCGGCCACCCCGAATGCGCGATTTCTTCTAACGCCCCCTTATGTTCCCCTTTTTGGCCAGAAACAACCGGTCCAAAAATTTTAATATTATTCTCTTTGGCCAAAGCATATATTTTATCAGTAATTTCTATATTAGTTTGCGAACTTAAAGGTAAACCGCATTCAGGGCAAAATGGCTCGCCGATATTAGAAAACAACAGACGCAAATAATCATAAATTTCCGTAATAGTTCCAACTGTAGATCGAGGGTTAGAAGTAATGGTTTTTTGGTTAACCGCAATAGTCGGAGACAAACCCTCTATTTTATCGACTGCCGGCTTTTTAATTCCTCCCAAAAACTGCCGCGCGTATGACGACAAACTTTCCAGGTACCGCCTCTGCCCTTCAGCATAAATCGTATCAAAAACCAAAGAAGATTTTCCAGAACCAGATAGGCCGCAAAAAACTACCAATTTATTCTTGGGAATTTTAAGGGAAATATTCTTCAAATTATTCTCCGAAACATTCTCTAAATAGATATAATCTTGATCCATATTTTTTGAAATCTAGCAATTATACCATAGATCGCCAATTTTTAGAAGATAGGCTGGATCCGCTTTTATTGCCAAATCCGAGCGAATAGCTTATTTTAATATGATGGACATTTTGAAAGAAAAATTGAATAATTTGCCCGAAAATCCCGGGGCCTACCTATTGAAAGGCCAAAACGAGGCCATTTTATATATTGGCAAAGCCAAAAATATCAAAAAAAGGGTGCTTGACCATTTCAAAAATAAAAAATTCCCGGACACAATCATTATCCCCCGCATAAGCGATATCGATTATATCGAAACAGAAAATGAAAAGCAGGCTTTGATCCTGGAATTGCAACTTATTAAAAAATATAAGCCGAAATATAATGTCCAATGGCAAGATGATAAAAATTACTCGCTCGTCAATATAACTGGGGAAACAATCCCAAGAATTTTTACCGGCCACCAGCCACAGGAGAGCCTGACGCAATTTGGACCATTTGTTAGTGCAAAAGAGCTGAAATCATTCTTAGCTGAATTGCGGAAAATTTTGCCATACCGCACATGCAAACGTTTGCCGCGCAAGCCTTGTTTGTATTTTGACCTTGGCGTTTGTTTGGGATATTGCATAAAACCGCAACTTAAGAAAAAATACGCGCGCATAATACGATCCTTAACGGTCCTTCTGGGATTATACAAAGACGCCCCTTTGCGTATCGAAGCATATGATATCTCCAATCTTTCTGGAAGTCTGGGAGTCGGATCCATGGTAGTTGTTACTAATGGTAAACCGGATAAAACTCAATATAAGAAATTCAAAATCAAAACAGTTCAAGGACAGAATGACGTAGCTTGCTTGCGCGAAGTGCTTAACAGAAGGATGAAACATACTGAATGGACTTTGCCCGACTTAATAATTCTTGATGGAGGAAAAGGCCAACTTAAAGCAGCTGCAAAAATTACCATTCCGGTCTTGGCGATGTCTAAAATACGGCGGGATCAAAAAAAAGCGAAGATATTTTCTCCTTTTGCCAAAAATTCGATATCTTTGGATAAGCTACCACAGGAAATCCAGAGAATATTTTTTACTTTGCGTAACGAAGCCCATCGGTTTGCTATTTCATACAATATTAAGAGGCGGGAAAAAAAATTATTTGGAAAAAACCATGAAACTTAAAGTTGTTTCTTCTTTCAAGCCGACAGGAGACCAAGAACAAGCGATAAAAAAATTAAGCGGTGGAATTAAAAAAAATTATGATTACCAGACACTTTGGGGAGTTACTGGTTCAGGCAAAACATATGTCATGGCGAAAATTATTGAAAATGTCCAACTCCCCACTTTAGTCATCTCGCCGAATAAAACTCTGGCCGCTCAATTATACGAAGAATTTAGAACATTTTTCCCAAAAAATCATGTTTCTTATTTTGTGTCGTATTATGATTATTACCAACCGGAAGCTTATTTGCCATCCACGGATACTTATATAGAAAAAGATGCAAAAATAAATGAAGAAATAGACCAAATGAGGCATCTTGCCGTCCAAGACCTATTGGCCAGCAAAGATAATGTTATCATCGCTTCGGTCTCGGCAATTTATAATCTAGGTGCTCCTTCCGATTATAAAAACCAAATTTTTCATGTCCGCATCGGACGCAAACTCAGCCAAAAAGAGTTGATCAAAAAACTAGTAGATTTGCAATATGAGCGCAACGATTACGAGCTTTGGCGCGGGAAATTTAGAATCCGCAATAACTTTATTGATATTTGGCCATCAGGGCAAGATTCCATTATTAGAATAGATAACGCCTCCGGAACCGTACGAACAATCGAAACTTGTCCGGCGCCTTTTGGAAAATTCGAGCAACAAGTACAAATAGCCCTTTATCCTGCCAAATTTTGGGTTTCAGAAAAAGAAAAAACTGAACGCGCTTTAGACACGATCAGCTTAGAATTGACGAAACGCATTGAACAACTAAAAAAACAAGGCAAATTAGTGGAGGCGGAAAGAATTAAACGCCGTACAGAATATGATATGGCCATGATCAGAGAAACCGGCTGGTGCCATGGCATCGAAAATTATTCTCCGATTATCGAAGGCCGAAAACCCGGAGAAAGGCCATATACGCTTTTGGATTATTTCCCAAAAAATTTCCTTTTATTTATGGATGAATCGCATATTTCCGTACCGCAAGTCAGCGGCATGTATTTCGGGGATAGAGCGCGAAAAGAAACCTTAATCGAATACGGTTTCCGTTTACCTTCAGCCATAGACAATCGGCCTTTGAAATTCGAAGAATTTCTGGCGATCCCCAAACGCACAATTTTTGTCAGCGCCACCCCACAAGATTACGAACGCCAGCAATCCAAACAAATCGTAGAGCAAGTCATCAGGCCTACATTTTTGCTTGATCCCGAAATAGACATAAGAGATTCGGATTGCCAAATTGACGATTTGGTTCGAGAAATTCAAGAACGAAAAAATAAAAATCAAAGAGTTTTGGTCTTGACCTTGACTAAAAAACTTGCAGAAGCTTTGGCTGATCATTTAGCGGAAAAAAATATTAAAACAACCTACCTGCATTCCGATATAAAAACTTTCCAGCGCACAAAAATTTTAGCGGATTTAAGACGTGGAGTTTTTGATGTCTTAGTAGGAATTAATCTGCTCAGAGAGGGCTTAGATTTGCCAGAAGTTTCCTTGATTGCAATCTTGGATGCTGATAAAGAAGGATTTTTACGTGATGAAACATCACTAATACAAATTATGGGGCGAGCAGCGCGTAATATCGAAGGAAAAGTCATAATGTATGCCGACAACCTAACCGGATCGATTAAAAAGGCTATAGAAACGACTAATCGGCGGCGGCAAATGCAAATTGAATACAATAAAAAATACAATAAAAAACCGCAAGCTATTATCAAAGATATTAAGGATACGTTCCGCACCAAAGAAGAGGAAGAATTGCCTAAAAAAGAATTCATGAAAGAATATCTCCGTAAATTAAAAAGCCAGCTGGAGTTAGCGCGCAGAAATTTGCAGTTCGACAAGGCTGCTCAATTAAAAAATAAAATTGACCAATTATCTAAAAAATTAAAAGATTCCGGCTCATAATTTTGAAGGTTTGATTCATTATTTTTCTATTGACAAAATAGGATATCTAATCTATAATTAGATAGCGCGGATATACTTGTTAAAAGTATATCTCTTAAAAGGAGAGTAAAAAATGAAAAGATACCTGATAATTGCCACTTTATTAGCAATATTATTGCTAACAGTTGGTTTGGCTGGATGCACAAAACGATACTATAGAGATGGTGTCGGAAGCTGGAATGAAGGCCAAAGAAGTCCGGGCGATTATACCACCATTTATCCAGGACAAACTTCCAGGGCCGAAGAGAAAGATGCGGCCGAACAGGGCGGCGCGGTTGGGGGTCCTTATGTTAATATTGAAAACGATGATCTTACCCAAACACGCAAAGATAGGTTTCATGAAGAAGAACTATCAAACGCAAACAGAACAATTTTTGAACTCCAAGAAAAAATAAAATCTCTGGAAGAAGAAATTGAAAGGCTCCGAAAAAAATAATGCTCAACTCAAAGGCTCTCTTAATATAGAGCCTTTTTATATAGCAAACAATCTCTTGGCGTTATTATTATAAATCTCCGCTAAGTCTCTTGGGTCTCGGTCTTTAATTCTGGCGACTTCATTTAATACATCAATTACGCCCATCGGAGTATTTCTCTCCCCTTTCCTGGAGGGATGGATTAAATAAGGGCAATCCGTTTCTAGAACCAGCTTTTCGTCAGGAGTAGCTTTGATTAATTCTGGAAAATTTATTCCGGGAATTTGCTTAAAAATTATCCCATTATATCCGATAAAAAATCCGCTGTCCAAAAACTGCTTGAGCTGATCTAAATTTGCCATGAAACAATGCAAAACCGCTCTTTCCGGAGATAGTTTAATATTTGTCCGTAATAAATCCAAAAGTTCATTATAGGCCATTCGGCAATGTAAAATACAAGCCTTTTTAAGCTCTTTTGCCAATTCTAACTCCTGTAAAAGTAAGTGAGCTTGGCTGGCTATCGCCTTCTCTTTTTCTTGCCTGTCTTTGGGCAGATAATAATAATCTAAACCTATTTCCCCTATTGCCACAACCTTGGGATTTTGAGCTAATTCCTTGTATTTTTGATAATCAAAATCTTTTTCATCAGTCGGGTCTTCGTCTTCATCTTCTTGCAAATTAGAGGCTAAATGTATTGGATGCAAACCGACCGCGGACCAAAAACCGGGATATTTTTCCGCTATCTCCACTGCCTTCTGGGATGTAAAAAAATTACTCCCGACATTAACGGCAGATATTCCTTTCTTAAGGCAATCTTTTATGACTGCATCGCGGTCTTGAGAAAAGGCATTAAAATTCAAATGGGCATGTGTGTCAATTAGCATATTATTTGATTGTTAAACTTTCTAAAAATTTCTGGAAGTCCGCCATTTCAGGATTATTTTTAATATTATTAATCGCTTCCGCTAAATCTGGTGGGGACTGGTATTTTTTATCTGCATTAAAAACCACTAATCCAGAATAATTTTTGCTATTCAAATTAGCGATAGATATTATTCCTCCTATCCTTTCACCTTGCTGCGCATTATTTTCAAAAAAAACTTCGGCGTTGGATATTCCTTTGATTTGTAAAAATTTTCCGAATAATTGGTAACATCCGTCGGCATTTTCTATAGTTAAATCTTTATATAATTCTTTCTTACAGATGGAGATATCTATAGGCATGTTCCCTGTATAAAATGGATAAATCGCCACAGCTGCTTCATACCCGCTCATATTCCTGGCATATTTATTGAAAGCGGAAATCCTGATCCGGGGGTTCTTAGAAAAAGTAATTACTGCCTGCTTGCTTAAAAAAGGCTCGTATTCCCGATCGCCTGATTTCAAAAAATTCAACTGAGCCGCGATATCCATTTTTCGAAATTCAAATAAATAGTTCTTTCCTAATCCTTTTTTTTCAAAAACTGCCGATAACACCTCGGGGGCAGTTATGGCAAAGAGATAATTAGTGCTGATATTTTCATTATAATCTATCGCCCCCCAATTGGCCGGATACCGGAAAAAAATTCCTAAAATCTCATTGTTATATTCAATAGTCCCTTCGTTTTTTCTGGCTTCCTGTTTTTTTTGATATTCCTGGCTTTGTCTTCGAAAAACATCACCCGCCAAACTTATCATTAAGCAAATCAGGAAAATTATAGAAATTATTTTGAATAACAATAAATCTTTTTGTTCCATATTACCGCCTGACAATTATTACAAATTCACCTTTCACCACGCTAGCTTCTAATTTTTGCTTAATTTCTCCCGGTTTGCCGCGATAATGTGATTCGAATTTCTTGCTTAATTCCCGCAGCACGACTAATTCCGCTTCACAGTCTATACTTTTAATTTCTTCTAAAGCCTTAATAATTCGATAGGGCGATTCAAAAAAAATTACCGGATAAAGGCTGCTTAGCGCTTCCTTAAAAAATTTCTGTCTTTTATTCTTGTGCGGAGGAAAACCTAAAAAAATAAACTTATCCATGGCAAAACCAGCTACCGAGGCCGCGGCCATCACTGCCGAAGGGCCAGGTATAGGATAGATTTTCGCCTCTTCGCCAAATTTCCTTATGAAATCTCCAACAAGGCGGTTTCCTGGATCGGAAACTCCCGGCGTGCCCGCATCAGAGACCAAAGCTAACTTTTTTCCAGCCTGGGCTTTGGCTAAAATACTTGCTGTTTTTTCTGCAGAAGAATGATGATGATAACTCTCTAAAGGCTTATCGATATTGAAATGACAAAGCAATTTCCGTGTTACACGAGTATCTTCGCATAAAATTAAATCTGCCTCCTTTAAGGTTTCCAAAGCACGTGGGCTAATGTCATCTAAATTCCCTATCGGGGTGGCGATGATATAAAGGACAGGCATATTCAAAATTATTAAATATTGAGTAATTTCGTAAATTTTTCTGCTTCTTTATAAGGTCCGATGATTGCCAAATTCATATTTTCCGGGCGAAAAATATCATTTGCTACACTTTTGATATCTTCGGGTGTTACTTTATTCAATAATGAGAAATACTGCTCCGGTGTTTCAGTTTTTTCTTCCAAAAGGTCCTGGATGGCATAGAAAGAAGCCATGGCGTCTGAAGCCTCTAAAGCCAAAG
>Ga0116174_10004000_pt1 | contig 11862 bp, 8 predicted proteins | sample AD_UKC087_MetaG_FD_89801 | JGI IMG/M metagenome (GOLD analysis project Ga0116174, IMG submission 89801) | Active sludge microbial communities of municipal wastewater-treating anaerobic digesters from USA - AD_UKC087_MetaG | ecosystem: Engineered > Bioreactor > Anaerobic > Digestate | place: USA...
ATCCGGTTCATCCAGGATTTTACGTTCGATCAGAAATTCGAGTGTGCTCAGGATCATAAAAGATCCAAAGACAATCAACGCAACCAGCCAATAACTCTTTATGACGAAAACTCGATCGCAGATCAGCACGACGATGGCTGCCACAGTAAAGTGGCAGATTATCAGGCCCAATCGCAGGGCGGTCCGCAGACCGGTCTTGCCGAAAAGTTGTATGGTTTGGTCTATCTTCGCGTTATGTCCACTCGCCAGGCCTATCAGGTACGGCAGCCGGGCATGCGTGAAGGCAGATTTGGCGGCTGAAGCCAACAAACAGAAAAAGACCGCAACCGCGAGGGCTATCCAAAGCCCGATTTGTTCACTCACAATTTTCCTTTCTTTCCTTTGGCCTGGCAGGCACACCGACTACCAGCGTGTCATCAGGCACGTCGTGGGTAACAACCGCGCCTGCGGCTGTTTTGGCGCGCTTACCAATCTTTAGTGGAGCGACTAGCATGGTATCACTCCCAATAAATGTTTCATCCCCGATTTCGGTTGGATGCTTGGTTTTTCCATCGTAATTGCAGGTGATCGTGCCTGCGCCAATGTTCACATCGCGCCCGATGGTGGCATTCCCAATGTAGGAGAAGTGACCCATCTTTGTGTGCTCGCCGAGGGTTGAATCCTTGACCTCGCCAAAGTTACCTAAATGGACGTAGTCCTTCAAGACCGCGCCGCTGCGCAGATGGCAGAAAGGTCCCATGGTAACATAGTTGCCAATGGTCGCTTTTTCGGCTACTGAGTACTGGATAACGGAGTGGTCGCCAACGCTGGTATGCAGAAGGGTGGTATCAGGTCCGATGGCGCAATTTTCGCCGATGGTAGTTCTGCCGCGCAGGTAGGTGTTCGGATACAAAACGGTATCCTGCCCAATTGTCACACTCATCTCAACCGTGGTCGTGTCGGGGTCAATAAAAGTGACGCCTGCCAGCATCCATTCCCGGTTGACCCGCGTGCGCATTGCGCGTTCGCAATCCGCCAGGTCAACCCGGTTATTAATGCCAAGCCCTTCGGCGGCATCCTCAAGCACCAAGGCTTCCACGCCCCTTCCCTGGGAAATTGCCATCTCAACCAGGTCAGTGATGTAATACTCGCCTTTGGGGGAAGGTTTCAATTCTGCCAGGCTCTGCCACGCCCATTCCGCGTCGACGCAGTAAGCCGAGATGTTGTACTCGCGGATTTTGAGCTGCTCAGGCGTAGCGACGGCTTCTTCCACGATTGCCCGCACCCTGCCATCCTCCGAGCGCACCACCCGCCCAAATCCACGCGACAGATCGCCAATGACGCTCGTCATCGTGACAGTGCTGTTGGTTTCCTGGTGAATCTGGATGAGACGCTCGACGGTTTCAGGGCGCAGCATTGGCATATCCCCAAATGTGACCAGCAGGAGGTCAGCCTTGCCGCGCAATTGGTCTTCCGCGGACCGAACGGCATGCCCGGTGCCAAGCTGCTCCGCTTGCAGAGCGAAACAGACCTTGTCGCCATAGGCTCGCGCAACTTCTTCGCGAACGAGCTCGCTGCCAAAACCAGTTACCAAAACCGGTGGAAAGTCTGCATGAGGCAAGACCGCATCCAGGGCATGAAAAACTATGGGTTTTCCCAGCAATGGATGCAGAGTCTTGGGTAGACTGGAATGCATGCGCTTGCCCAAGCCAGCGGCGAGGATTACAGATGCGATTGTCATAAAATACTCCGGGAATCAAAAATGCGGACAGCAGCCCAGAACGGACTGTCAGCCTCGCTATCATCAACACTTAGATCATCAGATTGTGTGTCCACAATAAATCAGGCCGGGGCACTTGGAGTCGAACCAAGATCAGCGGATTCAAAGTCCGATGTGCTGCCATTGCACCATGCCCCAACGCAGCCAATATTTTAGCATACAATTCGATCCCTGCCAACAATTTGCTTGTTCAAAGTTGTCGGGTTATTTGTGACTAAGATTTTCCATTCAAGAACTAAATTTATAAAGGTTAGCTAAACAAGGTTTGATGTTATCTGCGAGGATTATCTTTGCTGTCTTTACAATTCTCCGCCAAAGCACATTACGAGGCGTTTCCCAACGTCTGGATGATAGCAGACCAGAAATTAAGCTTTCACACAAAAAAAAAGACCGTCTATAACCTGGACGGTCTTTTTTCCTTCTCAATGTATCAATCAGTTTTTATTGCGATTAATCTTGATGTATGAAAATGTTCCGTACATTCCAAGAAACATGCCGCCAATGGAAGCAACAAATGAGAATATGTTCAGGAATAAGGTAGATCTGAGCACCTGCATCACCATCAGGAAAGGGAATACAACGCCTATGAGCAGAAGTACTCCTCCGATGATAGTTAGGTGCAGTGGGTTATATCTGCTCACTCTTATCCTTAAATAGCCAGCAACGCAGCAAATGACCCTCACCGATCTTAAACTCAGGCGGACGGTCCACGTCACACAAACCCGGGATCATCCGATCACAACGAGGGTGGAAACGACAGCCAGCCGGCGGTTTCACCAAGCTGGGGGGCTCACCTGGAGGTACATTCTGCATCTCATTGACATTTTTGGCATCCGGATCAGATGTGGCTGCCAGCAAGGCAAGCGTATAGGGGTGCGACGGGTTGTTGATGAGGTCATCCACTCTTGCTTTCTCGACGATCTCGCCAGCATACATGACAAAAATATACTCAGAAAAATATCGCACCGTGGAAAGGTCATGAGTAATATAAATCACTGAGAGTTCATGGTCAGTTTGGAGTTTATCCATAAGGCGCAGGATTTCTACGCGAACCGAGGCATCCAGCATGGAGACAGGCTCATCCGCCACCAGGAGGCGCGGATTAAGGATCATGGCGCGGGCAATAACAACGCGCTGCTGTTGACCACCGCTAAGCATGTGCGGGAACTTTGGCAGAAATTCATCCACCGGGGTCATCTTGACTTCCTCAAAGGCCTTGTAGATGCGTTCCATCCGTTCCTTTTTATCCTTTACACCATGTACGATCAATGGCTCTTCCATGATTTTCTCAATGGTCATAAAAGGTGCCAGAGCGCCATAAGGATCTTGTTGGACGTAACCAACCTGAGAGCGGTAATGACGCAGTTCTTCACCTTTAAGGTTTGATAGCGGCATGCCATTAAAGAAAAGCTCACCTTTGGTGGGAATGTTGATCCCCAAAATGGTTTTCATCAGACTGGATTTTCCGCAACCACTTTCTCCTACAACTGCAACAGTTTCACCTTTTTTAAGATCAAAGCTGACACCATCCACAGCACGCACATATCCTGCATGAGAAAATCCAAATTTTCGCAGTTCAAACCAAACATGCAAATCCTGGATGGAAAGCAGTGTATCTTCAGCGACAGGTCTATAGGTTACTTGAATCTCTTCTACTTCTTTTCTCGCCATTGTTATCTCCCTGTCTTATGCATATAACCAGCATTTAACCAAGTGACCATCCACCGTCACGGTAGGTGGTTCCTGATCACATTTATCAAAACGCTTTTTGCAGCGGGCCGCAAAACGGCAGCCCTTGGGTGGATCGATCAGGCTGGGCGGCTGACCAGTAATAAAATCTGGCTCAATCTTGCTGCGCAAGCGCGGAACGGATGCCATCAATTTCTCAGAGTATGGATGCAGTGGACTGGTAAAGAAGCGGTGGTTATCACTCACTTCCACGATCTGCCCAGCGTACATAACAACCACATTATCCGCTAACTCACTTGAGGTGGAGATGTCATGCGTGATAAGAATAAAGCTGGTAGCAATTTCCTTCTTGATCTGCTTCAAGAGGTTCATGATGTTTGCCTGCGTGAGCACATCCAAAGCAGAGGTAGGTTCATCCAGGATCACCAACTCGGGAACGGTTACCAGTGACATTGCAATAGCAACACGCTGCCGCATTCCGCCTGAGAGCTCAAAAGCATAACGGTTGATGAAATCCACCGGCACACCAACGCGCTGGAACATAATTTTCGCCTGTTCAAGAGCAGCAGCCTTATCGACTCCATTGTGCACGATCATGGGTTCTGCCACTTGGTCGCCCACTCTCATGACCGGGTTGAGGGCATTCATAGCTGCCTGTGGCACCATGGACATCTTAACCCAGCGAACGTTCGTGCGATACTTCTCATCGTCCATCGCCATGGTATCCACGCCGTTTAGAATAACCTTGCCGGAATATTCGCCGACATTTCGCGGAAGCAGGCGTAAGAGAGCTTTTGCCATGGAGCTTTTTCCGCAGCCGGATTCTCCAATCACCACGACGGCTTTGTTGGCTGGCAAAGTAAAATCAACGCCATCCACGGCCTGAACAACGCCCTTTGAGGCTTTAAAATAGAGTTTAAGATTTTCAACTTGCAACAGTGTTTTTTCTGTCATGATATTACATACCTCGCAAGCGTGGGTTAAAGATGCGATCGAGAGCAAATCCAAGCATGGCGAATGCCAAACCTGTGATCATTAACAGGGCTGCTGGTTCAATGATCCAATAATACCAGCCGCGATAAAGGGCCGCATTGGCATAAGCTTCGTTGATGGTTTTGCCCCAGGTAGGAAGTACAGGGTCGCCGATGCCCAACAAAGCGAGGGATGCTTCCAGAAAGACATAGGCAGGCACAGATGAGACCAGACTTGGTAGCAACCAGGGAACGATCCGTGGGATCAGATAACGAAATATGAGTCGCGAATCCTTGGCGCCATAAGCCTTGGCAGCTTCAATGTAAGTAGATTCCTTGATCTGCATAAAGGTGGCGCGGAAAGCTTTAATCCCGCCACCAAAAATACTCAATGCTATCGTGGCTCCAAGTATGACCCAGATACTCCTGGAATAAAAGGTGCCAATCATGATCAGGATCGGCAGGAAGGGCAGCACCATATTGATCTCAGTGACGCGTTGAATAATCCCATCCACGAGACCACCGTGCCATGTGCCGATTGCGGCGATAAACATGGTGAGAATGGTTGTGCCAAGTGAGGCAACCAGGCCAAATGCCAGGGCAATGGGCGTGCCCCAAAGCAGAGGGAGGGTAAGATCACGGCGCATGTGGTCAGTGCCAGCCCAGCCAAAGACTTGCCCAGTCATAACAAATTCTGCCTGTGCGGATGAACCCTCCTCGAAGGTGATCATTTCAACCTGCAATTTATAGACACCCTTAATAGGTGTTTGGGTCTCATCCCCTTTTTCTATGAACAGTCCAATTACCGGAACAACACCACCTAATGACCTTCGCAGTTTGGTGTCCTGATTGATCGGAAATGTATGTGTCCTGCCTATGGCAAAGTTGCCAATTTTTATGACATCTTCGTTGGGGGTGATCATCTTGACCGAGACAAAAGGTTGCTTGCTTTCATAGGTAGACGTGAAGTAAAGCACCAAGTCCTGAGGAAACGTATCATACTCGTAGTTGAACTCGAAGGATACAGTTTTGACCGGTGTGCCACCGTCAGTCACGATCTCTTCCACAAGGACATCCTCATCCTCTTCAAACAAATGCAATGTCTCAACCAATTTATCCTTGCGGAACCAGTTGATCCAGGTGGGTGGGACATTTCGTGGATTCTTACCCCAGATTTCTTCACCACCACGCCAACGGGTTATCGCTTCATTGTATGGGATCTTTACAATTACTACAATGGAAGCCACAATTAAGGCCAGGATGATCAACAAGCCAATGATAGCTGAGGGATAACGAGCAATTTCCCGGAGGGTTTTTGCAAAGTTTTTCATTTTGAAGTGCCTCCGCCAATTTTCACCCTGGGATCAACCAGAGCATAGATAAAGTCTAATGTAAATACGGTGATCGCAAGCAGGTAAGCATAAATAATCGTAGTACCCACAATCACAGGAGTGTCATAAAGGTTGATAGCTTTGTAAATGGTGCGTCCCAACCCGGGCCAGTTAAAAACTGTCTCAAGAATAGTCGCGCCACTCCATAAACTAATCAGTAATAACGCAAAGGAGGTGATGATGGTGGGGAGTGTTGGACGTAGGATGTATTTGCGCTCAATTTCGCGGGATGTCAACCCTTTTGCTTTGGCTGTATCCACGTAATCTTCACTGGAATAAATTAAAAAGAATGTACGCCAATTATAGATACTTATGAAGAAACTGCTAATAAACAAGGCACCCGCTGGCAGGATAAGATGTTTGAGCACGCTCAGTGCCCTGCCCAGAAAGTCTTTAGGTACAGGTGCATCGATCACGCCTCCAAACGGGAGTATCTTTAGAATGGCTGCAAAAATCAAAATAAGGAAAATGCCATAAAACCAACCTGGAACTGAGGATGTAGGGGACAAAGTGATCACCAACTTGTCCCAAAAGCTTCCATACTTGCGTGAAAGCGCAAGAGCAATGAAAAGGGTGGAAAAGAAAGAAAGCAATTGAGAAGTGCCCATTAATAGTAGAGTGTATGGCAGCCTTTCAATGATGATCTGGCGTACATTGCGCGAGCCACTGTCTGCAGACATATTCTGAGCCCGTCCAAGATTCAAGGTTAGAGCGTTTTTCAAAAATCCAACGCTGCGAATTAACAGAGGTTCGTCCAGCCTGAGACGTTCAATTTCGTTTTGAATTTTATCGGCGGTCAGCTTCTCCTTCACAGCTGGATCCATGGTCTTATAAGCAGGGTTCATCTGAATCTGCATTGTGACGCGTTCCTGGATCTCTGCCTTCATCATTTGATCGACATAGCCTCCCATATTGGCAATCATGATCGTCAGATAAATGCCGATCACAACAGTAACCAACAGGGAGATCAGCCTTAAACCAGAGTACTTAAAAACTCGAGATAAGGTGCTCAAAGAAGCTGAATTCTTTCTCTTCTCAACTTTAGGAACTATTTTTTCGGTTGCCAATCCCATCGGAACTTACCTCCACAATTTGTACATGAAGGGCAAGGAGATTTACTCGCCTTGCCCTTCAAGTAACTTATTTTAACATACTTCCGTCATTAAGAATGCTGTTTACTTGATGGTAACAAATTGAAGTGCAACGAAGGAAGGAATCGCAACGGTGATTGGAACCACCACAGCTTCCAACTTGCTGGCGCCTGCTTGCATTGCAGCAGAAACATCAGCCGGTACAGTAATGGTGTAATGTCCATCTTCAACCAGCTCACCAACCAACACTTTGACGATCAAACCAGTGGAGTCATAGAGTAAACCCTTGACTTCCTTGATCTCGGCAGCCGGATATGCTTTACCATCGAAGGTCACGAAGACATCGAAGAGGATATCGGAGCCCAGAACAACGCTGGCTTCACCATCAAGCTCAATCACAGCGACCTTGGGATCGCCAAACTGGCGCCACTTGTCAGAAAGATCAGCATGATCAGGATTCTGGACCAGTGTTGCAACCTTTTCAGTCAGATAGATTTCGCCGAGGATGTAGGGACCGGTACCAATGTTGTAGTGACCATATTCGGAGTAGAATGCTTTGGCATTCTCGATACGGGCAGCCACTTCTTCAGGGGTGATGAAAGCTGAAAGAACATTTGCATAAGGAATGTAGCTTTCGGCAGCCATCAGGTCCAGTTGCTCGGAGATGAAGCCCAAGCTTGGTCCACCAATTTGGCTAAACCATTCAACTGTAGCGGTTTCGGTAGAGCGTGCATCAGCTGCATCAGCTGAGAAAGCAACCTGACCAGCCGCGTCTGCGCGAGCAGCAGCAGCTAAAACATGCCAGGGAGCTTCGCCGTAGCTGAATGAGGGCCACAAGGTAGTGATATCCAACTCAGCATCTGTCTGATAGGAATCTGTGTAGGCTTCAATCGTCAGGGGATTTTCCGAGAGAATTCGGAAACCCTTAAAGTTTGCCAGAACAGCTTCTGTGTTTCCAGCATAAGATTCGTCGTAAATTGCAGAGCCTTCTTTGCCCAAGTCCAAGCCAATAATCCAGCCGAAGATGAAGTCACCCAGGTCAAGCGGTGAACCGTCATGCCATTTAACTGTCTCAAAGAGATCAGCAGGATAGTAAACGGTGCTCTTGACACGGGCGGTCCAGGGAGCTGTGTCAGCAGCGCGGACAGTAAGATCATCCACCAGAGCTTTTGCTTCATCAAGCGCTGTCTGAGCAGCAGCTTTCTCTTCTTCAGTAGCAGTAGCTGAAAGTCCATCAAATGCAGCTTGAGCTGCTTCTAAAGCAGTCTGAGCATTTGGTAATTCAGCAGCTGCAGCATCGGCTGACAATTGAATTTTCTCTTTTGCGGTGATGAATTTTTGTCCGACAGGATCCCAATCGGCAATAGCGTCATCGGGGACTACAATTTCGGGCTCAAAACTCAGGTCCACCCAATCCAAGGTCTTGCCGACTGGCAAACCTTCCTGGATGACAACCTCGGCACGCTCAAAGCGCTGTGGCCAGAACAAGCCAGTGTGGGGATCAATCATAAAAGCTTCACCCCAGGTGGCACGACCAATAGCTTGGTCAAATGCCCAGTTAGAGCCAGCTAATGGGTTCCAGGGATCAACAAACAAGTCAGGCGCACCCCATTTAAGCTTGCCACCTTCTTGATCTGACAGGCGAAGGGTATAGGGCCATATCATGGAGCCATCAACGCCAGCTGCCAGGTCATAGGTTACATCCAGACCCTGGCGATATGGGGTAAAGTTCTTGCCATCGATCAGCCAGACATGGACGGATTCCGTCAGTGCCATTTCGAGCATTTGTGCAAGGGCTGCATCGCGCTCTTCAAGAGAGAGGAATTTGTTGTAAGCCAGTTTGTCAGCTAGTGCTCCGTACGGAGTGTCCAAAGTATATCCGAATTGCTGCCATGTGGACGAGAAACCATAAGCAGACTGGGGGGTGTCAAAGAACTCAAAGTTGTCGCCCTCATCACGGTCAATACTGGTTGCAGACCAGGCACCAGTGTAGATGTGCCAGAGACCGTCAGCCACGTTGCCGCCCACCCAGATGGGTGAAGCTTCGGAGGAGCGCTTGTATTGGCGATCGACTGCAAAACCGATGCTTTCAAGTTGGTTGGCAACATAGTCACCAATCGGGACGCGGGTGCCATCAGAGTCATTGCGGATGATGAAAATGAGGGTGACCGGTTCGCCTTCGTACATATACTTGCCAGCTTCACGGGTAACGCCTTCAATACCGAGCATGACCTCTTCCATTTGGGCATCAGCTTTGGCAACATCGTAGGCGTATTTGGCTTCCAATCGGCGTACAGTTTCAGCCATCTTGGTGTAATCAGGCATGTTGGTGATGATGCTCCAGAATTTGGCCAGAGCGCCACCATTGTAGACCTCACGGTTGATGTACTGGCGATCAACCAGCCAGTTCATGGCTTCGCGAGCCTTCGCGGAATAGAAGGGGTTCACTTTGCCAGTAGACTGATCAAATTTCGGTCCGTAGAAATTGAAGGTCAACTCGTAGTAGAGACCGTTGCTCTGCGCATAATCCAAACCAGCGGCTTCAATCTCAGGCAACGAGTCTGATGACATACCAGCAGCATAAATATCGAGGGCACCAGCCTTGATTTGGGTAATAGCAGAGGAGCTATCCACAACACTAACCACAATTTCATCCAGCCAACCACCCTTGCGTTCGGTTCGAACTTCAGGTACTTCAGTGGGTTCTGGTGTGGGAGCTTCGGTTGGAGCTTCGGTTGGGGCTTCGGTCGGAACTGCGGTTGGGGGGACTTCGGTTGCCTTGGGACCGCAAGCGGCGAGCAGCATACTAGAAACGATGACCAAGCTCAAAAGAACAAACAACTTTCGATTCATTTAATCCTCCTTAATGGATTTGAGTGAGTTTTGGTTTAGACACACTGAAGAAAGGCAAGTTCGGTTATCCGCAAAACCTATTGTCATATCAACAGGCATCCTCTCCATTAATTGATTACCCAATACTTGACTGGATATCTTTTCTCATTTTACATCACAAAGCTAGATTCTGTCAAAGTCAAATGGTTCTATATCCGGCTGATATTGTCAAGTATTTCCACACCCAATAATGCGTTCGTACGCACTATGGAACAGACGGATGCAAGAGCGAAATATCGGCAAAAGTCTCGCCACCAGCAAGGTCCAACCGGTCGGACGCAAACCACAAGGAAATCTGCGGCATCAGTGGAACTGCTGGCAAAAACTCAGCTATCAAATCCGCCCCGTTTCCAACGATCTGGATCAAATCTGCGTTCCCTGCTGCTGTACATTTTCTATCAAAACCCGGGTCGGATAAACCTGCCAGGTTGGTCCCGATCCAATAGTTACCGCTGTTGGGAATGGCATCCGAGCGGTAGAGTTCACAGGTATTCCCCTGAGTTTGCTGCCAGGTAAGCAGCGCAAGGTCAAAATTTCGTCCAAAAAGCGGCCCCTGCGGACCCGGAGCGTAGAGCTCGGAGGGAGAGAGTGCCTGATGGGACACCGTGATTCCACATTGCCCCAGCCGCCGCACAACCGCCTGGCTGACCTCATGGTCCATCGCAGAGGTGCCGCTGAGCAGACTGACTGTGAAGACCGTTCCATCCAGGACATTTTTCACGCCAGTTGCCTTTCGTGGAGCTTCAGGTTGAGCAGCATCCCTCAACCAGCCAATTTCATCGAGTAAGGCCTCTGCCTCCGCGACATTTCCCATTGAGACAAATTCAGGCAAGCTGAAGCCATCTGGCAATCTTGCCCCCAAAATCTCTGTCGCAATTGGCTCCGCCGTCAAGCAGGCTGCAAGCGCTTGCCTGGTACGCAGGTCTCCAAAGAAGTTCTGCCGCGTCGCGGACCAGGGGGAATAGCCGCTGTCGTAAGCAGCCGGCTGGATGCCAAAGACCAATTGCTGGACGAGTTCAAAGTTCTCCGCGATCAAGCTGCCGCTTTGCGCCAGCTCCGTCAACACGTCCCTGCCTTGCCCTTCCAGGTGGTAGCTGGGGTCCAAAACGTCACATTCACCACTCGCCAACTTACCGATTGCCTGCTGCGGATCGGGCTCGACGATGAAGTTCACCTGGTCGTACGCCGGTTTGGGGTTGTAGTAGGGATTGCGTTCCAACTTGATCACAGATCCAGGCATGCGTTCCGCGATGCGATACGCGCCCCAACCCATTGGTGTCTCACCCGCTTCAGGGGACGATCCAATCTCAGCAGGATTCATTTCAGAAAACTGAGAAAAAGGGATGGGTGGAAAAACAAGATCCGAAAGGTCAACCGGCACAAAACCCGGTATCCCTGTCCAAACGATTGTGTTTAGATCCAATTGTTCAATAATTGCAGTCCGGTCAAGCAGCCAAATATCCTGCGGATTGCGAAGTTCCGCTGCGATTGCGTAAGCAAAAACAAAGTCCGCTGCTGTCACAGGGCTGCCGTCGGACCACAATAGTCCGGGGGTGATTTGATACTCCGCCCTGACCTGCGTCATTTGCAGCGGTGTGGAGCTGCTCCAGGCTGCGGGCTCCTCCAAAATACCCTCTGTTGCAGGGTAGATTGGAGTGCCTTCTTTTAATACTGCCAGTTTTCCGTTGCCGTCCAGCACATTCATACCTGGTTTAACGTCTATGGCTGTTTTTAAAGCCTGAGCATTGGCATAGGTGGGCATTTGGTCGAACAAAATACTTGTATCGTAGAGAGCCGCAAAGACGCTTTGTTTCGTCAGAGAATCACGCCCTTCGTAGCGGAAAAGGCTACCCGGGTCTTCTGCCAGGCAGATGTTTAACACTTTGGGTGGTTCTGGCGTGAGAGTTGGGGTTGGGGGCAATTGCGTTGGCTGGCTAAGCGTCGCGGTTGAGACAACCATCGGAGTCGAATTCGTGCCGCAGGCTGAAATCAGGACCGCCAGGCAGAGTAAAGCCAGCAAAGCGTTGCGTCGCATGGATGTTGAAGGTTTCAAAGACAATCTCCTAAAC
>Ga0116174_10004002_pt1 | contig 11861 bp, 8 predicted proteins | sample AD_UKC087_MetaG_FD_89801 | JGI IMG/M metagenome (GOLD analysis project Ga0116174, IMG submission 89801) | Active sludge microbial communities of municipal wastewater-treating anaerobic digesters from USA - AD_UKC087_MetaG | ecosystem: Engineered > Bioreactor > Anaerobic > Digestate | place: USA...
TAAAGTAACATTGTATTCCTTGGCAACTTCGTTTACCAACGCAAGGTAGCCATAGTACACACCATCGGCATAATTATCTTCCTTGAAATATGGGAGAATGTAGCTATCTCTTATCCTCCCTGCTTTTCCGTCTGGTATTGCACCTTCAAGGCCATAACCAACTTCGATTCTCATAACCCGATCTTTGACGGCAACTAAGAGCAATATTCCATTATCTTTTCCCTTTTGACCTATTCCCCAATTTCTGAATAGCTCAACTGCATAATCTTCAACGCTCATTCCATCAAGCGTACTGACGATGACTGCCGTAACTTGCGCACCAGTTTTATCTTCCAGTTCTTTCCCAACGTTAACTATCTTTTGAACATGTGCTTGGTCTATGACCCCAACGTAATCGTTGATGTACTTGAAAGGGGTAGGTTGGGGAAACGTTATTGCCAAGGTTAAAACACTTACCAAAAGCAAAATATAGACAAATACTCTTCTCACTAAGATCAACTCCAATTGAGTATCAATTTGATACCCACCAATATATTTATATATACTTACTTAAATTCTCTTTGATCATCGAATATTCTCTTAATAATTTGGAGACTTGCGTGAACAGTTCATCAGAGAAGATACTGTCAAAGCCTAATACGAAAGATCCGATAACCTTCTCGTTGACCGGAAAAAACCTTGCCGGAGTAAGTGCATACTTTTTTCGAAGGAGTGAGATAACCTCCGAGTACAGTGGAACATGATCATCTCTCAAAGATTTATCTACTACAAAGAAATTTATTCCCTCGTCATTTATAATCACTCTGCACATATCGAATGTGCCATCTTTATATTTTTCTAACCGCTCAAGTATAGCATCGTTAACTCTTTGAGCAAACGAAAAAGATTCTGTGTTCATAACCTTTTCCCTGTATATCTCCTTGTTTAGAAAAGACTCATCACCGTTTATTGCTATGAACCTAGTCTTCATGGGCAGTTTAATTATACCACATTGCAATGCACATGTTTCTGCGAAAAGCCTATAGTACGTATCGCTGAACTGTCCTGCACTCTTTAAGTCTTGGAGTTTATATATCGCTGGCGATTTGAGCATAGGTTGAGAAATTGACAATCCAACAAGCTTTTCATTGGAAGGGGTTACGATGAAGTTCAAATAAAAATTGTTGCTCCTTTTCTCTTTGCCACTACTAGAAGAATCTATGTAGGTTGATTGACTATAGTTACCATAACAAGTTACCACCGCAACATGGCGGTGGTAAACATCTAATCTCTCTTTTTTACTTTCGAGGAAAGCAATCAATTCCGAACTATCAAAATCAAGTGTTTCCATTATTCTATATTTTTCCGGTCCTATGTACATTAGCTTTCACCACGTCCCTTATCTAAAATGATGTTAGATAACACTTGCAGATTTACTTATCTATCATTGGCATCTTGATTCCGTGCTTCTTTGCGGTCTCGATTGCAATGTCGTATCCAGCATCTGCATGTCTTACTATGCCCATCCCTACATCGTTTGTTAGGACTCGTTCGAGTTTCTTATCTGCAAGTTCTGTACCGTCTGCCACTATGACAACACCAGCATGTATAGAATATCCTATTCCAACTCCACCACCGTGGTGTATGGAAACCCAAGTTGCACCACTTGCCACATTGAGCATGGCATTAAGCAGTGGCCAATCTGCTATCGCATCGCTACCATCTTTCATCGCCTCTGTCTCTCGGTATGGACTTGCTACAGATCCTGTATCATGGTGATCTCGACCTATGACGATGGGGGCTTCCAAAATGCCTTTTCTTACCATTTCATTCATGGCAAGACCCATTTCAGCTCTCTGCCCTTGTCCGAGCCAGCAGATACGAGCAGGCAGACCTTGCCATTTAACTCTCTTTTGTGCCATTTCTATCCACTTTCTTATGTGCTCATCTTCACCAAAAAGTTCTAAGACTTTTTGATCTGTCTTGTATATGTCTTCAGGATTACCTGATAGTGCAACCCATCTGAATGGTCCTTTACCCTCGCAGAAGAGATCTCGTATATACTCAGGTACGTATCCAGGAATATTGAATGCATCTTGGACACCGTGATCTTGTGCCAGTCTTCTTATGTTATTACCGTACTCAAAGACCTTCGCACCTTGCCGCTGCATCTCCAAGAGTGCCTCAACATGTTTTGCAACACTTTCGTAAACCATTTCTAAGTACTTTTGTGGATTGTCTTTTCTCAATTTCAGCGCATCTTCAAAAGAAATGCCTGCAGGCACATACCCATTGAGTGGATCATGTGCGGATGTCTGGTCAGTCACTGCATCTGGTATGATGCCTCTTTTCACCAATTCAGGATGAACTTCAGCTGCATTGCCAAGCAAGCCTATTGAAAGTGCCTTACCTTCTTTCATGGCCTCTCTCGCCATTTTCAATGCCTCATCGAGATTATCTGTCCATGTATCTAGATAGCCTGTTTGCAATCTTCTATCTATCATCCTCTTGTCCACTTCGACAGCTATGACTACACCGTCGTTCATGGTTACTGCAAGTGGTTGAGCTCCACCCATCTCACCGAGTCCAGCTGTGAGTATAAATTTGCCTTTTAGTGAACCACCAAAATATTTCTTTGCAAGTGAATAAAATGTTTCATACGTGCCTTGAAGTATTCCTTGAGTACCGATGTATATCCAACTACCGGCCGTCATTTGACCGTACATGATGAGTCCGCGTGCTTCCAAGTCATTGAAATATTCCCACGTTGCCCATTTTGGGACGAGATTTGAGTTGGCAATGAGCACTCTCGGAGCCCATTCGTTGGTCTTCCAAATTGCAACTGGCTTACCACTCTGCACCATGAGTGTTTCATCGTTCTCCAAAGTCTTAAGTACTTCGACAATTTTATAGAACGATTCCCAGTTTCTTGCGGCTTTACCCTTACCACCGTAGACAATCAAATTTGCTGGGTCTCTCGCAACTTCCGGGTCAAGGTTATTCATGATCATACGCATTGGTGCTTCTGTCTGCCATGATTTACATGTAAGTTTGTTCCCCCTTGGAGCTCTAATTACTTCTGCCATACAACTCGACCTCCCAATCTTAAGAATTATTTGTCTCCGTTGTTGACGTTACATCGATTCAATCATCAAAATTCTATCAATTATTATCCCATTTTCAAAGAGCTAAAAAGGAGTGAATACACGATTATAGAACGCAAAGATTATTCAGTTTTTGCTATCCCACTTTTCTCTTATCTTCTCAACAATTTCTTGAGCGCTCTTGGTCCCCGCGATTCCACCAATTGCCGTTTCTCTCAAGCTTTCCGGTAATGACTTTCCAACGTTGTACATTGCGTTGACAACATCGTCAAATGGTATAACACTCTCGATTCCTGCGAGTGCCATTTCTGCACAAGCAATTGCCACGTTGACTGCAGAACCATTTCTCTTCACGCATGGTACTTCTACAAAACCGCCAACTGGATCACATACAAGTCCCATCAATGATTTCAAAGAAATGGCTGCAGCATTGCCCACTTTGACTGGATCTCGTGAGAAGTAGTATGTGATCATCGAAGAAGCCATTGCTGTTGCGGTACCTATCTCAGCCTGACAACCACCTGCAGCACCGGAAAGGGTAGCACGTTTTGCTACAACATTTCCAATGCCTGATGCAACGATGAATGATTTCAAAAGCTCGTCATCGGAAGCCTTCTTGACATATTTCAATGCGTACAGTGCACCTGGCATCACACCACATGAACCTGCCGTAGGACATGCAACGATACGTCCCATCGAAGCATTTGATTCTCCCATGGAAATGGCTACAACAGTTGCCACGTGATTGAACTCACTCATCATGTATGGCACAGCATTAGAAAGCTTTGCGCCGTTGTTGCCTGTGAGATTTGTCAGTGTATTGAATTCCTTCCCATAATTCTTTTCAGCCTCTTCCAGCATTACGTACATGAGTTTTCTAAGAGCTTCTTTGACCTTTTGTGGATCTCTACCGGTCTCCATCATCTCTTGAGCAAGTATGATCTCGCTAAATTCAAGATTCGTACTGATACTAATTTCCAGTAATTCTGAAAACGTCACAGCAACTCACCCTCTTCAAGCTTTACAAAGTACAATTCCGTCACATTGTCAAGCCTTTTCAAGCAACGAAGTACTTCATCATCCACATTCTCGTCGAGCTCAATGATAGTAAGTGCTATACCTTCCAATGCATTTATACGCCTAAGGTAGACGTTGGCTATATTAACACTTAGGCAATCGAGTATCTCCTTCAATGCACCTGGTCTGTCTTTGTTGACTATCACTATTGCAGGAAAATCGCCAGTTAGAGAACATTCCACGCCATTGATCTTTGTAATTTTGATTGCCCCACCGCCTATTGATGAACCTTCTATCTCGTTGTACAAATCATCTTTCCATGCCTTGATGAGGACTGTATTTGGATGCACATCACCGAGATCATCGCTTTCAAAAGAGTACATTAGTCCATACATCTTCGCAATTTCATATGAGTCTTTTACATCAAAGCTGTCAGGCTTCAGCCCTAAGACACCTGCAATCAAGGCCCTATCAGTTCCGTGCCCATAATAAGTCATTGAAAATGAACCATGGAGTACGAAATTTACACGCTGTGGAATTCCCATGAGTTTATAAACAAATCTCGCAATCTTGAGGGCACCAAGCGTATGCGAGCTCGACGGACCAATCATCACTGGTCCAGATACTTCAAGCAATCCCATCCAAAAACCTCCTCGATGTGACAAAATTGTCAGATCTACTAATAATTATAGCACATTTGTGCGTTGAAAGACACTGACTACTCAACATCTGTGGTATAATCTATGGTGCTATGAGAAACCGCGATAGGTTTTCCAAAACATCAGTATAGTAAAGGTGGTGATTTTATGAACATACGGAAGATCATGGAAATGAAAGGCAAAGAACCGATAGTCATGATCACTGCATATGACTACCCATCCGCAAAAATAGCAGCAGGTTCAGAAATTGACATACTCTTAGTAGGTGATTCGCTCGGTAATGTAGTACTTGGATATGATAGTACGGTTCCAGTTACCATGGAAGATATGTTGATACATATCAAAGCAGTTAGAAGAGGTGCGCCAGAGGCCTTTATAGTAGGTGACATGCCATTCTTATCGTACGAAATCAGCCCGGAAAAGGCTATTGAAAACGCTGGATTGATGCTGAAGGCTGGTGCAAATGCAGTAAAACTTGAAGGTGGAGAAGAATTTGCAGATACTATAAGGAAAATAACTTCGTCCGGTATTCCTGTGATGGGTCATCTTGGCTTTACACCCCAATCGGTCAACTTACTTGGTGGTCATCGAGTACAAGGAAAGACACCAGAAAGCAGGGCGAAATTACTGAAAGACGCAAAGGCTTTGGAAGATGCAGGATGTTTCTCAATCGTGCTTGAACTTGTCACAGAAGAGGTGGCAAAAGAAGTTACCGAGTCTGTGACGATACCAACGATAGGCATAGGGGCTGGAAGATATTGCGATGGACAGGTACTTGTCTTCCACGATGTTGTGGGATTGAGTCAAGGGGAATTCAAATTCGTCAAAAGATATGCTGACACGTATAACATCATGTTGAATGCGGTATCACAGTACAAAGAAGATGTGAAAAGTAAAATCTTCCCAGATGAAAAGAACGTCTTTTAGCATCCTCAATGTGAATTAAAAAGCGGGAGATGTCCTCCCGCTTTTTTGTTTGCAATTATCCTCTCAATAACTGAAGAACGTTTTGCGGCAGTGCATTTGCTTGGGCAATCATAGACATACCAGACTGCATCAAGATTTGTTGTTTGGTAAACTGCATCATTTCTTGAGACATATCTGCATCCCTTATTCTGCTCTCTGCTGCTGTTAAGTTTTCCGATGCAACACCAAGGTTAGCTATCGTATGTTCGAGTCTATTTTGGATGGCACCGAGCTGTGATCTTATTGAGCTAATCTTGTGAACAGCAGCATCAATTACGCTGATCGTTCTTTCAGCAGAATCCTGACTTGTTACTTTTAATGTCGCTGTGGTTAATCCGAGGTTTTTTGAATCGATCGCATCTATACCTGCGATCATGTTTGCCCCTTCATTTGCACCAATTTGGAAGATCAGTTGATTTCCAGAAGTATTTACACTCTCAATTCGAGCTACGGCACTATCGATAACTGCCTCTTTTGGTAGTGCACCGCCAAATTGATCAATATCGAACCTCGTAGTATTCCATGAAAGCTTTACACCACCAATCTCTGCACTTCCCAAAGAATACGTTACTATAGTCTCACTAATGCCGCCTGTCTTAATTAAGACAACTCTTGCGTCGATTTGACTTGTTGTTGTACCTGTAAACTGACCAATTTCGATGATCAATGTTCCCTCACTTGCATTAGAAGAAACTGTTGCTGAAAGATCAATGTTACCTTCTGCGACCACCTTGACATCGGCATCTGCTCTGAAACCTTCCAAGTTGCCGTTGAGTAATTTCTTCGTGTTGAATTCTGTTGCCCTACTGATTCTGTCAATTTCATCTCTCAGTTGGTCTATTTCTGATTGGATGTTTGACCTGTCAACATCAGTGTTTGTCTCAGTAGCTGCTTGAACAGAAAGTTCTCTCATACGTTGCAAGATAGAGTGAACCTCACTCAAAGCCCCTTCTGCAGTCTGAATCAGAGAAATAGCATCCTGAGCGTTCTTTGAAGCCATGTCGAGACCTCTAACTTGACCTCTCATCTTCTCACTTATCGCCAGCCCAGCAGCGTCATCGCTTGCCCTGTTTATCTTCAAACCAGAAGACAATCGCTCAAGTGTCTTTTGCATATCGTTGTTTGTCAGAGTGAGCTGTCTCCATGAGTTAAGAGCCGACAAGTTGTGGTTAATCCGCATAAACCCACCTCCATATCAAAAGATAATTATAGATAATAGGCAGTGAAGTATGTCGCATGATCATACTAAATGATAAATACCACTTTCCGTCATTTTTCAAAAAATACTGCCCTAAGATTCTTTGATAAAACGTAATGTTCAACTTTTTTAGCTCCTAGGTTACTTAGTAAGGAATCTATACTTTCTTTGTTTCGTACTACTCTGAACAATGGATAGTACCAAACTATATCTTCTCTATCTCCAAATTCCGGTACAAAATAGAAGAGAATACCTTTCGAAAATGTTGAAATTATCTTTTCAGGATTAGGCTCTGTATTCAACAAGTCAAAACTCACCACGTTTCGTGAATTTTCTGAATACTTTATTCCTAATTCCAAACAAATATCTTTAACCATCTTGGCAACCTTGTCTTCATTTTCCACACTTTCTAAAGTTCTTAAGTCTGATATTCTTATATTGTACAAAACCTTCAATATATCTTCTTTGCCTATTTCTAGTCTTTGTAGATGCGAATTTCTCAGTCTATCATTGCACACTTTGAGCACTTCATTTCTTGGAAATGGATATGTATAATAGAACTTACCGTTGTTTTTCCACATCCTTACAGGCGAGATAACACCAAATCCTGAGTGCTTTTCAGATATATTCCCAACCCAAACTATTTCATCATTTTTGTTTCCAAAAGGTTCTGAAGGATAAAAGCCGTCAAACGGATAAGCGTTGAGTAACATGTCACCAATTTTCGAATTCTTTTTGCATGCTTCCATGTGAAGTTGGAAAGCTCTTTCTAACTCTTCTTGATTCGATGAACTTTCGAGTAGTTTTGCATATCTATAATTGTAAAATGAAAAATGTTCTACGTCTGCTATATTTTCTAATAGTTTTCTTGACTTAGTTTTATCAATATCTGATAGAAAAACAGCACTTACATATTTTGCAAAGTCTGCATCTGACAAAAGGTAAAGGTTTTTGAGTTCCTTACTGCTAAATTCTTTAGATATATCGATGAAAAATTCTTTATGTTCCATGAGATAGTCTCTTATTTCCTCAAATACCCCATCGATATCTGGATCGAGCCTTGTTTTTAAGTCATCCAAAACAGGTTTTACAAACTTCGACAACTCTGGGAATGCATCTATAGCTTTCTTATAGTACTCCAGAGCCAATTTGAACTTTCCCATCTTTAAATACAAATCCCCAATGAGTGAGAGTGCAGTTCCTCTTAATGACTCATCGTTCGATTTTCGAATCTCATTGAGTACCTTGAGCTTTTCAACATTATCAACTGAAGCATTTTCAAAATAAAAAATCAGTGCACCGACACCATACTTCTGAATTGATTCGATAATATTTTCTCCCAAAAAATACTCAATAACTAAGTCACTTGTATTATTGTATAAGAGCCTTTTGAGAAGTAGTTTTTCAAACCTTGTTTTTAAGAAAGGAACGTAAACTTCCGGATTAATGACTTTGCCAGCTTGTACGTCCTTATCTATTATTCCCATGATATCTATTTGTATCTCTTTCTCAGCTGCAAATTTCAGCAATACCTCTATCTCATTTGATAATTTTCTAAACGTATCTACATCCAATTCAGACAGATGCAACAAGAGTGGTCTAACTATCCTTCCTGGTTCTTCGTTCGTTTTCTCAAGTTCGGAGAACACCTTATCAAAATGAAGTTTGAAGTTCTCTATATCTCCCTTCTTGAGATATCCGATAGAGAGTAATGCTCTAGCTGATGATAGATATTTTATGGATGTAATAGTCCATATAAATTTTTCAGGATGTTTTTCAGCTTTTTCAATTCTTGAGAAGAATTCTAAACCATATTCCACGAGTTTTTCATATTCTTTGTTTATTTCAGCAACAGCAAGCAAACCGTAATATGGATCAGGATTATCTTTCTGTAGGGATAATGTAAATTTGAATAGATCCTCTGCAGACTTATAAAGTCCTTTTGAGTACAGGTCAATACCATGAAGGAAAAAGATTTCTAATCCTATAGAAGGGAGCTTCTTTTCTCTTCTTACCAATTCCATAATTTCGTCAACTAAAATGTATTTCTCATATTTGTATTCGCTTATTGATTCTGTCTTGTAAAGCTGGCAAAGATAATAGACTCTTTCAGTTGTTGGCATGTTCTTATTTTCATTTAATAATTTGACAAGCAGAGATTTGGTCCTATCGTATTTTTTCTTCTTTAGTGCTCTTGTCCAAATGTATCCATAGTGATAGATTTTAAATGGTGCTTCCACTACTTTGCCTTTGTGTATCGCTTGATTGTGAACTATGTTTTCATAGTGTACAGTTCCATTCCTAAAGAGTCTTGCGGTTGACGCAACTTCTGTTTTCTTTAGATCCCAATCAAGATAGCTTATGGTAGGAAGATAAACAGTATTCACGTCATCTGGTAGTTCTTCGAGAAACTTCCTAATACCAGCAAAATCTTCTCTGACTTCTTCATCTGCATCATAAATAAGAACCCACTCACAAGTTGGAAATTGTAGTGAATAATTTCTTGCCTCTGAAAAGTCATCTTTCCACTCATGGAAGAAAATCTTCTCAGTGTATTTTTTCGCAATTTCAACACTATTGTCAGTTGAACCAGTATCAACAACAACTATTTCATCAACATATGGTTTGATGCTTCCAAGAGCTCTATCCAAGTTGTTTTCTTCGTTTTTCATTATCATAGCAACACTGAGTAAACATTTTCTATCTACTTTCTTATCCACTTTTATTCCTCCTAAATTGAGAAATTCATTCAAATTATTTTTCAATGGATACTGACAACTATCCTAAAAAAGCATTAAAAAAGGCAAAGCAGGTTTTACCCGCTTTGCCTTTCTAATTTGATACTACACTTTTGTGCGAAAAACAAACTCAAAATGAATTATCTAAGCAGTTGCAATACATTCTGTGGTTGTGCGTTCGCTTGTGCCAACATCGACATACTGGACTGGAGCAGTATCTGTTGTTTAGTGTATTGCATCATCTCTTTCGCCATGTCTGCATCTCTTATTCGGCTTTCTGCTGCTGTCAAGTTCTCCGATGCCACACCTAAGTTCGATATCGTGTGTTCCAACCTATTTTGAATAGCTCCAACTGCTGCTCTTGCCGTGCTCACCTTATGGATTGCACTATCGACAACCATTATAGTTCTTTCTGCACTGTTTTGATCGGTCACTTTTAGCGTTGATGTAGACAGACCAAGCGCTCCTGCACTCATGTTATCTATCCCAGCAACCATGTTGTGACCTTCGTTTGCACCTATCTGGAATATGAGCTGCTTATTCGCCGTATAAACCGCTTCAGCCCTTACCACTGCACTATCTACTACTTCATTAAGTGGTAGCGAACCACCAAATTGGTTGAGGTTGAAAGTATTGCCAGTCCAGGTAAAGGTTATACCACCAAATGCGGCAGATCCTGCACCGATTGACGCAATCGTACTTGTAATAACACCACTTGAGTTAATCTTGACAATTCTTACATCGAGTGGGCTCGTGACATTTCCAGTGAGCTGACCGACTTCGATAACAAATGTCCCTTCTGAAACTGCACCTGTACCAGTCTTTTTAGTCTGAACATTGATGTTTCCACCTGTGACAACTTTAATATCTGCTGTTCCTCTAAATCCTTCTATCTTTCCATCAAGTAACTTCTTCGTGTTGAATTCTGTTGTTCTGGATATCCTGTCTATCTCTTCTCTTAGTTGGTTGAGTTCTGCTTGTACTTGGTTCCTATCTACGTCTGTGTTTGTATCAGATGCTGGTTGTACTGCTAGTTCTCTCATTCTTCCAAGTATCGAGTGTACTTCCGTTAATGCTCCTTCTGCTGTCTGGATCAATGATATGGCATCTTCTGAGTTCTTTATAGCCATATCAAGACCTCTGATCTGACCTCTCATCTTCTCACTTATTGCCAATCCTGCTGCATCGTCTCCTGCTCTGTTTATCCTCAAACCTGACGAAAGTCTTTCAAGTGTCTTTCCCATGTCTGTGTTTGTGCTGTTAATACTTCTCCAGCTGTTCAATGCACTGATGTTATGATTAATCCTCATACCTTTCACCTCCATGTGTTTTCTTTCCTGAATTTCTAAGTAACTTTTCTTAAGGGCGCCCTTTTCTACAACATTATTATCGGAATATAGATTGAAAACTTTATAGTGTCTTAGTTGACTTATTGGAAGAATTTGAAAAAACATTGAACGATTTTAATACATAGTAGGTCTATTACATTGAACGGGAAAAAGCAGAGAAAATGATGAATTGGGTTTGCCATAACTCCTTTGTTTAGTATTTTCAAAGTTTAGTTTTTCATGTCCATGCCCTAGGGAGGCGAGTTTGTGAGAATAAACAACGACCTTGGAACATGGTCAGTGAGGTATTTGCAAAGTTTACAAAATCAACAAGTATCAAATGTTCGAAATTCTTCTCAGACTCACGTGTCAGTTACACGGAACATTTCTACTGGTACGGTTGCAGAAGGAATGCGTTCTCAAATTAACAGTTACCGTGAGGCAATGGCAAGTACGTACAACGCAATTGGCATTATGAACACTGCGGAAAGTGGAATTCAAGGTATCAGCAACACTGTTCAAAAGATGAAGGAATTAGCAACACAGGCTACGAGTAACAATTTGACAGACGATCAAAGGGTAAGGCTTCAAGAACAATTTTCTCAATTGTCACAAGGTATCAACAGGGTTGTTGAACAGACAACTTACGATGGCAAGAGAGTACTTGGCGGTGATATAGGAAATATGGAAGTTCAGTTAGGCACTAATCAAGAACAAATGAGTATCACCCTCCCGGGCATGGACCTTAAGAATTTGGGACTCGAGAATGCTAATTTGAACAGTGTGGAAAATGCTCAAAATGCTTTGAAAACTCTCGATACTGCTATCCAGAATGTTGCTAATACAAAAAATTACGTGAACACAATTTCAGA
>Ga0116174_10004003_pt1 | contig 11861 bp, 6 predicted proteins | sample AD_UKC087_MetaG_FD_89801 | JGI IMG/M metagenome (GOLD analysis project Ga0116174, IMG submission 89801) | Active sludge microbial communities of municipal wastewater-treating anaerobic digesters from USA - AD_UKC087_MetaG | ecosystem: Engineered > Bioreactor > Anaerobic > Digestate | place: USA...
CGGAGATTCGAGCCCTTTTCTTTTTCTCATTAATAAAAATAAATCCCGCGCTGATTGCAACCGCAATAACTGGTAGCATCCAAAGCAAAATCTGCAAAGATTTTTGAGCCCCTGAATTAATTGTTGAAGAATTGGGCTCAATACTTGCCAAAATCGCGGATTGTGAATGGCTCGTTGATGCTATTATGGGTGTTGGCGTTGAACTTGCTTGTGGTGTCGCGGTAGCCGGCTCTGGAGTGAGAGTTGGTGTCGGGACTGGCGTCGCGGTGGCGGGGGGAGTGACGTTGAGCAGGAGCTTGTCGCCGGGGTAAATAATCGAAAGCTTGGTCAGGCTGTTCCAGGCCAACAGTTCATCAACGCTGATACCGTAATAGCCCGCGATCCAACCGACATTCTGGCCCTCTTTCACATGGTGATAATACCTGCCGTCCGCGGCGGGGGTGAGCCGTTCGATGGGCGTTAGAGGGCGTTCAGTGGGCGTGGGGGTCCAATGGGGGGCTTTAACGAGAATTTTTTGGTTAATCTGGAGCGGCCAGTCGATCTGCCAGTTGTTCAGCCGCAACAAATCATTGACGGTCACGCTATAGGCATTCGAAATGATCTCAAGGTTCTGAAATACCTTCACCGTATGAACGATGCGGCCGTCAGGCTCCGGAGTGGCCAGAATAACCTGGTTGGCAGGGGGAGGCGTTGCGTAGTTCTGCGCGTTCGGGCCGAGAATGGTCAGTTTATCTCCAGGCTGAAGGATGTAGCTCTGCGGCAGGTTATTCCAGGATCTGATCTGATCGCCGGTAACCTTGTAGGCGACAGCGATCGACCAGAAACTCTGCCCAGATTTGACGATATGCACGTAATTGCCGTCCGCGTTGGGCTCAACTTTTTCGACCGGGATGATGATTTGAGGGACGCTTGGGACGGAAGGGGAACCAGGACTCGCAGGATTAGATGGGTTGGATGGGTAGCTGGCGCTCCCGCAAGGCTGACCAGCAACAGAGGCTGCCTGAAGCACGTAATAGGTCATCCCGTTGCTGGCTTTTGCGGAACCTGCGCCAATGTGGCAATAAGAAGGAGTGACCGCGGGGAGCATATGATCAGGGTCGTTCCAGTAGTTAAACATGATGTTATCGAGCGTGACGCTATCGCTGCCTACGGCAAAATTTTCTGTAGCGATGACACGGCCGCCTCCGCCGTAGCCTGCCGCCTGAATACGGCCGGAGACATTACCGATATGCCATGAGGCGAGTGTATCGGCCATGATCTGGGCGGTGGATTGGGCAACAGCATTAATGATTGGGTCTTCAAGCAGAGCGGGTAGACCATTGGCGACGCGCAGGGAATTCATCGCGGCGATAAGCTCCCAGGGAGAAACTTCGGCAAGGGGTCTGTCAGCAGGAGCTGCGTGTGTTGCTGAGACCGGGCTAAGGATCAAAACGAGCAGCAAAGTACAGACTACCAGCAGATTAAATTTAGAGCGTTGGTCGTGTGCCATAATTGATTAATACCATAATTTTCGAAATCTCTTTTACCGACACGCAATGAAGACACATTTGCCCTCCCTGTAAATGTGTCCCCTCAGAAATGGTCAGAATAGTGGTGGAGAATTAAAACTCCTATTGAGAGGAAGAGCACAACCCCTTATAATTACTTTATGGCCACATTAGTCATTCAGATTCCCGCCTATAACGAAGCGGAGACTCTGCCTGAGGTTCTCGGGGCGCTGCCGCGTGAAATCGCGGGGGTGGACGAGATAAAAGTTGTCGTAGTGGATGATGGCTCTACGGATGGCACAGCCACCGTGGCGCTGAAGCATGGCGCGGATTATGTGCTCAGACACCTGGCGAATTGCGGGCTTTCAGAATCCTTTATTGACGGCATTGAATTCTCTTTGGCGCTTGGCGCGGATGTGATCGTCAACACTGATGGAGATCATCAATATCCCGGTGAATCTATCCCTGCGTTAGTCAAACCGATCCTGGAACGCCGTGCTGACCTGGTGATTGGGGATCGCCAGCTGTCAAAAAACGCGCACTTTTCACCGTTCAAACGTTGGCTGGAAGCTGTTGGAACAGCTTTCGTCAGGTCGGTTTCAGCGACTACTGTGAAAGATGCAGCAAGCGGTTTCAGGGCGTATAGCCGGCACGCGGCTTTGCCATTGAAGGTTTACAATCCATATTCCTATACACTGGAAACATTGATTCACACGGGGAACTCTCAGCTCAAAATCGTTGATGTGCCGATTGAAACTAACCCTGCCAAACGGGCATCCCGGCTGCACAAAGGTATTTTTCACTTTCTTTATCATCAGGCAGGCGCGATTATTCGATCTTATGTGCTTTATCGCCCCTTGCGAACCTTCCTTTCGACGGGTTTACTGGCGATTTTGGCAGGTCTGATACCGATCATTCGCTTTCTATACTTTTATTTTTCACGGGCCAGTTCTGGCCATGTGCAATCGCTCTCACTCGGCACCACGCTGGTGGTGGTCGGTATGGTGTTGGTTGTGATTGGCTTTCTCAGCGACGCGATCAGGGCTAATCAAAAGCTGACCGAAAACACGCTGATTTTGCTGAGAAATGCGCATAAATTCGAGAATTCGGGAGCGGTTCATGAGTTTTTAGGTCAGCCGGTCTACACAAAAGAGTATCCGCCCACCTCTTCTCCGTAAGGTTAACATTTTCGCCGGGGATCGAATAAAAAGAGCGCTGTGCTATACTTTAATTCCTGCTCGATGGCAGAATTTGGCTTCTCTTTTGGAGTTGAGAGCTAAGAATATATTGGTGTTAAAGTTGGAATTCTGAGCTGATGTCTTTCGTCCATTTGCATGTACATTCCTCATATTCCGTACTTGACGGGTTCGGCTCCCCGACTGCGTTAGCAAAACGCGCCAAGGAACTGAATATGCCGGCGATTGCGCTGACGGATCATGGCACGATGTTTGGCACGATGGACTTTTATAAATCAGCCATCGCCAATGGCGTCAAACCAATCATCGGATTAGAGACATATCTCTCGCCCCGTTCCCGTTTCGATAAAGACGCTCAGCGCGACAAACGCGCCTATCACCTGATCTTGTTGGCTGAGAACATGACTGGGTATCACAACCTGCTCCAAATTGCGTCAGTCAGCCAGTTAGAAGGGTTTTATTATCATCCACGCATTGATAAAGAATTTTTGAGCGCTCATAACGAAGGTCTAATCTCAACATCAGCCTGCATCTCAGGTGAGATTTCAAGAGCGATTTTGGAAAACGACTTTGAGAAGGCAGCGCACTCCCTCTCGTGGTATCTCGAGGTGTTTGGGCTGGACAACTTCTACCTGGAGCTGCAGGACCATGACATGCCCGAGCTGGTTCGGGTTAACAAGGGCTTGATTGAACTTTCTCAGAAAACAGGCGCGAGGTTGGTTGCGACCAATGATGTTCACTACATCAACCAGAATGACGCCGAGTTACAGGATATTCTATTAGCAGTGCAGACCGGCAAATTGCTCAGCGATACAAATCGCATGAGCATGGGCAACGACACCTACTATCTGCGTTCCGCGGAAGAAATGACTCGCCTGTTTGGCAGTGTTCCTGAAGCTTTAAATAACACACTCGAGATTGCCGAGCGCTGTGAAATCGACCTGTCTTTCAAAGGCTACCACCTGCCCAAATTTGAGCTGCCGAACGGCATCGACTCATTCCATTATCTGCGCGGGCTGTGTGAACAAGGCTTAAGAAAACGCATTCCCGACCAGGCAGACAGCGCAGAAGTGAAACAGCGGCTGGACTATGAGCTGAAAGTGATCCACGACATGGGTTTTGATGAATACTTCCTGATCGTCTGGGATCTATGCCATTTCTCGCGTCAGAACAAGATCTGGTACAACGTGAGAGGTTCGGGGAATGGCTCGCTGGTTGCTTTTGCGCTTGAGATCACCTCAGTGGAACCGCTCTCTCATAAACTGCTATTTGAACGCTTTTTAAACCCTGACCGCGTGACTATGCCCGATATTGACCTCGATTTTCAGGACGACCGTCGGGCTGAAGTGATGGAGTATTGCAATCAAAAATACGGAGCGGATAGAGTAGCGCAGATCATCACTTTTGGCACGATGGCTGCGAGAGGTGCGATTCGTGATGTGGGTCGCGTTATGGACATCCCGCTCTCAGAAGTTGACCGGGTGGCTAAGCTGGTGCCTGGCCCAGTGCAGGGCAAACAGGCGCCGATCTCAGAAGCGCTTAAAACTTCGCCTGAGCTCAAGGCGGTCTATGAGTCTTCTGATCAAATGCGCAAGTTGATTGATACGGCTGGCCGCATGGAAGGAGCGATCAGGAATATCGGCACGCATGCCGCCGGCGTGATTATCAGCGATAAGGCCTTGATTGAATACCTGCCGTTACATCGACCCACCTCACAAAGCAACGACCTGCCGATTAAATCAGTTACCCAGTATGAGATGGGCGTGATTAATGACCTCGGTCTGCTCAAAGTGGACTTTTTGGGCCTGGTCACATTGACCATTATGTCGCGAGCCTGCGACTTCATCGAACAGCGGCATGGGATTAAGTTGGGGCTGGATGACATCCCAACAGATGACGCAGAGGTCTATCACTATATTAGCGAAGGGCACACCTCAGGCTTGTTCCAACTTGAAGGTAGCGGGATGACCCGTTATATCATGCAGATGCAGCCCACCAACCTCGAGCATGTAATTGCCATGTGTGCGCTTTTCAGACCAGGCCCAATGGAAATCATTCCCGAGTTCATTGAAAATATGCATGGCCGCAAATCGGTCACCTACCTGCATGAGAAGCTCGTGCCGATCCTTCAGGATACATATGGCCATTCGGTGTATCAGGAACAGATCATGGTCGCGGCGCGTGAACTGGCCGGTTATACGCCTGGTGAGTCAGACGACCTGCGTTCAGCTATCTCGAAGAAAAAAGAAAAAGAGGTCAAGAAGCATCGCGAAAAGTTTGTTAAAGGCGCGGTTGCTAATGGAATCAACAAGGAAACAGCCGAAGCAATCTTCGACCATTGGGAAGCCTTTGCTCATTATGGTTTTAATAAAAGCCATGCCACTAACTATGGCATGATCGCGGTCAAGACTGGCTATCTGAAATGTCACTACCCGGTTGAATATATGACCGCCTTGCTCTCGGCATGGAAGAATGACACTGATAAATGCGCGGCGTATGTTGAAGAGTGTCGCTCTATGGGGCTCGAAATATTACCGCCGGATGTGAATAGCAGCGGATATGACTTCACAATCGAAGATCGACCTGATGGCCAAGGTGCGATCAGGTTTGGATTGGGGGCGATCAAAAATGTCGGTCATAATCCGATCGAGATGATCATCAGCGCGCGAGGGTCGAAACCCTTCAGTTCAATTAACGATTTTTTGAAAAGAGTCGATCTGAGAGCGGTTGGCAAACGCCCGTTGGAATGCCTGACTAAGGTTGGGGCGTTGGATGGCATGGGCAAGCGCCATGCCATTTTGAGATCGATTGATCAGATCGTGAACGTTTCTGCCAGCCATTTCAGGGCTATTGAGATAGGACAGATGGTGCTGTTTGGTGGTGGTTCGGAGGCGATTGGGTCAGTCACGCTGCCCGAGACAGGCATCGCGGACACGTATGAACAGCTGGAATGGGAAAAAGAATTGCTTGGTTTGTATGTGACCGCGAACCCAATTAGCTCCCAGATGAGCCTGATTAGCAATAAGATCACACATCTGTCGAGTGATTTTGAGGAACTTGAGACAAATGCAAAAATTACTGTTGGCGGCGTAGTCAAAAAGGTCAGGCAGATGCTCACCAAAACCAGCAAGAATATGGCGTTTGTAACCATGGAAGACAATGTAGGGGAAATTGAATTGGTAGTCTTCCCATCGGTGTGGGAGCGTAGCTCACAATTGATCGAGATAGGCGCCCTGTTGGTCGTAAAAGGCAAAATTGATAAACGCGAAAATGGAGTTTCGATCTTGGTGGATCAAATCGCGCGTGAGAATCTCGATAACCCGGAACAGCCAAACGAAAATGGTCGCTATAGCGGACCATTTTATGAGAAAGTCTTGGAGAGGTACCTGCCAAATATTGCCGCGCTTTCCTGTTTTACCAGACGCAATGGAAGCGATTCTGTGGCGGAATCTGAAAGCGTTGGCCAGACAAACGCTCTGCATGATCACGAAGAGTTTGGTGTTCCAGATCTGACCGGGGAACCAATAGTCGAGGAAATTGAGTGGGAAGATGACCCATTCCCGGCGATCGATTTGATGCAGCCCGACGATCTTAATGAAGTACCCGCGTTGGATAGTCGGAGTTCGGGCTTTGCGGTTGCGGAACCTGTTGAGACACAGGCTGAATATGAGGCCGCAGCAATCGCCGGTCAATCGCCAGCCGAAACTAAACCGGAGAATGAGGAGGAGCAACCTAAAGCGCCGTTGCTCGCTGTTTCGTTCATTCAAAGCGGGGATAAAGAGAAGGATTGGCGTCGGATGAAGCTCGTGTATGGCTATCTGTGTTCACACCCGGGCGATGGACGTTTTATGTTCTATGTTTCAGAACCTGATGAGAGCTATATGATCGACTTTCCCAACGATTCGACTGATTTAAGCGAAGCGGTTCTGGAGCAATTGGGCAAGTATGTTGGCCGTGAAAACGTACAAATTGTTTGAGGTGAACAAGTGGCGAAAACGATTCGGGTGATGTTGGTAGGTTTTGGCAATGTTGGTAAAGCCTTTGCACGTCTGCTGATGCGTAAGGCGGAGGAGCTGGAAGCAAACCATGGTTTAAAGGTTGTGGTGACCGGGATTATTACCGGTTCACACGGCGCTGCGATCGACCCCAAGGGTTTGAACCTCTCCAAAATGCTGGAAACAGTCGACAATGGATCGCTCAGCGATTTAACCGGCATTGGCTTCAAGGGGAACTCTTTTGAATTTATTGAGGTATGCCAGGCGGATGTGCTCGTGGAAACAACGCCAGTGAATCCGCGGTCTGGTCAGCCCGCTCTCGACCACCTGAGGGCAGGTCTGGTCAAGGGGATGCATGGAATCACAGCCAACAAGGGCCCGGTGGTATATGGATATAAAGCGTTGACGCAATTGGCTTCTCAGCAGAACAGACGATTTTTATTTGAATCAGCCGTGATGGATGGCGCGCCGATTTTTTCGCTTTTCAGGCATCCCTTAAAAGGAGCAACCCTCTTGGGTTATAAAGGGATCCTGAATTCGTGTACCAATTTATTATTGGAGCGCATGGAAGCCGGAGAGACCTTAGCGGAAGCCATCGAGTATGGCGCGGCGATCGGCATTACCGAAACCGACCCGTCAAATGATGTGGATGGGTGGGACGCCTCGATTAAAGTTGCCGCGCTCGCTACCGTGCTGATGGATCATCCACTGACACCTCTTGAGGTCGATCGCACCGGTATTCGCGAGATCACGCCCGAGATGATCGCTGAAGCTAAAGCTGCGGGTGAGCGTTGGAAGCTGGTTTGCACGGGGGAATATCGCGATGGCGTATTTTTTGCGGAGGTCAAACCGCAACGAGTGGGACCTAATTCACCATTCTATACCGTGAGCGGCACCAGTTCATTCGTTACTTTCAAGTTGGATGTTTTACCGGGGCTGGGCATCCTCGAGTCAGACCCCAGCCCTGAGACGACCGCCTTTGGGCTGCTTTCGGACCTGATCGAGATCAGCAGGAGCTAAATGAGCGAACGCGTTTTCATCGGTTTAGGCACAAACTTGGGAGATCGACAGGAGAATCTCGCGCGAGCCAGAGAGCTATTAAGCGAAAAGCTGAGCTTAACGGCTGTCTCTCGCATCTATGAGACCGAGCCGTGGGGCTACGCAGACCAGCCGAAATTTTTGAACCAGGTGATAGCGGGCGAAACAGAGCTCACGCCGACCAGGCTTTTGGATTTTTTGAAGCGGATAGAGAAAAAGATGGGTCGTGAGCAGACCTTCCGTTACGGGCCGCGGGTGATCGACCTGGATATTTTGTTTTATGGTGATCGGGCGGTGAAGACAAAACGTCTTGAAATCCCCCACCCCCGAATTGCGCAGCGGGCCTTCGTTCTGGTGCCGTTGGCCGAGCTCGCCCCTAGACTGGTTCATCCGGTTTCGAGGGAAACTGTTGAAGAGATGAAAAAAAACACAGACATTCAGGACGTCTATGATTACAAGATTAACTAGTTCTTATCCATTATCATCAAGGAAAGTGGAATGATCAGTCATTGGTTGGAATTAAAGATCGTAATCTTCAGTGTAATGATGCTCGTTTTCCCTGGATGGGCGATTTTGGCTTTGACTGGTTATTGGAAGAAAATCGAGATATTTGAGCGTTGGATACTGGCAATTTGCATTGGGCTCGCGTTTTATCCTTTGTTGTTTTATTGGACGCGATTGGCCTTTCCAAGTTTGCGTATTGGCGAAAACAAGCTTTGGCTTTTGTTAGTCGTGAGTTTGATCATTATTATTTGGAAACTTAGACATTTATGGCGTGACCAGTTTAAATTTGGTGAATATTGGTTGCTTATTTTTGTTGTCTTAGGAATCACACTTTTTACCCGATTTAAATTGGCTGATCAGTATCCTTATCCAGCATGGTCTGATTCTTTACATCACACAATATTGACCGAGTTAACTGCTATTCATGGAAAACTCCCATTCAATATGTTGCCGTATGACGGGGCAATTCTGAATGAATATCACTTAGGTTTATACGCACTCACTGGGTCGCTTAAGATCTTGGCTCGGGTGCCTGCGCATACGGCCTTGTTATGGTTTTCGCAACTGTTAAATGCTTTTTGTGTTTTAGGCATTTTTGCTGTACTGGATCGTAAAATTTCACGAATGGCCGGTATAGTTGGGATGATTGTAGTAGGGTTATTAAACTTTCAACCTGCTCAATACTTCAATTGGGGAAGGTTTACACAGCTTTCGGGTCAGACTCTCTTGTTGTCGGCCGCGCTTCTGATCTGGGATGCTTTTAGTTTGAGCAGAAACAAAGAAAAGAGTCCACCTCGCCTAAATTGGCAGCCAATATTCTTGAGCGCGGTGTTATTCGCAGGAATAGCAGCGCTTCATTTTAGGGTAGCGGCTTTCCTCTCGCCTTTGGTCATAGTTATTTTTATTTTTGAAATTACACGGTCAAAATTGACTAAAAAAGAGCGCTTGTCGATATTTCAGTCTGCTTTAATGTTAAGTTTGATTGTATTATTGCTCATTCTGCCGGTTTTTGTTCCGGCAATTGCTTCCTATTTGGCTGAAAAACCAGCTCGAGTTGCGATTGGCGACAATCTCAATAATTCAAATGATTTAAGACAATCAGTTTATTTTAGTAATTACAACGCTGAAACCATTCTCCATATTGGCGTGAATAAGGCTGTTGCCATTCTTTCTATATTGGGTATTCTCTGTGGTTTACTAACACGAGAATTAAGAAAGATCACCCTGATCGTGGTTATTTGGACGTTATTATTGACAGGTATCGGCTTGTTGTATCTATTGAATATTCGCAAGCTGGCTATTATTAATCTGACAGGCGTGATGATTGCAGCATATCTCCCAGCTGGTTTATTGCTTGGTATTTTTTGTCAGTCACTCGTTATTAACCTCACGAGGAAGATAAAAACAAATTTTGAGATCATTATCTTAGTTATCTTTTTTGTTCTTGGGAGCTGTCGATCGATCAAAGCAGGTCGAACTATATAGACACTTTTTGGGTGAGGGTGACATTGTTGCCATGAAATGGATTGAACAGAACATTCCACAAGAAGCAACCTTTGGGATAAATAGCACCTATTGGATGAAACCTTATTCCTTCCATGGGGATGAAGGCGGATATTGGTTGCCGTATTTCACCGGAAGAAAAACTAATGTTGGCACTATGATCTCATCATTTGACCCAGATTTTGACAGTTTGATTCTTCAAACCAAAGCGATCATGGATTTCTATGAGAACCCCGAGAGCACAGTGCCATTATGCGAAAGCGGCATTGATTACCTGTACGACGGACAAAATCCACCTTATACTGGACAAAGTTTTGAGAAAGATGTCCTGCTAAGGCTTGGAAATACTCATCTGATTTATGATGTTGACGGAGTACAGATATACGATATCTGTCCGTAAGTTATTGACACATGAATTATCTATTAGCCATTGTAATTGTGTTTTTACCAGGTCTATGTTGGTGGGCTTGGTTTAAACAAGCTGATGATGACCTCGTAGAGATGATTGCCAAAATTATTGGGGTTAGTGTTGGATCAGTTAGTTTGCTGGCGATTTTCTTTTATTTAATGAAATTGTCAGTCAGTCCGATTATGTTGTTCGCATATGCCGGATTGGGATCAGTTTTGGTCTTGATAGGGCTCGTCAGAAACAAGAATGCATGTTTCACTTGGAAAGGATGGATTGTATTTTTGTTTGTGGGTGCGATTATCGGCTGGCGGTTTTGGCAGGCGAGAGATCTGGTGTTGCCTAATTGGGTCGATTCACTGCATCACTCACTAATTGTAAGGAAAATGGTTGAAGCCGGCGGCTTGACTGCCACGCTCGAACCCTACCTGCCGGGCCCTTTCTATTATCACTATGCCTTCCATTCATTCACTGCATTATTCAGCCAGCTGGGTGGTTTAGACCCAGCTCGGTCTGTGTTGGTTGTGGGGCAGGTTCTGATTGCTTCGATAAGTTTGGGAGTTATTCATTGACCAAATCGCTAACCCGTGACTGGCGGTCAGCTGCGATCGCCGCGCTTTTCGTAACTTTTGTTACCAAAATGCCGGGGTATTACCTGTCGTGGGGTCGCTACACGTTGGTCACAGGGGTGCTTCTGCTCTCGCTGGCAATCGCCCAAACCATTTCTGTTTGGCGTGAGAAGCCAGACTGGAAACAGGCTGTCGCCCTGCTGCTCCTTGTTGTGGGAACGCTTCTGAGTCATTATTTCGCGGCATTTTTGCTCGCTGGATTTCTGTTGCTGTTGGGTATCGGTTGGGTAATCACAAGTTTCTTCAGTAGGAAGTGGCATTGGCAACGGCTTGTCGCTGTTGTCGCGCCAGTTTTGCTTGGCTTCCTGCTCACCTTGCCCTGGTACCTGCGCGTATTCAGATTCGCTGGCAACAACCTGAATCTTGGTTCGTTCAGAACGCTTGATGGAATCAACGAAAGTCAGTGGGAATACCTGTTAGAGCTGATCGGACCAAAGTCTGCCTACCCGCTGATGGCGATAGGATTGGTCGGTTTGGTCTGGTTTCTGACCCAAAAGAATCTCAGAATCTTTGGTGTGTGGGGCTTATTGGTGGTTGGGCTCGCCCTACCCCTCAGCCTGCAGTTGACGCCATTTCGTAGCGACTACTATGGGCTGGTAATTTTCTTACCTGTCGGCATCTCTGCGGCAGTCCTCTTGGTTTGGTTATCAGATCAGCTGGCTCGACTCATCACCCGGCCGCGTTGGGCAGTTGAACCCATCAGCGTGGCTTTGGTTCTGTGTCTTTTGGTCGCCGGTGTTTCAGCCAATGTCTCTGCCGTTAACCCCGAAACTATCCTGGCCGATCAGGATGACGTGAGAGCCTTGGATTGGATCAACGAACACCTGCCTAAGGATGCGCGGTTTTTTATCAACACAACCCCCTGGGGCTATGGCATCTACCGCGGCGTGGATGGCGGAGCGTGGATATTGCCCTATACCGGCCGCTGGGCGATCGTTCCAACGATTTTTTATACTTTTGGCTCACCTCCACTTGAAAAAGAAACGCTTAGGGAAGTAGGAAAACAAGCCTCAGAAATTTCGTTTTGTGACCCTCAACTCTGGAAAATTGTTGAGAGTCAAAAACTAACATATATCTATTTCAAAGCAAATAAGGACAGCTTA
>Ga0116174_10004007_pt1 | contig 11851 bp, 11 predicted proteins | sample AD_UKC087_MetaG_FD_89801 | JGI IMG/M metagenome (GOLD analysis project Ga0116174, IMG submission 89801) | Active sludge microbial communities of municipal wastewater-treating anaerobic digesters from USA - AD_UKC087_MetaG | ecosystem: Engineered > Bioreactor > Anaerobic > Digestate | place: USA...
TACAAATTCAATCTTACAAAATCCTTACAAAATGAATTATGATATACTTAAGTATGGCAAAAGCTTTGAGAATACTAACAATTGAAAACAAAGATGATGAAAAGATTCTAAGAAAGAAGAGTACTCCTGTACAAACAAAGGAATTTAAGACGAAAGAACTTGATGAATTCTTAGATAATTTACTGGAAACAGCTAAACAAAGTAAAGAACCAGCAGGAGGTATAGCTGCAAATCAGGTAGGAGTAAATAAAAATATCTTTTATCTTCTTAACTATGATACAAATGAATGGGAACTCTTTATCAATCCAACAGTAGAACCTGAAGGATTTGCAAAAACTAGTATAGAAGAATCGTGCCTAAGTGTTCCAGGTAGAGAAGAGGAGGTTTTGAGATATAAAAAAGTAAAAGTTAAATATCAAGACAGAGAAGGAAATAAACAAACAAGAAAATATAGTGACTTAAACGCAATTACAGTACAACATGAGAAGGACCATCTTGAAGGAATTTTATTTATCGATAGAATATAAATTACTTAACTTTATTATCTGCCTTAAAATGAAATCAAAAATAACAATCATCCTAATAGTACTCCCCTCTTTAATAATCGTTCCAAACACATTGCATGCACAAGAAGGTAGTGAAAAAAGCACTAAGACTCTTGAAGAATTAATTTCTTTAGAACTACCTCATATAACGGACAATCCCAGCTTAGTCATTAACTTCACAGATCCTTCAAAAGAAAAAGTAGGAATACAGTTAAGTGTAGATAAAAACGGGTTTGAAACAATACAGAGTCCCCATACATTACCTGCATTGTCAATAGGAGATCATCTTTTAACCTTTAAATTTACAGATGAGTATGATGTTACTCAAAGTATTGACAAAGAGTTGGTCGTAATACCAAGAGCACCAGTTATAAATACACCTTTAACAACAGAAAATGAAATTACTTTCACTGGGAGTGCTCTGGCTGGAGCAGAAATTACATTGATTCTTACCTCAAATCAAAAAATGATTACGAAAAAAGTAGAAGTAGATAGTGATGGTAGATGGGAAATTAAGATGAATGAAGAAATTCCTTCTGGTTTCTATACTTTCTCGGCAATTACTAAAAAATATGGTTATGCAAGTGAACTGGCAGAGTTTTTAACTTTAGAAGTTAATGGAACAAAAGAGGTTATTAAAACAGCAGATAATAATATTCTTCCAATTCATTTTACGTTTAAGGACTTAAATCAAGAGAATCTAAAAAGTTTAACTAAAGAAAACCTCGATTTACTTGTACTATGCATTGGACTATTCTTAATTGGTGTGTTAATAGGAACCTTACTTTCCTCTCTCTCTAAAAAGAAGAAAGAAGATAAAGAGGTAAAAGAAGTTGCAAAGACTCTAGACAAACCAGTAGATGAAGGGAACCGACCATTAACACTGCTAGAAAAGTTAAAGGACAAGACAGTGAATATAGAGAGCCCTATTGAAAATAATGAAAAAGATACTGAAAAGACAAAAGAAGAGGAAGAGACTTCTAAAGATACAATAGCAAAAGTAGACTTTTTAAGAGACTATAAAAAGCACGACCCTGATAATGATGAAGGCAAGGAAAAGAAAAATGTTAAAGTTTCTCTAACAACAAAGAAATAGAGCCAGGGTGGTGAAATGGCAGACACGCTACGTTCAGGACGTAGTCCTAGAAATAGGGTGGGGGTTCAACTCCCCCCCTTGGCATGAAAATTATTCCCAATACCACTCTTCAATATTGTGGAATCTCTCATACGAATGAGTAATCTCTTCAAAATTAACACCTATAAGGTTATCTCTCACTATATACTCGTATTTAGGACTATATAAAAATATAACAGGAGCATCAGCCATTAAATACTTCTGAAATAACAGATATTTCTGCTTACGAACATTTCTATCAACACTTAAACGACCTTCTTCCAAGAGAATATCAACCCTATTGTAACTGTAACCTGAAAGATTCAAATCAGGAAAATTTACTTTCAAAGAATGCCAAAGATTATATTGGTCAGGATCCATACTCGTTTCTATTTCATATAATAGAAGCTCAAAGTTTCTTGTTGCAATTATCTCCTGTGTCATCTGCTCATAATCTAAGGATTCCGTTTTCATAAAGATCCCCTCCTTTTTGTAATAATCAACCAACAAATCTACTATTCTCTCATTTAAATCGGTAGCAAGGTAAGTAATCATAAACGTCAAAATTTCTCCTTGTGAATTTTCAAAATAACCACTATTCTCGTTCTTCTCATAACCTAATTTCTTTAACAGATCTGCTGCTCTAGAAGGGCTGTACTCTAAGAAATCAACATCATTATTATACGCCCAAGAAGAAGAAGGTAGAGGTCCGTTTAAAACTTCTCCACCAACACCTAACTCTTCAACTAAATCCTTTTTATTAAGCAGCAAAGTAAGTGCAACTCTGACTTCCTTGTTTTTTAAGGAATCCTTTCTAGTATTGAACAGAATCTGCTTCTGTCTATCCTGAATAACCTTGCTGTATCGAATAAAATTCTTGTATTCATCAACATATGTGGACCATCTTGAATCCCACGAGCCAAAACTATCTAAAGAACCTGCTCTAAAAGCCATCTCAAGAGCATACTCATCTGAAAACATCTTAAAAACAATATTCTTAATCACTGGATTGTACCTATCATACTCATGATCTATTAGATAAACAGAAGACGAATCCATTTTAACAAATTCATATTTACCACTACCTACTGGTTGTTTAGAAAACGAATCAAAAGCCATCTGACTCACATCAACTTCTGAGAGATATTTCTCTGGAACAATATATATTGAAATCGCTTTAAAAAATGTTGGACTTGCTTCACTTACTTTCAATTCGACAGTATTTTCATCTATCTTTCTAATTTCCATATCTGCAAATGCCGCACCAACAGAGTCAAAACCTTGTTCCTTAGAAAGTTCAATCGCTGTTTTGAAAGTAAAGATAATATCATCTACAGTAAGTTTATTCCCATCATGCCAATAATGACCATCATCTATTGTAAACTCATAAACCAAACCATTCTCTTTCTTCTCCCAACTTTTAGCAACTCCTGGTAGAGGTTCTCCATCTTTATCAATATTCACAAATCTTTCAAAAATTAAACTATCTAAAGATCTATCAATATAGCTGTTTGTAACAAACAGAGGATTGAGGGAGTTAACACTACCAACAACTCCACCAACCAACGTATCTTGCTTCTGACTACCAGTAATCATTTCTGAGAAAGTATCAGATTTCAAAAAAACAATTACATAAAAAACAACAAGACCAAAAAGAAGAATATAGCTAACTGGGATTAACTTTTTAAAAGTAGAAACAAGAAACTCTGGATAATTCCAAAAGATATCCCTGAAATCAAACTTCTTTTTCTCTGTAGAAGAAGTCGTCTTAATCCTTAATTCTTCTAAAGCACTCTTCATTAGAGAATCCTCTTTTTTTGAAGAGTTTTTTACTCTTTTCTTTTTCTTCATAAGATTACTTACTTAGAAGATAGCTTTAAAATAAGTAGCGAAAGGATAATAACTAACTATTAAAGCAATAGTGAAGTAGTAGAGAAATTTTTCTAAACCTCTTTTAGTTCTAAAAATCTCTCCTCCTCCTCCAAACATTTGTCCTAATCCTTCTGCCCTGTTTTGTAAAAGAACACTTACTACCAACAAGGCACAAGCTACTATCTGAGATATTAGTAATATTTTTGTTCTATCCATAGCTTTGCATTATACACTAAAAATACAATTTTTACTTCCTATCAAGTTCTTTGTATATACCTGTTAATAATGATGTTAATAATGAAACAGAAACAATTGAAAGAATAGGGGTAAAAGTAAATTCATTAATTTGTAATGTTCCTATCTTTAACTCTTGAAAAACAAAATCTTCTATTGCAAAATCAACCATAAACATCTTTAAAACATAAAGAACACCTCCAAGAAGGATTGTTCCCATTAAAACAAAAGTTATAAAATTACACTTCACTGTAAGAAAATTTAAGAAAGGACAAACAGCTAAAAGTACAATACCTCCGATAAGAAGAATTATAAATAAATATAAGAACGATGTAGGAAGATAGTATGCCTGATTAAACAGGCTCATAAAGAAATAAAGAATCAACATTCCTACTAAAACTAGTTTTGTTCCCTCTTTCATAAGCAGTTCAAATCTATCTTAATATATCAAAAAGAATACAATGTTTTAATAAAAATTACAAAATTATATAGAATGTTGTATACTGAAGAATAGTCAACTGCCCAAATGAATAGAATTGCAAAAACAAAAATTGTTGCCACTATTGGTCCATCTACATGGGACGATTCAGTGCTAAAGAAAATGTTTGAAGCAGGAATGCAACTTGCAAGAATAAATTCTTCCTTTGCTGATTTTGCTGAATTAGACAGAGTGTCAAAACAGATTAGAAGTATTTCTCCTAGAATTGCAACTATTTTAGATACTCAAGGCACAAAAATTCGAGTTGCCGGTTTACAGAAGGACACAGAGATTAAAGAGACTGTAATACTTTCATCTGTTAACAATCCGAATCCTAATATAATAAAAATAGCATATCCTACACTACATAAAGATGTTACTGTAGGAACTAAAATCCTTTTGGATGATGGGAATATACAGTTAGTCGTTAGAGAAATAAAAGGAGAATCAGTAATATGCGATGTCATTCAGGAAGGTATTCTTAAACCAAACAAGACTGTCAATATCCCTGATATTAATCTTAATTTCCCAGCACTTACAGATAAAGATAGGCAAGATATCCAATATGCAAAGGAGTTAGGTTTTGATTTTGTATGTGCTTCTTTCGCAAGAAATAGAAAAGATATCATCATGGTAAAAAAAATATTAGAAGGAACTAATACTAAAGTTATTGCAAAGATAGAAAATAGGCAGGGAGTAGAGAATTTTGATGAAATTCTAGACGAGAGTGATGCAGTTATGATTGCAAGAGGAGATATGGGAGTAGAGTTAGATTTAGAAGAGGTTCCAATTTTACAAAAACAGATGATTTTTAAATGTAGGCAGGTTGGTAAACCAGTAATTGTAGCTACACAGATGCTTGAGTCTATGAAAGCCAACAAAAGACCAACGAGAGCAGAGGTATCTGATGTTGCAAATGCAGTAATGGATGGTACAGATTGTATTATGCTCTCAGCTGAGACATCTACTGGTAAATATCCTATAGAAGCAGTGAAGATGATGAATAGAATCGCTCTAAGGACAGAAGAAGTTATGAAGTTATCACCTGTACATGGAGAGACAGAAGCTGGAAAAGAGGTAGATGAATTAGGATTAACAGCATGCAAATTTTCAGAAGAGATCCCATATAATGCAATTCTAATTGTCTCAGATACTAAGAGTGTAGTAGGTAGTGTTAGTAGACATAGACCATCTGTTCCTATTTTTGTAGTAAGTTCTTCAATAGAGAACATTAGAGAAAATGCGATATACAGAGGAGTGAAAACACACTATATCAAAGAGTTATCCGATGATAGAGATGTAAATATCTTCCTTGCAGTAGAAAAGATCTATGGTAGTGGGGAGTTGGATTTATTGGATAAAATTGCTATTATTAGCGGTAGCTCAATCAAAAATAAGAAATCAGATAGTATATTGGAGATTATTACTGTAAAAGATATACTTGATTCCTAGGGTGACGTAGCCAAGCTGGTTAAGGCCGTGGTCTGCAAAACCACTACCACGGGTTCGAGTCCCGTCGTCACCTCATTTTCAAATTCTCCTATATTTGATAAAATACATATACTACTAAGCAGGAATGGCGGAATAGGCAGACGCGCGGGACTTAAAATCCCGTTCTAGAAATAGAGTGAGAGTTCGATTCTCTCTTCCTGCATTGTACAGCAAAGAATACTAAACAACTTATAGTATTGACAATTCCCCAAAAATATTATATGATATGTGTAGGATAATATAATATCCTGGCTCTTATTAAGTTAAGAAATATAAAGACGACAGACTTTGAAATACCAGATCACAAGTCCGTCGTACTCTTTCTTAAAAAGAGCCTGAGTAGAGGTATACTGAGTGGGCACAGAATGGTGAAAACCATTCTATTTTCTTCTATTTCCTAACCCTCATATACCTCTACTCTAAAAACACTCACAAAATCACATAACTGAATATTAATCATCCAACCTAATTTATAAAATTGAAGAATTACTCCGCATCATTAAACTTATCAGGATTATTATTCCCACACTTAGGACATACCTTTAATGGTGTAGCACCTTCATAAAGATAACCACATACCATACACTTCCATCTTAACCACATACTATCTAAATCTTCTCTCTCTGGATTAGGATTAAGCTTATCGTACTCAATAGGGGTTAAACTTGGTTGATTGGACTGTTGTGGATTACCCTGATTATTATTTAATATATCCTCCATCTTTTATCTTTTCTAAAATTAAATCAAAAGTCTCTTTTGCGTTTAATTTAGAACTATCTAATACAATATCATTATACAATCCCTGCTTACCATATTCTACACCATATAATTCCTTGTATCTCTGTCCATCCTTCATCCTTCTTCTTGTTAAATTAAAAGAATTTACAATGTAAAACCATATCTTTCTCAAACCCTTAAGATTTTCCTGTTTACCTGCTAATCTTTTTACTCTCACATAAAGGGAAGAATCCAACCAAATCTTTACAGTACAGTGGATATTTTCTTTAGAAGATAATGCTCCAAAAACTTTACTCTCAATCAAAACATTGCCAGTCTTTGCTCTTTCAATTAAAAAATCATCAACTTTTCTATCTAATTCAAAAAACTTCTCTTTTGTTTCCTTGCTATAAAAATCATCTAAGCTCTCATAGCCTAAATCTTTTACAAACTCTCTGAAAATTCCACCAGCATATACACGTTCAAGATTAAAATGCTCAGCCAACATCTTAGCAATAGTGGAAGAACCACTACTTCCGGGTCCTCCAACAACAATAACTAAACCTTTTTCATTTTTATCATTCATATTTACTACTATATATAGTATATTAATAGCAAGCATATGTCTAGAAACAAATCAACAAAAAAGAAGAACTTATTCAACAAGAAATATACTCCAGACAAACTTATCCTTTATTTCACAATATTCATGGCTATCTTCGGAGCAATTATGATTTTTGATGCCAGCGTGTATAAAGCTAATGAGGAATTTGGGGATCCATTTCATTTTCTCAAACTACAAACACTATGGATAATTGCAGGTGCTTTGATAGCCACAATCATATACTTTTGGGATTACAGAAAGTTACTAAAAACATCTCTTCCTCTTATAGTAATTATCATTATCTTACTAGTCTTAGTACTTATACTAGGTGAAGATATTAATGGTGCAAAACGATGGTTTGCAATAGGATCACTGCCACCAATTCAACCAGCAGAAATTGCTAAGATTGGCATCATACTCTATCTCTCTAGTTGGATGAGTACAAACACATATTTCCAAGAAAACACTAAAGTTGAATTAAAAGGGTCTTTTCTTAAGGCTCTTCTTAGCTTTGGTGCTATAGTAGGAATTGTAGCATTACTAATAATACTTGAACCAGACTTAGGTACTACAATGATTATTGCCACAACATCTTTTGCAATGTTCTTTATGGCTAAAAACAACCCTGAACACGCAAAATATACAATTGTAAGTTTACTACTTCTTCTTGTTCCTCTTGGTGCTATTGCAATAATATTAGCACCATATAGATTAGGAAGGATGAAAACATATTTGGATTTACTTCTCACAGGTGAAATCTCCGATCCAAGAGGAGATGGATATCAGATCCAACAAATTTTAATTGGTATTGGATCTGGAGGATTCTTAGGAAAAGGTTTTGGACAATCAAGACAGAGATATGGATATTTAGTAGAAAACACAGCATTTACAGATTCTATATATGCAATTATCTTAGAAGAGCTTGGCTTTTTAGGAGGAACTTTACTTGTCATAGCTTGGATTGTCTTCCTTTGGAGAGGTTTTAAGATAGCAGCAAATGCTCCTGATAAGCAGGGAAAGTTATTAGCGACTGGTATAACCATTTGGCTAACACTTCAAGCTTTACTAAACATGGGAGCAAATACTGGACTCATACCATTAACTGGTATTCCAGCACCATTACTTAGCTATGGTGGCTCAAGTACAATTGTTACTTTTATAGGAATTGGTATACTACTTAATATAAGTAAGTATTCTACACAAACGAATGAAAGATAGAGAAGTATTAAAAAAGAAAATAATCGTAACAGGAGGAGGATCTGGAGGTCATATTTCAAGTGCAAAAGCAATAATTGACGCTCTTAATGAAAAATTCACACTAAATGATAATAATTTCCTCTATGTGGGTAGTGATCTAGGAAGAGAAAATGAAAAACCCGGCTCTTCTTTGGAAATGAAGATATTCAAAGATGAATGGTTTAATCAAAAATATATAAGAGGAGGAAAACTACAGAGAAGATTTAGTATTCGAGCTATCTTTCTACTACTCAGAACAATTTTGAGTTTCCTAGATTCCTTTAAAGTAATAAAAGAATTTAAACCAGAAATTGTCATATCAACAGGTGGATTTGTTTCAGTACCTGTTTGCTCTATGGCAAAAATGTATAAAGCAAGAATATATCTTCATGAACAAACAGCAGCAGTTGGCTTGTCAAACAAGATAGTTGCTAAGTTTGCCGAAAAGATATTCACAGCATACCCTTCCTCGAACAAATACTTTCCGAAAGAAAAAGTTATACACACTGGAAATCTAGTAAGAAAAGAAGTCTTTGAGAATATGGGAAGGGGAGGTATCACGGAAGACGTAAAAACAATGATAGTACACCAAGAAGACTTACCAATAATATATGTATCTGGAGGAAGTTTCGGTTCACATATAATTAACAATGTTATTAAAGACTCCCTATTATTACTACTTCAAGATTACCAATTAATCCTACAAACAGGAGACAATAGAATTACTAATGATTTCAAACTATTATCCTTAGAGAAGGACAAATTAACCGATGAATTAAAAGAGAGATTAATTGTTACAAAATATATAGGAAATGAAGAGATTGGGTTTGTACTAAATAATACAGACCTCTTTATCGGAAGAGCAGGAGCAAATACAGTCTACGAACTTGGATTATTAAGAATACCTTCAATACTAATTCCAATTCCTTGGGTAACACATAATGAACAGATGGAGAATGCAAAGGTTTTAGAGAGTGTTGGTCTTGGAAAAATAATCAATGAAGGGGAACTTACCCCTGAGAAGTTACAGGTAACATTAAGACTGTTTTCTAAAGACAAAGTAAAAGTCAACGAACAAAAAGCAGAAGAGATTTTTGTTAGAAGTGCCATACCTAAGATATTAGAAAATATTAATTTTAATTAAGTTTAGTATTAACAAAAATGTCAGATTTAGTAGTAAGAGGAGGAAATGTTCTCTCAGGAGAGATAACACCAGCAGGGAATAAAAACTCTGCATTACCTATCCTATGTGCATCTTTACTTACAGATGAGGATGTCATAATCAAGAACTTTCCTGACCTTACAGATGTACAAAAACTCATTGATTTAATGATATCAATGGGTTCTAAAGTGGAATGGGATAAAGATAATAATATTCTAAAAATTAACAACTCGGAATTTAAAGATGATTTGGGTGAGAATGGCTTTCCAATGGGAATGAGAGGAGCAATTCTTTTACTTGGACCACTGGTAACAAGGATGAAAAACATTGAGGTAAAAAAAGAAATAGGTGGTTGTGCTCTTGGTATTAGAGAATTAGATCCACATCTAGAAGTCCTACAAGGATTAGGTGTGAAGATGATTGACACTAAGGATTTGCTTAAAATAGATAGTTCCAACGGATTAACTGCTGGACATCTTTGGCAAGACTACATGAGTGTAACAACAACAGAAAACTTCGCCATGGCAGCATCTAAAGCAAAGGGAACTTCCTCTATGACAAACGCAGCATCTGAACCACATGTACAAGATCTTTGTAACTTCCTCATCTCAATGGGTGCAAAGATAGAGGGTGTTGGGACTTCAACCCTAACAATTACAGGAGTAGATAATCTTCATGGTACAGAATTTACAATTTCTTCTGATCACCATGAAATTACAACCTTACTTGCACTAGGTGCAATGACAGGTGGAGAGATTAGAGTTAATAATGCAGAACCAGAATTCTTCCCATTGATAGTAAAAACATTTAAGAAATTCGGTGTGGATGTAGAGTATGAGGGAGACACAGCAATTGTAAAAGCAAATGAAAAGCTAGAAATCCTAGAACCTTACACCAAAAACATGTTACAAAAAGTTGAAGCTGCACCATGGCCATATTTTCCTGCAGACTTAATACAATTAATGATTGCACTCGCTGTTAGGTCAAAAGGCAATATTATGTTCTGGAATAAGCTCTATGAAGGAGGATTTTTCTGGATTCCAGAAATGATAAAGTTCGGAGCACATATTGTAATGTGTGATCCACATAGAATTATTGTATTTGGAGACAAACCTCTACAACCAGCAACAGTTGATAGTCCTAATATTATTCGAGCAACAGTAGCACTAATGATGGTGGCTCTTACAATAGAAGGAGAAAGTGTCATTAAAAATGCAGATTCAATCAAGAGAGCACATCCAAACTTTGTAGAGAATCTACAGAAGTTGGGAGCAGATATATCCTGGATTAACTAAACTATAAAGTCCCTAGCTTTTTAAGAAAATCAGGAATCTGGTAAAGACCAAGAGAATGACTTCCTTTAAGAAGTATTGCAACTTTCTTGTCTTTTAAGCCTTGTAACTTTGTATTAAGTAGAGCTGCAACTTCATCTGCTGAATCTATCTTTTCACCAATACCAAAATCTTCGATATTTTCTCCAACATAATATACTTCATTAAAATTACACTCCTTAACTAGTTTCCCTATCTCCATATGTCTGTCTTTGGAAACACTCCCTAATTCTTTCATATCACCTAATATAGCAATAGTGTAGAAATCCTCTCCAAAGATTTTCTTAAATGTTTCAATGGACATCTTCATTGAAGTTGGATTTGCATTGTATGCATCATTAATAATTGTTACATTATCATATTCAAGTTTCTGAAACCTACCATCTTTTCCTTCATATTGTTTAATACTCTTCACACAATTATCTATACTTACCCCTAACTCATTAGCAACAATAATTGCTGCCATTGCATCATACACAAAACCTTCTCCATATACACTTAAATCAACAGGAACTACATTATCATCATAGTATCTGAATTTAAAATGAGTTCCTTTTTCATCAACAAAGATATCAAAAATTTGAAAGGTAGCTCCTTCTTTCTGCCCAAATGTAATCAAGTCAGAGTTTTTGTTGTAGTTCTCAGCAATATGAACAAGTCTTTTATCATCAATATTTAAAATCAATGGCTTACCTGTTCTTTCCATGTAGTCAGCAAGATCTTTTTTCTCTTGGAAAATTTCATTAATAGAGCCTAATTTCTCTGCATGAACATCTCCTACATTAAGTAAAATTCCATAATCTGGATCTACAGAGTTAACATGCCATGCTATCTCTCCTTTTCTATCCATTCCACACTCTAAAACAATTGCATCTTCATTGTTATACTGTCCAAGAAGAACTGCATTCCCCCATACCGTATTATACCTATCAGCAGATAGCACTTTCATAAAGTTTTCAAGAATTGTAACAAGCATCTTTTTTGTTGTTGTCTTTCCTGTACTACCTGTGATTGCAATAATCGGCTTTTTAATATATCCAATAGAGTAGTTTAGAACTTTCATAAGA
>Ga0116174_10004011_pt1 | contig 11843 bp, 9 predicted proteins | sample AD_UKC087_MetaG_FD_89801 | JGI IMG/M metagenome (GOLD analysis project Ga0116174, IMG submission 89801) | Active sludge microbial communities of municipal wastewater-treating anaerobic digesters from USA - AD_UKC087_MetaG | ecosystem: Engineered > Bioreactor > Anaerobic > Digestate | place: USA...
AGAACGGGAGCCAAGGGTGTTAATTGTTGAGGTCATTCTTGCCGGTATTAGCCGAACAAGCCGCTGAGCAGAGGCACGAGGGTGATGCCGATGAGGGCGACACCGCCGCCAGCCATCAACTGTTTCATACCCTGGCTTTTACGACAGTAGGCATAAAGAAGTTTTCAGACAAGCATTGTAAGACAGGTACAGCAAGCTAAAATAATACCGAAAGGGTGCTTACAATGATTGATATGATTTACAACCTCCGTGTGGGTGATATTCACGCCGCCGAGTTCTCTGACGAGTTCAACAAGCTCTGCATTCCATTTGAGGATTCTTTGAGCGAGGAGCAGATCGAAGTATTCCACAAGATACTTGACTGCGTGAGCGATACCGCCGCCGCTGAGATGAGAGCTGCTTATAATGCAGGCTTCAGGGACGGTGTGGCGTTGATGAAGGAAGTTCAGGAATAAGGATTTTACAGTATTATAGGGATTTTTAGCAAGAAAAGCGTTTCGGTCTTATGGCTGAAATGCTTTTTGCTATTGCTTAAAAGAATATCTAACATTATCGTGAGATAGATTGACTTTTTCGACTTTCTGTGCTATAATTTTTATAACCCATTATTGTATCACAGGATACAGGAAGGAATGAAACATGGTGGCAGTTAGCTACAATAATCTCTGGAAATTACTTATCGATAAAGGAATAAATAAGACCGAATTGAAAGAAGCATCGGGTATCAGCTTCAATGTTATGGCTCGTATGGGGAAGAATGAAACGGTTTCCCTTGAAAGCCTTGAAAAGATATGTATGGTGCTGAATTGCAATATCGGCGATATTATGGACATTACGACACAAACAGAAGCAAGGACATTCTCGACCATTGAGCTTTTTGCAGGCGCAGGCGGTCTTGCTCTCGGTGTGGAAAAAGCAGGGTTTAACACACTTGGCCTTGTAGAGGTGGACAAGGACGCATCCGACACACTTCGCAGGAACAGACCCGAATGGCGTGTTATAAACGATGATATTGCTAACGTTTCCTGCCTTGATCTGCAAGAATACTTCGGTTTGAAGCAGGGCGAACTCGATCTGCTTTCGGGCGGCGCACCTTGTCAGAGCTTCTCATATGCGGGAAAAAGGCTCGGGCTTGAAGATGCCCGTGGAACGCTGTTCTATCACTATGCTAAATTCTTGGAACAGCTCCAGCCTAAGATGTTTCTTTTTGAGAACGTTCGTGGTCTGCTGACTCACGATAAGGGCAGAACATACAAGACTATTACAGATATTTTTGAAAGCACAGGCTACACCATTCAGAAGAAAGTGCTGAATGCGTGGGACTACGGTGTTGCTCAGAAGCGTGAACGACTTATCACTATCGGTATCAGAAATGATCTTACAAATCAGATCAAGTTCACTTTCCCCACACCACATGAATATAAGCCTGTTCTCCGTGATGTGCTGTTCGACTGTCCTAAGAGCGAGGGTACACCCTATTCGGAGTATAAACGTAAGATATTTGAGCTTGTTCCTCCGGGCGGATATTGGCGAGATATTCCCGAAGATATTGCCAAGGAGTATATGAAAAGCTGTTGGTACATGGAGGGCGGAAGGACTGGTATTCTCCGCAGACTCAGCCTTGATGAGCCTTCGCTCACGGTACTGACTTCTCCGAGCCAGAAGCAGACAGATCGTTGTCACCCCCTTGAGCCTCGCCCGTTTACTATCCGTGAAAATGCCCGTTGCCAGAGTTTTCCCGATGAGTGGCAGTTCTGCGGAAGTATCGGCTCACAGTACAAGCAGGTTGGTAATGCTGTACCCGTAAACCTTGCTTATGATATTGCAAAACAGATAAAAATAGCGTTGGAGGGATTATCATAATGTGGACACTTAGTTTCATCAGCGAAGAAGATTTTACAAAGCACGTCAAGAAAACCATTGAGAAGTACGGTGAAAAGCTGGAATCATTCGACTTGAAGCGTTTCAACAAGAATATCATTGACCCTATCAAGCTGATTTTTGATAAGACAGTTTATCAGGCATCATGGGAGGAGATCGTAAGCAACGAGATCTTCCGTCAGCGTGATAAGTCCAATAATAATGATATAGGTTATTTTCATCAGAGAATATTCAACTATATCGACAAGTGCCATGTTCCCGACAACGGCAAAGAGGGCGGCTGGGACGTTATCTTTGAGAATCCCGATGGTATTGCTCTGCCCGACGGCAGCGTAGTCCATACCATTTATGTCGAGATGAAGAATAAGCACAACACGATGAACTCCGCATCGGCAGGCAAGGCCTTCATCAAAATGCAGAATCAGCTTCTTACCGATGATGATTGTGCTTGCTTCCTTGTTGAAGCTATTGCTCAGAGGTCGCAGAATATCAAGTGGGAGACTACTGTTGACAAGAAGAAGGTCGGTCATAAACTGATCCGCCGTGTGAGCCTTGACCAGTTTTATGCTCTCGTGACCGGTCAGGAGGACGCTTTCTATCAGATGTGTATGGTTCTGCCGTCTATCATTCAGAAGGCTGTGGACGAGCTGGAAGGCTCAATCGTTCCGCACGATACTGTCATTGACGAGCTGAAGGAGCTTGCTAAAAAACAAAACATTGATGATGAGAACCTTGCTGTGGCTATGGCGGTGTATATGCTGGGGTTTGGGAGTTATAAGGGGTTTATTGAAGAATAATTTGGATTTTTAATTTTTTGTAAAGTGGGGTGATAAAATGAGATTTGCAATAGACAGATATGCAGTTGGCACGGAGAAAGAGGTTAGTGCCAGTGAATTTGAGGGACAATCATACATTCCGGCTCGAAAGGAGAGATTTTACTGTCCTGAATGTGGCGAGTTGGTATATATTAGAAACGGTCAATATAATGTAAGTCATTTTTATCACCAAGAGAAAACATCTCGTACTCCTGAATGTGATAAGCGTGTTGACGGTCGCTCAGAACTCACAATAAGCCAAAGAGTTGGTTTACCATTATTTATTACACAAATCGGTTCAGAAAATTTTCAACTTAGTATAGGTTTTCCGGCTCTTGGCAGTAAAACATTAGATAATGCAGCAAAATTCGATTGTACAGTTAAAATTTCTTCATATCAGCAATATAGAACCGTCAAAGTCAATCAATCAAATTTCTTGTCGGACAATACCACACTTATACCAATAGATTTCATTCCATTGTACGGAAGAAACTACTCAATTTCAATTGAGGGAAGAACACCACTCTATGATTTGCAAAGAAAATGGTCTGATTATGCAGACGGTTTTGAGTCAAACGGTGCTATCTTTTCTTATAGTGAAACAGGTGGAAAAAAGGTTCGTAGAGGTGATAGTATATCTACAAACAGATATTACTATGCTGTTGTTAAAAACGATTTTTTATATCATTCAAATATCAGTCAAACCACAATTGGAAAGGTCATAATCAATAAGACCGTCTTCAAAATAATCAAATTTCAAATCGATGTGTCTGTTGATAGCAAAAGAGATTTTACACTTATAAGCTCATATATGAAGTCGAATTTTGGCGTATGGCTGTTAGAATGTCCGCCAGAGCTGATTCCTGTTTGGCCGCCTGTTGTTCAACAGGATTATATGATTCCCGTCAAAAATGATTCAAATATAATTTGCGTAGTATCAAGTGGTAATGATGAACCGGATGTTTATTCTTATTCTGGTAATGCGGTATATAGAAGAGAAGTAAAAACCATATCAAAGGGAATTCATACAGTTGAGCTTTCACTCGGCTTGTATCCGACTGTTTTATCCGTAGACAGAAAATATGTTGGAAGAGAAGTAACTTTCATCGCAAAGGCACTTCAACATAGCGGTTATTCATATCACTTTTCCTATATTAACTCCGCAGGAGAAGAAAACGAATTAACTAAAATACGCAAAAATGATGTAGCGAAAGCCTTTATATTAAAATCAAACAGTAAATTTGATTTGTATTTAGGTACTTCAGAAAAGGTTTATAAGCATTGCTCGGTTAGGGAACAACAAACTGCAATCACTGAAAATACAGGAATTACTGAAATATCCTTGCTTATAGGTTCAAGTGTATATGAATGCATTAAATACGCTGAAGACATAGATTTTGGTGCGGATTTAGACAATTATTCTCAAACAATTATAGCTTCTGCACGAGGGGAACTGATACCTATTCCTGTATGGGTAAATCATATATTGCAATACTTTAAGAAAAATCAATATGAGCAGTTATATCAGGCGATTATTAAAACAATGGTTAATAATATGCTTCATATTGAAACAGTTCGACAATTACGTTTATTAGATTTATCAATCGGAATATCGAACAACAAATAACAGATGGAAGAGAGGAAATCATATGTATAATATTTCCGAATTATCAAACGATGAAATCAAATATATCTGTGAACGTATGCATCTTCCGGCTGTAAGGTATTATTTCCAGAAGAATCCTAAAGAGTTTAACAAACTCAGGCCGGGATTTACTGTAAAAAAGATGACGGACGATGAAACGCTTTCATTTCTTATAAAATACGCTAATAAGCCCTTTATTCAATTTGTGATACAGGGGGGCTGTTAAACAATGGTTATCGGAGATTAAAGAACATCGTGACTCACTTGAACATGAAGGCTTTACCGCCGGAGAAGCTTTGCTAAAAACTATTCCTGAATGCGTTTTCTGCGATAGGATAGAATTGTACTTTAAGCTGATAGAACAAGCATATACAGACGATTATCTGAGATTACTTAATGATGCATTATCTCTTGTAAAGAAAACATCTGATATTGCACATGAAGAACATAATATTGAACTTCAAAACACGGAAATCGAAAAGCTGAATTCTGAAATCACGACTATCAGACAACAGTTAGATAAAGAGAAAGAACATGGAGATGCATTACAACTTAAATTTGATGGTGTAAATGAGCAGTTACAGAAAAGTCAAGGCTTGTTAAATGATACCGCTAATAAGCTGCGTATAGCTGAATCAACTATATGTGAAATGAAACACGAACTTGAGCGTTATCAGGCACTGGAAAGATATGCAGGAAACGAAGTATCTCCGTCTTATGTTTCAAATTATCAGTACGTTTCAATTGGTCAAATCTTATATGACTACAATAATCAACGATGGATATTTAGACTTGCCGATATTACAGAGAGCGGAGAAATTGTGCCATTTGTTGCTGATGAAACGATTCCGCATTATTTTTCTAATAGAGACCGCTTATATTGGCGAAACGGACCTGACACTGATCAATCTATAGGCGTTTGGAATTGGAATGTAACTCCCAGAGACACCGATCCTAACAAAGATTATGTAGAAACCGACTTCTGTAATAATATTCAACTTATTCAGATAGTTCAGCTATCAAACTGCGAAGCACTTGATGATGTAGTTTCCATGTTAAAAAACGGAATATCGTTTCAATTTTCTTTTAATAAGTTGCTGTTTGTTTATGAAGAAAACACTATCTTAATCGGCTTACTATGCTCATCTTCTGATTTTGACCGTGCTAATGATAAAATCGCCCTTAAATCCGATGTTTATACGCTCCCACAGTATAGCATTAAGCTATCTGATACCATCGACCTTGCTGGCATAAAAATCTATAGATATTTATCACTCGGAATACCGCAGTCAATTTTTCAGGTTTGTGACCCTTATGAAGCAGTTAAATCTCTTATCATTTCTCGGTTCACTAATGCTAATCTTCGTGAATATGGGCTATCAAAAAAGAAGTTCAGCATTGCAGGAACTATTTGACGGCTATTCCCACTCAGGCTATTATTCAAGAACTGACACTTGCCTACAATTGTTCAAACGAAACAGCACAAGAATACATCGATGGCTTTATCAGTTTAGCTGACCAATACTTATCTGCTTCCGATATTGACACAACTATCATTTCCCGAGCAATACAAGGAAATACCGAACTACTCGATTTATGTAAGCAGCAGTTGGCAGATGAATGGAAATCCGAAAACGAGAAACAGCTTGCTAAAGCTGAATCAAAACTCAGTGAGGTATTAGGTGCAGTTGAAAAGAACCAGAATGAAATAGAACAATTAGCAGTTGAGAGAGACAAGTTAGCCGATGAAATGGAGCAACTACAATCAGCACTCAGTCAAAGAGAACAACTTGCATCAGATGTTGAAACAAAAATTTCCATGCAAATAGAAAAGGCAAAACAAAATGTTGCTGATTTTATCAGTAATATGGCATTTGTATCTCCACTCTATTCTGCTGTTACTTCAAACGGAAATCAGCTTTCAAATCAATTATCAGTTTTTAATTCACATATTGATTGCGCCGAAGGCGGAGAAATCGATGATGTTGATACATTTGAAGATGAATTGAGTGAAAACCTGACACGGATTGGTTATGGCAACGAACAGTCAATTGAAATAGCACAGGCTATCAGCTTTGGTATTTTTGAGAAAGTACCGTTAGTTATAAGCGAAAATGCTAAACTTATAGCTCAGTGCTTGGCTACTGTTCTTAATGGCGGTAATGTGTCTGAGGTGTTTGTAACCGTTCAGGGAATCAACATTGAGGACTTGTCTGCTGCTATCAATGATAATTTGAACAAAGTATCGCCAATGGTATGTCTTGTTCATGGTGTGTTTGATGGATATTCTATCAATCTATTCAATACACTTTCAAATATTATGCAAAACTGGGACAATGTTGTTATGCTCTTATCATTAGAAGGCACTCCGTCAAAAATGATAATGCCCGGTGTATGGAATCGTTCGATTTATATTGACGGTGACAGAGGTTTTGAGAAAAAGACGGTTGATTCACTGCACACATTTACCGTTCTTGACAGCCTTGATCTTCATGATAGAACTATTGATATGAAATCAAAGGAATATAAGGATGCCAGGAAATCAATGAAGTTGTTTACAGATATATTGAGTAATACGCAAATCGGAATGTATTCAAGATACTTAGCAATATATAATGCTTCGTTAAATGATAGTATTCTGATACTTACACAACTAATAGCTACCGCCCGTTCAATAGGAAATCCTGATCGTTTGAAGGAATTGTTTCAAGAAAATGGAATAGGAAGTGGCGAAGAATTATTCGATTGATTTATTAAGGGATAACAAAATATGAATTCGATTATAGACAAAATGGCTGCTGACCTTGGCTTGACAAGGTATGAGGGTGAAGATACAACATCATTTATGTATAGAGGTTCTGCCGGAGGCGAGGTAGCTTTACTTATTCGCAGAGTGCTTCATAAACTTGGTATTGGACGTGACCGTGTTCAATTTATCCTGACGAGTGCCAGCGTTCCGTCTGATGATACACCAATTTATAAGTTTGCCTGCGAACTTAGCGCACAAAATGAGAAAGCCAACAACTTCAAGATAATTCGCGGAAAAGAAGAGCCAATAGAATTTACTGCTTCGGAGATAAATGCTCGGGATCTATTAGATTTTGACATTGATGCTTTACAAGGCGACTGGGATACTAAAAAGGAAGCTATTGCTGATTTTGCAAGAAGAATAGAATTCGACATGGATTGCGACCTTGACGATGAGAAATCTGTTGAAGTATGGCTGTACAAATGCCTTTTCAATACCAATCCTATGCGTAGGATCATGCAAGCAACAAGAGGAAATGCAATGAGTTTTAATCAGCTTGCACTAAAAGCGTTTCCGAGTGACGAAGCAGAAACCGCTCAAAAAGCTACGAGTGCCTTTCTTGCAATTGCTCCGCTTGCTAAAAATGCTAACAATCAAGTGTTATACCCTGCGAGATTACACATGATGTTTCGTGGATTACAAGGTATCTATGCTTGTTCAAATCCTATGTGTAAGCATAAAAATCATGACGGCAGTTTAGGACTGGGCAGAGTATACTTAAATAAACCAGGGACAAGATGTGATTGTGGAGGTATGATATACGAACTGCTGAATGAACGTTCTTGCGGTGCATTGTTCCTTCGTGGATACATGGACATTTCAGAAGGCTCGAATCCCTTTATATGGAACGAACCGGGAATTCAGTTTACAGAGAATCTGAAGGAAGTGCTTTTTTACATAATTCCAAATGACGGATCATTCAAAAAGAAAAAAGATATGGTTGTTGGGTGGCTTAATGCACTCGCTGGAAGAATTGATTGTTTCAATGATCATACTGGAGAAAATGGATTTCTTCATGTTGCTTACTGTACTGCGGAGTCGAAAGGTCGTCCTGATACCTTAACATTCAAAAGCTGCCCTAAATGTGAAAAGAACAGATTTAATGCTACAGATTTTATAACCAAAGGCAACGAACCGTTTTTCAATATTGTATCTGAGCAGTTCTATGTTCAGCCGCCTGTTCCAAAGTACGCTGATCTTGTCAATCAAGGACGAAAGGTGCTTCTCTTCTCTGATAGCAGACAAAGAGCCGCCGTTCTTGCGAGAGATTTGACAAGGGCTGCTGATGAAGATGCCATGAAGAAAGCTCTCACAGTTGCTGCGAAAGAACTTCAGGAATGGGCAGCATCAAAAGATGAAGAGCCTACTTTGTCTTTGCTGTATACATTCTTTTTGAAGGTGGCATACCAGAATGGGTTAAGATTCTTTTATGGAAATAATGAAGAGGATCTGCTTAACGATTTAGATACAATGAAAAAGCGATACGAAAAGAAAGGCGATTCTCTAAGATACGATAAAATGGCGTTAAAGGATTTCAAACATAAACCAGATCAGTTTAATGAACACTTACTCCGCCAGCTTTGCAGTAATTTCCGTTCGCTTACCGATGCCGGACTGTGTTGGATTGAACCATGTGATATTGATGGAGACACATTTGATGACATAGAAGAAGCCTTTGATGATGCTGATATTTCAATGACATTGGATGAGTTTAAAGTTCTTTTTGCTGCTTGGGCAATGGAAATAATGACTTCTGAATATGCCATAGGCTCTGATATTCCAGATTCTACACGCCGAAACTTAACTGCATATCGGCAAAGATTAGGTGTTGAAAATGAAACGGAACTCCCCACAAGAATTAGATCATTATTGACAGAACATGGATATTCAAAGGAACAGATTAGTATAATCGCCGAGCAACTCAGCAGATTCCTTGCTAAGGGCGATTATACTTCATCATATTACTTGAATATGGAAGTAGTTTCATTACATTACGATGCCGAACATGAGTGGTATAAATGTACTCGTTGCAGCGGAGTATTCCCGTACACGGTATGGGGAAAATGCGCACATTGCGGTAAAGGTGAGCCACATTTAATGAACACGGACGATTTCAAGGGCATTGATTTTTGGCGTTCTCCCGTTCTTAAAGCAGTTGAAGGAGATCCGCAGGCTCTTATGACTCGTATTAACACTGAGGAGCATACTGCACAATTATCGCATAAGGATCAAAGAGATAATACTTGGTCTACAACTGAAGATTATGAAATGCGTTTTCAGAATGTTCATGTAAACAATGACCGTCCTGTTGACATACTTAGCTGTACAACAACGATGGAAGTCGGTATTGATATTGGTTCTCTTACTGCTGTTGGATTAAGAAATATTCCTCCCATGAGAGAGAATTATCAGCAGAGAGCAGGTCGTGCAGGTCGTAAAAGCGCTGCAATATCAACTATAGTAACCTTTGCAGATAACCGTCCGCATGATAGTTATTACTTCCATAATCCTGAAGAGATTATTTCAGGAGAACCTCGTACACCTTGGATAGATGTTCATAATTCAAAGCTGGTTTCAAGACATTTTAATGTTATGCTAATCACTGAATTTTTTGATAGTATTTACAGTGGCGCTGATCAGCAAGAGATAGATAAATTCTTTACACAATGGTATTCTCAATTCTCAGATTATGTAATTAGCAAACAAGCTAAGGATTTTGACATGACCGCACTGATTCCAGATGGTGTTGACTTTGATTTTGATCAATACAAGAATAAATTCTTAGCGGAAATGGATGCCTTGAAGCACAAAGTCGAGAGTTTCCCTGAAAACTATAAAGAAAGTGGTGATTCATCAAAAACAGTTCTCGATACGCTCTTGGAAGAAGGTATTTTCCCGACATATTCGTTCCCGAAGGACGTAATCGGATTTTATGTTGAAGATAATCAGGGAAAGAAAATTGTTCAAAAGCCTGACCGTTCTTTGGATATGGCGATTAGTGAATACGCTCCGGGTAGAATAATTGTCATAAATAAAGACGTATATAAATCAGGTGGTATTTATAGTTTTCACTCGAAATTTAAACCAGGAGAGCAAGAGCATCCGGCTCGACCTTATTTTTCGAGTACTGACTATTACAGGTCACTTTATATCTGTGAGGAGCAGTCATGTAACTGGATGGGGCTATCACCAGTAAAGAATTGCCCATTCTGCGGTAAAGATAATATTCAACATAAGTTTGTATTGAAACCTTGGGGATTTGCTCCGGTCAATGGCAGAAAACAAAGCGAAAACGATGATGATTCTGATATTTCCTATGCTGAGAACCCAAGTTATTCAATAACGCCTTCAGAAGATGAAATGATAGATGTTGAATCATATGATAATCTCAGGTATTCAAAGCGTGACGATGATCCGCTTATCATTGTGAACAAAGGACCTAAATCAAAAGGGTTCATGGTTTGCAAGGAATGTGGAGCTGCTGTCCCAGGTGATGATTCCGTTCCGCTTTCTAAAATGCTAAAGCCTTTCGTGCATCCGCATAATAAATTTGATTGCCGCCATTCTGCTTCACAAATAACCAATACTTATTTAGGCAGTCAATTCAGAACAGACATGGTTGTCTACGAGATAGCTTTACCATATGATAAAATTAATGTTGATCCAAAGGAGCTATGGATTCACAGAGCAGGTCAGACTATGGCAGAAGCAATGACACTTGCAGGCGGCCGCCTCTTGGATATCGAATTCAATGAAATACGAAGTGGTTATCGCTTACGTTACGATAATGCGCAGGAAAAAGCCTTCGTTGATATTTTCTTATTTGACAGTCTGTCAAGCGGTGCAGGTTACTGTTCTACATTAGCTGATCGTACTGAGGAATTAATGTCTGAAATCAAAAAGGTACTGAGCGAATGCCCAGCAAAATGTGATAGTGCTTGCCATGAATGTATGATGCATTTTTGGAATCAAAGGGTGCAAAGCAATCTGGATAGGTTCGCAGCATTACAATAGCGACTATCAGTATCAGCACCCCAAGATGAACGATCAGGGAAATAAACCACACCGTCATCAGCTCACCCAAGCTCAGACCGCTGAGTGCCGTCCTGTTGATAGAGAGCGTTTCGGAGAGATAGTCTCCGCTGCCGAATAGTGTGGCAAGCCCGTTGGAGCATACCGTTGTGCCAAACGAGAATAGTGCCGAAGCGATGTAATAGGTGTTGGCGACCAAAATTACACCGCAAAGTGCTTTTATGATCCATTTTATAAAAATAGAATCATCAAAGTCCTTGAAGTTATTTCCTCGCAGTACCATCTGTATCAGTTCATTGAGCAGTATAACTGTCAGAATGAAACCGCCGATAGGCACTACGACATTGTTGCAAAGCGTTTCGATCGTTGTCCAGATCGTTGTCCCTCCGCTGCCACCGCCGGTAAACTGTGACGGGTGCTGCGTGATAAAGTCATTGACAAGTCCACCGCTGCCGCCTGTTCCCGTTGTCTGCGAGAAAGTATCGGAAAGCAAGTCGGAAATGCCGTCGAATTGGCTTGTTATACCGTCTTTGAACAGGTCTTTACACCAATCTTCCAGTGCATCGATCGCATCGCTGATAATTCCCATTATTCATCACCTCCAATCGTGGGAGTGACTAAAGGTCTGTCATATTTGACAAGCTGCCGAAGCTCCAGTTTG
>Ga0116174_10004012_pt1 | contig 11842 bp, 13 predicted proteins | sample AD_UKC087_MetaG_FD_89801 | JGI IMG/M metagenome (GOLD analysis project Ga0116174, IMG submission 89801) | Active sludge microbial communities of municipal wastewater-treating anaerobic digesters from USA - AD_UKC087_MetaG | ecosystem: Engineered > Bioreactor > Anaerobic > Digestate | place: USA...
CCCCCCATGGTGCTCAGAAGCAATAAAGTGTAATACTATCAAACGTTTTAGTTGATGTCAAATACAATTTTGCGGGATATATAATTGATTATATAATGATTTGTGTGTTAAAAATAATCACATGCCTGGCAAAGAGTTACTGAGGAAAATCCCGAAAGTAGACGAAATCTTAAAAAATCGTGCTTGGGAAAAGCTTGTTACAGATTATCCCGAAGGGCTTGCAAAGGATGCGCTCCGGGAAAGCCTGGAGATTTTGAGGGAATCTATTAAGACAGGGGAGGCAGTTTCAATGCCTCTCATAGAGGAGATAATCCTTTCTACCAGACAAAGACTCACCTCTCTGATGAGTCCTCGTCTGAAGAGGGTGATTAATGGGACAGGCGTTATCATCCATACGAATTTTGGTAGATCGCTCCTTGCTGGGGCAGCGATTGAAGCTGTCAAAAACGCAGCCTCGTATTACTCAAACCTCGAATATGACGAAGAGCAAGGGATGAGAGGCGATAGATATGGTCATTCTACAGTAATCCTGAAAAGGCTTACAGGTGCCGAGAGCGCTATGGTGGTCAACAACAATGCTGCCGCAGTAATCCTCGTCCTGAACACACTTGCTGAAGGAAAAGAGGTTATTGTCTCCAGGGGGGAACTCGTGGAGATTGGGGGCTCTTTCCGGATTCCTGATGTCATGAAAAAAAGTGGTGCAATTCTGAGAGAAGTGGGAACAACAAACAGGACATACAAAGAAGACTATGAAAGGGCAATAGGAGAAAACACAGGACTTCTGATGAAGGCTCACACGAGCAACTTCAAGGTCAAAGGTTTCACCCATGCAGTAACGTCAGAGGAGCTGGTAGACATGGGAAGACAATTTGGGGCTCCCACGTATTTCGATGCGGGAAGTGGTTTGCTGTATCCGGCGAATGAAAGATTGCTTGCTGATGAGCCATGCATACCAACAGAGCTGGAGAGAGGCCTTGACGTGATATCTTTCAGCGGGGATAAACTTCCTGGAGCCCCCCAGGCCGGAATAATACTTGGGAAAAAAATATATATCAACATGATGAAGAAGAACCCTCTCGCTCGTGCCTTGCGACCAGATAAACTTACCCTTGCAGGCCTCGAAAGTACGCTCCTTCTCTATCTTGACAAGAAAACTGCAATCCAAGAGATACCAACGTTGCGTATGATCCATACCAGTGACGTTGCATTGAAGAAAGATGCACAGAGGATCGCAAGAATTTTACGGTCCCGATGTGCTAATATTACCGTTTCTGTAATTCCGCTATATTCTGAAGTTGGCGGTGGAACTCTTCCTGACGTTGTAATTCCCTCTTATGGAGTCGGCTTGAGGCCACACCTGATATCTGTAGAAAAGTTCGAGAGAAGACTTCGCAGTCTTTCGATCCCAATCATCGGCAGGATTGAAAAGGACATGTACCTTCTTGATATGAGAACTTTACACAAGAGCGACAGAGAACCTTTGATTTCAGGCATAGAAACTGCTATCGGAGATGCGGAATAGATTTTACCTCCGATCTGATGAGCAGGGGAAACGCCTTGATGTATTCCTCACAGAAAAACTCACCATCACCAGAAGTAAGGTTAAAGAGATTTTTCAAAGGGGATGTATCACGATCGAGGGAAGAACCCCGAAACCGTCTCTTAAAGTGAAGAAAGGTCTAATCATTGAAGGAGAGATTCCCGAAGAAAAGCCTATAACAGTTACACCACAGAAAATATCTCTCGATATTCTCTATGAAGATAGATACATTCTTGCCGTGAACAAACCAAAGGGGATGGTTGTGCATCCTGCTTGCGGCCACAGCGAGGGGACTCTTGTAAATGCAATTTTAGGATACCTGCAAAAGACGGCCAATGGACAATGGGCGATAGATGAAGGAAGGTACTCTGAACCCTACCCGCAAGATGTGCGCCCCGGCATTGTCCATCGACTTGACAAAGGAACAACTGGCGTGATCATCATAGCTAAAGATCTCAAGACCCAGGAAATACTGTCTGGCCTTTTTAAAGAACGGAGCGTTCATAAAACATACCGGGCAATTTTGGAAGGGATAGTGCAGAGAGAAACAGGGACAATTGAAGAAAACATTGGAAGACACCCGGTACACAGAAAAAAAATGGCTGTTATTAAAAATGGAGGCAGAGAATCAGAGACGGCATACAGGGTTCTTCAAAAACTTGATGGCTATACATATGTTGAGGCATACCCAAGAACAGGTAGAACCCATCAGATTCGTGTTCATTTTTCGTACATGGGTCACCCGGTGGTGGGTGATGAAGTCTATGGGAAACACGCTAGACGCTTAACCGGAAGACCTTTACTACATGCGCACACTATCTCTTTTCAACATCCGAGGAAAAGGCTTAAGGTAGTAATCGAAGCGCCCATTCCCGAAGATATGATCGATTTTATTTCAGAGCACCAGTAAGCAAAAAAGTATAAATGAGATAGATATAGACCGTGAGATAAGTGGAGAAAGATATAATCAGAAGGACACAATAAAATAGTGAATCATGAAGTATGAGATGACAAAAAATGCTGACTGGTCATTTTTCAGAGTGCCAGAACTCGAAGAAAAAGGGATTGTCCACGGGTTTTGTACAGGAGGCACTCCATGGGATCTTCTAAGCAGTAAGATAAAGCATGATTTTTTGGATGCGTTTTTATTAAAAGATGCTGTAGTTTTGACCCAAGAACATGGCAGTGATGTCCATGTGGTATGCAATGGGGAGATGCCGCATTCAGGTGATGGACTGATTATTCTTGAAAAAAATGTTGCTGGCATCATCAAAACGGCTGATTGCCTCCCTGTCATACTGTGTGATGCTCTGTATCCCATGGTATCTATTGTCCATGCAGGATGGAGGGGAACGGTAAAAAATATTGTAGGCAAAGCAGTCTTATCCATGGTGGAATATGGCAGCAGAACACAAAATATTGTTGCCCTTCTTGGCCCATCAATAGGGTCGTGTTGTTACGAGGTTAAAGAGGATGTCTGTGCGGTTTTTAAAAAATGTGGATTTCCGGAACATATCTTTCTCAGGCACAGCAACGCCCTATTTCTTGACCTGAAGAAGGCAAATGAATGGGTGCTTTCTGGATACGGCATCAACGAGGTTTATAATGTAAACCTGTGTACACAGTGCAATGGCACCCTGTTTCATTCCTACAGGAGGGGAGACACAGGAAAAAGGCAGATAAACTTTGTTTCTATCAAAGGATAGGGTATACTTTAGCCAAGAACTCATAATTTATTAGGGTATAAAAACAAATATTTTTGTCGCCCATGGTTATGCTCCACGCATCAGCATAATGAAAAAAATCAAAACAAAACTCATCTTTTCTGGTTTCATTCTGTTGATATTCGGAGTCCTTGTGTATCTCGAAACAAACCTGCCTTTTTTTAAAAAGTTCCTTCCCATTGGGGAAAACAAGCTCATCATTGTCATCCTGAATATCAATCTTCTCTTGATCCTTCTTCTATTATTTTTAGTTTCGAGGACCCTGGTCAAGACGTATATTGAGCAGAAAAGAGGTATCTGGGGCGCAAGGCTGAAGACAAAGTTAACAATCACCCTAGTTCTTATTTCTATAATACCTTCCTTCACCCTTTACGTGCTTTCTGGGGGATTCTTTCAAATAAGTATGGATAAATGGTTCGGTCAAAAGATAGAAGACACTTTGGATGATGCCCTTGAATTTTCTCGTTTTTATTATGAGGATCTATTCCAAAGACATGAAAGAGTAGGGGCTATTATTGCTAACGAGATCAAGAAAAAAAGGCTGTTGGACGATCCCAAAGGGCTGGCAGCTTATGTGCAAAAAAATACCACTTCTCGGATACCCGAGTATTTTACCATATATGATGCTTCAGGACACCTTCTTCAGAGCGCCAGGAGGCTTACACCGGAAATTGAAAAGAAATTTAGCGCCTTAGCACGCTCGTCGCTAAAGGATAATAAAATCCGAGCCATTGAACCCCTCAAAAAAGGTGAGCTTATATTGTCTGGGCTGCAGATTGCCAATGAAACAGGGGAATTCAGGGCAATGCTCTTTATTGGTGAGGAAATTGAAATAGCCGGAACCAAAAGCATGCAGGAGATTGCTATTGCCAGCAGGGAGTTGCAGAAATCAAGGCCCTTTAAAAAGCTACTGAAATGGAGTTTCTATATTCCTCTCACCCTTGTTACGTTAATGACCGTATTTTTTTCTGTTTGGGTAGGTATCAAAATGGCAACAGAGATTGTAACCCCTATAGAGAAGGTTAAAGAGGGTGTATCCACAATAGCAAAAGGCTCATTTGATCTGATCAATCTTGAAGATAAAAGCCAGGATGAGATTGGAACACTTGTTATGGCTTTCAACGCAATGGCAAAAGACCTGAAAATTGCCAAGGATGAGATTGAAGAGAGACGGCGTTACATGGAGATTATCCTTGATAATGTGGCTACAGGTATAATCTCCACAGACAAAATTGGAACCATACAGTTTATAAACAAGGCCGCACAAAAGATTCTTGGTATTGAAAATGAGCCATGGGCAGGGGCATCCCTCAAAAATATTCTGGGTGATGATTTCAAAAAACATATGAAGTTTTTTTTGAAAGAGGCAAGGGAGGTTCGACATGGCAGCGTAACACGTGAAATGAGGCTGAACTTGAAGAATGATGTAAAGTATATCCGTGCATCTCTAACAACCTTAAAGGATCAGGCCAGAAAAACGGAAGGTTTTGTTATTGCTTTCGATGACATAACCTATATTGTTCGGGCTGAGCGATTAGCTACATGGAGGGAAGCTGCCAAGAAATTGACCCATGAAATTAAAAATCCTTTGACCCCTATTATGCTGTCAGCGGAGAGGATACGACGCAGATTGCTGCCAAATTCGCATGACCAAGAAAAGGAAGTTCTTGAAAACACCACCTCAGTAATAATACAGTCTGTCAATGATATAAAAGGAATAGTCAACGAACTCACCAAGCTGACCCATAGCGTGCAGAGTAAGACTATGGAGGACCTGAACAGTATTGTTGATGAAACTGTTTTGCTGTATGAACATCTTTATCAGAATTTAACTCTCACGTGTGAAAAAAATGCTTTGCCTCCATTCCTTGTGGATAGAGACGGTCTCAAACGGGCAATTATCAATATCATTACAAATTCGATCAAAGCCATAGGAAACAATCGAGGGGCGATCAAAATCACCACGCGGCATGACAGTGATAAAGGATTTAATATCATAGAGATAGCTGATACAGGCAAAGGCATCCCAAACGAAGAGAAAAGCAAGATATTTGACCCATATTTTACTAAAGATGCCAATGGAATGGGGCTTGGCCTTGCCATAGTTCACTCCATTATACTGGAGCATCATGGCAGGATTCATGTAGAAGACAACTACCCGCGAGGCACAAAATTCATAATAGAACTCCCTACTATAGAAGCGTGAGAAGGAGTCCTGTGTCTGTTTAAATTTGGCATGAAATGTGCTATATTAGTGTAGTGTGATGAAGACGATTTGTACGAATAAGAAAGCATATCACGATTTTCATATTGATGAGAAATTTGAGGTCGGAATAGCCCTTGCAGGAACAGAAGTGAAGTCGCTCCGTGAGGGCAGGGCAAACTTGAAGGAGAGCTATGCAAGGATCAAAAATGGGGAGCTTTTTTTGGTGAATGCCCATATAAGTCCTTATTCATGCGGAAATATATATAATCATGAACCCAAGAGGACCCGGAAACTCCTCATGCACAGACGGGAAATTGATAAACTAGTGGGAAAAGTGAAGGAACGGGGTTTTACACTTGTGCCGTTGTCACTTTACTTCAACAAGAGGAACAAAGCAAAGATGGAACTTGCCCTCGCCAAAGGCAAGACGCTCTACGATAAAAGGGAATCGATTAAGAAAAAGGATGAAAAGCGGGTAGCAGAGCGCGAGGCAAGAATACGATGAAAGGGGGCGATAGGTCTCGACAGGGAAGTTAAGGGCCAGGGAGGCATGCCGGGGTTACTACTTACCCGAAAACAAGTGGAACTAAACATAACTGCAGACTCTCACGAGTACGCACTGGCAGCCTAGAGCCGCCACGTCATCTGGACTCTCTGCCCGCTTTGAGTCCAACATGGCGTCATAGAAGCGGGATAGCCCTTCTGGACGCCCATGCAGGAGGGTGAATCTGAATGGGCTGGGATCAATGATAACCTGTCGGTAGGTGATCTCTGATCTGAGATTAATATACCGACTAAGCATGTAGTCTTTCTGTATTCTTCTTCTTTGGACGCGGGTTCGATTCCCGCCGCCTCCACCAAAATATATGAAGTATTTCATCCACTTCTAATTATTACCCTCGTTTTATTTGGTTCTAAATTGGTTCTTTTTACCAATGTAAGAACCTTCTTCCTGGAGTTTGCCGCATCTCTCAGTTTGTCCATCTTCAGGTGCAGATTCATTGTTGTACTTATGTCCGAATGTCCCATTAACGCCTGAACTTCGGTCACATCGTTATTCTGAATAAGCTGACTGCCAAAACTATGTCTTGTCCCTTCATACAGGCACACATCGAGATTGCTGTACTTATGCCACTGGTACCATAGCACCTTCGGCAAAAATCCCCTCCCTGTCCTCGGATTAACGAACAGGAATTGATTCGGGTGCTTCTCTACCATATGCTTTTCTGCTATCTCATAGGCCCTGTCGGTCAGTGGCGCTATCCTTTTCTTTTTCTGCTTGGTGCTCTCTTTAATCTTATTGCCCTTCACATAGGTCCGCTCTATCCGCATCACCTTATTTTGTTTGTCAATATGCTTAACCAGCAACGCACATACTTCACCTGGCCTAAGTCCTGTTTCCATCATAAACTCTATCGGATCCCTGTAATCATCCGGTATGGTCGCCAATGCCATATCCTGCATTTCAAAATCAATGGCCCTTCTCTGCTTGCTGTCATCTCCCATAACTTCAGGAAATAAGGGTAGGGTGGTTATAGTACCGCGTTCATACATCCACCTGAAAAAGCCATGCAGGCAATTAAGAATATTCTTTCTCGTCTTTATGCTGACATTAGATAAGGTATCCTTCAATGCGGTAATCTCACCTTTCTTGATGTTCCTTACATCGTAATCGTTGAGTATATGGTAGTAGTTCTTTGCGTATCCGTGATAGTTGCCCGTAGTCCCTGGAGAGAGTTCTCCTGCCTGTTCCTGCCTGCCTTTCTCATCCAGCCACATCTCTATTTGATTCTCAAATTTCCGTTCTCTAACTTTCGCGTCGGTATGGTCTACGGGATTAAATATACCCTTCCCCTCGTTAATCTTTTTCTTCATGCTATCGCCTCAATGAAGCCTCTAATGTTCTGGCTAAGCCGAGTATTTGAATGGGAGAAGGTCTTTTCGTAGTCTGGTAGGATCCGCTTCACCTGTTCCACGGTGAAAGGTTTTCCGTTGCGAGTAAAGTATCCCTGTTCCGTCAATCGTCTGCATATCTCTGACAAACAGTAGGATGCTCCATATAGCGACTTTGCCAGGGCAATGACCTTTTGTTCCCCTCTTCTGGCACCAAATAATCCTTGAGCCTTCTGTAACCATAGGGAACGGATCCCACTATAGAACCCTGAGCCTTCTTGAACTCCATTGCCTTCTTGGTACGGTACTTTACTTGCCGACGCTCCATTTCGCCCAGGAAGGCTTTCATGGCAAAGTTGACAAACCCGTCGGGGGTGCTCGTGTTCACTTCACCCTCTACGGTATGAAGCTCTATATCATGCTCATCGAGAAGTCTTTCAAGGGCAAGAAGTGTAAGCATATCCCTGCTCAACCGTTCAAGACTGTAGAGCACAAGCGCCTCTGCTTCCCCTGATTCCACTTTGTTCAAGACCTCAATGAAGCCAGGTCGAGCCCTGTTCTTACCCCCGCTGATCCCTGCATCTTCAATAATGCCTGTGAGCGTGAAACCCCTGTACTCACAGTATGCTGCAATCCTTGCCTTCTGGTTCTCAAGACTGATACCTTCCCTGGCCTGTTCATCGGTGCTCACCCTCACATAACCCATTGTCCTCATATTATCCCCTTTCTATCTCCTTATTTGTTATATCTGTCGATATCATTCTATATCTAATTATACCAAATAATATCATAAACGCAAGAAAAAAGATACAACCTGATACATTTTGGTATTGTTATTGATGTTTGGATACGCTATACTTCAAATAGTTATGACTGAGGAAACAAAAAGGCTTTTCACTGTAAATGAAGCTTGCATCTATCTGAGCATCTCCAGGATGTCACTTTACCGTATGATGGAACGGAAAGAGATAACCCCGGTAAAGATAGGCAATAGAACGCTGTTTGATAAAAAGGACCTTGACGAGTTCATAGAGAAATCTAAAAAATTATAATATTCTTAAATAAAACAAGGGGGGGTATCCAATGAAACATTATCGGGCAGTTTTTCTTGTGTTGGTAACACTTTTTCCTTTGTCTTTTTTCAGTTGTGCGAGTTATGAAGCCGTAGCTATTCCTAAACTGCAACCAGAATTTGCTGTTAATGCAAAGAAGCAAAACGATGTCATTGTAGCTGCCAGAGTTTTCAGTAAAGATGATTGCCGTAAGTAGGGGTCACTACAGAATTCGGATTATAAAGCACGTTAAGCATTTTGCAATGGTTGTAATGGCCTGAAATTAGTCATTATAGTTCTCTTTGGTTATATTTCGTGCAATTAAAAATCGGGGGAACGAGGGCATCACTAACATTGAATATAGAACCTACTTTATACTGAGTCGATAACGATTGCCGTGAACTACACCTGCCTATACGTAGCAACTTCACCTACTATTAAATAAAGAGTAGAAGTCCGTCGAGAATTTATTACCAGAAAAAAGAGGCGAAAGCATCACTTTTTCGTGACATTTCCGTCGAGCACATTCCTTGCCGCTTCGCCCAATTCTTGCCTGAAAATCGGTTTCTTGACGAGTTCCCTGATTCCTATCACCATCACAGATTCACTGTCTACATCGTCGCTATTCTCTTCCAGCAGTTACCCGGTGGTACTGCAGTACGCGGTTCGTTTAACCCGATTCCGATGGCTCTATCCACTCTTTTCACCGAGAAATTGTCTTGCTTTACTTTCTACCTATTAGTAGGTATATTTTGGTAAGCAAACGTTCCCGTGAGGCTTCAATGGCGGATCAAAGGCATACAAAAAAACAAATACTCGATATCGCGGAGAATCTGCTGCGCGATCGGGGCTACAATGGATTTAGCTACAAGGATATCTCCAGTTCACTTGGAATCAGGAATGCGTCAGTTCATTATCACTATCCAACGAAAACCGATCTGGGCGTCGCCATAATCCGTCGCGCGACACACCGCTTCGAGAATTGGGCACAATCGCTGGTAAGCCGGGATCTCGGATGCTCTGAGAAACTTGAAGAGTTCTGCCTCACCTTCAGGAAATTCGTGGACCGACAGCAGCAAATCTGCCTTGGAGGGGCACTTGAAACGGATTTCAAGACAATTCCGGAGGAGATGCAGAAAGAAACATGCGAATTCGTTTCTTTCGTACTACAATGGTTGGAGAATCTTCTGGAAGACGGCAAAGAACAGGGAGCGTTCAATTTCCCTGGCAAGGCGCGGGACCAGGCTCTTATGACAGCCGCCAGCCTTCAGGGGGCCGTACAATTGGTTCGTGCAACCACGATATCCAGTTTTGACGCTATTATGAAGCAGATTGCCCGGTCAGTACACCGGTAATTTTTTGGCTGCTTAACATACCTATTAGCAGGTAACATATTGAGTAGGGGGTGATTTATGACTATCGAAGAGATAAAAGAAACGATTAAGGAGTTTGCTCTTGGATTGGGAGTGGATGCTGTCGGGTTTGCGAGCACAGGAGATTATAGGTCGGAAAGAAGCCCGGCGATAAAAGACCTTTTGCCAAACGCCCAGTCGATGGTCGTACTGGGCTATCGGGAACCTGACGGAGCCTTAAATAGCCCCATTGCCAGGATTTCTATGGCTGCACGATTGGCGGTGATGGACCTGGCCAAGAGAAATAACCTGATCATTGCCAAGTTCATCGAAAATCAATTCGCTGCTGAGGCGGCATTCGTCCTGGTCTCCTATCCCATGGACAGCCAAAAGGGGCTGGTGGCCGATGTCTCACTCCGTCATGCCGCCGTAGCTGCGGGACTCGGTGTGTTCGGCAGACACAACCTGGTTATTCATCCTGTATTTGGAACTCGAATTCTCTTTACCGCTATTTTGACAAGTTTGCAGCTCAGCTCAGATCCCTCGATCCAGGAGGAGTTGTGCTTACAGTGCAATCTTTGCGTTGAAGAATGTCCTGCCGGAGCACTCGATAAGGAAGGCTTTACAGACGTAATGAAATGTCTTGCCGTATCGCAACCCTATGGTGTAGGTGGACTGATTCGGTATGCCGGCAAATTTCTTGGAGCCGCCCCCGATGAAAAGAAACAGCTGCTCAGGGACCCGCTGTTCCAAAGTCTTTACCAGGCGTCTTATATCGGGCAGCAGTACGAATGTTTCAAATGCGAGGCCGTCTGCCCTATTGGCCGGAGTGGGAAAAAGCAATAAAGAAGAATACTTGGTCGGAAAAATTAACTGTTAATGTGTATAACTTCATTATTAATGTGTATTTAGTGATGTGCGTGAATGTTCTTTTTATAATTTTATACAGAAAAGCACTTATCAATATTCCTATTGATTGATAAAAAACCCCCTACCCTCCCCCTATAGTGTCATATTCACTGTGCTCATGGTGACCATACTTTTATTAAGTTTTAGAAAACGATAAATACACTATATTGGTTAATGCCAACTCTTGCCAACTCTTGCCGAGTCACTTTTATAGTAGTTGGCATTGGTAAGTATTTACAATTATGAACATTATTTCTTATTATTGCCAACTTGCCAACTATACTAATAAAACAAGATAGGTAATTTTTTTTGTGTGTATTCTGTGGTATACTATCTTTTGTGGTTTTGGTTCTAAATTGGTGCTGTCCTATTCGTAGACTAAGCATTGACAACGGTGGACTCGTTTTCGATTCCCGCCGCCTCCACCAAAAAATACTGGTCAGCAATTGTCAGTGAGCGGTACGCGGCAAGAAACAAAAAGGAAATGAATAGAGAGAATGACGGATCAGCTTTCAATAACGATGTGTAATGAGGTTTTTTCCAAAGAATAATATTGACATACACACAGAAAAGTTGTAACAATTATTGCTTTTCGCAAGCACTTTGGATTATAATGTTAAATTCGGCTGGTGTAGCTCAATCGGCAGAGCAGCTGATTTGTAATCAGCAGGTTGCGGGTTCGAGTCCCATCACCAGCTCATGGAGAGGTTCCCGAGCGGCCAAAGGGGGCAGACTGTAAATCTGTTGGCGCAGTCCTTCGGAGGTTCGAACCCTCCCCTCTCCACCATAAAAAGTTGCAATCAGCTGTCAGCCGACCGCAATCAGGCCATTTTTCGCTGACTATAAAATGCTGACTGCTGAAAGCTGTTAAACAGAAGGCGGGAATAGCTCAGTTGGCTAGAGCATCAGCCTTCCAAGCTGAGGGTCGCGGGTTCGAATCCCGTTTCCCGCTCCATGGCCCGCGTAGCTCAGTCGGCAGAGCACTTCCTTGGTAAGGAAGTGGTCACCGGTTCAATTCCGGTCGTGGGCTCCATAAAATTTATACGGAGGCTCTATATGGCTAAGAAGAAGTTTGAAAGAAAGAAACCCCATGTCAACATAGGAACCATAGGACACATAGATCACGGGAAGACCACCCTGACCTCTGCGATTACCCGGTGTCTGGC
>Ga0116174_10004018_pt1 | contig 11823 bp, 11 predicted proteins | sample AD_UKC087_MetaG_FD_89801 | JGI IMG/M metagenome (GOLD analysis project Ga0116174, IMG submission 89801) | Active sludge microbial communities of municipal wastewater-treating anaerobic digesters from USA - AD_UKC087_MetaG | ecosystem: Engineered > Bioreactor > Anaerobic > Digestate | place: USA...
TACTATTTGCTCCAAGTTTTGATTTGTTGGAAGTGCCATCTAAATCTATCATTGTTTGATCTATTTTTTTCTGATCTTCTGAGTCTAGACCAATAATTCTTGGCGCAATAATTGTATTGACTATATCTACTGCTTTTGAAACTCCTTTTCCCCTATACTCTATTCCCTCATCTCTTAACTCTAAAGCTTCCTTTTCTCCTGTCGAAGCACCAGAAGGAACACTATCAATAAAAACCCCGTCATCTGTTACGCATTCTACTTCAATTGTTGGATTACTTCTCGAATCAAGTATTTCCCTAGCCTTAATTTCTTTAATTATTGCCATATTCTTTAATTAAATAATTATATGCATACATTGCTGCCTGAGCTCCTTCTCCGCAAGCAGTGATTATTTGCTTTACCTTGCCAACATTAATATCTCCTGCTGCAAAAAGACCTGGAGTTTTAGTTTCTAATGTTTCAAAATTAATTAATATTTCCCCTCTTTCATTAATATCAACTAAATCTTTGGCAAAAGATGCATCAGGGATATATCCAATTTGAATAAAAACACCGTCAGCTTTAATTGATTCATTGTTATACAAAACCTCTTCTACAAAATTACTTCCTTTTATTTCTTTAACTTCCGCATTAGTAATTAACTTAATTCCCAATTCAAACGCTTTGTCCTGAATTTCTTTACTCGCTTTTGATAAATTACTATGCTCTAAAATTATTATTTCCGAAGCATATTTGCTTAAAAATACTGCTGTTTCAAATCCAGCCTCTCCTCCACCAATAACCACTACTTTTTTATTAGAGAATAAAGGACCATCACAAGTTGTACAATAACTAATTCCTTTTCCTAAAAATTCTTTTTCTCCCTTAACGTTCAATCTTCTGTGTTCAGCACCCGTAGCAATAATTACTGCTTTTGACTGATATTCTTTTCCAGATTCTGTTGATATGTTAAAATAATCATCTTTAGTTAAAGACAAAACCTTGTCTGTCTGAATTTCAATTTCTTTGCTCTTTAATTGATTCTCAAATCTTTGAATTAATTCTAAGCTAGAAATTTTATCAAAACCAGGATAGTTTTCAATATCCACCGATTTATGAACCATTTGTCCGCCAAATGATTTCGTTAAAAGCAAAGTTTTCATTTTTTGCCTAGCTGCATATATCCCAGCAGTAATTCCTGCTGATCCTCCACCAATAATGATTAAATCGTATATCATTATATTTTCATCTCCTTAATCTTTTTTCTAATCTCAGGACCAAATTCTGGATTGTCTAATAATAAATTGACAAAAGATTCAAGCCAAAGTTTTTTATTGCCACACTCCAACCATTCTCCTTTTATTTCATATCCATAAATAGGGCTTCCTTCTTCAGCCATTTTTCCTAAAACTTGGGTAATTGAATAATCATTTTCCATTAATCTTTTATTAGAACTAAGATAATCAAAAACATCTGGAGTTAAAATCATTCTTCCTAAAATTGCTAAATTAGAAGGCGCTTCTCCTTGTTTTGGCTTCTCTACTACTTTTTTGATTTTATAGAAACTGTTAGCAATCTTTTCAACACTAACTACCCCATAACTAGAAAGTTTATGATCAGGCATTTGCATTAATGCTAAAACTGACCTATTGCATGTTTTAAAAACCTGAACCAATTGAGAGAATCCGGGTTCTTCTGATTTAATCACATCATCACAAAAGAAAACACCACAAGGATCTTTTCCAACAAATTTCTTTGCTTGATATATTGCATTAGAAGGGCCTTTTGCTTGTTTCTGAACTGAAATAGAAAAATCTACAGCTTTAAAATATTCTTCTACTTCTTTTAAATCTTTTAATTCTTCTTTCTTGCCTTTTTCTTCTAAAAACTTTTCTAAATCTAAATCTCTATTGAAATAATTTAGAAAATCTTTTTGTTTTGGTCTAGCAACAAATTCTATTTGTTTAATTCCAGATAATAATGCCTCTTCTACGTTATAGTGAATAAGAGGCTTGTCAACCAAAGGAATTAATTCCTTAGAAACTACTTTTGAAAAAGGCAAAAATCTTGTTGCCATTCCTGCAATAGGAAATATTGCTTTTTTAATTTCTTTCATATTTTTTTCTTTTTACTTTTTCTTAAAAAGGCTGGAATCTCAAATATTTTTTCATCATCCTCTTCTTGCTGCTCTTTCTTTTTTTCAGCCTCTTTTATCTCAAGAGCAGTTCTTCTTATTTTTTCTACGACTATTTCTTGTTTTTTTTCTTCTTTCTTTTTTTCTTTTTTAGCTTTTTTATGCTTTTTTAATTCTTTTTTGTCATGACTTCCTGTAGATAGAATAGTAACCTTAATTTCATTCTTCATTTTGGGATTACTGGTTAAACCAAATATTATTCTAGCATTAGGAGATAATTCGCTTATTTTCTCACTAATTAATGATAAAGATTGTAAAGACATGTCTTTTGATCCGTCAATATTGAACATTATATTATCTGCGTTTTCAAAGTTATAATCAAGAATAGGGTTTTTTATTAATTTTTTCAAGAGCTCCTCAAGATTTTGGGACCCCTTGCTTTTTGCCACATTAAGGTAAGCTAAACTTCTCTTTCCTTCAAGAATTGTTCTAATGTCAGCCCAATCAATATTAATAATCCCAGGAGAATAAATTGTTCTGAGCAATCCCTCTAAACAATTAGCTAAGTGATTATTGAGCAAATTTAAAGAATCCGTAAAAGACACCTCCTCTTTAGTTAAGCCAAATATCTTTTCATTGGGTAAAACCATGTAAGCATTAAGGTTCTCTTTCATTTGATTAATTGAATCCAAGGCCAAATCCATTTTTTTCTTACCCTCAAAAGAAAAAGGTAAAGTAAAAATGCCTAAACACATTAAATTCATTTGTGATGCAATTTTAAGAAAAGTGGGTGCTGCTCCAGTACCAGTCCCTCCTCCTAAAGAAGAAACAATAATATACAAGTCTTTATTATCAGAAAAAAGAGCTTTTATTCTTTCTGCATCCTCTCTAGCCGCTTTTTCTCCAACAGAAACATCTCTTCCTGCTCCTAGACCTCTTGTAAGTTTTTGTCCAAAAGGAAATATTTTAATATTCTTGCTTAATACGCCCAAGGCTTGATTATCAGTATTAGCAGCAATAAATTCAATTTTTTGAGAAGAAAAATCTTTTAATTTTTTAGACAATTCAGAAACAATATTCCCTCCTCCTCCTCCAATACCGATTACCTTGATTTTTACTTTCTTAATCAAGGCATCTTCGTTCTCTGTTAGTTTCTTTTCTTTCTTAACAACTATTTTTTTCTTAATTGGTTTTTTTATAGTTGCTTTTTTTTGTATTTTTTTCTTCTTCATATTAAACTAATTTAATATTTTTTTTGTCTAAAAATTCCTTGATTTTAAAATTAATATTCTCCTGAACATCCATATATATATTATAGTCGCTTGATTTAATATAGTAAACAGCTTCAAAAATTAAGGCTGACTCCTCTATGTCTCTAAAATTAACCCTTTCTATTTCCGCTAATTCTTCCTTTTCAATTATATTCTTTATTTCTTTTAATAACTTCTTTAAATCTTCTGAAGAAGTTTCCTGCGAAACCTTTATTTCAAAAGTCTTCCTTCTTTTTATCATTCTCCTGTAATTATGAATAACGTTTTCTGTTAGTTTTCTATTAGAAAATATTAATTCTTCTCCCTTTAAAGAAAGCACCCTGGTTGACCTTAGACCAATTTTTCTAACTGTTCCACTTTCTGTGCCCACAACAATAAAATCTCCTATCTTAAACGGTTTGTCTAAATGAATAAAAACATAAGCAAAAATATCGGTTAAAATGTTTTGAATAGTAAAAGCCAAAGCTATTGTTAATATTCCAAAGCTGGTTAAAATGGTTGAGATGTTAAATCCTAAATTGTTTAAAACTAAAACAATAACAACAAACCAAATAATCCAGGTAATTGCATTTCTAGTAAACTTAATAATCGAAGCAAACTCTTCGTCTTTTGGCTTTAAAAAAAAGTCCAAAAAGATTTGAATAACTTTTAACGCATAATAAGAGATAAAGATAAACGGAACTAAAAAGAAATACTCTTTGGGAACAAAAGAAACATCAATAAATTGAATTGAAATTGCAAGAGAAATAAATACAGTAAAAGGCCAACCGAATTGTTTTAATGATTTATAATAAAATTCTCCTAATTTTTCCTGAGAAAATTTAATTAAAAAGTTTTTAACTATTGTTATAATATATGCCAAAACAATAAATATGACTGCTCCTAATATGTATTGTCCTATTCTTAGCATATCTTTAATTTATTCTTAATTTCTTCTAAATTTTCTGATGAGGCTTTTTTTGACCCTTCTTCTATGGCCCTTAACCCATCTCCCTTAGTTCTACCTAAAACATGTAAATGAAAATGAAATACAGTTTGATTGGCTACTAACCCATTTGCCTGATAGAGATTAACTCCTTCTACCCCTAAGCATTCTTTCATCTTCAAGGATATTTTTTGAGAAACAATTATTATCCTCTTTAAATATTCTTCCTCAATATCATATATGTTTTCAAAGTGTTTTTTAGGAACAATCAATGTGTGTCCTTGGGTTAAGGGATTAATATCTAAAAAAGCTACAACCAAATCATCTTCATATATTTTATACGAAGGAATTTCATTGTTAATAATTTTGCAAAAAATACAATTTTCCATAATTAATCATCCATTTCAGCGCAATAAATATTGCACCTCATTTTGTCTTCTTGTATTGGATCTCCATTTTCATCGTAATAAAGACCTGCTTTTAGAACACACCAAACATCGTCTTTTTTATATCCAGAAACACCAGCATTGGTGGTTGATTCAATATCAAAGAAATCCATTTCAAATCCAGCTGCATCAAAAAAGTTCCTTAAAGTATCGTATTGGTCAGTAGTAATGGTCATTTCTTTAAAAGCCTTACCTTCAATTGGATCGGTCTTAGAGGGCCAATAGAATGTCTTACGTTCTGTTTCAGGAAAAGTTATTCCTTTTAATGTTTCTTCTTCTCTCATGAATTTAAATAATTCGTAAACATTGTCTCTGTTAACTATAATTGTCTGAAGAAAAGCATAAGACAAAGACCCAACGGTGGTAATTAAAGCAATGGTAATAAAGATGTTTTTTAAAGTAATTCTAGTAGAATATCCAAATCTTAAAAAGAAAAATAAAAGAAAACCAAATCCTCCGAAAAAAATACTTCCTGCTTGAGGAAGAAAACCCAAAAAGCCTGATAATCCTAAAAAACCTACTTTCCATAAATCTTCGGGCTTTTTCTCACTAACCAATTTGGTTAAAGATGAAATAATCGCAAAAACAAAAGCAATTAATGCAAGAAAGGCGAGAATAAAAAACACCCCCTCTTCTTTTCCTAGTTTAAAATAAAGATAATTGTGAGTGATAATAGAAAAAGCACTAAATAAAAAAGTGAAATATATTGAATTGATTTCTTTACTCATAGATATTTTCTAAATTAATTATTAAAATAAAAGGACGAATCTCCTATGATAAATATTACTATTAATCAATAATTTATTCAAGCAGATAATTATGTTCGGGCGTAGGGACTCGAACCCCAATTTCCAGGGTCAGAACCTGGCGTCCTACCATTAGACGACCCCCGATCAATCCTTCAAATACTTTCTAACAGCAAAAAAGCTAGAAATCAAGCCCAGGCCTATGCCGATTAATAGTTGAAGTAATAATATAATGAAAATATGGTCTTTATAGAAACCAAACATATCAAAACCCATAAACAAGGTTTCTATGTTTGATTTTAATAAAAACAATAATAAAAATGAAAAACCAAAACAAAGAATCGCTGCGAATAATCCGCACAATGATCCTTGAATTAAAAACGGTCCGCGAATGAAGCTGTTTTTTGCTCCAACCAATCTCATTATTTCTATTTCTTCTCTTTGAGAATAAATACTTACTCTCAATGTATTAAATGTAACTATTATTGCAATAAAGCCTAAAAATAAAGTTAAGAACATTCCGATATTCCTTATTCCTGAAGATAAATCAGATATCCTGTCAATTATAGTCCCTCTCTTATAATCATCAATCTCATAAACAAGGGAAGCATATTCTTCTTTTTTAAAGAAATCAGAAATCACTTTATACTGAGACGGCTCTTTAGTTTGAATAACAAGTGAAGGCAAAAACGGATTAATTTCTATTGCTTCTAATGATTCTAAATAAGCATCATTTTCGTGGTTCTTAACAAAATTCTCATATGCTTCTTCTGGAGAAACATAGCTAGCTTTATTAACTTCGCTTAATTTAGAAACTTCTTCTCTTATTTTCAATATTTCTTCTCTTGAAACTTGTTCATTAAAATATATTGAAACATCTATTTTGTCTTTTATTGCTTCTGTTAAAAAAGCAACCCCTCCTTGAAATATATATAGAGAGGTTCCCAAAAGAACTGCTATGAATATAACAATTGATGTTGCTAAAGTTAAAAAACCTTGTCTTTTTAGGTTTGTCCAACCACTTTTAAATATTTTAGTAATATATTTGATCATAAAAAGAATCTTCCTTTTTCTTCATCTCTTATTATTCTCCCATCTTCAAGAGTAATAACTCTTTTTTTAAGAGCATTAACTATCTCTTTACTGTGGGTTGATAAAACTACTGTCGATCCAGCTTCGTTTATCTTAAGCAAAACCTTAATAACATCCCTAGAATGATAAGGGTCTAAGTTTCCAGTTGGTTCATCAGCTAAAATAACTTTTGGCCTGTGAATTAAAGCTCTAGCAATAGAAACTCTTTGCTTCTCCCCTCCTGATAGTTCTCTTGGAAAACAGTTTGCCTTGTCTTTTAATCCAACAAGGTCAAGAACTTGAAAAACTTCCTCTTCTATTTTAGTATCATCAAAATCAAAAGCTTCTAAAGCATAGGATATGTTTTCAAAAGCAGTTTTATATGGCAACAACTTATAGTCTTGAAAAATAGATCCAACTTTTTGCCTTAAAAAACAAGCTTGGCTCTTTTTAATAGCGCAAACATTTTCATTCTCAAAGAAAACCTCTCCTGAGGATGGTTTTTCTTCGCAAGAAATAAGTTTCAAAATAGTTGTTTTTCCTGCTCCAGATCTTCCACACAAAGTAACAAATTCTCCTTCTTTAATACCAAAAGAAACATCATCTAATGCTATTTTTTCTTCTCTAAAAGAATTTGCAGAATATTTTTTTTTAACGTTTTTAAATTCTATCATAATTTAATTTCTTCTTCTATAAACTCATCCAATTCTCCATCTAAAACCTTGTCTGGCTGAGTTGATTCAATGTTTGTTCTTAAATCTTTTACTAATTTATATGGATGCAATACATATGAACGAATCTGATTTCCCCAACTAGCTGAAATTTTATCTCCCTTTATTTTCGATAATTCTTTTTCCTGTTTTTCTTTTTCAAAAGCATACAGCTTACTCATTAAAACACTGATTGCTTTTTCTTTGTTCTTTCCCTGCAGCCGCTCTGATTGGCAGGACACAACAATTCCTGTAGGAATATGAGTTATTCTTACAGCTGAATCTCTTTTATTAACATATTGACCTCCTGGTCCAGATGCTCTGTAATAATCAACTTTAATATCTTCCTCTTTAATTTCTATTTCTTTAGCATCAGTAATTTCAGGCAATATTTCTATTAAAGCAAAAGAGGTATGTCTAAGTTTTTGTGCTGAAAATGGAGATATCCTAACCAATCTGTGCACCCCTGTTTCTCTTTTTAAAAGTCCGTATGCGTATTTTCCTTTAACTTCAATCATTGCTGATTTTATCCCTTTTCTATCTTCATTTCCTTCCCCAAAAGATTCGTCTATAATCACCACTTTAAATTCTTTTCTCTCACAATATCTATTATACATTCTTAAAAGCATGGTTGCCCAATCCTCTGCATCTTGACCTCCTGCACCAGAAAAAATACTAATAATCGCATTTCCCTTATCGTATTTATCATTAAAATATGCTTCCAACTCTTTCCTCTTTATTCTTTTACTCAATTTGTCTATTTTTTCTTCTAATTCTGCATCGTCTTCAATTAAAGAAATTAACTCTTTGATATCCTCCAATTCTTTTCTTGTTTCTTTAAACCATTCTATCGTATCTTCTATTTCAGACAGCTCTTGGCTTGTTTCAGCTGCTTTTTTATTATCATTCCAAAAATCAGGCTTTTCTGTTTCTTTTTTCAGCTCTATTCTTCTTTTTTCAATACTGACTAAGTCAAAGCCGGTCCTCTAATGAGAGGACTCTAGAAAATAATTCTTCTAATTGCTTTTCTTTTTCCATATTTTGAATTATATCAAAAAAAAACAAACAAATCAAATGAGCCAGAGGCGAGAATCGAACTCGCAGTCTCTTCTTTACGAAAGAATTGCTTTGCCGTTAAGCTACTCTGGCAATAATTCTTTAAACCAATTAATTACTTTATCAATAAAGCTTTTATTTTCTGCTTCCTCAGCGCTTTCTGCGCCCCCTTGTTTCTTAATTATTATAATCTGCTCTCCCTCTTTTTGAAGACCCAACTCTTCTCTAGCTATTTCTTCTAGATACTCTTCTGTATCACTTTTGCCTAATTCAAAATTATATCTGTCTTTTTCTTTTTCTTTTGTTTCTATTTGCGCTTCTATTTTTTCCAATTCTTTCTCTGCTCTTTTTCTTTCTTCCATAATCTTAATATTTGTATATAGCAAAAAAATAACGGAAAACAATAAGATACCGAAAATAACTCTTCTTTTGAATTCAGCAATAAGGGTCTTCACTTTTTTATTCTTTTTTGCTATCATGTTAATATGTCTAAAAAATCTAAAAAACTTTTTAAAATTATTTGGATTACATTGGTCGTGCTTGTTGCCTTATCAATGATCGTATCTCTCGCATATATTGGTTTTTAAGATCCAAATACTTTAAGGAATACTTCGGGAGGAATTCTCACCTCTCCTTTTTCTTTTAATTTCTTTTTACCTTCTTTTTGTTTTTCTAGCAACTTTCTTTTTCTAGTATAATCACCTCCATATAAAGGAGCGGTAACATCTTTTCTGGTTGCAGTTAAAGTTTCTCGACTAATTATCTTTCCCCCTATTTTTCCTTGAATGGGAACACTAAAAGATTGTTTTGGCAAAACTTCTTTGATTTTTTCAACCATTCTTCTTGCTTCGTAATTAACCTTACTTTGAGGTAGTATTCTTGAAAAAGCTTCTTCTGTTTTTCCGTTTATTAGAATCTCTAGCTTAACTAAATCAGCTTTCCTATAGCCAATTTCCTTAAAAGTTAAAGAAGAAAACCCTTGGGTAATATTTAAAAGATTTTCATAGAATTTACCAATAATTTCCCTCAAAGGCATTTCATAAATAATAGAATATCTTGTTTCTCCAAAAGGCCTAGAGTCAATATGGCTTCCCTCTAATTCATTTAAAAAATCAAAAACCCTGCCCAAATATGCTGAACCAATAATAAGTCTTACTTCAGCCCATGGCTCTAGAAAATTCTTAAAATTATCTGACCAATTAACTGGATTATATATTAGAACTTCTTTTCCTTTTGGATCCTCTGCTTTAAATAATACCTGGGGAGAGCTAATGACCAACTCTAAATCAAATTCTCTCTTTAGCCTCTCCATTGTAATTTCTGTATGAAGAGAACCTAAAAAACCGCAAAGAAAACCTCGACCAAAAACATGAAAATTTTGTTGTTCAAAAAACAAAGCTGAATCATTGAGTTTTAATTTAGATAAAGCTACTTTTAATAATTCAAAATCTTCTTGAGCTTTTGGATATAAAGAAACAAAAATCTTTGGTTCTGGTTTTTTATAACCTTCTAAAGAATGAACTATATTTTCATTGCCAAGCAAAACAATAGTGTCTCCAATTCTGATTTTTTCAGGATCTTTTATTCCTGTGGCAACATATCCTATTTCTCCTGCTTGCAATTGCTCTGATTGAATCATCCCCGGCTTAAAAACTCCTAATTCTTTAACGCTCCCCTCCGCTTTAGAGTTAATAAAGTAAAGCTTATCCCCTGTTCTTACTTTTCCATCAATAATTCTCACATAAGCAACAACACCTAAAAAAGAATCATATTTTGAATCAAAAATTAATGCTCTCAAGGGTTTACTTGAATTATCTTCTGCTTCTGGAACTTTTTCCATTACTTTATTTAAAAGATTAGGAACATTCTCCCCTGTTTTAGCTGAAATTAAAAGAATTTCTTCTTCTTTAAAATCAAGAATGTCTTTTATTTCTTTTTTAACTTCATCTATTCTTGCTTGAGGCGAATCAATCTTGTTTAAAGCTGGAACAATAACTAATCCTTCTTTCTTAGCTAGCTCTAAATTGGTTATGGTCTGAGCTTGGATTCCTTTGGTTGCATCAACTAAAAGAATTGCTCCTTCAACCGCTGCTAAGCTTCTTGAAACCTCATAATTAAAATCAATGTGTCCAGGGGTGTCAATTAAATTCAAAATGAGATTATTATATTCCATCCTAACCGGAGTCATCTTAATAGTAATTCCTTTTTCTCTTTCTAAATCCATTGAATCTAAGTACTGAGGCTTCATTTTATCTTTTTTAATAGTTTCTGTGATTTCTAAAAGACGGTCAGCTAAAGTTGACTTACCGTGATCAATATGACTGATAATAACAAAATTCTTTATTTTCATCTTTTTAACATATTAATACCCAATAAATAGCTGGTTGTAAGATATAGTATAAAAGCAATCAAACAAGCAAAACAAAACCAAGCAAAATCATAAAAGAAAATCAAGTGACTTGGCCAAAATTTCATTACAAGTAATATTCCTAATGCCATTACAATTGAAGATAAAATAATTTTAATGAAAAAAACTATAATCTCTTTGATCCCGAAATCACCTACTTTTTTATAGAATAAATAGAGTAATAAAATAAACTCAACAAATAAACTTACATTAAAAGCAAAAACTAATCCTAATGTTTTAACTTGAGATAATTCAGATATTCCAAAAACTATTTTAGAAATATTTATAAAATAATCAGCATAAGAAACAAATAAATAACAAATCAAGGAATTGAAAATAACAAAAAACAAAGCGATAATAGTCGGTGTTCTTGAATCTTTCAAACTAAAAAACCCCCTTAAAAGAATTGGCCCCAAACACTGAGCAACTGTACTTAAAAAGTATAATCCTAAACAAGCAGAAGTAACAATTACTGCTTCTTCTCCAAAAGAACCCGTTTCAAAAACAATCCTCACTATTTGCTCTCTTAACATAAAGATTATAATCCCCACCGGAAAAGAAAAATACAATACGGAATTAAAAACTGATCTAAATTTATCCAAATACTCTTTCCTTTTTTCTTCTACCCATAATTTGGATAAAGAAGGAAAAACCGCTGTGGCAAATGGAATACCAATTACTCCAATTGGCAAATATCTCAAATTATTAGACAAATTAAAAATAGCAATTGCTCCAGCTCCTATTCCCGAAGCAATCAAGGTTACCACTGCCATTCCGAATTGAACAGAAGAGGAAGAAATAATCCTTGGCCCAACCATATTGAAAAAATCTTTAATCGCTTTATGTTTAAAAGAAAAAATGAACCTATATTTAAAACCATTACTTATTGCTCCTGGAATTTGGACTAACAAGTAAAGAAGGGCGCCCAAAACAACACCAATTCCAGCTCCGAATATTCCAAAATATGGAGAAAGAAAGATTATTCCAAATATGATTCCTATATTATACAGAATAGGAGCAATTGAGAATGCAAGAAAATTATTGAAATAATTAAGGATAGCTGCCATTACAGAGGACA
>Ga0116174_10004024_pt1 | contig 11818 bp, 8 predicted proteins | sample AD_UKC087_MetaG_FD_89801 | JGI IMG/M metagenome (GOLD analysis project Ga0116174, IMG submission 89801) | Active sludge microbial communities of municipal wastewater-treating anaerobic digesters from USA - AD_UKC087_MetaG | ecosystem: Engineered > Bioreactor > Anaerobic > Digestate | place: USA...
AAGCAACCGACTACGGATCAGAAGGTTTCAGGTTCAACTCCTGATGGGTGCGCCACTAATAGCCAAGGACTTACAGTGAATTTAACCGACAAGCCCAAACCCATCTTGGCCACTTCTTGGCCACTTGTCGCGGCGGCGGTCGGGCTTCTTGGCCACTTCTTGGCCAGTGTTTCAGGGTGCAAATCCGCCGCACTTGGCCACAAGTCCGGGTGAAAAAGAGAACCGGCGGGCGGTGCCGGCCAGGGTGTGTTTGCCACTTCGCCCGGCGTCCGGTCGGGAGTCATGCGAGGCGGACCGGCTTCACGGTCGGGCCACAACCAAGGGCGCCGCGCGGCTTCGTTGCGGACCGCCGGTTTCTTCGCCTGATGGCGTGAACCGTTGGCGGCTTTCTCCGTGTACTTGGCAACCGTTGCAGTCTGGACCGCCTTCCGGTGCGGTCCCCTCGGGGCGGTCCGGGTCTGGTCAGTGGCGGCGCCGGTGCCGGTCCGGTCAAAGAAACTCGTCGGGACGTCTCTCGCGAGAGGCACGGGGCTTCTTTGTCTTGGCAGCGGCTTCTTCTTCCGCGGCGCGTTCGAGGTTCAGGGCCAAAAGGCGCTCGAGGATTTGCTCCTCCGACAAGTCGGCGGGTCAGCCGTAGGCGGCGGCTACGGCGGCGTCAAGGCGTTGGTGGGCGAGGGCAAGCCAGGCGGGCCGTTCGTTGTAGAGGTTCGTCAACGTCCGCTTCTTCAGCTTGGCGGCGCAATCGGCGTCCCGCGGTTCAAGGCGAGGATAGCGGACGGTTCCGACTTGGAAGCCTCCGCGGTCTTGGACCGTGGCGCGGTCAATGTAGCGGTCCCACGGGCCGCCAACCGTGCCGGGGAACTCCAGGACGCGCGTCTCCGTCCATTCGGGCGGATTTAACCAGCGTTCGCGCAGGTCGTTCAACTCCTTTGCCGCAGCGGCAATCTCGGCTTGCTGAGCGGGCGTCGGGCGAGGGAACGGAAACATTTCAACGCAGGTCGAAGGCGTATAGCGAGGGCGAGTTTCTAAGCGCGTACCGAGCTTGAGCGCCCAGACCTCATGGAAGCGCGCATGCAAGATGCCAAACAAGAAATCGCTGTCGGTGGCAAAAGCAACCACTGCATCTGTCGTTAGACGCTCCGGCGTACTCCACACGAAAAGGCGATGCTTGGAAACACGAGGCGAAATGAGGAAACGAGACAGCCCAAACAAGGCCGCCCGCATGGCTTTCTGAGGATCGCCAAGCAGCCACCAGTTCCTTGCTCGCATAGCCCGGCGGTTCTTCTTGCGAACAGGTAGAACAGTATCGGTGAGATACTTAAACGGTGCTGCGTAGTGAGCGGCAGCGGCAACGTCCAATGCCGGCGGGACATCTACAATCCACAAATCTCTTTCGCGTTTTGTGATGGTCAGAGCATTTGCCCAAGGCCGGACCACATCACTGTTGGGAATCCCCTTCGGATTTGGCTCCAAAAGCTGCCGCAAGGCTTCCTCTTTTGTGATGGAGAACGGCCCATGCACTGCCGCTCCGATGAAGGAAAGGTTGGCGTTCTCGCTGAGCGGTTGGGCTTCAACTGTATCCGCGTGGACGGTCAGGTTGGCGTTGATACTGCGGACTTTCTTGCCGTCAAGGGTGTGGCCGTCCTCCACGCCCCTGTCGAATCCAACCATGCTGACGTGAACATTTGCGCCGTCCAGAATCCAAGGCCGGTCGCTCTCGGCAAAGAAGATGTCACCCGTGTTCTTGATGCGCTTCAAAACTTCGCGGTTGGCTCCGCCACGAATCCCCTGCGTCGCGAGCAAACCGGCGCGTTTGCACTTGGCTTCTTCGATGTGCTCACGCGCCTTCTCAAACCAGTAACAGCAAAGGTCCGACTGGCCGGGGATTCGATTACCGTAGATTCGGCGCAGTTCTTCAACGTAACCGTCGCCCAGTTCGCCGCGCATGAGTTTGTCGCCGAGAAACGGCGGGTTGCTCACGATCACATCGCACTTGGGCCATTCCTGCTCGGTGTAGAACTTCAAGGCATTGTCGCCGGCGTGTTCGCCCGCTTGGGCTTCCTTAAGCGTCTTGGCCTTGCTGCGGAAATGCGGCACGAGTAAGGCGTCTTCGTTCTGGAAACCTTCGAGGTCTTGCAGCACGGGCGAACGGTCGTTGTCGAAACCGTTGTCCCGCCGCCATTGCAGGAAACCGATTTGCACCGAGACTTGCGCCAACTCGAAAGCGTAAGGGTTGATTTCGATGGCGGCGAGTTGCTGCACGCTCACTTGGGGCGTCAAGTGGAAGCCCAGTTGCGCGGCATAGGTGATGACTTCCTTTTCCAGGTCCAGCAGCATCCGCAACGAGACGTAAAGGAAATTCCCACTGCCGCAGGCCGGGTCCAGGATGACCAGGCCGGCGAGCTTCTGCTGAAACGCGGCCAGCTTCTCGCGTTGGGCGGGCGTGCCCTCCCCTCTGGCGTAACTGGCGGCGAGTTTGCCTCTCAGCGCGGTCCATTCGCGGCGCAGAGGGGCCATAAGTACGGGTTCAACCAGCGTCGTGATGTCCGCCTCGCTGGTGTAGTGCGCCCCCAGTTGCGCCCGTTGCTCGGGCTCCATTGCGCGCTCGAACAGCGTGCCCATGATGCTGGGTTGAATAAACTGCCAGTCCGCCGCGCTCGCGTCGGCCAGCCGGCGCAACTCGTCTTCAGTGAGTTCAAAAACGGTCGAATCCTCGAACAAGTGGCCGTTGAAATGGCGGATGCGGTCCTTGCCGAAAAAGCCGCCCTTGGCCATGACAGCGAAGAGGTTTTCGAGCGTTGTGGCGAAGCCGGGCGGATCGGCGAGGCCGGTCTTCAGCAGGTCGCTGAAGAGCGTCTTGGGCAACAGGCCGGTGTCTTCGGCGAAGAAACAGAAGACGATGCGATTGAGGAAACGGGCAATGCGTAGGTTCTTGCGCTGGGCGAAGGTCATTTCCGCCCGCGTCTTCGCGTTGGCCAGTTCGGCGGCTTCCCGCTTCTGGAGCGACTTCGCGACTTCGGCAATGGTCTCCGCCAAGGCTTCGGTCACTTGTGCCGTCGTGCGCTGTGGCTTGAGGAAGTCCGGGTTCTCGAACAGGGCGCGGAGAATCCGCAAGTTCTCCGGGCGGTCAATCTGGTCGTTGCTGAACTCGTGGGTTTCCTGCACCGTCCCGTTGAAGTTAGTGCGGACGATGTAACGGTCGAAGTCGCAGACAACCAGCAAGGGCGGATTGAGCAGGCTTTCCCGGTAGCGGAGCAATTGGCGATAGGCTTCGTCGAGGTTCTTCTTCTTGCCCTTGTACTCCCAAGCGAAGCAGCCCTTCTTCCAAACGTCGGCAAAGCCGCGCTCCGAGGGCTCAACCTCTTCGCCGGTTTCCTTCAACTCAAACAGTTCGGCGTCTTTGACCACGCGCTTCTGGAAGCAGAAGAAATCGCCAGTCGAGTCCGCCTCCAACGGCGTCGGCACCCCCAACAAGCGGCAAAGATCGTCAAAATGCGACTGGTAGGCGGCGGATTCCTTGCCGGTGAACCGGCCCCACTTTCTTTTGAACTCAGCGGCGGTCATTTGCAGCGGTGCGGGAGTGTGGCGGCAACCTGCGTTCCGCCGCAAGCCTCGATGTCTGGCCGTGCCGGTCCGTCTAGCGGGGCTGGGCGTCACCCTCGGCTCGGAATCGCGGTGGCGTTGCGAGCCAGCGTGGCCACAGGCGCGCGCCAGGGCCTCGCGGCGGGGCGTTCGAGGCGGCGCGGGTGTGCAATGGTGCGGACCGTCCGCGGGCGCGTTCCTGGGGCCTCTAGGCGCCTTCGTGGCGCGTTCTGTCCCGCCGGCAGCAACGGCGTTTCTGGCGTCGCACCGTCAAAAGGCGCCGTTTCGGCAAGGCGGGCGCGAAAACTTGCGGCTAGAATGCCCCACAACGCATTTCTCGGGGGCGGGTGGCATGGAGACACCAGCCTTTTCACGGCCTCGGGGCCTCGGGTGATCGCCAGCCGGCGAGGGCCTCTGCCGGCACGGTCGGGTCGGTGGGGCGGATCGGCGGCGCGTCAGCGTCGGGGCTTCGCTGTCACACCTCCCGCAGTCTCTTCATGTTGTCTTCCGACCACTGCTCAAGTTGCATCCGCGCAAGCTCCGGGTCTGCAGGGTTGACTCGCGCGGCCAAGGCCATCGGCGCGGTCGTCAAGATGTCCCGCATCGGACCGAGGTATTGACGGATGACCGTTCGGGCCTCTTCCATCGTCACCAGTTCACCTTCAGTCTTGCGGCGTTGTAGTTGGATCAGCTTCGCCTGTTCCTCGTCACGGTGGGCCTGGGCGGCCATGCGACGGGTCTTCAGGTCTCCCGCAGCCTGGTTGCGATAGTAATCGATCAAACGCTTGAGCGTCTCGGAGGTCGGATATGCTCCCTTGACGGGCTTTGGGATGTGGCCTTGGTCCGCCAACTGCCGGAGTCGGCGGGTCGTGATGCGTGCGAGTTGAGCGATCGTTTTTGCTGGCGTCGTTTTCATAGGTCGATGTCTGGGGTTTGGCGGGTGTCCTTTTTCATCCGCTCCGCTCTTTCGGCGAGGGCGGCAAGCTGTGCGGTCGCTTTCAGTGCTCCCGTGAAATCGCCCACTTCCAGCAACCTGCGATAGAGGTCCCGGGTCGCGGCCATGCACCAGCCGGTGATGGCCTCCTGAGGGGATCGGTAGAGCCGCACGAAATTCTGTGTGACGACGGCCAGCGTCTTGTCCGGGTCGGCCTGCGGGTACAATCGAGCGGTCGCCTCCCGGATCGCGGTCAGGTCCTGGCCTTCGAGAATCCATCGCTCGATTGCACGCTCAACCGGCGGCTTGTCAGATTGTGAGTCGCTCGAAGTCGGCGGCGAGTTGGGCGGTGCTTTGAGTGCTCTGTTTGGTTTTTTCATGGCGCTCGAAGATGTCGTTCAGGATTTCGTCGAGGAATTGGTAAAGCTCGGGGTCGTCTTTGATTTCAACATCCTCCAAGCGGGGGTTGAAATTAAGGTTCATGCTCGTCCGGCAAACGAGGTGGAAGCGGTCGGTGGCCATCAGCAGGAATTTGCAGTGGTTGCGCGTCACTACCACGGCTTCATTCCCGAATCGCCGGCGGATCGTGGCAATCAGGCCGGGCTGCCGGCGCTGAAAGCTGAAGTCGATCAAGACGCGGATCGAGGAGAACCGGGCTTCGTTGGTCAACTCCTGCAATTCGTCCAGGTCGGCGCGGGCAACCGTCCAGGTCGAGAGCGACAGCCGGCATCTGCCGATTTGATCGGAAAGGTGGCGAAGCACGTCCACCAAACTGAACTGACCTTTGCTGACACCAAAGATGTGCATTCTCGGCGTCACGGTGCCGATGAAGTCGGCGGCGGTCTCTCGGCGGAACAGTCGGCGCAGCTCCCGGGCCTCGGTGGTCTTCTCCGCCCTAAATACGTGGGCGGCGGTGATCGCGTCGGGCTTCACGGTGCGCACGGGGGCATCGAAGATGGGGTTCGTTGGAAGTTGCAGTGTGCTCATGTTGTCAGCATGCGGAAACGGTTTCTGCCCGGCCAGTCTCACGCGATGAAGGGTCCTTCGTGTGTCCCGTTATGGTCGATTTTCAAAGAAATTCCTTTGACCGGGGGGGGGTGTCCGGGGGGCGCGCCGGACGTGCAACCGATACGTTGCGCCCTTGGTGTCCATTGCCCACACTTGAAACCCACGCCCTCGAAGCCCGGCCAGGGTGCGGGCAAGGTCGGGGCCGGCCACTACCATTTCGCGCGGCGGCGCCTCGGGGCCAAGCGCAAGCTCACCTTGTCGCGGGTGCTTCATAGGCGGCGGCCTTCCAGGGTGTCAACGGTTCTGGCGCATACTCGCAAGCCGGCATGAAGCGTTCGCATGGCAAGCAACAGCGCGAACACCAGAAGCCCGCGGCGCCTCGAAAGCCTCGCGGTCGGTCGGATCGCCATGCCTCGCGGCCTCGGGTCGGTGGCGCCTGGGCGGGCAGTCAGGCGGTCGGGTTGCATAGGTGCGTTCATCGCCTGTCGCTCGGAAACCTGAACCTCGGCGGTTGCCAAGCTCGGCGGCGGCGTTCGAGCCGGGCCACTTCCCGCCGGAGTTCGGGCCGGTTTCGCCAGCGGGGGTGTTCTCGGGCGGTGGGCCAGGTTGCCACGATATTCCAGAAAACGGCGTCGCTGATCAGACTCGCGCCCGGTTGTGTTTGGTTGTGGTCTCGGACGTTTCGGACGGATAAAAGCCCACACCGTTCTAGTTTTTAGCCTTTTGTATCACTAGCCTTCTCTGTCTCTTTACCCCCACTAACACGCGTAGATAGAAAATAGGCGTCCGAAACGTCCGAGCCATGCAACCCGGTAAAGCTTTTCAAACTCTTTGTGATATCGTGGTCAGGCATAAGCAACCTCCGGTTCAAGCTCGGGCGCCTCGGGCAAGGGCGCGGACGGTTCGCGCCTCAATTCCACGCCGCGCCAACCTCGGACGCTTTTTCTGTCCCGCTGGACGTCGTGCCGTTGCGATGCGCCATGCAGTTCGAGAATGCCGTCGGCGAAAGTCCGGTTCACGTTCCGCGGCGGTTGCGGTGTCCACTCGCGGGACGCGCAAAAGGCATAGTAAGCTTCGATGAGTTCAACCGTTGAAACGTCGCCGTCGCCGGCCTCGGTGCATTCGGCCAGAAACCGCCGAACGCTGTCGCTTTCCTGCAACAGCCCGTCAACCCGCGCGCTTTGCTCTGGTGTCAAAGCAAGGTCGCCGGTCTCGGCAATTTCCTGTCGGGCACGAAGAAAACCAGCAAGCGCCCATCGGACAATTCCAGGGCCTTCGTCGGCAATGAGCTTGTCGGCGAAGTTCGGGACGCGAACCGCGGGCGGCGGTTTCTCGAAACGCACTATGACAAGCCGGCGGCGCCACGCGCCCGCGTCGCCATCCAACCGGACGCGCAGTCTCGAATTTGACGTGATCAAAACGTTGAACGTCCCGGCCATGCTGAACACTTCGTTTGAACCTTTGGCCTCGGCGGTCAAAGGGTCGCCGCCAACCAAGGCCTTCAGAGCGGACGCGCCTTTCCTGTCCAGAAAGTCGCCGGGCACGTCGGGCGCGAGTAACAACGTCTTGCCGACAAACCGAAAAAACTCGAAACGTTCCCGCAAAAGCTCGGTTCTCAGTTGTGCGCAGTTTTCAGCGCCAACGAGTAACTGCATAATGCGCGCGAACGTGCTTTTTCCCGTCGCAGCGGCGCCGTCCAGAATGACAAACCTTTGCGCCGGGTTCACGCCAGCCAGAGCCAGCCCAGCCCAGCGTTGCAGAAAGTCCGCGTCGACCTCGGGCAGCGCGGTCCGTAGAAACGAGTCAATGAACCGCGGGCATTCGGCGCTCTCATCGAATGCTATCGGGCAGCGGTTGCGCGAGTAGTCCTCGGGCTTGAACGCGGCCAGGGTGGCGCGGCCATCGTCCGAAAACCGAACCGTGCCATTGGCAAGGTGAATAGCGTCGCCCTTGCGCGCGAAGGCGCCGCGGCGTTCGGCTATCGCCTTCAAATGCGAAGCAACGGCGTTCGCGCGGGTGGCGGTTGCTCGCGCCTCAAGCGGTGTTCCAACCTCGCGCCCGTACTCGACAAGCCGGGCGTTGACGCGCTCGCGGACGTGCTCCTCGGACGCGCGCGCCCATAGTCCGGTTGCGGCGGTGTATTCATAGAAGGCGCGTTCGGACGGTTCAAAAAGTATGTCGCCCGCGGCGTGGACAAGGGCGGCAAAGAAACGCTCGTTGACGCCTCGGACCGTCCCGCCTTCGCCGAAAAACAGCGGCGCACCGTACCGGGCAGAAAGCGGCGCATAGGTCGCCGGCGGTTGTGCGGCGGCGGTCTCGGGCCTGTCCTCGGGTGGCGGCGGGCCGGCGGTCGGTTGCCATTCTGGCGCCTCGCCGGCCAGGGCGCGCAACTGGTCGGGCGTCCCGCCGGCCTCGAAAAAGTCGGAAGCGTCTTTGATCGGCTTCCCGGCCAGCGTCGCGGGCAATTCCGCAACGCGAACGGACCGCGCCTTGCCGTGAAGCGAACGCGCGACAAGCTCGCCGTGCTTCCGTCCAGGTTCGTCCCGGTCGGGCAAGACGACAACCTCGCCGCCAGCCAAGGCGTCCGAGTATGTGTCCAGCCACTTTCCCGCGCCGCCGGCGTTCGTTGTTGCCTTGAAACCGGCGTGGACAAGCGCGGCAACGTCCTTTTCGCCCTCCACAAGGTAGATAGGTTTGCCCTGGCGGACCGCGGCCAAGACTTCGGGCAGCCGATACAAGACGCGCCGGGTGTCGCCCAGCTTCCAAGTCCAACATCCCTTCCCGTCGGGCCTTCGTTGTCGAAAGTCCTTCGGTTCAAGCCTGACAACTTGAAATAGCAGGGCGCCGCGTTCGTCCCGGTAGTCATACTTCGCCACAATGCGCCCGCGCGGCGCGCCGTTGCCGCCAGGGCGCGTCTTTTCGCGGCTCGGGAACAAGTCGGCCAAAGCCACGCCCAAAGCGCCGCAAATGGCCTTTACGTCACAACCCGCATGGCAACGAACCAACGTCCGCCCGTCGGCGCCTTCCGAAATCGACAAGCTCGGGTTGCTGTCTTGATGCGCCGGGCAGCGGGCTTGCCAGCCCGCGCCGTTCGGGCGCGGGTGGCAGCCGTGGGCCTCTAACAGTGAAACGAATTCGCCGGCGGTCATAAGTGCGTTCCTTAGGCGCGTTGAGGGTAAAAGGCGCGGATAACCTCCTGGGCCTCGCGGCGAGAAAGAACCTTCGGTTGAATCGTGTACTCGGCGCAGTCGGGCGAACCAGTAGCGCACGCCATGATGATTCGGAAAATGTCCTGTCGGCGGGCGAGCGGGAAGTTGCGCCCTTCCGTAAGATGCCGATAGACCTTCGCGATATGGACCCAAATCGCAATCTCACGCTCCGGGTGCATGTCGCGCCGGAAACCGTCCTCCCATTCTTCAAGGCTCAAAGGGCGAACAGCTTGAAGCGCGCTCTTAATGTGGCGAAGTATTTGACGAATGCTCTCGCTGAACGGCGGGTGGTAATACTCCTTGCCTTGCTCAAGTTCCGAACAGTGAGCCCATGCCTCGCCTTGGCCTCGGAAGTTGACCAATATCATGCCGGGCGCGAGTTCCGCCGCGGGAATCCAGTTGAATTGTCCCGTCTCTCCGTTGTGGACGCGGACGAGATTTGCGTTTCCGCTCTTCTGTGAGTTAGTGTTGTTCATATCGGTTGACCGTCTTTCGCGTTTAGTCTGGCGACGGCGCGGAAGGCGGTTTCTTCTTGGTTTCAGGCTTGCGGGGTCAAGGGCAGTCCAGCGGTGCATATGCGACGCACTTCCTCGGCGGGAATCCGCCAACCGCTCCCAACGCGGACCGCTTTGATCCGGCCTTGGCGGACCGCCCGGCGAACGCTTTCAGCGTGCCACTTAATGAGTCTGGCGAAGTCGCCCGCGGTGTACATGGCGGGCGCGCCCTCTGTTTGTTGCTCTGTCAATCTCTGCTTCATTTCGTGTTTCCCTTTCGTTCTTCGCGCAACTTGCGCTTGTTCGGGGCAACCGTATCAGACGCGATTTCGCGGTTTTTCGGGCCTGGGCGAAGCAAAACGCGACGGTCGGAAAGCAAAACGCGACGGTCGGAAAGCAAAACACAACCGCCGCCAAGCAAAGCCCAGCGGCGGTGAAGCAAACGACGGTTTTTAGCGGGCGGGAGTTACTGCAAGGACTTTTTCAAAGTTTTTTTCGGTTGCGCCTTTTGTTGGCCATGTCGGGCTTGTTGCGGACCTTGCCATGCATCGCTCCACTCTTGGCGCGAATGTAGGACTTCCTAGACGCGTACTGGCTGGCGAAGCTTCTGGCGGCCTCAGCGAATTCCCTTTCGCTCAGAGAGAGCTTGCGCCAGTCAGCAAAGAGTTGGCTTATCAGGTTCGGCTCAGGCTTTAAGGATACCTTGCTCTCGTCTTCACCTTTGTCCAGGGCTTGAGTCATCCGCCGGTCACACTCCAGGCTCCAAAGCCAGCCCTTAAGACTCTTGGCGGCCTCAGCGGTTCGCCCGCGTAACGAAGGAACCGCCAAACGCGGAAGCGCGTCTGCCGGGACCGGGAACTTGTCGGGCTTCTGGATCTTGGCAATGGCCTCGGCTTCCAGCCTGCGCTTCCTCTTAGAACTTCGCGACTCAGAGGCAAGGCGCTGTCTATATTCATGCCTTGCTTCGCCGATTGGGCCTTCATCATCCGCAACGCGAAGAACTGTCTCACGGCATTCTCTCCAAACAGCCAGGGCGCGCGCCGCCAGTTGTGCGGCGGGTTCGTCAGCGTTCCGGGCCAACCCGGCGGCGAGGGTCACGATATGGTTAAGGGTTGGAAACTTTGACGGGCGATGCTCTCTCATTAGGTTGAACTTGTCTTCCAATTCGCAGAGGGCCTCTAAGGGCTTGCTTTCGCTTTTCATTTCGTGGCGGTGGTTTCCGAGTTCAGCATGGCGCCCAGCGGGACAACGGCGGACCGGCGGGCGTCAACGTAGAAGTTTGCCGTTGTTCCAAGGTTCGAGTGTCGCAGCATTCGGGACGCAACGTTTATGTCCGCGCGCGCGGCGAGAATTGAACCAAACTCTTTTCTGCACTGATGCAGCGGGCAGGGTCCGTCAACACCATGCCTTCGCAACCAAGCGGTGGCGCGGTCAAACGTCTCGGCGGCGCGGTAGTATTGCGCGGCGCGGGTCGGGCGGGCCTCGGCCCCGGGCGCGACAACGTACAGGCTCGCCGCCGGGCGGGTGGCGCGGACCGCGGCCAGTTCGGACAGCAAAGCCGGGTCCACGTAAACGACGCCCTCGGACGAATCCGTTTTGAGCGCGTGCCGCAAAGGCATAACGCGGACCGCGGCTTGGGCGAAGTCCACTTGTTGCCATTGTAGGGCGTCAACCTCGCCGCGGCGCAAGCCCGCGGCCACGGCCAGCAGAATTGTCAAGTAAACGTCCGGGTCCGCCTCGCGGAGTTCGGCGCGGGCCTGGGCAATGAGTTCGTTGACGTTGAACGTCGAAACGTAGCGGGTCGAACCGGTATTGCGTTCAAGCTTCACGCCCTCGAAAGGCAGCGGCTTGGGCAGCTTCACCGAAAGGCGCGCCAAGGTTTCCTCGGCGAACAGGCTTCGCGCGTTGCGAATGTAGGAATTCGCGGACCGCTTGGCGCGTTGCTGGGCCAGGGCGTCGCGTCCGGCCTTCGCAACGAAGCCCACACGCCAACGGTTCACGTTTTGGCCAGTCAGAACACGAAGCGAAACCGCGTCCGCCGGTTCGCGCCAGACCGGGCGGGTCGGGTCGAACCGCTTCCCGCCGCGGACCGCCGTCCCGGCGATATCGGCGGCAATCCGGCGGAGGGCGTAACCGTAGTTGGCCAAGGTCCGGGCGCGCATTCCGCCGGCGGCTTCAACCGCGGCCAGGAATTGGCCAACGGTGGCGACAGCCTCGGGCTTCTGGCGGTCCGGGCAACATTCGGCCAGGGCGCGCTCCCAGCCGTGCTTGACGAGAAACTCCCAGAACCGCGCGGCGGTCCGGGCGGCGGTCCGCCGGTCATTCGAGCCAAGCGGAATCCACTTGCGCCTTCCGCCGTACTGAATCCGCGCGTGCCATTCGGCCACTTGACGGCTTGCGCCTTCAACCGTGTAGGTCGGGCGGGTGATCTTCTTTTCCCAGACCGCGGCGGCGAACCGAGAGACAGAAGGTGAAATCTTGGCCACTTCTTGGCCACTTTCTGCGTTTGGTGCGGTTTTGCTTGGTTGTGTCATGCTGTGGCCAAATTCGCATATTTGCTCAGCAAAACAAGGCTTTTCGCGCAATTCGGC
>Ga0116174_10004029_pt1 | contig 11809 bp, 7 predicted proteins | sample AD_UKC087_MetaG_FD_89801 | JGI IMG/M metagenome (GOLD analysis project Ga0116174, IMG submission 89801) | Active sludge microbial communities of municipal wastewater-treating anaerobic digesters from USA - AD_UKC087_MetaG | ecosystem: Engineered > Bioreactor > Anaerobic > Digestate | place: USA...
CATTCCGAATCCCCGGCCCGCCTCAAAGCGAGACCAACGCACACACCCGCGACAGGTGCTGCTCTCTGGAGGAGATCGATGTCGAACTTCCTTGCATCAACCGAAATGTTCCTGAACGGGTTAACCAGTTCGACTGGAACCTCGATCCTGCGTTCAAGCGCCCTGATGAGGGCGGGAAGCTGAGCCGATCCGCCGGTCAGATAGAGGCGGTTGACGTTCGCGTTGACAGTGGTCGCCACATAGAAGTCAAGCGACCGCTGAATCTCGCCCACGATGGTGTCGCAGACCTTCTCGGCCAGTTTGTTGACGTCGCGCGCGATGGTCGAAGACGACAGGGAAGACTCGGCGCCGGTCTTGAACGCCTCGGCTTCCTCCCAGGAGACATTGAACTGCCTCTGGATTTCGGCCGTCAGCCTGGAACCACCCGTCGAGATGTCGCGCGTGAAGGCGATCGCTCCGCCGGCCATGATTCCAACGTTGATCTGGTTGGAACCGATGTTCAGCAGGGCTATGGTCTGGTCCGCCGGAATGGTGTAGTTCGCCTCGAACATGTTCAGCGCCGCGAAGATGGCCACGTCGACCACTTCGGTGGTCAGGCCCGCCTCGGCGGCTACCGAGACGTACTCGTTGACGACATCCTTCTTGGCCGCGACCATCATCACGTCCATCTGGCCCTGACCGGCCTTGGAGTTGATGATCTGCGCGTCGACGTTGACGTCCTTGATGTCGAACGGGATGTACTGCTCGGCTTCCCACACGATCGAATCCGCGAGTTCCTGGCGGGTCATCTCGGGCAGCGAGAGGCGCTTCACGATCAGGGAAGAACCCGACACCGCGATCGCGCAGGATCCGCCCTTGACGCCGGCCTCGCGCATCAGTTCGCGAAGTCGTTCTATCACGACGGAAAAATTCATTATTCTGCCGTCGACGATAGCGTCCGGAGGAAGGTGTCCGAGACTGAATGCCTGGAGAGCCCACGAGCCCGAGGTTTGTTTCAGTCGAACCAGTTTTATCGCGCTCGATCCGATATCGAGGCCCACGAGGCTTCCATGCTGGCCAAACAAGCCCATACTTCTGTCCAGTTACGGCCTGTACGAATCTTCAGTTGGTTTTGAGCGGGTGTCAAGAAAACGGCGGTGGAACGCAGCGGTCCGCGATCCAGTGGAATCCAGCAATTTGTCATGAAACCCATGTTCCGATGTGGTAACATGACCGGCGTCTTTACTTTTTGTTTCCCTTACCGGTCCACCTGGAGGTTGGCGATGCGCAGACTTTTCTGGCTACCCGTGCTTACTGGCCTGGTGATTGCCTATGGTTGCGGTGGTGATGAGCCGCCTCCTTTCGATGTTACTCAGGACGAGGGCCCGGCGGACGTCCAGGTCGATACGGGCGTCGACATCCAGGATACCCAGCAGCCCGATCTGGCTCAGGACAACGCGACGCCTGACCCGGGGACCGATCTGGTTCAGGACACAGGCCCCACACCGTGCCAGAGGAATTCGGACTGCGTCGACGCGCCGGTTGAGCTTGGCGACTGCCAGAAGAAAGTCTGCGACACCAAGATAAGCCAGTGCGTGGCGGGGTGGGATACCGAGTGCTGCATGGAAGCCGACTTTTTCGAGGAAGACTTCGAGAACGGAATCGACTCCTGGACGCTCCTTGATCCGAAACCGGGCGATCTTGTCAGTTGGACCGCCTCGACCCACCGCAAGGCTTTCGGCTCCCAGAGCGCGTACTTCGGAAACAACAAGTGCCACACCTACTACACGGGCGCCTTGAACGCGGAGTGCGAACCGGTCGATCCGGCCCAGGCCGACTCCGACTCGGTGCGCGCGACGCTCACCTCTTCGTACTTCTTTGTTCCGCCGATCAGCGCGGCACTGTCCACCGTGATCGTCTCCGCGTACATCTGGGTCGAATCCGAGCCGATGATTCCGGGATTTCCGGCGGACGTTCAGCTTGACCAGTTCCGGATGCAGATCGTGACAAAGACGGGCGAAGTCGAGTCGGTCGAGAACGTGATGACCTCCACGGCCGAGGTCGTCAACAAGAACACCAAGGGTCAGTTCATCTATGTCAGCGCCGTGATTACTCCGTACGTTGGCAAGGACATCGCGATCAGACTGCTGTTCGACAGCATCGACGCGTCCAACAACTTCTACGAAGGCGTCTACATCGACAAGATCCGGGTTTCGTCTTTCTGCTCGCCCCAGTGCGACGCGGGCACCGAGTGTGCCGCGGACGCCGGCGAATGCAGCGACGATTCGTGCCAGGCTTTCCTGAACAAAACCAACGGCAAGGGCGTGTGTTCGTATCCGATCGTTCCGACTTGCGTCGAGCCTGAATGCACCCCGGCCACTGTCGAAACGAAGTGTCCGACGGATGACCCCTGCACGGTCGCGTCCTGTGTCGATGGCGGCTGCGTCTACAACGAGCTTCCTGACGACCAGTGCTGCAGGACGGTCGATCGTCTGGATGTCGGCTTCGAGGACGGCACCCTGTCCGGATTCGATGCGTGGACCTATCTGGGCGAAGATCAGGTGAAGTGGCAGCCTTCCAGCTTCCGGTCCTCCACCGGCGCATGGTCGCTGTACTACGGCGACATGGTCACAAGGACCTACTCGACCGGGACTGATTTCAACCATGGCGAGGCGACCTCGCCCGAGATCGAGATTCCTGTCGATGACTACGCGTTCCTGACGTTCGATCTGTGGCTGTCGACCGAGTTCGACGGGATGAACAAGGCCGAGTACTACAACCCGGCGCAGTTCGACTACTTCAGTGTTCATGTTGTCGAGCGGTACGGACAGCCCACCGAACTGATGACGCCGGTGTGGTCCGGGCACAGCGTCCAGAGCACCACGGGCGGCGAATTCATTCCGGTCGGGGTCGATCTCAGCGCGTGGGCCGGCAAGGTCGTGCGCGTGCAGTTCCGCTTCGAGAGCGGCAGCGGGCAGTTCAATGACTTCGAAGGCGTCTACGTGGACAACGTGAAGGTCGTCTCGGACAACTGCATCCAGCGCGAATGCCAGTCATCTCCGGACTGTGGAGTCGACGGCGTGTGCAAGGTCGGCGGCTGCGTGGACAACAAGTGCCAGGTCTCGATCGCGGGCGCCACGGGCTGCTGCTCGGTGACACAGGACTGCGACGACCAGGATCCGTGTTCGACCGATGGTTGCGTGAACAACGTCTGCCTGCATGAGGCGGTCGAGAAGCCTGGCTGCTGCTTCGAGGACGTCCGTGGCAGCTACGTGTTCGACATCTTTGGCGATCTGGACGGTTTCGCGGTGGTCAACAGTTCGGTTCCCGGAACCGGTGGCGCCGATGTCGCCTGGGTCCTGACCGATCTCAGATCGAATTCAGGGGACAGGTCGATGTATTTCGGCAATGTCGAGACCGGCAACTACAACAACGGCGGAATCTCCCGCGGGACCGCGACCTCGCCCGAGATCTCGGTGCCGGCCACCGGTGATTACAAGCTGTCGTTCTACGTTTACGTGGACGTCCGGACCGACACCACCAAGGATTTGTTCAAGGTGGACGTGATGGATGGTCTGACCCCGACCACCATCTTCTCGAAGACAGCCGTTCCCACCGCCGCCTACCGGAACTGGTTCCAGGTGACGGGGCTCGATCTCGGCGCATTCAAAGGCAAAAAGATCAAGCTGCGCTTCTCGTTCGACTCGGTCGACACCAACCCCGGCTCCAACCAGGGCCTCTTCGTTGACGACATCCTTGTCCAGAGGGAATGCCCGTGACGGGGCCGTGGTCCTTAAAGCCTGTCGAAAGATCGCCCCGGCCCAACGCCGGCGGTCATAATATCTTGCCTTTCGTCGTCGACTAATCTACATTCTACTGCAATATCTATCCTTAGTACTCTGAGGGGATAACACAGACCCGGGAGACCTTAGGTTATGAATAAACGGATTACATTCTGCCTGTCGCTGGGAATCGTTGCGATGGTTGCTTCCTGCGCCGACGACGCGGGTATCGGCAATCTCGGGATGACGGTGTCCGCCTTGTCCAGCACCTGTTCCGGGCTTCCCGGCACGTCGCCGCTGGACAGCATCGATTCGCTGCGCGTCCAGGTCGGAAGCGTCACGTCCACTGACGCGGCCCCGGACTACTTCGACGAGACGGTCAGTGTCGTTGACGGCGTGGCCAGCATCGATTCGGTCGCGGCCGGTTCCGATCGCGTCGTCACGGTGCTTGGCTGCAAGAACGGTCAGGCCGCCCCGACCTGGTTCGGAAGGGCTCGCGACGTGACCGTCGTGCAGGGACGTTCCGCGGAACTGAATCTGGTGCTGACCAGGTTCGACGCGTTTACCTGCGTGTCGGAACAGATCGGCCAGGCCAGCGCCAGCCCGCGCTTCACGCACCGCGCGTTCCCCGCGGCGGTAGTGATGGGCGACGGCAGGGTGTTCGTTTCCGGCGGTTTCACCGGCAAGCGGGACCTTGACGGCGGCGTCTCCGCGTTCGAACTTAATGAACCCTCGAAAGAGGCCTTCATCTACGACCCGATCTCCGGCGTTTTCCAGTACGTGGGTGACATGAACGTCGCCAGGGCTGGTCACGCGGCGGTCGCGGTCACGCTCGACGGTCGCGACAAGGTTCTTATCCTCGGTGGCGCCACCAAGGCCGGAATGAAGACGGGCGACACGTTCCCGTTGTCGTTTGACAGCGCCAACGCGCTGGATTCGATCGAGATCTACGACGTCAAGGACAACACGTTCGAGGTGCCGAAGTTCGAAGGCGGACAGGTCAAGAAGATGCGGCTTCCCCGCGCCTTCCTGAACGCCTCACGGATGACCGACAACTCGGTCCTGATCCTCGGCGGCGGCGAGTGGCCGTCCGACAATTCCGACTACCGTTTTGCCGAAATCTGGTCGACGACGGCTGACGAGGGCAGGGGCGGCATGCTCGACCTCGGCAACTCGATGCCGATGAACGCCCAGCACAACGGCGCCACGGTCGTGAAGCTGGATGAAACCAGCCGTGGCCTTTCGCGCTTCCTGATCGTCGGCGGAACCTCGAACACCGAGTCGAACATCGAGATCTTCACGCAGTCGTCCAAGCAGGACGAAGGCGTGGGCGGCGCTTTCAGGCCGCGTTCCGACGCGAAGTTCCCGCTGGTCTATTTCCCGTCGGTGGTGCGCATCGCGGACGATTCGACCGACACGAAGCTTCACAAGCGGTTCCTGATCGCCGGCGGTTCCAGGGTTTCGAAGGGTGTGCTTCAGGCGTCCCCGCTGACCGAAGGCGGACAGGTCAAGATGGCCTACGTGCTGAAGGTCTATGAAGACGGTATCGCGGTTTCTCCGGTTAACGGCGAGTGCGCCGGCAGGTTCCTCAACGGCGTGGCCTCAACGTTTGACAAGTCGGCCGTTGTGATGTTTGGCGGTTTCGGCAACAACTCCGGCATTTCCGATGTGTCGACCTGCGTGTTCGACGTGGCGACATCGTCGTTCAGCCAGGTGCCGGCTTCCAGTGAACAGTTCCTGTCCAGGGCCGGCATGGCCGTGGTTCAGTTGCCTGACGACACGCTCTTCCTGGTTGGCGGCATGATTTCGGCCGACACCCTTGGCGTGGACGGACCGGGCATGACCGAGATCTACACTCCCTCCATCCTGTGGAGAGGCGCGGCGTGCAACGGAGGCGAAGAATGAGGCTTAATCAGCGCAACCGTGGTTTCAGGCTCTCCGTGATAACCGGTTCAGGCGCGCTCGTTCGCGTGATAGCCGGACTGGTAATGGTCGCCTTCCTGAACCTTCAGGTCGGGGTTGCCGGCGGTCTGCTGGTTTCGTCCGCCAGGGCACAGGAAAGTGCGAAACGCCGTCTCGCCGTCAAGGTATACCCGTTGAAGGCCTCCGACGCCGGTCTCGCAAAGGCAGCCTACGTCGTTCTCCGTGGCGGCGCCGACAGGCTTGCCCTGCAGGGCTTCTCCCGCGCGCTCGCGATCACTCCGCAGGCGCAGGCCGCGATCGACAAGGCGTGGCAGCATGTGAACAAGGGCCGCGCGCTTCTGAAGGAAAACAAGATCGCCGAGTCGTTCGTTGAGTTCTCGGCCGCCGAGGCCGCCGCCGGCCCGTTCATGGGATACGCGGATCGCGCGCTGGTCGCCCACATCTACAAGGGCCTCGGTGTGGGATTCGTTGCGGCATCCAAGCCCCTGCAGGCCAAGCGGGCCATCAAGATCTCGCTGTTCGCGTACCCCGAGCAGGGTAAGTCCGAGTATTCGTACTCCAGGGAGATCGAGAACTTCTTCCTGTCCGCCCAGCGTGAGGTCCTCGACTCTCCGACCGGAACGGTCGAGGTCGAGAGCATTCCCGAAGGCGCCGAGGTTTACGTGGACTTCGTGTTCCGCGGATTCTCGCCGCTGGCTGTTCAGGATCTGAAGGTCGGCGAGCACGTCGTCACTTTCGTGGCGGACGGCTATGAACCGCTGGCGCAGCTTGTCGAAATCACCGGCGGACCCGGCGAGTTCGCGATGGGCGAGATGGTTGAACTGCCGAAGTCGGGCGACATCGTCGCGGCGGGGGACGAACTGGGCAAGGTGGTTGCGGGCAGCAATGCCGGTCCGAAGGCCGGCGCGTACGCGAACCAGATCGGCGCGACGGATCTTCTTGCGCTCGGTTTCGGGGACGCCGGCGACAGCTTCGCGCTCAAGGGCGTGTACCTGGGCGGCGGAAATGTGCAGACCGTAAACTACACCATTCCCAAGGATGCGGACGTAATGGCCGAGGTCGAGGGCGTGTTCGGACGCGCGATGGGCACCATGCCCGCCACGACGCTCGCGCTTGGACCTCTTGAACCGGACATGGTCAAGGTCGAGAAGGTGGTCGCCGAGGAAGACTTCGCGGTGACCGGTGGCGGCGAGGAACTGCTGATCGATCCGAATAGCCCGTTGTTCAAGGACCAGACGGAAAAGAAGAAGACGTCGGTTGTCGACAAGTGGTGGTTCTGGACGGCTCTGATCGTCGGTATCGGCGCGGTCGGCGGTCTGACCTACTGGGGCGTCACTTCCGGCGGGGACAGTGGCGGCGCGGGCGGGACCGGCGGTATCAATATCAACCTCGGTGGCGTCCGTTAGGGGGCGTTCCGGTTCCAGGCGGCTTCGGTCATTCATTCGTGCTCCGGGGGGATATGAAGAGGTTCCTGCTTCCAGCGACCTGCCTTTTTGTTGGCGTGATCGGTGGTTGTGTCCAGCCCTGCGAGAAACTGGCCGACATGACGTGCCTTGCTCACGGCGGGACGTCGGCCGAGTGTGTCGAATCCCGCCAGTACGCCAAGTATGCCGGGCACGATGACAAGGAAAAATGCCGGGCGGCGATGACCGTGATAGATTCGTTGAGTGTCGGGAATACGCAGCCTCGGTAGGCTGATTCAAGGGGTTTTGTCCGTGGATCAGGAAGACCTCAGCTCCGGTTCGGAAAAGACCTCGTCGGGCAGGATGCGTCCGCGTCAGTTCGGAAAATACACACTGCTCGAAAAGATCGGCATGGGTGGCATGGCCGAGATCTTCAAGGCCGTGGCGCGCGGCGCCGGTGACTTCCAGAAGGTTCTGGTCGTAAAGCGAATCCTGCTGCGTTACTCGCGCGATCCGGCATTCGTTAAGATGTTCAAGGATGAGGCGCTGATCACGGCGCCGTTGCAGCACGCCAATATCGTTTCGATCTATGAGTTCGACCAGGTCGATGGCCAGTACTTCCTGGCGATGGAGCTGGTCAACGGCGTGGATTTGCAGGCTTTTATGGCCCGCGCCAACAAGATAGGCGGCAGCGTGCCGGTGTCGGTTGCGCTTTTCGTGGTCGGCGAGGTCTGCAAGGCCCTGTGGTACGCGTACAACGCGCGCGATGCTTACGGAAAGGACCTGAAGATAATTCACCGGGACGTTTCCCCGTCGAACATACTGCTTTCGTTCGACGGCGAGGTGAAGGTAACCGACTTCGGAGTGGCCAAGGCGACGACGTCCAAGGGCGAGACGACGCAGAACGGCGTTCTGAAGGGAAAGCTGGGTTACATGTCCCCCGAGACGGTGCTGGGTCGGGACGTGGACCACAGATCCGACCTTTTCTCGCTGGGAATCATCCTTTTCGAGCTGTTGACACTGAAGAGGATGTTCCTGGGCAAGACCGATCTGCAGACTCTGATCAACATCCGCGACGCCGATGTCGAGAAGCGTCTGTCCAGACATCCTGAAATAGACCCGGGCGTTGCCGATATCATCCGGAAGGCTCTGGCGAAGAATCCCGACGACCGGTACGCGAGTGCGCAGGAGTTCCTGGAAGGAATTCAGGATTTCCAGTTCTCGCATCGGATGCGGACCAGCCAGAATGACCTGTCGGCCATGATGAAGGAACTGTTCTCCGAAAAGGTCGAACGCGAACTGCTGCCGCTTTCCACCGATGACACGACCGGGGTCGGACCCAGAACGGGCGTGGATGCGGTGCGTGATTTCCAGGAATCGAATCCGGATGACGATGAGGAACCGGAAGAGTCATCGGCCCCGGTGCGGTCGGGCGTTGAACGCTCGTCCGCGCGAGCGACGACTCCGGTTGCCGACAACGCGGTCGACCAGGATTCGTCGGAACCCGAGATCGACGCGGCCATCGCGGACAGCAGCGCCGTTCGTGATTTGCCGCTTGACGAGCGCCCCTCGGAGACCGCTGGCGAGTCCACCCGGAACACCAAGCTTAAACCCGAGGTGTCGTCTTTCCGGATCAAGGATTCGTCAGGCAAGGTTTTCGGCCCGGTGTCTTTCGACAATCTGCTGGGGTTGCTGAAGAGCCGCGCCGTTACCGAGGACGAACTGGTCTCGGTTGATGACGGTGACTGGTCAAGGCTGGGCGACCTGTCGATGGTGCAGAACTATCTCAGTGAGATACGTCCGTCGCTGGACCGCGCCCGCCTGCTGTTCGAGGGCGCGATCGATCGGCGTTTCCTGGTCCGCATGTTTACCCGGATCTGCATGAAACAGACCCTTACGGGACTGCTTGTGTTCCGCAAGGGCGTGCACCAGAAAGAGATATTCTTCGTGGAAGGTCGTCCCAGGGTGATCTTCTCGAACCTGAAGTCCGAGCTTTTCGGGGAGTTCCTTGTCAATCGCGACGTGGTCGGCCGCAACAAACTGGCCGAGGCCGTCAGCGGCCTGGGGGCATCCGGGGGACGCCTGGGCGACACACTGGTCGCGCACGGCGCCGTTCCCGCGCACCAGATGGCGCTTCTGCTGAACGATCAGTTCAAGGAAAGGTTCCTTCAGGTGTTCGACTGGGACGAAGGCTGGTGCGGGTTCTTCGACGATGTCAGGGTCCCTGCCGGTGTGGTCCAGCAGGACCTGGAGCCGATGTCGATGATTTCGCTGGGCGTGCGAACGCGTATCCCTGTCGATATCGTCAACGCGTGGATGTCCGAGCACGCTCAGCATCGATTCCTGTTCGGCAGCGAGTCGCGGGTTTCCATAGACGACCTGAAGCTGATCCCGCGCGAGATGCGCGTCGTGAACCTGATCGGCAGCCGCGATTCGATCCGCGCCATCCAGGACGGCCTGCCTCAGGGCGGCGAGTGGGCATCGGTGGTAAATCGCGTCATCTATCTTCTGCTTGAAACAGGCATCATCAGATTCAGGGCCGGCAGATAGGTCGCCCGACGCGTCGGTGTCAGACCAGTTCGAGGTAGCCGGATCTGGTCAGGTGGGCGATTACCATCAGAACGTGCAACTCGGGTGCCTGAAGCTTCTTAACGAACTCACGAACCGGTCTGTGACCGTCAGACAACCGAATCACCTTCAGCATCAGATCGGGATCCGGGGTCGGTATCCCGAACGTCTTGCGTGACCGCGAGGGCAGGGGAACGCGATCCATCGAGCCGATGTGGTCGCGGTAAAGCTTCAGCAGGGTATTCTCGTTCTTCGTCAGAAAGACCGTCAGCTCGGATGAGCCAGGGGTCAGCATGAAAAGGCGTTCGAGCGATGCCATTGCGCCGCCCTGGTCGCCCAGTTCAAACAGGTGAAGGATGTCCCGGTAAAGAAGTCTCTCGCGGTCGCCCCATTTCGGGGGTTCCGGGGCCGGAGTCGGGGCGGGAGCGGGTTCGGGTTCGGGCTCGGGCTCAGGTGCAGGGGCAGGTTCGGTCTCAGGGACAGGCTCTGGTTCGGGCTCAGGCTCAGGGGCCCGTAGGGGCGAATCACATTCGCCCACAGGGGCAGGCTCAGGGACAGGATCAGGCTCAGGGACAGGATCAGGATCAGGGGCCCGTAGGGGCGAATCACATTCGCCCTTCTGGTCCGCCACCGCATCCTCTTCGAAAGGTTCATCGGACGCCGATGTGTTGCCGGTTTTGAGCAGGTCGACTGTCAGGCGAAGCGCGGTCGCGAAGTCCGACTGGTCGTCCTGGGCGTCGTTGAGTGCTCTGGCGATTCTGTTGCGGTAGACACGGGCCGCCTCGGCCGTATCGGGGAGGCGATCGATCATCGCCGTGATTCTGTCCGGGAGCGTATCCAGCACTTCAGGTTCGTTCATCTGAGGCCACCATCGCCCGAACCCGGGCAACCGGGAATCAAAGCCGTCAACCAACGGCCTCCATGCGCTCGGAAATCTCGCGAATCTCGTCGAATTTTTCGGCAAACGCGCGCAGCACCGTTCCGTCGAAATGGCGTGCCATCTCGCCGGTAAGGCAGACAAAAGCGTTTTCCGGTGTCATCGCCTGCTTGTAATGCCGTTTGGTGATCAGCGCGTCGTAAACGTCGGCGACCGAAACGATCCTTGCCTCGATGGGAATCTCGGAACCCTTCAAACGGTTGGGATATCCGGTGCCGTCGATTCTTTCGTGATGGCAAAGGGCGATGTTACAGGCGACGGGATCTGCCCGGGCCGCCTTCAGCATGTCATAACCCATGATCGTGTGCTTTTTCATCTCGTCGAATTCCTCGGGCGTGAGAATGCCCTTCTTCTTGAGGATATCGTGAGAGATGCCGACCTTGCCGAGATCGTGAAGCGGCGCATAAATCCGAATTTTTTCAATCAGTTCCGCGCCAATATCGAGATGCCTGGCCAGGATGCAGGAGTATTCCGCCACGCGGGACATGTGGTGGCCCGTTTCCTGGTCGGAGTACTCGGCTGCCTTTTCGAGCGCCGCGACCGTGGAGAAGGTGATCTCCATCAGTTCCTTGGTTCGTTCCTGAACACGCAGTTCCAGACGGCGCTTTTCGTTTTCGATGCGCTTGCGATACGCGGAAATCCTTAGAAGAACGCGCACGCGCGCACGAACCGCGATGTCCTGGGAGAGGCTGGAAACCACTTCGTCGACCCCGTACTGGAACGCCCTGACCTCGAGTTCGGGGTCCGGGGCTTCCAGGAACATCAGGACCGGCAACTGCTGGGTCGTGCGGTCGGTGCGGATGCAGCGGAGGATGTTGTAGCTGCCGCTGTTTTCCAGGTTCGACGAGACGATTACCAGATCCGGGAGGTTAGTCGAGAGGATGTGAATCGCTGTCGTCATCTCCTCGGCGAACGTCAGGTGGTATCCGAACGGTGCGAGGATGTCCGTCAGCCGCCTGCCAATCGTGCTTCCGGCGACAACAAGTATCCGGAATGTGGACAGAATATGCCCCGGAGCCGGCGTTGGGGCTCCTGACGAGTCATTGACAGTGCTTTGTGGCGGCAACCTCAACTGGGCACCATCGGAACGAACCTGAAGCACATTGTATCAGGGATTTTTACAGATAGTCCATATTAGCGTGTGTGTGTGAACTATGTGTCGCGATTCCTGGCGATCAGGAGTGCCAGATATCGTTTACGACGATGGTGGCCTCGCG
>Ga0116174_10004030_pt1 | contig 11801 bp, 8 predicted proteins | sample AD_UKC087_MetaG_FD_89801 | JGI IMG/M metagenome (GOLD analysis project Ga0116174, IMG submission 89801) | Active sludge microbial communities of municipal wastewater-treating anaerobic digesters from USA - AD_UKC087_MetaG | ecosystem: Engineered > Bioreactor > Anaerobic > Digestate | place: USA...
CACTTCGTGCATGCGAAAGAACTGCGGGCTTTCTTCCAGGCGGCTGGCGTGGTCGCGCGGAAAGTGCAGGTCCGCGCGCCAGGGCGCAATCGCGTCGTAGTGCTTGGTAATCTGGCGATCGCGGAACAGGGCCTGGTAGGCACCGCGCGTGCGCTGCTGCACCGAGAGCAGCACCAGCCCGGCGGTGTCGCGGTCGATGCGGTGCAGCGGCGACAGCTCTGGCAGGCCAAGCTGGCGCTTGAGCCGCACCAGCAGGGTGTGGTGCAGGTAGCGGCCCGAGGGCGTCACGGGCATGAAGTGCGGCTTGTCGGCCACCACGAGGTGCGCGTCCTGGTACAGCACCGTCTCACAGAACGGCAGCACCGGCTCTGCGGGCAGGCTGCGGTAGTAGTAAAGGCGCAGGCCACCTTCGAACCGCCGCTCGGGCAACACAGCCTGCCCATGCTCATCCACCACGTCGCCCGCCAGCATGCGCTGGCACCATTGCTCGCGTGCCACCACCGGCAAGCGCTGCGCCAAAAAGTCCAGCATGCTGCCCTGCCCGCGTGTGGGCAGCACCACGCAGCTGGGGCTCACGCCTTCGCGCACCGGAAGAACATGGGGATGACGAGGGTTGTGCATGGCATGCGGATTTTAAAAGGCTGCAATACGGATGGGCCTTCGACTTTGGCTTACGGCCAGGTTATCCGGCGGATTGCAAAGCCCTATAAGACCTCGCTCAATGAAAATCCCGGCTGCCCTGCAGCGCCTGCGCCATGCGCCCCAGCAGCGGGGTGAGGTCTCTGAAACGCTGGGCCACCAGATGGCGCACCACCGCCTGGCCGTCGGGGCCATGGGGGCTGCACTGCCACAGCCCCTCCACCGCCAGCAGTTGCGATCGCAGCAGCGCATGGCGCCAGGTCTCGACCAGCGCGGGCCACACGATCACGTTGACGGGGCCGGTCTCGTCCTCGAGCGTGACAAACATCGTGCCCTTGGCCGTGCCGGGGCGCTGGCGCACGGTGACGATGCCGCAGGCGCGCACCTTGCGGCCGCTGGGTGCGCTGTGCAGTTGCAGGGCGGTCAGCAGCCGCCAACGCGCCAGGCGCGGGCGCAGCAGGGCCAGCGGGTGGCGGCGCAGCGTGAGGCCGGTGGCAGCGTAGTCAAACAGGATTTCTTCACCCTCGGGCGCAGCGGGCAGCACCAGCGGCGCTTCGTGCACCGGCACCTCGCGCCATAAGGGCGGCGCGCTGTGCTGCGCGGCGGCGTCCCACATCTGCTGGCGCCGGTGGCCCGAGAGGCTGGCCAGTGCATCGGCGGCGGCCAGGGCCTGCAGGTCCTGCGGGCTCAGCTGGGCGCGCAGGGCCAGGTCTTCGGTGCTGTTGAAAGGCCCAGCGGCACGGGCCTGCAGCAGGCGCTGCATGGCGCTGGCATGCAGGCCACTGACCAGGCACAGGCCCAGGCGCACGGCCGGTTGCGGCAGCAGCGGTGTGGGCAGGCCCCTGGCGGGCCGCAGGCGCTCTGCCGGGCCTTCGAGCGTGCAATCGCTGTCGCTGCTGGCCACGTCGATGGGCAGCACGCGCACGCCGTGGCGGCGCGCATCCTGCACCAGTTGCGAAGCGCTGTAAAAGCCCATGGGCTGCGAATTGAGCAGCGCTGCCAGAAAGCACGCGGGCTCATGGCACTTGAGCCAGCTGCTGGCATAGGCCAGCAGGGCAAAGCTGTGGGCATGGCTCTCGGGAAAGCCGTATTCGCCAAAGCCCAGCATCTGCTGAAAGATGGCCTGGGCGAATTCGGGGCGGTAGCCACGCGCCTGCATGCCGTCGATCAGGGGGCGCTCGAACCGGTGCACGCCGCCCTTGCGCTTCCAGGCGGCCATCGACCGGCGCAGATCATCGGCCATGCCGGCCGAGAACCCTGCGGCCACCATGGCGATCTGCATCACCTGCTCCTGAAAGATCGGCACACCCAGGGTGCGCGCCAGGGCGGCTTCGAGTTCGGGTTTTTCCAGCGCTATCGGCTGGCCGAGCCGCCGCCGCTCGCGCGCCTGCAGGTACGGGTGCACCATGCCGCCCTGGATGGGCCCGGGCCGCACGATGGCTACCTCGACCACCAGGTCGTAGAACACACGCGGCTGCAGGCGCGGCAGCATGCCCATCTGCGCGCGGCTTTCGATCTGGAACACACCCACGGTGTCGGCGGCGCAGACCATGTCGTAGGTGGCTGCATCCTCGCGCGGGATGTCGGCCAGGCCCCAGCGTTCGCCGCGCAGGGCGGCTCGCAGGTCGAGGCAGCGGCGCAGCGCGCTGAGCATGCCCAGGGCCAGCACATCGACCTTGAGCAGGCCCATGGCATCCAGGTCGTCCTTGTCCCACTGGATAACGCTGCGCCCCGGCATGCTGGCCGGCTCCACGGGCACCAGGCGCGTGAGCTTGCCCTCGGTGAGCACGAAGCCACCCACATGCTGGCTCAGGTGGCGCGGAAAGCCCTTGAGCTGCGCGGCCAGCTCCAGCCACAGCGCGGCGGTATGCCGGTGCAGTGGCACATCCACCGCCTGGGCCAGTTCCTGCAAGCGGTCGGTGGCCATGTCTTCGTCAAACCAGTGGTGGTCTTTGGCAAAGGCATCGATCAACGCGGGTGCCACGCCCAATGCCTTGCCCACGTCGCGCAGGGCGCTGCGCGTGCGGTAGGTGGTGACCACGGCGGCGATGGCGGCGCGGTCGCGGCCGTATTTGGCATAGATGTACTGGATGACCTCTTCGCGCCGGTCGTGCTCGAAATCGACATCGATGTCGGGCGGCTCGCTGCGCTCTTTGCTGATGAAGCGCTCGAACAGCAGGTGCGACTGCTCGGGATCGACCGCCGTGATGCCCAGACAAAAGCACACCACCGAATTGGCCGCCGAGCCCCGGCCCTGGCACAGGATGCCCTGGCTGCGCGCAAAGCGCACGATGTCGTGCACCGTGAGGAAATACATCTCGTAGCCGCACTGCGCAATCAGCTCGAGCTCGCGCACGATCTGGGCGCGCACCTTCTCGGGCAGCCCTGCCGGGTAGCGGCCAGCCGCCCCTTCCCAGGTATGCCAGGCCAGGGCCTCGCCGGCGGTCATGCCGGGAGGCACGGTCTCTTGCGGGTAGCGGTATTTGATTTCATCGAGGCTGAAGCGGCAGCGCGCCGCCACCGTGAGCGTGGCCGCCAGCAGCCCGGGCGGATAGATGCCGGCCAGGCGCATACGCTGGCGCAAATGGCGTTCGGCATTGGGCTGCAGCGCAAAGCCGCATTCGGCCACGCTGCCCCCCCGTTGCACGGCAGTGATCACGTCCTGCAGCGGCTTGCGCGAGCGGGCATGCATGTGCACATCGCCCGCCGCCACCAGGGGCAGGCCCAGCGCCGCGCCCACGCGCTGCAGCGTGTCCAGCCACAGGCTGTCGTCAGGCGCCAGATGCAGTTCCACCGCCAGCCAGAGAGGGCTTTCAGGATTTGAATCAAATCGGCCTCTAGCCTTTTCAATACATGCACTGATAGCTACAAAATCAGAAGCATCAAAACAATCGCGCCGGGGCACGAGCAGCAGCTCGCAGCCCTGCAACAAAGAAAAATCGCTGCCTTCGTGCAGCCGGTACTGGCCCTTGGGGGCATCGCGGCGCGCTGCGGTGATGAACTCGCACAGGTTGCCCCAACCTTCCAGGTGCCGCGCCAGGGCCACCAGGCGCAGGTCGCCCCACACAAACTCGCTGCCCAGAATCAGCTGCAGTCCCAGGCCCCGGGCCGCCTCATGGGCCCGCACCACACCCGCGACCGAGCATTCGTCGGTGAGCGCCAGGGCCTGGTAGCCCAGGGCAGCGGCGCGCTCGACCAGCTCCTGCGGATGCGATGCCCCGCGCTGGAAGCTGAAATGGGACAGGCAGTGCAGCTCGGCATAGCCGGGCAAGGGCCGCTCAAAGGCAGGCACAAGTGTCATGGCCAGGACTCCTTGGCAGCGCCCGGCGGAAAAGCGCATCAACCATAGATGCCTTGCAGAAACCAGCGGTCCTGCCGCGCAGCGCCCTGCCCCAGCCGCTCGCGGAACACCCAGACCAGGCCCACGGCATCGTTGTGGGCCACAAAATAATCGCGCAATGCGGGCGCCGCCCGGGCAGGAATCTCTGGGGCCGTTGCGCCTTGCCCCCCCTGCACACCATCGGTTCCCGGCGCTTCCGGCCACCAGCCCGCCTCCAGGCGCTGCGGTCCGGCCAGCAGCCGCAGCAGACCCTGGTAGCAAGGGCGACTGCCTTGCTCGGCCAGGCGCCGCGGCGGCCGCAGCAGCCAGGCCGGCCACAGGGCGGCGTGGCTGGGTACGCGCTGCGCTGGCGCGGCAGGCATTGCGCCCGCCAGCGCCTGCGCGGCGGGCCGCCACTGCTGCATGCATTCGGGGCGGTGATCGGCGTGCGCCACCGGACCCTGCACCTGCTGCGGGCCGAGCCGGGCCGACAGCCGCTCGAGCAGCTGGTGCAGCGCCTCGCCCTGCCCAGCGCCCGGCCCATCGCCCGAAGCCATTTCCGCCCCCACGCCCGGGGGTAGCAGGCTGGCGCTGCAATGGGGCTGGGCTGCGGTTTCCAGCGCGCGCAGCCTGATCTGGTTGGCCGGTGCTGCCAGGGTCGTGCGGGCCAGGTTTTCAGCCAGCAGGCGCCGCAGGTGGGCCAAGTCCTGCAGGGGCCGGGCGGTGCGCACCTGCAGGGCCTGCCCGGCAGGCAAATGCACGCCATCGATGCGGCGCAGGTCGTGGCGCCAGCCAAACTCCAGCGCCAGCACGCCCTGCTGGCGCGCCTGCAACCAGGCCTGCAGGGCAGCCAGCAGGCGGTTGGCGCTCCAGAGCAGGGCGTCGGCCGAGGTGGCCAGCGCCGGCAGTTCGACCGACAGGTCAAAGCGCTCGGGCAAGGTCAGCCAGGCATGGGGCTGCGGCGACAGACCCAGCGCCTGGTCCAGCGCCCGCAGCACCGCAGCGCCAAAACGCCTGGCCACGCCCGCCCGCGGCAAAGCCTGCAGATCTCCCCAGGTGCGGCAGCCCATGCGTTCCAGGCTGGCCACATGGGGCCGCAAAGGGCTCAGCAGCTGCAGGGGCAGCGCCTGGGGCAACCGCGCAGCGGGCGGTGGCGCCTTCCCGGCCAGGGCCAGGCGCAGCAAAGCCAGCGCGATGAAGGCCGTGGCGCCGCTGGCCCACACCACCGCAGCGTCGCCCGGCCCCCTCGGACAGGCGCGCTGCAGTTGCTCGAGCAAGGCCGCGCGCCCGCCCCACAGGCGCTCGACGCACGACACCTCCATGAGCAAGGCTTCGTCCACCTGCATGACGCGCGGGGTGAAACGCAGGGCCCACCAACCCACCGCAGGTGCGGGGGCGGCAGGCGCTGCGGCAAGGCCGGCGCATGCCGCCGAGGCAACCGCGTCATCCAGCGGCAAGGGCCAGGCGATCCAGTGCATGCCCCCTCCCTTCGGATTGCGTCACCGCGGTGGGCAAAGGCGTGGTCGGGCCGGTGGCCTGCGCGACCAGGCGGCGCGCAGCCTGGGTGGCCAGCACCTGCGCCAGCTGCGGGTGACAGCCCGGCAGTTCAATCGGCTGCGGCAGGGGCGGCCCGCGGCGCTTGAGAATGCGCACCTGCATGGTCTGCGCACCGTCCACCTGCAGACGCAGCAGCGCGGGCGAGGCTTGCTGGCTGGCACTGACCGGGCGGAACACCCATGCCAGCGTGCCCTGCCGCGCTGCAGCCAGCTGCAAACGGCGCAGGGCGGCAGGTTGCGCCTGGGGCAGCCAGGCCATAACGGCCAGCACGTCGGGGCACCGCAAGGCCTGCTCACTGGCCCACAAAGCGGCGCTGGCCCCCTCGGCCATCACCCGGCACAGCCGTGCAGCGACCAGGCCCTGGGGTTGCAGCAGGGGCATGAAAGGCTCGTGGGGCGGTGCCACCAGCACCACGGCCCCCTGGCGGCAGGCCAGGGCCTGTGCCAATGCCGGCAGCACCAGCTGCCATTCATGCGCTCCGGCAAAGGGCTGGAGCACTTCGGTCAACGCCCCCAGCGGCCAGCCACCACCCGGCAGCTGGGCATCGAGTGCGCCATAGCCGGTGGGCTGCACCGCCTGGACACAGGCACCCATCTGGTCGGCCTGCCAGACACCAGGCAGCACGACAGGCAAGGAAGACAGGTTGCGCAAGGACAGGCGTGGCGAGGACATGGCAAAAAAAGATCATGCAATACTGTTTAAATATACAGTATTGCATGATCTTTGGTGCAGGCCTTGCATGCCTGCACATGGACGCATTGGCGCTACAACCGCTGCAGCACCCAGTCACACCAGTCGGCCACCGCGGCATCGGCCGGGCTGGCGCGATCGTAAAGGTCGGGCCAGAGGCGGTGGCATGAATCGACGATGCTTTCAAGCTGCCACAGCGCCTCACGCCCTACCAGGGCCACCTCGGCCAGCCCTGCGGCATCGCCTTGCAACTGTTCGAGCAGATCGCCTTGCTGCTCTGGATGGGATCCGGCCTCGAGAAGCGTCTTTTGCAGTGCCTTCAGCCGGGCATCGGTATAGGCGATGGCACTGCCCGGCGTTTCCCGGGCGGTAGGGGAAAAATGCGCCAGGAGTTTTTCCCACTGCGCAAAGGCGTCTGCCAGGGTTTCGATGTGCACCGGCGCATCGGTGCCCAGGGGCATGAGGGTAGATTCGGACGCCATGTCGTCTCGCAGCAGAGGCAGCACATGCACCACCAGGGCAGCCGGGAATTTGCGGTGGTTCAGGCGCAGCATCAGGGACAGTCGCTGGGCGGGCATGTCGGTGTATTTCTCGAAGAAGGCCGACACCACCTCGGCCAGCAGCAGGATCTGCCCCATCGGTGAGATGTCCGCCCCCAGCAGGCCACGCGGATAGCCGCTGCCATCCATGCGCTCGTGGTGCTCGAGAACGGCCTTCTCAACCTGCCGGGAGTACACGCCAGCATCCTTGACCATGAGCATGGAAGTGATGGAATGGGCTGCCAGGTGCTTGCGCTGCGCCCCCATGACCTTGTTGAGGGGATCCATCCAGACCGGGTCCATGTGCAGCACACCCGCATCGTGCAACAGCGCGGCAGCGGCCAGCGACGTGCAGTCGCGCGCACTCAGGCCGCTTTTCAAGCCCAGGAACAAGGCCACCATCATCATCTGCAGGCTGTGCTTGAAAAGCGCAGACCGCTGATCGCGCATGAGGGTGAGCTTGAAGGCAATAGAGCCGGGCAGTGGCAGTGAGCGCAAGGGTGCCAGCAACTTATCGGCAGACCCCAGGGCCTGCGCCAGCATCTGAGACAAGCTGTCCTGCGCGGCCAGTTCACGCCCGGCAGCGATCAATGACGGCACATCCACCGCATTCTCGACCGACAGATGCTGGTCAACGGGCTCGCGCAGCTTGTGCTGCATCAGCCGGTCACACAGGCGGCTGTCGATGCGGGCCCCCTTTTCCACCAGCTTGATACCGTTGTCGGTATAGATGGCATCCTGGGTGACCACCGCGCGCCGGTCGGCCATGTCGGTGAGTGCGCGCAGATAGTGCGGGCTGTCAGGGACAAGGGCAGTTGCAGTGGCCGCCGAGATGGTATCTGTCATGCGGGAACATCAAAAAGGATATCCCTGAATATAAGAGCATTGCGGGCCGGGCCGGGCCGGGCTGCCCAAGCCCAAGAAAAAGCCCGCTTGCGCGGGCCCGTCTTGAAAAACGACTCACCGCACCGTCAGTGCAGCAGCGTCACACCCGTCTTGGCCTGCAAGGCATCGAACGTCACGCCAGGGGCCAGCTCCACCACCTTGAGGCCCAGCGGCGTCACATCCATCACGGCCAGGTCGGTGATGATGCGGTCCACCACGCCCACGCCCGTCAGGGGCAGCGTGCACTGGGGCAAGATCTTCAGGTCCTCGGTGCCGTCCTTCTTGCGCGCCACATGCTCCATGAGCACGATCACGCGCTTGACGCCGGCCACCAGGTCCATGGCTCCCCCCATGCCCTTGACCATCTTGCCGGGAATCATCCAGTTGGCCAGGTCGCCCTGCTCGCTCACCTGCATGGCGCCCAGGATGGACAGGTTGATCTTGCCGCCCCGGATCATGGCAAACGACTGGTCGCTGCTGAAGATCGACGAGCCGGCAATGGTGGTCACGGTCTGCTTGCCGGCGTTGATGAGGTCGGCGTCCACCTTGTCTTCGGTGGGAAACGGGCCGATGCCCAGCATGCCGTTCTCGGACTGCAGCCACACTTCCTTGTCGCCGGTGAAGTTGGCCACCAGAGTGGGAATGCCGATGCCCAGGTTCACATAGAAACCATCTTCGAGTTCTTGCGCGGCGCGTGCCGCCATCTGGTCTTGGGTCCAAGGCATGGTCAGACTCCTGCTTTCTCTGTGACGGTTCTTTTCTCGATGCGCTTTTCGGGGTGGGCATTGAGCACGATGCGGTGCACATAGATGCCGGGCAGATGAATCTGGTCGGGGTAGAGCGCGCCCGTCTCCACCACCTCTTCCACCTCCACGATGCACTGCTTTCCGGCCATGGCCACGGCCGGGTTGAAGTTGCGTGCCGTCAGGCGGAACTGCAGGTTGCCCGATTGGTCGGCGCGCCAGGCCTTGACCAGCGACACATCGGGCACCAGCGAGCGCTCCATCACATAGGTTTCGCCATCAAATTCGCGCAGCTCCTTGCCCTCGGCCACGATGGTGCCGACACCGGTCTTGGTGAAGAAGGCCGGAATGCCGGCGCCGCCGGCGCGCAGCTTCTCGGCCAGCGTGCCCTGGGGCGTGAACTCCAGCGCCAGCTCACCTGCCAGGTACTGGCGCTCGAACTCCTTGTTCTCGCCCACGTAGGACGAGATCATTTTCTGGATCTGGCGCGTTTCCAGCAGCTTGCCCAGGCCAAAGCCATCCACGCCCGCGTTGTTGGAGATCACTGTGAGGTTCTTCACTCCCGAATCGCGCAGCGCATCGATCAGTGCCTCGGGGATACCGCACAGGCCGAAGCCGCCTACGGCCAGCAGCTGACCATCGGCAACCACCCCCTCGAGGGCCTTGGCTGCAGAAGGAAATAACTTTTTCAACACGATCTCCTTGATAGTTTTGATGCATTACGATACTACGTAGCAAGATAAGTAGTACCCCGTAAAGATTTGCACTATGGACGTTGATTACAGATTGGCTTTCGAATTCGCCCCAGTGGGTCTGGTGCTTTCGCGCAACCGCACCATGATGGATTGCAACTGGCATGTCTGTGAGATGTTTGGCGCTTCGCGAGAGGTGCTGATCGGCCAATCGTTTCAGATTCTCTATCCCAGTGCCGACGAGTACGAACGCCTGGGCGCCCACATGGAACCCATCCTGAACGCCAAGGGCCACTATGCCGACAACCGCATCATGAAGCGGGCCAACGGTGAAGTGTTCTGGTGCCATGTATCCGGCCGCGCCCTGAACCGTGAAGCGCCCCACGAATCAGGCATCTGGAGCTTTGAAGACCTCAGCTCGCAGCGCACGGTCAAGGCCGAACTCACGGGACGCGAGCGCGAAGTGGCCGCCAAATTGCTCGAAGGCCTGACCTCCAAGGAAATCGGCAAGGCCCTGGAGATCAGCCACCGCACCGTGGAAATCTACCGCGCCCGCCTGATGCGCAAGTACAACGCCTCCACGGCCGCCGATCTGGTGCACAAGCTGGTGGCGGGTAGTTAGTAGCCATCGCACCCGCCGTTCACCCGCGTCAGGGCTTCTTGCCGGCGCTATCCACCACCTCCGAGGCGGTGCGAAAGGCATCCACCGCCGCCGGCAGGCCGCAGTAGATGCTGGCATGCAGCAGCACTTCCTGAATCTCTTGCGCCGTGGCGCCATTGTTGAGCGCACCGCGCACATGGCCCTTGAGTTCGTGCTGCTTGCCCAGGGCGGTGAGAAACGCCACGGTGATGAGGCTGCGCGTCTTCATATCGAGCCCCGGACGCTGCCAGACATCGCCCCAGGCATTGCGCGTGATGAACTCCTGAATCGGCTGGGTGAACGCCGTGGCATTGCCAAAGGCATTGGCCACGAAATCTTCGCCCATGACCTGCTTGCGCGTGGCCAGGCCTTTGTCGAAGTCTTTGGATGGGGTTTGCGTCATGCGGGCTCTCCATGGAGGCTTGAGGAACAGGGCCGCATGTTAGCCGCCCTGCCCTCTTAAAGAGCAGAACGCCACCTGCCTGGCCCACAGCGGAGCAGACAGGTGGCGTCATCAAGGCACTCAGGCGCCGGCAGCCGTTTCAGGCGAGGTCAAAACGATCCAGGTTCATCACCTTGGTCCAGGCCGCGACGAAGTCCCGCACGAACTTTTCCTGGGCATCCGCGCTGGCATACACCTCGGCCAGGGCGCGCAGCACCGAGTTGGAGCCAAACACCAGATCGTTGCGCGTGGCTGTGTATTTGACTGCACCGCTCTTGCGGTCCCGGCCCTCGAACACCTCTGCGGTGCTGTCCGACGCCTTCCAGACGGTGCCCATGTCCAGCAGATTGACGAAGAAGTCGTTGCTGAGCACGCCCACCTGGTCGGTGAAGACACCGTGCTGGCTGCCGTCGTGATTGGCGCCCAGCACGCGCAGGCCACCCACCAGGGCCGTCAGCTGCGGCGCCGTGAGGGTGAGCTGCTGGGCCTTGTCGAGCAACAGTTCCTCCGTCGCGGGGCTGCCGGCCACGCGGCGGTAATTGCGGAAACCGTCGGCCACCGGCTCCATCACGGCAAAGGACGCGACATCGGTCTGGTCCTGGCGCGCATCCACCCGGCCCGGGGCAAAGGGCACATCGACTGCCACGCCCGCAGCCCGGGCAGCCTGCTCCACGCCCACCACGCCAGCCAGCACGATCACATCGGCCAGCGACGCCTTGCCGGACCTCTGTTGAATGGCTTGCAGCCGGGGCAGCACGGCCGCGGCGATGCGGTTCACCGCCCAGTCCTTTTGCGGAGCCAGCGCAATCCGCGCACCGTTGGCGCCACCGCGCTTGTCGCCACCACGGAACGTGGCGGCAGAGGCCCAGGCCACCGACACCAGTTCGCTGACCGACAGGCCCGAGGCCGCGATCTGCGCCTTCAGCTCGGCAATGTCGGCGGCCGTAGGCTGGTGCGTCGGCGCGGGCAGCGGGTCTTGCCAGACCAGCTCTTCCTTGGGCACTTCAGGGCCCAGGTAACGCGCCTTGGGGCCCATGTCACGGTGGGTGAGCTTGAACCAGGCGCGCGCAAAGGCTTCGTTGAACGCCTGCGGGTCGTTCAGGAAGCGGCGCGAGATCTTCTCGAACCCGGGGTCGAAGCGCAGCGTGAGGTCGGTGACCAGCATGGTGGGCTTGCGCTTCTTGGCGGGATCAAACGGGTCGGGAATGCTCTCGGGTGCATCCTGGGCCTCAAACTGGATGGCCCCGGCCGGGCTGCGCGTCTGCACCCATTCGTACTTGAAGAGGTTCTCGAAAAAATGGTTGCTCCACTGGGTGGGGGTCTGCGTCCAGACCACCTCCAGGCCGGAGGTAATGGCGTCGGCGCCGCTGCCGCTGCCGTGGCTGCTGGTCCAGCCCAGCCCCATCTGCTCGATGGGTGCGGCCTCGGGGTCGGCGCCCACATGGCTGGCAGCGCTGGCGCCGTGGGTCTTGCCCAGCGTGTGGCCACCGGCAATCAGCGCCACGATTTCTTCGTCATCCATGGCCATGTTGCCAAAGGTTGCCCGGATGGCGGCGGCGGCCGAACGCGGGTCGCCACTGGCGTTGGGGCCTTCGGGGTTGACGTAAATCAGGCCCATTTCGGTGGCGGCCAGCGGGTTCTTGGCCAAGGCCTCG
>Ga0116174_10004031_pt1 | contig 11795 bp, 5 predicted proteins | sample AD_UKC087_MetaG_FD_89801 | JGI IMG/M metagenome (GOLD analysis project Ga0116174, IMG submission 89801) | Active sludge microbial communities of municipal wastewater-treating anaerobic digesters from USA - AD_UKC087_MetaG | ecosystem: Engineered > Bioreactor > Anaerobic > Digestate | place: USA...
CTGCCTTAGTAAATTTGTATCTTACAATCTTGCTTTAATCGTGGCTATATATTCCTTCCAGAGCGGATAAGAAAAGCTCTCTGCATATTTCTCCACCACCGTCTTATCCACAGCAAGAATCCGCTGTTTATATTGTTCGGACAGGGCTTCCCATTCTTCTTCTATCTTTAACCGGGATACCACCTCAAACCCGTGTGCATCATCCCGTAAAGGTAAATAATCAAGAATGTCTTCATATTGTTGAACAATGCTTTCAGTAGCATACATTTTTTTCTCCTGTTGAGCCCCAAATGTTGGTGCAATTTTCAACTCGTTGTTTTTCATGCTGTTTGAGCACTTTTTATTGTTCTCGTTTCTCGTAATCTATGTTAGAATTTACTTAAAATTTCATTATCTTCATCTTGTTAATCCCAGTCAAGTTATTTTTCATCAATATTGGGGTGGCAAGGTAAAAAGTAACCCCCTTATTTTCTATCAGATGCATATATTTGTAAACCTCCATTTCAAGTATAACAGGAAAAGGGTTTATAAGTAAGAGTTCATTTTATTGGGTTTGATTTCTAATAAAATAATCGGGAAACCATAGTTTGACAAATGCAATTAAAGGTTATGTCTCAAAAGTTGGTATAAAATTGCTAACGCCAAATGAAGAATAAGGTTGAGCTGGATCACGCTCATTGTTTTGATGGTTTAAATAGATTGAAAGAACAAGGATAAGATCAGGATTCAACCAAATAGAAAGAAAGATAAGCAGGCAGAGTTAATCAAGCTATGCTAATTGCAAAGTGACAACGAAAACTGCAAACTGTGAAGGGAAAAACTGTATACTGTCACATCGTAGGACATCCTTGCACATCCTTTCCAAAGCACATTCAGGTAGTTTGTGACAAGAATTCTGTAAATACAATCACTGAAAATTGCAAATTCTGACAAAGTTTCTGCAAGAGCAAATTACTTCAGGAGAATCGAGGGAAATCCTTTTAGGTACTGGAATACTAAGTTTTATACCAAATGTTAGTTGTTGTAAACAAACCTTCAAGATTATTATTGTCATTTAACCAGTAGATTCCGTTTATCTTAAGCATGCCTGGAGATTTATTCGAGTGCGCTATTAATCTCTTCTCTCCAAAAAAAGACCATATGACTGTGTATCTTTTAGCATTAAGGTAACTAACTAAAGCAGCTTTATCAAACAACAAACCTGATAAATCCGAAGCACCGTAAATAGAAAGGGGCGAGGTTACCAGTTTATCATCCCAATAGAATCTGCCATCAATATACTTCTGGATGAGTCCAATATCTTTTACTAAGGTGGCGCAAGGGAGAGAGATTCCAATCCTTGATTGTTCATACGAACAATCTAACAAAAACTCGTTTGAATAACAATCATCAGTAATGAGCAGTGGTATATCGGGGCTTGTTTTTGAATCTTTATCGGTTACCCACTCGTCTTTTGTCCCTTTTGTACATTCATAAGCATATGAATAGGGATATTCGCCAATAAAAATGTTGTAAAAACTTCCAGATTCTGGCATCCAATTATCCTTCTGTCGCTTCTTTCTCCACCATGATGTAACTTTTGGAATATCAGATTTCATTATAAGGCAGCTCTTTAATAGAAACAGAATGTCCCTGGTTGGTTCATCATACTTTTCATTTTCGGGTGGTGTTGGCATCTGCCAATGTATATTTGCCTTTAATAATAACCACTTATTAAGATTGTCATCGATAACTTCAATAAGAGATAAAGGATCGGGGATGTCCCTCCTCATTCTAAGCCATTTTATATCATTCACTTGTTCATTCCATGTTTTAATAACACATTTCTCGGTTTTCCAATTCTTCAAGGGTATAGATTGATTAATGTATTCATCATTCTGAATTAACAGTGTTGGATCAATGTCTCTAATATATGGTTCCCAAGGACCTGAATAGTGATCCAGGGTATCAAACCAGTTATCATCCTTGTACTTAAAATTATCTGACAACATACCCATAAATTCGTGATATGCGATCCACTGGTACTTCTTTCCAATACGCTCAGCTTTATGCTCTGATCTACCAACCCCGCTATAACTATTAACATAAGCATCAAAGTGATTATGTATTGATGGATTATATCCTAACTCAATTACACGATTGAATATCCAACTTTGGGCGACAGATAAATCAAATGTTTCAAGCGGGTCGTTAATGCGATAGCCGTTCATTAGGCATGGCTGAAGAACCTGAGTGTATAGTTCATTCTGCTCAGCAGATAACGATGCAATAAAAGAGGATTTGAGAGACATAATCTCATTATCTATGTCAACTTCTGGCTTCTCCGAGCCAATTCTTTTCAACATTGTGAGTGATCTTATTGATATTAGAAACTCTAATTGATCCCATATTGCCTTTTGCTTTTTAGATAAGCCATTAACAAAGTCATCAAATAGCTGTTTTACAGATTTCGAGTTGTCGTTTATTCTTCTGCCTGTCCATGAACAACTACCGCTATTTGTCCCAATAACATACCGAGAGAAATCGCCATCGTCTATAACTGAATTCCAAATATCATTATATCCACGTTTTTCTCTTGTTAACTGAGTATAGTCATCAATATAATACTTTTCCCTGAGTTCATCTAAAGAAGGAATTTGTTTTGGCCAATCACTCTTGTATGGAGGATATATTAAGCATTGATCTATATTCTGGCATAGTCCTCTAGACAATGCTATTTCAATAATTCCTCTAGCATAGTCGCGAAGAAGTATATGTTTGGGTTGTTTTCTTTGCCTGAAGATCATTTTGTAGACATATATTGCGAGCTTTTCGAGATTAACATTGTCAATTGCATTATGAAGAACACAACTGTATGTGGCAGCATATAATCGCTCAATTACATAGATGTCGTCAATATGCTCAAAGTTCTTCAACAACTTAATTATCAATGATGGTCTGTATATAAAGAGAGATGCAAGGCCTTTTGTAGCTCGATCTCTAACAAAGCGGTTGGGGGTCGTTAGGAACCAAGACAATGTAATACCTATCAAAAATAGAGAGTTATCTGTAACAAATTTGGCTGCATTTTCAGTTCTTGCCCACTTCAATATCCTGTCTACAGAGCAATTCTCATTGTTCTGGTTATGTAGAAACACTGACCAAAAAGCATCACGTCTAGGCATACTAATACTGTTTAAGAAGTCGTTCAACCATAGAGCATTATATGGATGATTCTCTATTGGCGCAATCGTAAGAAGTGCATCGAAGAAAAACCCTCGCATTCTTTCATCGTGAAGTACATATTTATTAATGATTCTGTTTGTATTCTGTAGGTCTGAGCTAAAAGCTGAGCATTTTCTCCATACTAAGCTGTCAATGAATCCGATAATAGCATGAAGAGCCGTATGTCTATTACACATTAAATATGGGGCAACCTCTATAAATTCAATTCCCTTCAAGTGTTCTGGGCATTGGATTGATAATGCTTCTATTAGGCTTATGTACAATATTCTATAAATCGACTTACCAAGTTTCCTTCTTCTTGAGAAGAATCGTTTTGCATTAGTAATATCCTTATTCTTCTTTCCAAACTCATTTTCATATTTATCGAAGATATAACGCGTTATCAGGTGGTCACTAAACTTTTGAAATGGGAATCTAATATCAAAACTACTTTCATCATCAACTCTTGGATACCGAGTTATCAGTAACAATTTCTCCATATCAAGGATAATATCTGATGGAGTCACTTGAGGATGTGATGCAAGTATGATACTTTGTAAATCTGCCTCACTAATTCTATCAGAATTATTGGCACACATTGTCTTTGCCATAGGTTTTATAATTGAATTCCAAACATCAAGGTTATTCTTTTTAACTAATCCATATTTTCTGACTAATGGTCGTGATACCTTATCAATGAATGTTTCGAATATATATGTAGATCCCTCATGACCCCGAAAGATATCCTGTTTAGCTCTGGTCTGTTTCCTTTTTCTAAACGCTTCGCAAAATAGTTTTAGAAATAGAGGATTTTGAAACTCTGGGTAGAGGATAGGAAATTCCGGTAATGGGATATCGTTGTATTCAAAGTACTTTGTAACAGCTTGCCATTCAACTTCAACAAATCCTGTATGATCTACGCATTCCAATCTGTTCATATGGTCTGTAGTTAGAACCGTATCTTCGAATCCTGTCCTAATTGTAACGACTAAATCTATATGCTTATAGCTGCTGATATCGTCCAATAAACCAGTAAAATGACTCTGCCAAAAGTCATCAGATGATTCGTTCAAGGCATCAATCATTATGAGTGATCTACAGCAGTTTTCCGTAGCTAAACAATCAAGATACTTAAGAAATTCTGTTTTATTTTTAAAGAACGGAGATAGCCCCTGAGAGTGAAGGAATGTGCCCCAGAAATCAGAAACATTCCTGTATTGTTCCCCAAACGATAAAAAGGTTGGTAATGGAGGATCAACATTCTCGGTTCTAACCCTATACAGATCACATAGCAGGTGTGTTTTCCCTATACCTGCATCGCCTTTTATCAACAAATATGGGTGATTAGATAACCATGCTTTGCTTTTTTTAAATAGATAATCAATATCCAATATTGTCGCTTGAAGATCGCGAAGACCGTGAATCGTATCTCCGATCTTCTCTGAAGGGCTTGGTTTATAAGATATGCCGTTGCTTTCTGGTCTTGTATCTTTTATTTCCTGTTTACGCCTTTTGTAGTTATCAATTAAATTCAATAACTGACTATCTGCATGTTCGGTAAGCCTTGTTATATCAGACCAGTTGATTATTTCGGACGAATAGTCCTTGATATCACTAACTCTCTCATATAGTTCACAAAGCGTCTTGGTAAGAAATTTGTTCCACTTATTGATATTCTCATCATCCCAATCGTTCTTATCATACTTCATTCCTTTAAGAATCAACCCAGTCATCTTCCTAATCTCATTATAGAATTCTTTTGTTCTGCATAAACTATGAAAAATGTCGGATAATGGGAGATCAATATTCGTCTCTGGTGAATATCTGGGACCAGCTAAGTTGATAATTTTTTTATATCTGTTTTTGTAGAAGTCACTATCTAAAACTCTTTTCCGATGCTTCATCATACCTACCTACAAAGAAATATCTATACATAGGTTTTAATACTCCCACTCCTCATAGCTGAGTGGGGATCGTTTTAATACATCCTTCCTTACTTGCCAGTAGGGAAAGTATATGCAATCAAAGCATTGAAGTTGTTGTAGTAGTGCTTTGTCCAAAGGTGTACCAATTAGTGGACGATGATATTTTCTAAGCAGTCCTCCAGTTTTTTCTGCTAGTTTCAGATTAATCCAGATTCGCTTTGCAAGGATGTTGTAAATACCCCATTTGGTCTTCATCTGTTTGATCGTCCACACGGAGCTTTGCATCCCGTTGATATCTTGCCGTAATTGTTCAAAGTATCCTCTCTGGCTTTCCAACTAACCCGATACAATTCCTGCAGTTCCAACGGGTAATGACAGATGGAAGTTCTCATTGGTTGCCTCGGTAGAACTCAAGATTTTAATAGCTCGGCTTGCTACCTCCTGAGGTGAGATCATACTGTCTGATGACATATCATATCCTCACTACATCGTAAACATATATGTCACTTCAAACGCCCGGCATTTCCTGTATCTTTGATTTCTATTTTCAATGGCAAAGGCGTCTTTATCGTCAAATTTGTGAAAGATATCTAATCCTCTGCCTAAAATGATCTTCCAGCCATTATCGCTTTGGATGTAGCGGTCATGTATTGTATCATCAATCTCGTATGTAAAAGTGATTCCTACCTTGCTACAAGAGCTTTCTATCTGTCGGAAATATTCTTCTTGATTGGAGTCCTTGTAATCACTGTGTTTAGTGATTAGATGAACTTCTACTTCATCGGCATCGCTTTTTATGGCAGCTACCACTTCCAGGAATTCCATCAGGTTACGACATTGGTGGAAGGAGCCTATGAAGGGGTCCTTAATTTCTATCCTCTTAGATCCTTTCAGATACCTGGCAAAGAGGAGGCGGTAGGATATCCCGGTTTGGTTATCCTGGATAGCAATATTACAGGGCTTCAAAACGAGCTCTTCCTGCTTCTCTTTTGGTTCAGATTTACCTGCATCGCTGGTTTCAACTGTTTGCTCTTCCTGGAGCTCTTGCTCGTCTTCTGGGATGTTTTCCTTGTCATAGTAATAAGATGGATACTGAATTTCTTCAGCAGTCATTACATAATGCAAATCCCCATTCTTCTCTGTATAAGCGAATCTAACGGCTGCATAGGTTTTGTCAATACGCATCAGTTGGTCTTTCACTCGCTTGCGGTTCTCCATAGCATATTCCAGCAGTTCTTTGATTTCCTCCTTGGATGCCACCTGGTTTGGATATATCACTTTCATCAAGCCGGAGAAGGTCTTTTGCACCCCATCCCGATCCCGGGTAGAAATATCCGGAACCAATTCAAAATGTTCACGATACAAGGCAGAAAAGTCCTGATTGCGGAAGGCACGCAAAATTTCCGCCAAGTAATCTACCACAAATCCGTAACCGGAGGAGAACATCTCGCTTCTAATGATTGGAACTTCCCAACCCGGCAGATAGCCATGCAATCTATCAAGGTAAGCAGAATCATAATACTGTTCCGGCAATTCATCAAAGAGGTCTGAGTGCTTCAGCATATATGCCACATTATGTTTAGTATTGCCCACAAAGGTCATAGACGCCTCAGCGCCCAGGGTCTCAATGCCCCGGGAGAAATTCTTATTTGCCATATAATTCTTCATAATATCCACAAGGGCTTTATCTGCCTTTTTCTTGCGTCCGGCAAACTCATCGAAAGCTACCACATCCCAGAAGCCCACCAGACCTATTCTACCGTTGGCATTATTTACAAAGAGCTTGGGAACCGAGACCTCACCACCCGAAATCAAGATGCCGTAAGGTGAAAATTCAGAATAAATATGCGACTTACCTGTTCCCTTGGGTCCCAGCTCTATCAAGTTGTAATTCCTTTCGCAATATGGCACCAATCTCGTTAGTTGCATCAGCTTTAGACGTTTACTCATAAACTCCGGATTGAAACCGATACTTTGGATCAATAAATCTATCCACTCGTCACTGGTAAATTCAGAGCGCTTTGCCAGAAAGCTATCCATATCAAAGTTGGACATTTGGATTGGCTTGATGGAGTTCAGTAGCCAAGGGCTGCTTTCTTTATCCTCAGTATAGCAATATTCAACTTCCGCTATGCACCAAACCCCACTGACCAGCAGTTTGGGATGGTTCTTCACAATCTCGGAACTAACCACAACTTTGGAAATACCCATATTGGAAAAGCTCGCTTGGTAGCAGTCCTTCTTCTCATTGAGGGTAACTGATATCTTGTCTATCACTTTGTTGATCCTAAATTCCCGCACATTTGATTTCGTGAGTTCGGCATCCCGTCTGTGAACATAGTGTTTTTCCAGAATGTTCTTAACCGTCTCTATTCCAGCTTGTATTTCTGCTTCATCAGAAGTGGCACAATATTGCCCTAAAAGATATTCCAACACATAGGTAGGAACAATGGCATTGCCTTTTACTGTCTTAACCAGGTCTTTCCGAACTACCAAGCCCTGAAATTGTTCATTAATTTTCTCATCCAATTTATTCATTGCTTATCTCCTAACTCTAAAAATCTATCTCAAACATCCGCGAGATCGTGTAACTCTCGCTTTTATACTCTTTAAGTAGATCAGTTCCGGGTATTCTCTCCTCCAATCGGAGGATGGCATCCCCAGCTTTATCTGCTTTAGTGGTAAGCGTTAATCTGCATTCTATGTCGCGAGCTTTGTCGCTTGTCTCCTTAGAATCGAAGATTATGGTTTTAAGCTCAGATATTGGTTCTCCAGCACTATTGAACAGAGCTATTCTCAATGTTCTACCCTGCATTTTTTCACTTACCGGCTGAACCTGATAGAGCCGGAAAACTAATACTCCGGAGCTAATAGTTTTCCCACCGCTGCGTCTGATCTCCACATCCACTTGTGCCACATCGCTTACTCGTTTTTTGCTAACCTGTAAGAGGGGCAGACAGACCTCTTGAAGAGATGCTCCCCCATGCACATAGCGACTTCCGGAACCTACTTGCCTCAATCTCTGTCCCGCCAGCGGAATGGCAACTTGCACTTCTCCACTCAAACCCAGATCTTCTGCTGTATAGATTAAAAGGTTGAGATTCTTCTCAATCTCTCTACCTATGATGCAACGTCTTAATTTCAGGTCATTTTCGTTCAATTTAATCTTATCATCCAGATATTGATCCTCGCTCAATTCATCTCTTTGATACAGAAATCCATGGTCTGCCGTGATAATGATGTTATTGGCATTGGCAGAGCTCATCTTACGCACCAGAGTTAGCAGTTCATTCATTGCTGTTTCTACCGCTTCAAAGACCTTTTCTTCCGTTGCCAGCTTATCGCCGATGGCATCTATCGCATTATGATAAACATAAATCACATCATAATTACGGTATATGTTTCTGGCATTTTCGGTAGACATTTTGATAACATCTTCGGCTCGTAGTGCTATTGATCTATCCGAGTGATACTTGTTCATAATCTTCATCCGGTTTTCTGTGCCACTGCTGCTGAGACCATCTACCAGCACATTGTTCTTGCCATCAAAACTGATAGTTTCATGAGGCAAAAGGGCTGCCATCCCGATTGAAGTAATACTTGGCAGGGTTCCGCTCATAGCACTCAGTTCTGCTTCAAAACGATCTTCTTGACGGATAATGCTCATTAATTCGGCAGCAATTTCGTATCTTAATGCATCGGAGATGATCACGAAGATTTTCTTGTTCTGTTGAAGGTATGGCACAATGTAATGTTTCCAGAATTTTAGCTGAGGATTTGGAAGAGCAACATTCCATTTCCTTTGCTGTTGCAATAGTTCCGACCATGATGTCCCCAGTTTAAATATTAAGCTATTGCCATAGTGATCTTCAATCTTGCGGGATATCTTCTCAAATGCCTTGTTTTCCTTTAAATGTGAATAATGCAGACAGAACTTACGGTAATACATATCAAGTTCATACAAGCTATTGCTGTAAGCTTTGAAGCCACTTTCCAAGCTGTGTAAATCAGTTTTGGTTGATGCAGAACTATCCAGATAGAGTGATGCATAACAGAGGCATTGATATTCTTTTTCATAGTAAGGATACCAATGACTGCACCGGCGACTCTGAATGATGCTTTGCAATTCTTTATCGCTGATTCTGCCATTTTCCAAGTCATCAACCATACTTTTTATAATCAGGCGCTCCGCATATTCGAACTGATCTATCTTACACAATGTTTCCAGGGTTTGCTTTTCCAGCCAGGCAGGAGCGTCAATCCATTCTGAACATTTAGCACTTAGTTTATCAAATGCATCCCTGTGCTGGCTCAGGTCTTTCATCAGTTTCAAGACATGAATCCCATCCAAATTAATTTTGTGATCCTTAATTTGAGAGGATTGTTCAAATAGTTCTATCACCAAGCTCTTGAGCTTAGGATTTTCACTTTGATAGCCAAATTTAAAACTCATCTGCTCCCAAAAGAACACTTCCAATCCGCATTTAGCAATCAGGCAAAATTTATCCTCTTTATCTAAGGCAAATTCCACCAGGAGCGCAAGCAGCAGTTCTTCCCAACGGGCTTCACAGGAAGCGCATACCGCCAACATCTTTAAGCGCAGGGAAGAAAGTGATTCTTTATCTTTAACAATAAGCCCTTGGAGTGATTCAAGCCGCTTTCTCGACTTGAAGAAATACTTGTGGTCTTTAGTTATCTCCAGGAAGAAGTTGCGGTCTAATCCTAAATCCTGCAACCATAACGATCCCTGATCTATATGCAGCATCCCTTCTGAAAGTTGCAAGTCCAGTAGCCAATTTTCTTGATGACAGGGTTCCGCATAAGCAAAATAGAGAAGAAACTTCTTATCCGGTTCCTTGATCAGCATCCTGTGCTTTACACCGAATTCATTATGCACTACTTCTATCTTTTCACAGCCATCAGAAAGTTGCATAGCCCAGTATTCATCCCGAAATTCCTGTTCAGGATCATACCAGAGAAGAATGCGATGCTTTTCAAATTGCTTTGTTATTATCTGCTCAATCTTAGTCATTATCCTTTCTCTTCCTTTGCCGCAAGCCCGGGAATATTACGAACTGCCCCCGAAAATTTAATGTAGTTAACCTTCACTCCATCATCCAAATCTATCTCTATGCGTTTTTCAGCCAAGGGTAGAATTACCTTTCTTTCCCAATCTTCCAGTTCCATTATCACTTCTTCCAGATGTTCTATATCTCTGCGAGTGAGCATCTTTTCTCTTTCACTAAGAGCGACTGTATTGAGCTGATGCTCCAATTGTGAACTTTTAGCTCTTAATTTGTGAATATACTCCCGCAAATACCCATTGAGAATTATAGACACCGTATCAGCATTGTAACGGTGCATATAAATAAGGGCATTGAAACTACCCTTGGGGCTACTGAACAGCCAGTAAATAGGACGCTTCTTATAACGCTTCACATGGTCGGTATAAAAATCTTTCAGGAAGTAAGTTCTAATTGGTTTTCCAATTGCCTCTTCCAGGAATGACAGGTTTTCTGAGAATTTCTCAGCTCCAAAACTCACTTTCAGAAACTCCTTGAATCTTGCTACGATATCATCTATGAACCACTCTCCATCAAGAATGGGGATCACATTATCGGCATCAGGTATCCAGCGATAAGTAGCAGATTCCGTCACTTCGTCTCCCGTAACTTTTTTTAGATAATCCTCAAGTCCTTCACCTTGATTCGCCAAAATCAAACCTGGTTTATCCAAAGAGTACCTGCCAAACATACAGCCCACGGCATAAGAAATCAGTTCTTTCATTGTGTCCGCCAGTAATCTGCCCTCCAAATCTTTACGCAAAGGGAATGTTTTTCTTGCCTGCCTGGTGCCGTTCATTATGCCTTCATCAAGCGTTAATCTAGCCTTAACAATTAAGGCTTGATTAAGGGTAGATGAAGACCTGATTGATGCCTCCGAGTAAGCAACATCCTCCTCTTCCTCTATACCCTCAGATACTCCATAACGGTAATAAGGATTGCAGGTAAGCGTGATTTCTTTCAGAGGAACATCAGGCGTCAATTCATCCTCTAATCCATAAGCTTCAATAAAAATCCGGTTGTTCTCCTCTTCCAGTTCCTGCATTCTAAGGGTCATTTCTATCCACTGCTCTCTTAACTGCTCATAAGCTTCTTTTAATGAAGACCTAACATTTGAAACCTGTAGCAAGGGTAATTGTTGAAAATCCCAAGAGGTCTCGTAAGAATCCCAATCGTCCTTGGTTATTCTAACCATCTTCTCTATTGTGTATTCATCTATTGTATCATTCATTGGGTATGGAATGTTAGATATTTGTCCAACTTCAAAGTTCAGTGTAGGAGACATAATTGCAAGAATCTCTCTAATAAGCATCGTATTTGATACACCGAGTACTTTCATATCTGAGATATGAGAATAAGAAAATAAACTGCAACCAGCAACATCAAATATGAATCCATATGGAAAAAAGCGCATAGCTAAATTACTACTCGATATCTTAGACCAGCTAACGGACTTATTGAAAAAGAACTCTGTGTTTTGGGGTCTAGATCTCAGTTTACCATTAGAATCTGTAAAATTTCTGATCTCCTCGCCATCATCCTCCCAATTAACCACATAATCCTGGTTGCCATACCACTTGCGGAATTCTCCCCCTTTGTTGTA
>Ga0116174_10004033_pt1 | contig 11792 bp, 7 predicted proteins | sample AD_UKC087_MetaG_FD_89801 | JGI IMG/M metagenome (GOLD analysis project Ga0116174, IMG submission 89801) | Active sludge microbial communities of municipal wastewater-treating anaerobic digesters from USA - AD_UKC087_MetaG | ecosystem: Engineered > Bioreactor > Anaerobic > Digestate | place: USA...
CCGGAGATCTTGTTGATGAGGCCGGTGGTGGACTTCCCCTCGCGGCCGGGGATGATGGCGATGGACCCGCCGTAGGCCTCCACGGCGCGGCGCTCCTCCTGCACGATGGTCTCCAGGGTGTAGTCGCCGCCCTTCGCGTACACGTCGGGGCGCAGCGCCTCGATCAGGCGCAGGGGCGACGGGTCGCCGAAGAGCACCACGTAGTCCACGCACTCCAGGGCCGACAGCACCAGCGCGCGGTCCATCTCGTTAACCACCGGCCGCTCCGGCCCCTTCAGCGCGCGCACCGAGGCGTCCGTGTTGAGCCCGACGACCATCGCGTCCCCGCACGCGCGCGCGCTGAGCAGGTAGGAGATGTGCCCGGCGTGCAGCAGGTCGAAGCAGCCGTTGGTCCACACCACTTTCTTGCCGTCGCGCCGCAGGCGCTCCACGATTCCGCGCAGCTGCTCCACCGACTTGAGCTTCTCCGGCCCGTCGGGGCCGAGCACGGCGTCGCGCAGCTCGTCGTTGGACACGGTGACCACGCCGGGCTGCGCCACGGCGATGCCCGCGGCGAGGTTGCCCAGCACGGCGGCGTCGTGCAGCGATCCGCCCGCGGCAATCGTGAGCACGATGGTCGCGGCCACGGTGTCGCCCGCGCCGGTGACGTCCACGGCGCGCACGGGCCGGATCGGCACGGTCTCCACGGAGCCGTCGGCGGCGAACACGGTGATGCCCTCGGGGCCGCGCGTGACCATCGCGTTCCTCGCGCGCGTGGTGAGGAAGCGGCCGGCCTCCATCAGCGACGCCTCGTCCACCACGTCAATGCCCGCGGCGAGCCCTGCCTCGCGGTCGTTCGGCTTGATCACGTCCACGCCGGCGAAGTACCCGGCGCGGGCGCGCGAGTCGGCGACCGTCTTCAGCGAGAACTTTTCCGCGCACTCCATGATGGCGGCGTACACGGCGTCGGAGACCGTCGCCGACACCTGGTCGCCGATGAGGACCGCGTCCACCTCCGGCGCGAGGCGGCGGATCTGCGCGATGACGGCCTCCTCCGCGCTTCCCGACACCATGCGGGGCTTCGGCGTGTCCGTGCGCAGCACCTCCTGCATGGGGATGTTGTGGCCGCCGGCCTTGAGCTTGCCGTAGGTGTTCGTCGCGCGCGAGGGGTCGGTGACGATGCCCGACGTGTCCACGCCGCGCTCCTCAAAGGCGCGCCGCACAATGCCCGCGTTGACGTCGTCGCCCACCACGCCGACCATGGTGACGCGCCCGCCGAGGGACGCGGCGTTGCACGCGGCGTTGCCGGCCGCGCCGGGGTTGTGCCTCTTCTCATGCACCTCGAAGACGGGGATGGGGGCCTCGAGGCTCACCTCCGTCACGGAGCCGAAGATGTTCTCGTCGAGGTAGATGTCGCCCACCGCCATGACGCGCACATTCTTGAACCGCCCGAGCAGTTCGCCGTGGCGTTTCCTTTCATCCGTCATTGCTCGTCCCTTTCACCGCGCGGGGTTCTCTCCGCGGACGCGCACATGGTACCCAATCGGCCGCGGCCGAATAAAGCGCCGCCGGAAAAAAGAAAAAAAGTTTGGCTTGACGCTTGATTTTTTCCTCTTTGTTTGCTACACATTCGGCGTCAAAGTTGAATCAAGTTTCCGGGCTGTTCAACGGATCGGATTTTTTTCGACGGCGCGCGCGGAAAAAATCAGACGAAGAACTCTTTCTCGTGTGGACTGACCAACAAGCCGACACGTCGGAGTCAAGGGGCGCCGCGCTTGCGGAAGACGCGGCAGCCCCTTCCGGCCCGGAGCCTTTTCCCACGCCTTTTGCGGATGCGCAGCGCATCTGTGGAAGTGCGCCGTTCATGGTGTGCATGAACGGCGGGCGGTTCGCGAGACCTGTTGTCCGCGAAACGCCTCCGCGCGGTGCGGAAGAGAGACGAGGTCGTTCAAGACAGGAGGAACGAGCAATGGCGGAAGTGAAGAAAGCGGCTGTGAAGAAGCCTGCGGCGAAGAAGCCTGCGGCGAAGAAGCCGGCGGCTGCGAAGAAGCCTGCGGCGAAGAAGCCGGCGGCTGCGAAGAAGCCTGCGGCGAAGAAGCCTGCGGCCGCGAAGAAGCCTGCGGCGAAGAAGCCCGCGGCTGCCAAGAAGCCGGCGGTGAAGAAGCCCGCGGCGAAGAAGCCGGCCGCCAAGAAGGCCCCGGCCGCGAAGAAGTAGTTTTCCCCACGCCAGGCGCTCCCGGGCCCGCGCGGCACGGGAGGTAAGTCCCGCGCGACAACGCCCGTGCCTTGGATTTCGGGGGCATGCCGAAAGGCACCCCGCCGGAGTCAAGGCATGGGCGTTTTGTCATGGAGGGAGCGGGGGGAATCGATCAGCGCAGATGGGCGGCGAGCCACGCCGCCGTCTTGGCACATTCGGCGCCGGCGTCGGGCCAGGGATGCCCGCCCCCCGGGCGCACCAGCACGTCGGCCACGCCGCCCCCGGCGCGCAATGCGTCGGCCAGGCGCAGCGATTGCTCCAGCGGCACCACGGGGTCCGCGTCGCCGTGCACCAGCAGGAACGGCGGCGGCGTCTGGCCCGCGTGCCGCTCCCTGAACGACGCGGCCGCATGGAGCGGGGAGAGTTCCCGCGCGCGCGCCGCGATCTCGCTGTCGGTTCTCGCCGCCGCGCCGCCGTGGAAGAGCAGGTCCCCCCACAGGATGCCCTGCCGCGCGGCCTCGCGGCCCGCGTCCCCGTCGAACAGCCCCTCCAAGTCCGAGGGCGCGAAGAACGCCGCGACGGCGGCGACGGAGGAGTCGTGGCGGCGGTGCGGCTCGCGGCCCGAGGGGCGCCCCGTCTGCGGCGACAACGCGGCGAGCGCGGCGAGGTGTCCGCCGGCCGAGGCGCCCGCGAGGGCGAGACGCGCGGGGTCCACGCCCCATTCGGCCGCGTGGTGGCGCACATGGCGCACGGCGGCGTGCACGTGGAGGACCAGGTCGCGCCCCTCGAAGAGGCGCGCCGATCCGGGCGATGCCGCGAACACGGTGAAGCCCGCGCCGCACAGGGCGTCGCACAGGCCGAAGCCGACATGCTCGTTGAGCACAAGGCGGTCGGAGCGCCACCCGCTGCTGATGACGTCCACCACGCCGAGGCCGTTCGGCGGGCCCTCTGGCTGGAAGACGTCCATCACCAGCGCGACGCCCAGGGCCTCCGCATAGATGCGATTCCGCGCGCGGCGGAAGCGGCCTCGGGTCTTCGGGCGCACATGCAGCAGCGCCCCCGGCCGGTGCAGCATCTCCACCGGATGCTCCCCGTCGTCCCGCGGCTCCGTCATTTCACGCCCGCCAGCTTCTTGTCGAGCCAGTCGGTGATCAGGATGATCTCCTCCGTGATAGTGAGCCAAAAATGGCCGCCGTCCTTCTTCACCACCAGCTCCGCGTCGTTCCCGGCGTCCTTGAGTGCCTTCACCATCTGCTCCGACTGGTCGAGCGGCACCACGGGGTCCGAGTCGCCGTGCACCAGCAGCGCGGGCGGCAGGCCCGGCGTCACCTGGAGCGCGGGGGACAGCTCCCTGAGGCGCGCGTCCAGCTCCGCCTCCGTCTTCCCCTCCACGCCGCCGGTGAACAGCAGGCCGGGCTCCAGGTCTATCGGGGCTCGCGCGCCGTTCCAGCTGAGGAAATGGGTCGGCGGGAAGAACACCGCCACGGCGGCAACACCCGTGCTGAAGCGGAGCAGGGGGTCCTCCGCCTTGGGGTCGCCGGGCTTCCCGCGCACCATGGAGAGCAGCGACAGATGCCCGCCCGCCGACGCGCCCACCATGCCGATGCGGTCGGGGTTGATCCCGTAGTCCGCGGCGTGGGCCTTCACCCAGCGCACGCCGCGCTGGAGGTTCTCCGTGATCTCCAGGCCGTCGAAGTCCGGCACCGACCCCACGCGCACGGCGAAGACGGTGTAGCCGCGCGCACACACCACGTCGAACATGCCGGCGGCGGCGTGCTCGCCCTCGCGCGCGGGGCTGCTGTTCCAGCCGCCGCTGATGACGTCGATCACCGCGAGGCCCCTGCCCGTGTCTCCGGGCTTGAAGACCGGGTTGCGGTTCTGCCCGGTGGGTTTGTAGACGTTGAGCAGCAGGGGGACGCCCTTGGCCTCGCCGTATTGCACGTCCTTGACGAGTTCATAGGGTTTCCCCTGCGCGGCGGCGAACCCCGCCGCCAGCAGGGCGGTGGCGGCGGCAAGAATCTGGAAAAGACGCATGGAGGTTCTCATGCCGGCGTTCTCCGTGGTTTTCGGGCGGTCAGAGGCGGTACACCGCCGCGGTTTCCTCATAGGCCCGCACCTGCGCGGCCTGCCAGGCGGCGTCGCGGCCCAGCTCCTTCGCGAGGATCTCGGCGACGCGCGGGGCCGCCTCCACGCTGGCCGCCGCGTTGAACAGCAGGCAGCGCGTGCGCCGCGAGAGGACGTCCTCCACCGTGCGCGCCATCTCGCTGCGCGCGGCCCACACGACCTCCGCCTCGATGGTCTCGAGGGCGGGGTGGAGGGGCTCGGCGTTCCGCGGCGACTCGCGCACGAGGTTGAGGATGGAGAGCGCGTCGGATCCGTAGACGGCGAGCTCCCCGAACTCCTCCGCCCGCTCGACATGGCCGTGGATGCGCAGCGTCTTGGTGCCGCAGGCGGGCGGGTCGAGGCGCGCGATGGTCGCCGCCTGGTCCACCGTGTCCTCCGCCATCTTGCGGTAGGTGGTCCACTTGCCGCCCGTGATGGTCACGAGCCCGCTGCGCGAGATGTGCAGCGTGTGGTCGCGCGAGAGCGCCGCCGTGGTGGCGGCGTCGCCGGCCGCCAGCGGGCGGATCCCCGCGAAGACGCTCAGCACGTCGTCCCGGCCGGGGTCGCGGGTGAGGTAGCGCGCCGCGTGCGTGAGGAGGAACTCCACCTCATGGTCGAGGGCGCGGGGCTCCTTGGGCAGGTCGTCAATGGGCGTGTCCGTCGTGCCGACCAGCGTGCGGCCGCGCCACGGGATGGCGAAGAGCACGCGCCCGTCGTCGGTGTGCGGCACCATGATGGCGCTGTCGCCGGGCAGGAAGGACTGGTCGAGAATGATGTGCACGCCCTGGCTCGGCCGGATCATGGGCGGCGCGTCCGGCTCGTCGAGGCGGCGCACGCCGTCCACGAAGGGCCCCGCCGCGTTGATGACGGCGCGGGCGCGCACGGTGAACTCCCCGCCGGACTCGCGGTCGCGCAGCACGGCGCCGCAGACAAGGTCGTCCCGCCGCAGGATGCGCACGGCCTCCATGTGGTTGACCGCAACCGCGCCGAACTCCGCCGCCGTCCGCACCAGGTTGATGAGGAGGCGCGCGTCGTCGAACTGGCCGTCGTAGTAGACCACGCCGCCGCGCAGGCCCTCGGTCTCGATGGTGGGGATGCGCTCGAGGGTCTTTTCGACGGACAGGTTGCGCGAGGGGCCGAAGCCGTGCTTGCCCGCGAGGAGGTCGTAGATGCGCAGGCCGATGCCGTAGAAGGGCGCCTCCCACCAGGTGTAGTTCGGCACGACAAACGGCAGGTCATGCACGAGGTGCGGCGCGTTGTCCCGCAGGATGCCGCGCTCCTTGAGCGCCTCCATCACCAGCGCGATGTTGCCCTGCTGGAGGTAGCGCACCCCGCCGTGCACCAGCTTCGTGCTGCGGCTCGACGTGCCCTTGCCGAAGTCGTCGCGGTCCACCAGCAGCACGCTGAGCCCGCGCATCGCCGCGTCCACCGCCACCCCGGCGCCCGTCGCGCCGCCGCCGATGACGAGAAAGTCCCACTCAATGCCGGCGTCGGCCGCGCGCGCGGCCATCTCTTCCCTGGTAAAGCTCATGGTTCGTCGTTCTCCCCGGAGAGCCGCGCGGCCAGCGCGCGCGCGGCCGACCGGCCCGAGAGCACCGCGCCCTCGAGACGGCGGCCGCCGAACGCGTCCCCGGCGAAGCACAGGGGGGCGCGGCAGTCCAGATAGTAGTGCATGGTCGGCAGCACGGCGGAGGGCGCGCTGTAACGCCAGCGGTAGCCCTGCACCTGCGCGGCCTTCGAGGCCAGATGGGGCTGCACGGCCTCCAGGAGCGCCTGCGCCGCGTCCTGCGGCGGAAGGTCCAGATGGTCCTCGGACCAGTCGTGCGTGGCGTGGATGGTCACGGCATGGGCCTTCGAGACGCCCTTGATCCGGTTGTCGGCCACCCAGGCGGCGGGGCCCTCGTCCATCCGCAGCGCGCCGGGGCCGGGCAGGCCGCTGGGGCCGTCGAGCACGGCCATGGCGGCGAAGCAGGGGAAATAGCGCACCCCCGCCACGGGCGCGAGCAGCGCCCCGAAGCGCCAGGTGTTCTCGTCGTTGATCAGGCGCAGCGCCACCGGCAGCGGCATCGTCAGCAGCAGCGCGTCCGCGCGCACCGCCGGCCCCTCCTCCATCTCCATGTCCCAGTACCCGCGCGCCTCCGTGATCCGCTTGATCCGCCGGTCAAACCGCACGTCCACCCCCTCCGCCAGCGCCTCCGCCACCCCCGACATGCCGTCGGCCCCGCAGTAGCGCGGGAAGCCCGGCTGCTCGGCCACGCCGTCCAGCGAGGGGAAGCTGCGCGTCCACTCGCGCACCACGCCGCGCGCGGTCCACTCGGCCACCAGCTGCTGGAACTCCGGGCTGCGGGCGGTGAAGAACTGCGCGCCGTAGTCGAACACGGCGTCGCCCGCGGTGCGCGTGGCGCAGCGGCCGCCCACGCGTCCGCCCTTCTCAAAGACCACGCACTCAACCCCGAGGGACTGGAGCAGGCGCGCCGCGGCGAGGCCGGTGACGCCGGCGCCCGCCACCACGACGGGATGCCGCTCGTCGAAGCGCTTCTCGGGGCGTTTGCCGTATGCGCGCGAGATCACCACGGCTCAGTTGCACTCCGGCTCGAGCGGGCCCGCCAGCTCCTGCAGGAAGAAGAGCCGCCCGGGCAGGGTCGGCATGAAGGTGCTGGGGATCCACGGCGTCGGCTCGTGGTGGAGCGTCGCCCACAGCGACATGCCCTGCCACATCATGCCGCGGCCCAGCGCGCCGTCCGCCCCGCCGATGCAGCGGTCGGACTGGAGGAAGAGGCCCGGGCCGATGGTGTTGGCCGTGGTGGGCACCAGGGTGGTCCGGCTCTTGAAGCTCGTGATGGCGTTCTGCTCGATGGTCAGCGGGCACAGCAGCGCGCCGAGCCGGTGGGTCGCCTTCTTCCAGGCCGCCACCGAGGCGTACTCCTTCGCGAAGTGCGGCTCCCAGAAGGCGATGTGGCACGCGCGGCCGATGCCGTACACCGTGACCAGCCGCCCGCCCTTCGCGCGCAGCGCTGCGATGGCGTCCGCGTATTTCGGCAGCTCCGCTTTTGTCGCAAAGTGGCGCTGGCTCTTCGGCACTGAAAGTTTCCCCAGCGGGCCGTAGAAGGCCTGCTCCATGGCGTTCTGGAAGGCCCCCGGGTCCTTGGCGGGCAGCGTGGCGCCCTTCGCGTCGCTCCACTCGTCCATGTTGAACCCGTGGACGTGGCGGCAGTCCACGTTCCACTCCTTGAGGAAGTAGACGGCCCAGCGGTACATGCCCATGGGGCCCACGGGGAGGATGAAGAGAATCTGCTTTTTCGCCTCCTTCGCCTGGGCGATCTCCCAGGCGATCTCGTGGCCCATCATCATGTCGAAGTCCGCCAGGGAAGCGCACGGCACCGCCTCGAACTTTTTGCTCCACCACTTCTCGGCCTTTGCGATGGTTTCCGGCTTCCGCCCGCACAGGGCGTCCAGCTTCTCCAGGTCCCACCCCTCCGGGAAAAACCCCTCCAGCAGCGAACCCTTAATCGTGCTCATCAGCGTAATGGCCATGCCCTGCGTCTCCTGTCGTGTTGGCGGGGCGGACGCCCCGTGGTTGCCCGAAAAGCCCTGACCGGTCCGTGTATGGTACCCCCGCCGCGCGGGGAAAGTCACCTTTGCGGGCAAAGCGGCGGCAAAAGGATAGGGCGGGCCGGTGTTTCCGGCCCGCCCGGGGTGACGGCGGATGCGGGATGCCTCAGTCGAGCTTCCAGTCGCCGCGGTACTTCCGGGTCAGGAGCCCGTTGACCGCGTCGTTGTCAATGAACAGCTCCTTCTTCGGGTCCCACTTGAGCTTGGCGTCGAGGGTCAGGGCGAGCTTGCCGAGGTGGCCGATGGAGGCGGAGCGGTGGCCGGCGTGCGCCGGGGCGATGCATTCCTCGCCCTTGCGGACGCAGTCGAGCCAGTCGCGCATGTGGTTGCGCTGGACGCGGAAACGGAAGTCCCGGTCGCGCATCTTGGTCTTGAGGATTTCGGGGTCGCTGGCCTGGCAGCCCTTGCGGGAGACGTAGATCCAGTCGCCCTGCTTGTTGAAGAACTGGGTGCCCGTGTCGCCGCACTTGCGGAAGACGTCGGGCATCTCGCTCATGCTGCCGACGGTCATGGTGACGCCGTCCGCGTATTTGCACTCGAACAGGTACTTGCCCCAGGCGTTGTAGAGGTTGTTGCGGCCCCTGGGCATTTCGCACATGACCGGCGTGATCTCCTCGGGGCCCGTCTCGTCCCAGCCCATGGCCATGTGGGCGATGTCGCCGTGGTGCCCGATCCAGTCCATCATCTGGCTGCCGCCGAAGCCCATCCACCAGCGCCAGTTCCAGTCAAGGCGGTCGGGATGGTAGGCGACCCACTCCGCCGGGCCGACGTAGAAGTCGTAGTCCAGGTGCTCGGGCGGCGCGGGGTACTCGTCCACCCATTTCGCGTCGCTGCCGTTGGGCAGGCCCACGCTGATGTGGGTGATCTTCCCGAGGTATCCGTTGCGCACCAGCTCGCAGGCGAGCTTGAACTCGCGCCACGACCGCTGCATGCTGCCCGTCTGGAAGACGACCTTGTTTTCCTTCACCGCCTTGACGACGGCCTTGCCCTCGCCCAGCGACCAGGTCAGCGGCTTCTCGCAGTAGATGGCCTTCTTCGCCTTCGCGGCGGCGATGGAGACCAGGGCGTGCCAGTGGTCCGGCGTGCCGACGATCACCGCGTCCAGGTCCGGCCGGGCGATCAGCTCGCGGAAGTCCTTGTAGGTGGCGCAGTCGGTGTTTTCGTAGGTCTGGTCCACCATCTCCTTCGCCTTCGCCATGTTCTGCGCGTTCACGTCGCACACGGCGACCACCTGCGTGTCCTTCTGCTCCAGCGCGCCGCCCATGACGCCGCGGCCCTGCCCGCCGCAGCCCACGAGCCCGATGACCAGCCGCTCGCCGGCGGCGGCCTTCTCTTTCGCGCCCAGCGCCGACGCCGGGATGATGTACGGGGCCGCGGCCGCCATGACCGCCCCCTTCACGAAGCTCCTGCGGGAAATGCCCTTCGACGCCGTGCTGTCCATAGACCAGAGTCCCTCTCGGTTGAAATGACGCGCTGTCCCCCGGCGGGCCCACATGCCCGCGCCGCGGGGACGGACGGCTTCCAGCCTAAACCAACGGGGGCCGCCCCGGCAAGTGGCCGGGGCGCGCCGGGGTTTTGGCGGGAACGAGAGGGCTCCGTTCCCTGCTAATGAAGTGGGTCGGCGAGAACGCCCGCAAAGTAGACGCGGCATCTTGCCGCGTTCTTTGGGCCAACGAAAACCCCAAGAAAGCGGCAAGATGCCGCGTCTACGTTTTCAGCGGTCATGGGCTCGCCATGACGCGCGCTCCCGCGCCACCTACTCGAAGGCGCGCCAGGTGAAGCCCTGGGGCGGAAGCGCGATGCGGACGCGGACGGTGTGGTCCCGCGCGAGGGGCAGGGTTTCGGTTTTGCCGTCGGGGTCCGTCACCGCGGCGGTTTCGGTGAGGCCGGAATAGTAGAGGCTCACCTTCAGCTCCCGCTCGACGGGGGTGTCGAGGGGGTTGAAGGCGACGAGCATGGCCTTGGTCTTGAGCGCGGGGTTCACGTGGAGCATCCAGTCCACGTCGCGGCCGTCGGCGCGGCGGCCGTGGATGAGGTCGCTCTCGAGGATGTCGCGGTGCGCCTTGTACCACGCGACCCATTTGGCGACCATGTCGCGGACGCGCGGGGTGTCGTAGAGCTCCGGGCCGCGGTAGCAGGCCTGCGCGCCGAAGGCCAGGTTGCCCACCAGCATGCGCTCGTAGTGGTCCAGATGCTCGTCCAGCGGCTCGATGGTGGCCGCCGCGCCGCCGCCGTGGTACTCCGTCAGGGGCACGAACATCCACCCCATGCTGGGCGCCTTCTCCCAGGTGCCGTCGTAGATGTTCTGCCGCGTGTGGATGACCTGCTGGTCGCGCGGCAGGCTCCAGTTGGTCTCGCGGTAGCCCATGCCCGTCTTGTTCGACCCGCTGAGGAAATACCAGTCGGGCACGTTGAGGAACACGCCGTTCGTCCGGCATTCGTGGTAGAAGTCCGTGATGAGCCGCCACTGGGCCCAGCGCGAGTCGGCCAGCCCCCGGTGGCCGGGGTGCTCCGCGCTCGCGCACGCGTCGCCGGGGTAGGACCCGTCGTGCTCGAGCAGGGTGAAGCCGCTGGTCTCGTAGAAGCGGCGGAGCTTGCCGAAGTAGTCCAGGCCCCATTCGCTCAGGAGGCAGGGCGAGTTTCCGAAGGCGGGCGGCTCGCCCTCCGGGGAGACCACGTCGTTTTTCGCGTCAATGGACCGCGAGGCGAGGAGGGAGTAGCCGCCGATCTCGATGCCCTTTTCCTTCGCGTGGTCCGCGTACTGGCGCAGGCGCTTGCGGTAGGCCTCCTTCTCGTTCTCGATGTCGAAGCCGCTGCCGAAGGAGAGGATGACCATCTCGAAGCCCGTGTCCGCGCACTGGTCTATGGCGTTCAGCACGGTCTTCGGGTCCGAATGGCGCACATGGAGCATGAGCGGGTTTTCGGTGCACCACGGCGCGATGGTCCGGTACATGCGGCGCAGGGCGAGGCCGTTGCGCTCGCGGTCGTACCCGTCGTAGGGCAGGACGAAGGCGCGGAACGACGCGAAGGTGTCCCCCGGCTTGATCACCGCGGCGGGGCCGAGGTCCGGCCCCACCTCCAGCAGGCAGGGGTTCTTCTTCTCGTAGTTCACCTGCGTCTCGTAGTCCGGGTCGGGCACCCATCGGTAGGCGTGGCGGCCGGCGTTCAGCGGGCTCATGGCGAGGAAGGCGTAGTCCGTCTCGACGTGCAGGTTCGGCGGGCGCGCCGCCCCCGCGCGGTCCTCGACGTCGGAGCTGTACTCCACCGCCGCCAGCAGCTCGCTGGTGAACGCGTCCAGCGTCACGGCGGCCTTCCCGCCGTTCACCACGGTGATCCACTTCGAATACAGGGGGAGGCCGTCGTACATCTCGTAGTGGACCGTCACCCGGAGCCCGGCGAGCTCGGCGGGCGCGCCGTCGGGCATCGCGTAGTCCATGGCAAGGTGGACTCCCGGCGGCGGCCAGGCCGCGTCGGGCGCGGCGCGGCGGACCCGTTTCCACGCGAAGCGCTCCTCCGCCGGGCCGGTGGAAAAGCCCGTGAAGCGCATGGCCTCCGGGGCCGCCGTGAGGGTGTCCAGCCAGTCCGCGCGCAGGAAGGCATGGTTCGGCTGGCCCTTCAGGCCGCCCACCTCGATGCGGACGCCGTTCACCGTGACCACCGCCTCCGGCTTCACGCCGCGCAGGTACGGCTCGCCCGTGGCCACATTGTCCAGCCCCACCGTCGCCGCGTTCGGCGCCAGGCGGAAGGTGCGCCGGATCAGGCCGTTCGACAGGGCAATGCCGCCGTCGGGCGCGGCGTAGACCGCCGCCTTCGCCTCCGGCCGGGCGACGAGCCAGTCCGTGTCGCCGACGGGGGGCTCCCCCGCCAGCGGCGGCAGCTCAGCCACCGTCGCGGCGGATGC
>Ga0116174_10004039_pt1 | contig 11786 bp, 5 predicted proteins | sample AD_UKC087_MetaG_FD_89801 | JGI IMG/M metagenome (GOLD analysis project Ga0116174, IMG submission 89801) | Active sludge microbial communities of municipal wastewater-treating anaerobic digesters from USA - AD_UKC087_MetaG | ecosystem: Engineered > Bioreactor > Anaerobic > Digestate | place: USA...
TGGCGTCGGGGGCGCTGCGCGCGGCGGAGACCCCGGCGCCCGCGGACGTGTTCATCATCGCCGTGCCGACGCCGCTGACGGTGGACAAGCGGGCGGACATGCGCCATGTGGCCGCCGCCGCGGAGGCGCTGACGCCCTTCCTGCGGCCGGGGTCGCTGGTGATTCTGGAGTCCACCTCACCGCCGGGCACCTGCGCGGAGCTGCTGCGCCCGATTCTGGAGGCGGGGGGGAGAAGGGTGGGGGAGGACCTGTTTCTGGCGCACTGCCCGGAGCGGGTGCTGCCGGGGCGCATTTTTACGGAGCTGGTGGAGAACGACCGGGTCATCGGCGGCACAGACCCGCGGGCGGCGGCGATGGCCCGCGACCTCTATGCCCGTTTCGTGAAAGGGGACATCTTCCTGACCGACGCAACAACGGCGGAGATGGTGAAGCTCATCGAGAACACCTTCCGCGACGTGAACATCGCCCTGGCGAACGAGACGGCGGTGCTCTGCGAGGCGATGGGGATTGACTTCTGGTCCGTCATGCGTCTGGCCAACCGCCATCCGCGCGTGGGCCTGCACCGCGCGGGGCCGGGCGTCGGCGGCCACTGCATCTCCGTGGACCCGTGGTTTCTGGTGGAGCGCTTTTCCGGCAGCACGCCGCTCATCGCGCTGGCCCGGCGGGTGAACGACGCCATGCCGGCCCATGTGGTGGACCGCGTGACGGCGATGCTTGCGGGGGTGCCGCGGCCCGTGGTGGCGCTGTTCGGCCTGGCCTACAAGGGCGACGTGGACGACCTGCGGGAAAGCCCCGCGCTGGCCCTGGCGCGTCTGCTGGAGGAGCGCGGCTGCGAGGTGCGGGCCCACGACCCCTTTGCGCAGCGGGCGCCCCTGCCCAACCTGACGCCGGAGGCGTGCCTTGACGGGGCCGACCTGCTGCTGGTGGCGACGGCGCACAGTGCCTTTGCGGAGCTCGACCCCGAAGACACCGCCGCCCTCATGCGGGGACGGCGGGTGTACGACGCGCACCGCTTGCTGCCCGCCGACCGCTGGGCCGCGGCCGGGTTTACGGTGGAAGTGCTGGGCGTGGGGTGAAATAGAACCCGCCGCCCGCCTGTTTACTGGGAAAGAGAAAACCGCCCCTTCGGGCGGGTCAACCGTCACACCACAGAGAGGGAGAACTCCGATGAGCTTCAAGCAGCCCGAACTTCCGTATGATCTTGGCGCCCTGAACCCCTTCGTGTCCGAGGAGCAGATGTCCTTCCACTACGGGAAGCACCACGCGGCCTACTTCACCAACCTGAACGGGCTGGTGGACGGCAAGCCGGAGTCCGACCTGGCCCTGCGCAAGGTGGTGGTGGAGAGCCAGGGGCCGGTGTTCAACAACAGCGCCCAGGCGTGGAACCACAGCTTCTTCTGGCACTGCATGGCCCCGGGCGGCGGCGGCGCGCCCCAGGGCGAGATCAAGGGCCTGATCGAGGCCCAGTGGGGCACCTTCGACAAATTCAAGGAGGAGTTCTCCACGGCGGCGGCGAAGCTGTTCGGCTCCGGGTGGGCCTGGCTGGCCGCCGACCCCTCGGGCAAGCTGGAGATCCTGCCGTTGAGCAACGCCGACACGCCCCTGCGCCACGGCAAGGAGCCCGTGCTCACGCTGGACGTGTGGGAGCACGCCTACTACATTGACTACCGCAACGCCCGCCCGAAGTTCATCGAGGGCTTCTGGGACGTGGTGAACTGGGACTTCGTGAACAAGACCCTGAAGGCCCCCTTCCAGGAGTAGCCCGCAGGAACGGAAAAGCCGCCCGCATCCCGAGGGGTGCGGGCGGCTTCGTGTTATTCCGGGGGCGCCTCAGCGCACGTTCATGCCCTGCATGCGCAGCTTGAGGTCCTTGGGGCTGGTGGAGTTCTGCAGGGCGATGTCCGCCGTGATCTTGCCCTTGGACCACAGGTCGTAGAGGGCCTGGTCGAAAGTCTGCATGCCCCACTGGTCCTTGCTCTCGGCGATGAGCTCCACGATCTCCTTGAATGACTTGCCCTGCTCGATGAAGTCGCGGATGGTGCGCGTGCCGACGAGGACCTCGCAGGCCACGGTGCGGCCGGAGCCCGCGGCCAGGGGGAGGATGCGCTGCGAGCAGATGCACCGCAGCACGCTGGCGAGCTGCTTGCGGATGTGGAGCTGCTGGTGCGGCTCGAAGAACTCCAGCAGGCGGTTCAGCGTCTCCACCGCGTCCACCGTGTGCAGGGTCGAGAACACCAGGTGCCCCGTCTCGGCGGACGAGAGCGCCGTCTTCACCGTCTCCGTGTCGCGCATCTCGCCGATCAGGATCACGTCGGGGTCCTGGCGCAGCGCGCCCCGCAGGGCGTTCGCGAAGGACAGCGTGTCGTGGCCCACCTCGCGGTGGGTCACGATGCCCATGTGGTCCTCGTGCATGAACTCCAGGGGGTCCTCAATCGTGATGATGTGGTCGGGCCGCGTCCGGTTGACCTCGTCGATCATGGCGGCGAGGGAGGTGGACTTGCCGCTTCCGGTGGGGCCGGTGAACAGGATCAGGCCGTTCTTGAGCTGGCACATGCGCTTGAGCACGACGGGAAGGTCCAGCGCCTCCAGCGGGAGGATCTGCAGGGGGATCAGCCGCAGCACGACCCGCGGGTGCCCGTCGTCCACGCAGGCGTTGACGCGGAACCGCGCCACGTCCTCCAGCAGGAACGAGGTGTCCAGGTCCATCAGCTTCTCAAACTTGGCCAGGTCCTTGTCGTCCACGATCTCCCGCAGCAGCGAGCGCACATCCTCGTCCGTCAGGGGCGGGTGGTCCTCCAGGCGGACCAGCACGCCGTCCACCCGGAAGATGGGCGGGTTCCCGTGCTTGACGTGGATGTCGGACGCCTTCAGCGAGACGGCCTTGTACATCAGCTCTTTCATGTTCATCATGGCGGCTAGGACTCCCGGACGCCGCGTGCGCGTCCCGAATGATCATACCTTGGCGGGGCCGGGAACACAAGAGAAAGAAGCGTCACCTTTTGCCCGCCTTCCGCGCGGGGCGCCCCTTGGCCGGGACGGGCGCGCGGGGGGCCGCCGCATACTCCTCCCAGACGGCGGACCGGACGGCCCGGCGCGAGCGCAGGATGAGCCACACCCCCCCGGCCACGAGGAACAGGCTGTAGAACACGCCGCGGCTCATGCCGAGGATCAGCGCCGCGTCGGGCTCGCGGAACTGCTCGCAGAAGATGCGGAACACGGCGTACAGGAGGAGGAACTCGCCGCTGATGCGGCCCGGGTGCTTCTGCGCGTCCGTGCGCCAGACCCGCCACTGCATGAAGGCCAGCAGCACGGCGCCCTCCAGAAGGGCCTCGTACAGCTGCGACGGGTGCCGGGCGGGGATCATGTCCAGCGGCATGCCCGGGGCGCTGCGGGGGAAGACCACCGCCCAGGGGACGCCGCTCACGTTGCCCCAGAGCTCGCCGTTGATGAAATTGGCGATGCGGCCCAGGAAGAACCCCATCGGCACAAGGGGCGCCGCGATGTCGCCGAACTCCACCAGGGTGAGGCGGCTCTTCCGGGCGACATACCAGCAGGCGATGAGGACGCCGATGAATCCGCCGTGGCTGGACATGCCCCCCTTCCAGACCTGGAACAGAAAGAGGGGGTCCTGAAGGGTCTCGGGAAGGGCGTAGAGGATCACGTAGCCCAGGCGCGCCCCGCCCAGCACGCCGATCATCATGGCGAAGAGCGCCGTGTCCTCCTGCTCCTGCGTCAGCGGGTTCCTGCCGTGGCGGCGGAGCAGCCGGTGGATGGCCAGGCCGAACACAAATCCCAGCACATAGGCCAGTCCGTAATAGGTGACGCCCCGGTCCCCCCAGAGATGCAGGAGAACGGGGTCCAGATCATGTATCCAATGCCCTGAAGACGACATCATTCCTCCGCTTGCCGTTTTGCCCCCCCCTTGCCCCGCCGGCGGGGCGCCTACGAGCCGCCGCCCGCCTCGTCCGCGCCCTTCGGCGGGTCCAGACGCCGGCCCGCCAGGTTTCCGAAGAAGTCCACGGACCACCGCTGAAAGTCGTCCAGCAGCGTGAAGAACACGGGAACGACGACCAGCGTGAGGATTGTCCCGATGGTCAGCCCGCCGATCAGGGCCTGTCCCAGGCCGGCAAAGGTGGAGGCGCCGCCCGTCTTGGCCATCGCCAGCGGGACCAGCCCGAGAATGGTGGTGAGCGCGGTCATCATGACGGGCCGGAACCGGTCGACGCCCGCCTGCACGATGGCCTCTGTCCTGTCGCCCCGCTCGCGGTAGAGGCGGTTGATGTGGTCCACGATGACGATGCCGTTGTTCACGATCACCCCGGCCATCAGGATGCAGCCGATCAGGACGATCTGGTCGAACTGGCTGTCCATGTAGAAGAGCATCCACACGGCGCCGAAGAGCGAGATGGGCACGGTGGTGAGGATCGAGAGGGGGAGCAGGTAGGACTCGAAGAGCGAGGCCATGACGATGTAGATCAGGATGACCGCCATGGCCAGGGTGGTCGAGAAGTTGAAGATGTTCGACTCCAGGTCCTCAAGCTCCTCGCCGAAGTCCACCGTGTACCCCGGCGGCAGCCCGAGATCCTCCACGGCGGACTCAAGTTTGGCGCGCACGGCGCTGAGGTTCTTGGTGTTCAGCTTGGCCGAGAGGGCGATGACGTTCTTGCCGTTGATCCGGCGGATGGAGGTGGGGCTGGCCTCCTTGCTGTAGTCCGTGAGCCGCTGCAGCGGGACCAGCTGGCCGGTCAGCCCGGGCACGGCGACGTTTTCCAGGTTGGCCTGGGACTTGCGGTCCTCCTCGCGGAACTGGGCCCACACGGAGACCTCGCGCCGCCCCTGCTTGAGGTACGGCATGCGGGTGCCGCGCAGGGCGGCGTCCACCGTCTGCGCCACGATCATGGGGCTCACCCCGGCCTGCTGCGCCAGATCCTTGTCTATGCGCACCTGCACCTCCTGGACCTCCGGCTCGACGTTGGTCTCGGGGTCCGAGATCTCCTCGATCGTCCCCAGAACGGCCTTGAGCTGCTCGGCGTACTGGGTCAGGATCTGGCCGTCCTCGCCGCGCAGGAACAGGCTCACCGTCTCGCCCTCCTCGGACTGGCCGGCGTCGGCCATGGAGAACCGCAGCTCCGCGCCCGGCACCTGCTTCGGGATCTTCTCCGAGAGGATCTGCATGACCTCCTCGGTGGTGAAGGGCGGGTTCTCGCCGATGGGGCCGTCGTCCTCGGTGTACAGGTACACCTCGATGAAGCCCTCGTCCGCCCCGTGCAGCTTGAGCACCTTCTTGATGGCCAGCGTCTCCCGGAGCGGGTCTATCTGCGCCTCGATCCGGCTCATCAGGTCCTTCGCCATGTCCAGGTTGTAGTTCTGCTCCATGCGCGCGTCAATGCGCACCTCGCGCGTGTCCAGCTTGGGCATGGGGCGCATGCCCACATGCTGCATGGGGAAGGCGTAGGTGACGTAGATGCCGGCCCCCAGCAGCAGGAGGCACAGCACGCGTTGCCGGAGCGCGGCGCGCACGACGCCCCCGTAGACGCCGATCACCCACTGGATGGGGTGCAGCCGCCCGATGCGGTGCATCATCCCGCCCACCGCCCCCGCGGGCGGGGCGTCGGACGCGTGGGTGCGCCAGTAGCGGGAGGAGACGGTCTGGAACACGTTCTGGTTCCGGGAGATGCGCAGGCGCGACATGACCAGGGGGACCACCGTCACCGCCATGAGCAGGCTGCCGGAAAGGGAGGCGATCAGGGGCCCCCCGAGCTGCTGCATGAAGACCGACATGCGCCCGGTCTCCATGAAGTACATGGGGATGAACACAACGATGGTGGTCAGGGTGCTGGCGAAGATGGCCATGCCCACCTCCGCGGCGCCGTCCACGGCCGCGTCGGCCATGGACGCACCGAGGTCGCGGTGGCGGATCGTGTTCTCCACCACCACGATCGCGTTGTCCACAAGCATGCCGACGGCGATGATCATGGAGACCATGGTGATGATGTTCAGCGACATCCCGGTGAAGAACATGAAGACCACGGCGATGAGCAGCGAGGAGGGGATCGCGAAGGCCACCACCAGCGTGGGGATGACCCGGTGCAGGAAGAAGAAGAGCACCCCGATGGCCATCAGGGACCCGTTGGAGCCCTGAAGGAAGAGGTTCTTCAGCGCCCGGTTGATCAGGTCGGACTGGTCGAAGAAGATGAGGGAGGTCGCCCCGTCGAAGGCGGGCTCCTGCAGGATGCTGTCCAGCTCGGCCCGGACCCGCTCGCAGGTGGAAACCGTGTTCGCCTCGGAGTCCTTGATCACCAGGATGGCCAGTCCGTCCGCCCCGTCCAGGGAGACCTGCTGCTTCTCCTCGCGGGACCGGTAGTTGACCTCCGCCACGTCCTTGAGGCGCATCCCCCCGGGGCCCACCACGATGGCCCCGATGTCCTCGATGCGGCGGTACTCGCCGATGACCCGGGCGTAGTGCTTCCGGGTGCCCTCCGGAAGCTCCCCCACCGACAGGTTGAAGCTGCTCTCCCTGACCGCCTGGAGTACCTGCGGGAGGTTGAGGTTCAGGGAGCGCAGCGTGTCCTGGTTGAACTCGATGAGAACCTCCCGCGGCTGGACCGGGGAGAGAATCTCCACCTGGGCGACGCCCTCCACGCGGCTGAGCCGCGGCTCCACCACGGTCCGCGCGAGGTGGTCAAACTTCTCCTTGTCCCCCTCCCTGAACATGCCAAAAGCCATGATCGGGATGGATCCGGAGCTGAACCGCTGGATCAGCATCTTGTCGGCCTCGGCGGGCAGGACCAGCTTCAGCCGTTCCAGGCGGTCGCGGACATCCGCCGTGGCGATGGACATGTCCGTGTCCAGGCTGAACAGCAGCCCGACCTCGCACCCGGCGCTGGTGGAGGTGGTCCGGATCCGGCGGACGCCGGGGATGGTGCGCAGCTCCCCCTCCACGGGGACGGCGATCTGCTGCTCCACCTGGGCGGGCGACGCCCCCGGATAGGCGATGAAGACGCCGATGAAGGGCCGGTCCACGCGGGGCAGGAAGTTCAGGGGCATCCGGTTCCACGCGATCACCCCCAGGGCCACGGTGCTCAGGCTCAGCATCAGCACCGTGATCGGGTGGCGCAGCGAGAATTTCGGCAGCGAGAATCTCATTTGCGGTCTCTGCCGCCAAACAGCTCGTACAGCATCGGAATGATGAAGAGGGTGAGCAGGGTCGAGGAGGAGAGCCCCGCCATCACGGTGATGGCCATGGGCCTCCGGATCTCGGCGCCCTCGCCCGTGGCCGTGAGCATGGGCAGCAGGCCCAGCACGGTGGTCAGGGTTGTCATCAGGATGGGGCGCATGCGGACGGAGCCCGCCTGCACCAGGGCGTCCCGCTTCGAGTACCCGCGCCCGCGGAGCTGGTTGACATAGTCCACCAGCACGATCGCGTTGTTGACCACGATGCCCGCCAGCACGATGCCCCCCAGAAAGACCATGACGCTCAGGCTGGTGCCCGTGTAGTGGAGGGCGTAGACCACGCCGATGAAGGCCAGCGGGATGCTGAACATCACCAGCGCCGGGTGCACAATGGACTCGAACTGGCACGCCATCACCACGTAGACCAGGAACATGGCGAGAAGCAGGGCGAACTGGAGGCTGGAGTACGCGGTGTCCAGCTCGCGGTTCTGCCCGCCCTGGAAGAAGTAGAAGTCCTCCGGCCGGTCCACGGTCTTCAGCGCGTTGTCAATGTCCCGCGCGACCGCACCGAGGTCGCGCCCCTCCACGTTGGCGTAGATGAGGGCCACCTGCCGCTGGTCCACCCGCCGGACCTCGCTCGGCCCCTCCTGGATCGTGATGCCGGCGATGTCGGAAAGGGGGATCGGCACCGGGCCGTCCGTCACGGACAGCCGGCGCAGGTCGTCCACGTTCCCCAGCAGGGCCCGGTCCGTGCGCACCCGGATGTCCACCTTCTCGCCCAGCCGGCTGAAGCGCGTGGCCACGTCCCCCTGCACCTCCGTGCGCAGCCGCTGGGCGACCTGCCCGGGGGTGATCCCGCGCGCCGCGAGCAGCTCGCGGTCCAGGGCGATGATCACCTCCGGGTACCCCGCCTTCATGCTCAGTTCGGTGTCTTTCACCCCGGGCACTTTCGAGACGGCCTCGACGGCCCGGCCGCCGACCTCGCGCAGCTCCTTCAGGTCGTCCCCGACCAGCTGCACCTCGATGGCCGTGTTGAAGCTGAAAAGGCTCGGAAGGGTGAAGGTGACCTGCTCCTCGACCCCCGCCGCCATGACCCGGCCGCGGAGCTCCTCCACAATCCGGTCCTGAAGCGCCGCCGTCTCCTCCGGGTTCCTGAGCAGCACGTTGAAGACCGCGATGTTCTCCCCCCGGTTGGACTCGGTGCTGGATTTCTCCCGGCCGATCTCCACCGTCACGGTCTCGACCTCCGGGGCCGAGCGCAGTATCTCCTCGTACACCCGGGCGCGCTGGTTCATGTCCTCCAGGCGCGTGCCCGCGCGCGCCTCCACCCGCACGCCGAACTCGCCCTGCTTCATGGGGGGGATCAGCTCGCTGCCCAGCCGGCTGGCGACCGTGCCCGCGTGGATGGCAATCCCGAGCGTGAGCAGGAGGATGACGGCGCTGAACTGGAGCATGTGGCGGATCGTCACCCGGTACAGGGCGAGCATGCCCCGGAACCCCCACTCCCACAGGGTGAGAAAGGGCCAGAGCGCCGTCATGACGACAAGCCGGACCGCCGCCATCACCACCAGCAGCGCCAGGGCCGACACGTGCAGCGCGGAGGAGAAGACCACGTAGGAGAGGGCCAGCGCGAACTGGCAGGCGAAGAGCAGCAGCGACAGGGGCAGAAGCAGCAGCCCGGCGGCGCACACCAGCCAGGACGCCGCGAAATGCCCGAAGCCCCTCCAGGCGAGAAGGGCGGTGAACGGCGCGGCAACGCGGCGCAGGGAAACGCCGGCGGTGTCCCGCCAGATGGCCGCGACGCCGCGGCCCGCGTCCAGGAGCCCCAGGGGAATCACCGCCGCCAGCGCCGCCGGACGGGACCAGCCGCGCCGGTCGCGGGCTTCGCGCCACGCGCGGACGGTCCACACCACCTGCCGGGTCGCCTCGAGGTTCATGCGGCGACGCGAGGCGAGCAGGGGGACCAGGTACAGGGCCGTGAGCAGGGAGGCCAGCAGGGAATAGGTGACCGTGAGCGCGAGGTCGCGGAAAAGCTGCCCCGCGATGCCCTCGACAAAGGTGATCGGCAGGAAGACGCACACGGTGGTCATGGTGGACGAGAACACGGCTCCCGCCACCTCGCGGGTGCCCCGCTCGGAGGCGTCCAGTATGCCGTCGCCCTCCTCGCGGCACCGGAAGATGCTCTCCAGCACGACGATGGAGTTGTCCACCAGCATGCCCACGCCCAGGGCCAGGCCGCCCAGCGACATGATGTTGAGGGAGACGTCCTGGATGAACATCGGGACGAACGTCGCCACCACCGAGATGGGGATGGCGATCCCGATGATCAGGGTGGACTTCATCTCGCGCAGGAAAAGGAACAGGATGGCGAGGGCGAGCAGGCCGCCGGTCCAGGTCGCCCCCTGCACCTCCTCAATGGAGGCCACAATGAAGCGCGACTGGTCGCTCATGACGGAAAGGCGCACCTCGCCCGGCAGGCGCGCCAGCAGGTTCCGTTTCCCCTTCATGGACTCCGTCAGGCGCTCCGCGTCGTTGCTCCCGACCAGGGACTCGCGCGCCTGCCGCTGCACCCGGTCCATCGCCTCCCGGACCGCCTGCACCGAGCGCTCGCTGAGGCTGAGCTTCCGGGGGATGTTGAACAGGTCCTTCACCCGGTTGCACACGCGCACCGTGTTCGCGTCGCCCTCCTTGAATATCTCGACGGCGACCGCCTCGCGGCCGTTGACATGCACGATGGTCTCGCGGTCCTTCGCGCCCATGAACACCTGCGCGAGGTCCGAAAGGCGGAACTGGCCGCCCGGCGTGGGCACCAGGCTCGCGGCGATGTCCTCAACGGACTCGAACTCGTTGTTCGTCCGGACCATGTACTCCGTCTTCCCCTCGCGGAGCTGGCCCCCGGAGAGATTGATGTTCTGCTGGGCGAGGCTCGTGACCACGGTGTCCAGCGACACGCCGAGCCCCTTGATCTTCTCGGCGTCCACCAGAACCTGGATCTCCTCCTTCTGCCCGCCCTTGATCGCCGCCTGGGCGATGCCGGACTCCGCCTCCAGATCCGCCTTGAGGTGGCGCTCCGCGGCGTCGCGGATGCCCGTCAGGGTCCGAGCCTCCTCCTGCGCGTCCGAAAAGGTGCGGTCCGGAACGATGGCGAAGCGCATGACCGGGTCGCGCGAGGGGTCGTAGCGGAGGATGACGGGCTTCTTCGACACCTCCTTCGGCGGCTCGAACACGTCCAGCCGGTCCCGCACGTCCGTCTGGGCGATGGTCATGTCGGTGCCCCAGGAGAACTCCAGGAGAATCTCCGAAAGGCCCGGCTTGGAGATGCTGCTGATCTCGACCAGCCCGCCCACGATGCTGAGCATCTCCTCCAGCGGCCGCGTGACGAGCTTCTCCACGTCCTCCGGCGCCGCCCCCTCGTACTCCGTCCGGACCGTGAGGCTCGGGTAGGAGATGTTCGGCATCAGGTTGATCGGGAGCTGCTGGTAGGAGCGCAGCCCGAACACGGCGATGGTGAGGAAGATCATCACCATGGTCACCGGGCGGCGGATGGCGATGCGGTAGTTGTTGCTGGGGGTCTCTTCGGGGTGGGTCATTGCCGCCTTCCGCCGCTGTCAACCCGCCGGGGCGGGTGACCGGTCTGTCTTGCACGCCGTGCCCGCCGGGGCGCGGGACTAGTTCTGACTCTCCTTGAGGGCCTTCTCCTCCTCCGCCTTCTTCCGCGCCGCCTCCAGCGCGTCGCCCACCTCCATGTCCTTCCGCGACTCAATCTCCCGGGCCGCGGTGGTGACCGAGATCTGCGCGTCCGGCTTCAGCGCGTGCTGCCCCATCACCACCACCAGGGAGTCGTCGGACACGCCGGAAAGGATCTGCACCACCTCGCTGTCCTCCAGCCCCTTCTCCACCTCCACCCGGCGCGCCACATGGGCGGGCTCCGCGCCCGCCTCCGCCGCCGCGGGCTCGGCGACCATGAGGAAACTGCGGGCGTTCTCCTCCACAATCGCGTCCTTGGGGACGACCAGCGCGTCCTTGATGGTCTGCATCACCAGCCGCACGCGGGCGAAGGCGGAGTCGCGCAGGCGCGCGCGGTCGGCGTCCCCGAACTCCAGCACCACCTTGACCGTGCCGCTCAGGGGGTCCATGCTGGGGTTGATGCGCCGGATGGAGGCCTTCAGCTCCTCGCCCTCCAGAGAATCCACCCGGACGAGGGCCTCCTGGCCGACGGCCAGCTTGGCCAGCTCCTTCTCCGGCACGCTGATCGGCAGGGCGTACGAGTCGGGGTTCATGATGGTGAACGCCGGCATTCCCGGCGAGACCAGCATCCCCTCCTGGAGCGAGCGCCGCGTGATGATGCCGCCGATGGGCGCCCTCACCGTCTGATGCGCCAGGCGCGCCTCGTTCATCTCCAGCGCCGCCTGCGCCTGCTCGTAGGCGAAGCGGGCGTTGTCGCGCTCCACCGGGGCGCCGATCCCCTCGGCGAGGCTCTTCTCCGCGATCTCGAAGGTCGTCTTGTGCTGGCGCAGCGTCACCCGCGCCTGGCGCACCTGCGCGTCCAGCTCCGTCTTGTCCAGCTCCGCCAGAATCGCGTCCGCCGCCACCCGGTCCCCCTCCTCAAAGAA
>Ga0116174_10004044_pt1 | contig 11766 bp, 11 predicted proteins | sample AD_UKC087_MetaG_FD_89801 | JGI IMG/M metagenome (GOLD analysis project Ga0116174, IMG submission 89801) | Active sludge microbial communities of municipal wastewater-treating anaerobic digesters from USA - AD_UKC087_MetaG | ecosystem: Engineered > Bioreactor > Anaerobic > Digestate | place: USA...
AGTAGCGCCAGGAAGAAGGCGCCCCCCAGGAAACCGGTGATCACCCCCACGGGGATCTCGTACGGCACGGCGACGGTCCTTCCGATAGTATCGCAGATAACGAGGAAAAAGGCGCCGGCAAGCGCCGACACGGGAAGAAGCCGGCGGTGGACGGGCCCCGTCAGGGCGCGTGCCGCGTGAGGCACGATGAGGCCAACGAAACCGATCACCCCGGCAAGCGCCACCGCGAGCGCCGCGAGAAGCCCCCCGATCCAGAAGACCGAGCGCGTGTCGGCCGCCGAGACGCCGAGCGAGCGGGCGAAATCGCCGCCGAAGGATATGACATCGAGATGGCGGTGGAGAAGGAAGGCCGCGCCGAGCAGAACGAGCGCGAAGAGGCCCATACGGTTGAGCGCGTCATAGCGCGCGAGAGAGAGGTCGCCCATCAGCCACATGAGGGCCTTGTGCACCATCTCCGCGCGCGCGAGCGCAAAGATAAGCATGACGCCGGAGGAGAAGATGAAGCTGAGGGAGATGCCCCCCAGAATGATGCCGCCGGGGCCGAGTCCGCGCATGCGGGAAAGGCCGTAGACGAGCGTAATGGCGGCCAGGCTCCCCGCGAACGCGAAAACGGCTACCAGCGCGAAGGGCGCGCCCAGCACGATGCCCGCGCTCGCGCCCAGGGCCGCTCCGCCGGACACCCCGATGGTGTAAGGATCGGACAGCGGATTCCGGAAGAGTGACTGGAACATCGCTCCGCTTACGGAGAGCGAGGCGCCCGCCACGATCGCCATGAGCACGCGGGGCATCCGGAGGTGGACCAGTATGCGGTATTCCGCGGTGCCCGGGTCCCCCGAAAGCGCCCGGACCATGTCCAAGGGCGCGATGTGCGTCGACCCCGACGAAAGCGCCAGAACGAGGACGGTCGCGCCGGCGGCGGCCAGGAGCGCGTACGCGACGAGCGGTCTGCTAGTTCCCGGCATCCGCGATGATCCTCCCGAGTTCCCCGGCGGCGGCGACGTAGCTTCGGGGCGTGTACGTGCCGATCAGGTCGGCGTCGATGCGGCGCACCGCGCCGCGGCGCACCGCGCGGACCCCGGCGAAAGCCTTGCCCGCGAAGAATGATTCGGGATCGGCGTCTATCGAGACGATGATGTCGGGATCGCTCATCACCAGGTGCTCCGCCGAGATTACCGGAAACGGGCGGTCTATCCCGTCGAAGGCGTTGCGCCCGCCGGCCGATTCTATCATCTTGCCGACGAAGGAGGCCGCGCCGGCGGGAATGAGCGGCGCGTGCGAGACGAAGAGCGCCACGCGCGGGCCGATCCCCGGGCGCTCTATCCGCGCGAGGGCGCGCCGGTACTCGTCGATCCGGGCGCGGGCGGTCTGCGCCCTGCCGAGCATCGCGCCCAGCTCGAGGTAATGGGCGCAGATGTCGTCGAAGTCTTTGTTCCGGCCGAAGCGGTGCGCGGCGATTCCAATGGCGCGCACCCTGTCGGCCATCTGCGTGGTGCCGTCCTCGGCCGAGAAGAGCACCAGGTCGGGAGCGATGGCGACGATCCGCTCCATGTCGACGCGGGCGAGGTCTCCGACGATCTCCACCTTCCTCGGCAGAGGCCCGTGCCGGGAGCTCACCCCCAGCAGGAGGTCGGGCGCGCCGAGATCGACCACGGAATCGGTGATGGAGGGCGAAAGCGAAACGACGCCGCGCAGGCGCGCCGGCTCAGGCGGTGCGCTCGCGCGGGACGGCGGAAGCGCCAGAGGCAGGAGTGTTATCGCGACGAGCGCGAGGATTGCCATCGTGTTCTTCATGGGCCGGACCCGAAGGTCCCTTGTGCCGCGCATTCCGGTCAAAATCAAGGTATTTTTTGCCCCCGCCGCGGTATGATAATTTCGTTGACGCCCGAAACCCTCCGCGCGTATAACCTGACGTGCGTGCGGCCCATCACCCATGATAACGACGGCTTCAATCCACATACGTCCTGACGACACCGGATCGCTCGCCCTGGTGGGCGAGATCACCGCCCACCTGACCCGGCGGCGGGTCAGGGTGCTCCTTCCGGACATAGCGCCGTTTGCGGACGGCCCGCTGGCGGAGCATCGCGTTCAGACCGGGCGTCTGGTAACCGATTCGGAACTGGTCATCGTTATCGGCGGAGACGGCACCTTTCTTCGAACCGCGCGTCTTTTCGCCGGGAGGAGCGCACCGCTTTTCGGCATCAATCGCGGACGGCTCGGTTTTCTCACGGAATTTTCCCCCGCCGAAGCGATCGACTATCTCGATGAGGTCCTCGCCGGAAAACGCGTCGCGTCCGCCCGCTCAACGCTTGAGGCCTCTCTTATACGCGACGGCGACGAGCTGCGCACGATAACCGTCATCAACGACGCCGTCATCTCGAAGGGGGCGTTCTCGCGCCCCATCTCCGTACGGCTGGAGCTCGATGACGCCTTCCTCAACTGCTACTCCGGCGACGGGATCATCATCGCCACCCCTACCGGCTCTACCGCGTACTCGCTTTCGGCCGGCGGTCCAATCGTGATACCGAGTATCGACAACGCCTACGTGCTCAATCCCATCTGCCCGCACATGCTGGCGGTCCGTCCGATGATCATCCCCGCCAGCATCACGCTGCGCGCAAGGATCGTCTCGGACTTCGAAAATTTATTATTGACAATCGACGGTCAGGAGGCTATCCCCATCGAGGGCGAAGACGAGATCCGCGTCCGCGGTTCCGGAAAGAAGGTCCACCTGATACAACACCCCGCCCGGGACTACTACGAAATCCTCCGCAGAAAGCTCGGCTGGGGCAAAAACACGAACGGTGACGTCTGACATGCTGACTGAGCTGCGCATAAAGAACTTCGTAATCATCGACGACCTGAAAATACCCTTCGGCCCCGGGCTCAACATCCTCACCGGCGAGACCGGCGCCGGGAAATCCATCCTCATCGACGCGCTTTCCGGCGTGCTCGGCGACAAGATGACCACCGATCAGATCCGCACCGGATTCGAGCGCGCCGCGCTCGAGGGGGTATTCGACGTGTCGTCGGTCCCGCGGGTGCGCGCCATCCTGGACGAATCCGGCATCGACTGCGACGACGGAACCCTGGTGCTCCGGCGCGAGATCTACACCAGCGGCAAGGGGCGCTGTTTCGCCAACGCCACGCAGATTCCCATAGCCAAACTGCAGGAGATATCCGAATACCTGGTGGACATCCACGGGCAGAACGAGCACCAGAACATCATGCGCATCGCCAAGCACCGCGAGACGCTCGACAGCTTCGGCCGCCTGGGGGCGCTGGTGGACAGGGTGCGCGGCCTTCACGCGGGACTCTCCGATCTGAAGGAACGGATCAGCTCGTTCGAGATCGACGAGAAGGAAAAAGCGCGCAAGATAGAATTTTTAGGCTACGCAATAAAGGAGATCGAAACGGCGCGGCTCCAGCCGAACGAGGAGGAGGACCTCCGCAACGAATCGGCCCTTCTTCAGAACTCCGAGAAGCTCTTCACCGAGATCAGCACGACCTCCTCACTCCTGAAGGGCGACGGGGGAATCGTCCAGAGCCTCAAGCGCGCCGACCAGAGCCTTTCGGCGATATCCGGGTTCGACGCGCGCATCTCATCCATCCTCGAAACGGTTCGCACGGCGCTTTATTCGCTCGAGGACGCGGCCGCCGAACTGCGAGCGTTCGAGAAGGACATTCAGTTTTCCCCCGAACGCATCAACGAGGTGGAGGCGCGCCTGTCGCTTATCTCCTCGCTCAAAAAAAAATACGGAAGCACCGTTCGCGAGGTGCTCGACTACGCGGAAAAGTCGAAACGCGAGCTGGAGGCCATCTCCTCCTCCGAGGAACAGATCGAAAAGCTCCGGGCGGATTACCGGGCCATGGTGCAGCAGGCCAAGGAGGCGGCGCTCGATCTCTCCGAGCGGAGACGGCTCGCCGCCAAAGACCTCGAGGAAAAGGTGATGCGGGAGCTCGCGGACCTCGGCATGCCGGGCACGGTCTTCCGCATCTCCATCAAGCGCGAGATTTCGCCCGACGGAGAGATCGAGACAGAGAACAAGCGCTACGTGCTTTATCCGCACGGACTGGACCGCATCGAATTCCTCCTCTCGGCCAACGAGGGCGAGGACCTCAGGCAGCTTCGCAAGGCGGCCTCGGGCGGCGAGATGTCGCGGATAATGCTCGCCATAAAGAAGGTCATCCTCTCGGCCGACATCGTTGAGAGCCTGGTCTTCGACGAAGTGGACGCGGGCATCGGCGGCAAGACCTCGGAGGTCGTAGGCCGGAAGCTCAAATCGCTCGCCGGCGAGCGCCAGGTGCTTGTTATCACGCACCTTCCGCAGATAGCCGCGATGTCGGACGTGCACTTCACCGTCCAGAAGGAGAACACGGGCGGCCGCGTGACCACCCTGGTCAAAAAGCTCTCGCGCAGGGAGAAGGTAAGCGAGGTCGCGCGCATGCTCGCCGGCGAGAAGGTCACCGAGCTTTCGGTGCGCCACGCCGAGGAGATGATCGCCCTGTCGGAGAAGGGCGTTTGAAGCTCCCCGAGATAAACCTCACGGACGTCATAACGCTCATAATACAGGAGATCGCGCGGCGCGGCGGGAACTTCTCGCATGTGGACGCCCGCAGGGTGCTGGTCTGCATGGCCAGCAACCGGTCGAACGCGAGCGGCGGCACCTTCGGCAAGCTGGTGCCGCTGCGCTTCAAGGACGGCGCCGAAACGCTGCGCTACCGGGGGAAGCTCTACACCATGCCGCGCATAGTCCACGGGGGGGTGGAGCAGCGGTACCTGATCTACTTCTATCATCCGCGCTTCTTCAACCTTTCGCCCCTGGAGAAGCTCAAGGTCGTCTTCCACGAGCTCTATCACATCAGCCCGGACTTCAACGGAGACATACGGCGGCTGGCGGCGCGCAAGGCCTCGCACGGCGGCTCGCGCGAACGCTTCGACGACCTCTTCGAGGACGACGTGCGCGAGTTCTACGCGTATATCCAGACCACACCCTACATGAACTTTTTAAGCATGAACGCGCGCGTGCTGCGCGCCTCGTTCGAGAAGATCAGCGCCCGCCGGATGAAGATGCCCGCGCCGATAGCGGTGGGATGAGCCTCGTCCGGAGCATCAGAACATATAATCCCCGGAAATCCTCCCCTCGAAGCCGCGTTCGTCGATACGCTCGATAAAGCCATAGAAGGCCAGACGCCGCGGATTCTCCATCAGCGCGCGCATGTAGGCGCGGGCCGAGGCCTGGTCCTCGGTATCGAGGAGGACGCGCACCGTGCCGTCCGCCAGGTTGGTTGCCGAGCCGCGCAGGCCCATCATCCGGCCGTACAGGCTGCAGTAGTGCCGGCAGGCCACTCCCTGCACTTTCCCACGAAGTATGAGTTCGATGGGCATTTCCGAAGCGCCCTCCCCTCGTGTCCCCTTCACGCCGCGCGGGCCGACCGCGCCGCGCTTCGATGATACCGGCACGCCGCTCGATTTTTCAAGAAACTTACCTGAAGGCCTGACGGCCTCAGGCGAAGCTCACCCCTTCGAGCCCCCGCATCTCCGGTTCGCCGCCCTGCACCAGGACCACGTTGCGGCGCATCTCCTCCAGCGGCTCGGGGAAGTCGGTGTTGTAGTGAAGGCCGCGGCTCTCCCGGCGCGTCATCGCGCCGCGGATGATGAGCTTTGCGACGGTGGCAAGATTGCGAAGTTCCACCATCTGGGGATGGATGGTGGTGCGCCGGTAGTAGTCCTTGATCTCTTCATCGAGCAGGCGTATGCGCCTCCAGGCGCGCTGGAGGCGCAGGTTCGAGCGGACGATTCCGACGTAGTCCCACATCAGGCGCTTGACGTCCTCCATGTTGTGCTGGATGAGGATCCACTCCTCAAGGTCGAAGGTCCCTTCCTTGTTCCAGCCGGGGAATTCAGGGCGGTCGAGCGTATCGAGGCGCCCGGAGTACGTGCGGGTGATGTGCTCGAAGGCCAGGTGCGAGAACACCACGCCCTCCAGGAGCGAGTTGCTGGCCAGGCGGTTCGCTCCGTGCACGCCCGTACAGGCGGACTCTCCCGAGACGTAGAGCCTGCGGATGGAGGTGCGGCCCGCAAGGTCCGAAACGATCCCGCCGCACAGGTAATGCGCGGCCGGCACCACGGGGATGGGCTGTGACGCCATGTCGATGCCGCGCTTCAGGCAGTGCGAGTAAATGTAGGGAAAGCGCCGCATGAGGAAGTCGCCGTCCCTTGCCGAGATGTCCAGGTACACGCAGCGCTCTCCGCTTTTCTTGAGCTCCATGTCGATCGCGCGCGCGACGATGTCGCGCGGGGCGAGCTCTTTGAGCGCATGCACCCCCTCCATGAAGCGCTCGCCGCGCGCGTTCAACAGAATCGCCCCCTCGCCGCGCACGGCCTCGCTGATCAGAAAGCTCCTCCCCTGCTGGTTCTCGACGTACAGCGTGGTGGGATGAAACTGTATGAATTCCATGTCCGCGATGAGCGCTCCCGCGCGATAGGCCATGGAGATTCCATCGCCGGTGGCGATCTCGGGATTGGTGGTGTGCTGGTAGACCTGGCCCGCGCCGCCGGAGGCGAGGAGCGTGACCGCGGCGTTGAAGGTGTGGACGTCGCCGGTGGAGTTCTCGATGATATAGGCGCCGTAGCAGCATATCTCTCCGGGCGCCTCGCGCTGCAGCTGGTGCTCGGTGAGGAGATCGACCGCGGTGTGATCCTCGAACACCGTTATGCGCGGGTTCTCCGCGATCCTCTCGAGGAGGGCCATCTCGATCTCGCGCCCCGTGAGGTCCGTGGCGTGGACGATCCGGTTGCGCGAGTGCCCGCCCTCGCGCCCCAGGTCCAGAACCTCGTTTCCGGATCTGTCGCGCACCGTGGAAAAGCGCGTGCCCCACTCCATGAGCTCGCGCACCCGTTCGGGACCGTTCGCCACGAGGACCTCGACGGCCCTGCGGTTGCAGAGACCGGCGCCGGCTTTCAGCGTATCCTCGACATGCTCTTCGAAGGTATCGCCGGGCGCGATCACCGAGGCGATGCCCCCCTGGGCGTAGTTGGTGTTCGAATCGAAGTCCTTTTTCTTGGTGACGATATGAACGGTGCCCAGGGCCGAGGCCTTGATGGCGAAGGTGAGACCGGCTATGCCGCTTCCGATCACCAGAAAGTCGGAATAATACCGTTTCGAATTCATTGTGCCTCCTCAGGCCGGCGCGAGCGCGTCGAAGCCGGCGCGGATGCTTTCGGCCGCCTTCCTCACGGGCTCGCCGCGCAGGCGGGCGAAAAACTCGTAGGTGTGGACGACCATGGCCGGGGTGTTCGGCTTCCCCCGGTGCGGCACGGGCGTCAGAAAAGGAGCGTCCGTTTCGAGAAGGACGCGGTCCAGAGGAACGTACCGCGCGGCGTCGTGCAGCTCGACGGCGCTCTTATAGGTGAGATTGCCCGCGAAGGAAATATACAGGCCGAGGTCCAGCACCCGTTTCGCGGCCGCGGCATCGCCCGAAAAGCAGTGCATGACCCCGGCGGGGACCGCCGCGGCGGCGAGCACGTCGATCGTATCGTCCATCGCGTCGCGCGAATGCACGATAAGCGGAAGGCCGAGGCTTTTCGCCAGGCCGGCCTGGTACTCGAAGGAGCGCAGCTGCTCCTCGCGCGGCCTGCGCATGCGGTAGTAGTCGAGGCCCGTTTCGCCGATGCCGAAGAGAAGGCTTTTCTCCGGCGAATCGAGAACGGACCGCGTGAAGTCCGACAGGTAGATGAGATCGTTCTCGTCGGCCTTCGACGACGGGTGGATGCCCAGCGTGAAGAGCATCCCGGAGGCGCGGTTGTCCCTGGCGAAATCCCTGGCCCAGGCGAAGCCCGAGGGTTCTATCGCCACCTGCACGGCGCGGTCCACGCCGTCCCGCGCCATGTCGCCAAGGAGGGCGGCGGCCTTCATCCCCTCCTCGACACAGAGGTCAAAATGGGCGTGTGAATCAATGTAGTTCATCGGCGTCTCCACTCAGAGTTCCGGCCCAGAATAGTCGCCGCCTCGCCTTTTTGTCAACAGACTTCCCGGCTTTTACCCGGCCGTCTTCGCGCACACGACGGTGTTTATGCTTGACCATCACCGCGAAGATGGTGTATGCAGAGTGCCTGTCGCCTTAAACAACAGCCGGGGAGACACCATGTCCGAAGCGAAATGCGTTTTCTGCGAAATAGCCGCCGGGCGCGCGCCGGCCCACATCGTGCATCAGAACGATCTGTCTCTGGCCATACTCGACATACACCCGTATACGAAAGGCCACTGCCTGGTGATCCCCAGACGGCACGTGCCGTGGTGGCACGAACTCACCGCGGAAGAGAACCGCAGTCTCTTCGATCTGGCCCGCGAGGTGGGAGAGAAAATGATGAAGGCGCTGAAACCCGAGTTCGTGTGCATGTACGCGCGCGGGCGCAGGATTCCGCACACGCACATCTTCCTCGTTCCCACATTCCCGGGCGACGTGCTCGACCGTTTCTTCAACGCGCTCGAAAAATTCCAGGAATCTCCGGCAGAGCTGGCAGCGCTGAAGAGCGCCACGTCGATGCAAGAAGCCGCGCGATTGCTGAGGGAGGCATGAGATGACAACACCGGATGTCACGAAACGCTCCGCAACGCGGATTGTGGCCATGGCCGATATCCACGGGAACATGAGGATGATCGAGCGCGCGGCCGGCATCATCCGCGGCGCGGACCTGGTGATCATCGCCGGGGACATCACGCACACCGGTCGCGTCGCCGAGGCGGGCGAGGTGATCGCCCTCGTGGAATCGTACAACAGGAACATCCTCGCGGTACACGGAAACTGGGACGAACCGGCAGTCGAGGGCCGCCTGCGCGAGACGGGCATCGGTCTGCACGCCTCGGGCCGGATCATAAACGGGATCGGTTTCTTCGGACTGGGAGGCTCCTCGCCGACCCCCATCCCCACGCGTACCGTCTATCGAGAAGACGAAATACCCGGGCTTTTACGGAGCGGCGCCGCCGAAATCGAGGGCGCCTCGACGCGCGTTCTCATATCGCACGCCCCGCCCCGCGGACTGCGCGACAGGACCTTTCTGTACCTGCGCGGCGGAAGCAAGAGTCTGCGCGCCTATATCGAGAGCGAGCGCGTGGACCTCTGCGTCTGCGGCCACATCCACGAGGCGGGAGGAATCGAGCGCTTCAGGGACACCGTCGTGGCGAACACCGGAGCTTTCAAGAAAGGAAGTTACACCGCGATAGAAATACGGGCCGACGGCACAATAGCGTGCGAGATGGGAAGGCTCGATCTCCGCTGAGCGGGAAAGCGACCGCGCTCCCTCCGCGCGCGGCGGTCATGACGACGCGCAATGGCGGACCTTTATAACGAGTTTTTTCACGCGGCCCGCCGCACCGCGCGCGATCCCCGGCATGTGGGCGTCCTGCGGCATCAGGACGACAAACCTTCCGGGAAGAACCGGCACGAGTACCCCTTCTCCTTCGAGGAACATCACATCCTTATCTGCGTCGTATTCCACCGCGGTCCTCATCGACGACACCGGCGCGTATCCGATACACTCGGTTCCGGCGAGCACGACCTGTACATCCGTGCAGACGCGATGCGCCTCCCACTTCAGTTCCCCCGCCGGTCGGGTGTCGTACTCGCTGACCAGACACCAGATGTCGGCGTCGATATCGGTGCGCCCGGCGGGGAGCGCATCGAGGTCTGTTCGGGCAATAAACTCGAGCGCCCGCCGCAGGGCCGTTCCCGGCATGCCGTACAGCGCCGCGTTCTCTATGGTATCGGTAATCATCGCTTCTCCTTACTCAGGTAATCCGACCCGCTTCATTGCGCACGGGTACGATAGCGTCACTGTCCGGATAATCAGGATCGGAAACCAGGCGTTCGTTATGACCGCTCGGCGCGCTCCACCCTGTTGCGTCCCCGCTGCTTCGCGCGGTAAAGCGCCGCGTCGGCGCGCCGGAAGAGCGTATCGGCCGTGTCGTCCGTCTCCAGGCCCGCCACACCGAAGCTCACCGTGATACGGCCGCCGTATTTGAAAGCGTGCTCATGGATCAGGCCGCGCAGTTTCTCGGCCATGGCCGCGGCGTTTTTCAAGTCGCTCTCCACCGCGATGACCACAAACTCCTCGCCGCCCACACGGCAGAGTAAATCGCTGTCCCGTATCTGGCCGGCGACTATGCGAGAGATATCCCTCAGCACCGCATCGCCCGCCTTGTGACCGTGGGTGTCGTTAACGGTCTTGAAATTGTCGATATCGAACAGGAGGAGGGCGAGCGGCGAGCCGTATCTGCGGCTTCGCTTGATCTCCCGGTCGAGCGCGATGGAGTACGAGTAGCGGTTGAGCACGCCCGTCAGCTGGTCGTGATGGGCCGCGAATTCGAGCTGCTGGCGCACGTAACTCCGAACGAGGTCGATGATGATGAGGACCGCGATGACGTTGAGGACTATCAGGATGAAGACATATTCCAGGACGTTCAGCTTGGCTTCCGAGGCGTATTGCGCGGTATAGACCAGACGGTTTGACGCGGCCCAGCACTGTTCGGCGAGCGCAAGCACCCTCTCACGGTTCGCCGCGTCGGGCGACGAGCGGGAGCGTGCGATCTGCTCTTTCAGAAGGCTCCATGCGGCCTTCAGCTCCTGGAGCTCCTTGAAGAAGCGCTCCTCGTACATCGTGATCTCAAATCCGGGGTCCCGGTTTTCGAAGCTCGCGACGAGCGCGTCAATCTGGCCGTATGCCGCCTCGATACGGCGCCCCGCAAGCTCGTGATTGCATACCCGCTGTATCGAGCCGCGCATGATTCCGGCGTAATTGATGATGCGCGCGTCGTTCTGCAGCCTGCTTACCTCACGCCAGAGAAACGCCCCGTTGGAGAGGATGAGCACGAGCAGAATCACCGCGACGAAGAGGAGCTGGCGGGATTTCGTGAATGCGCTTCTCATCGTTCCTCGTGGCGGATTGGGCCCCCGCGCGTCACGCCCGGCCTATTCCGTGTATCGGGAAGACCTGTTTGCGGATGTAGTCGACCACCTCCGCCGCATGGCGCCGGTATTCGTCCTTTTCGGCCCCCTTCGCGACGAACGGCTCGTCCTCCAGGCTGCCCGCGTGCGCTTCGGGCCCGTACATCATCCCCCCCACCACGCCCGCGTAATGGTCGCTCGGTGTTATACCGCAGAAGGTGGCCCAGGCGAGCGCCCAGAGCGCCGAGGTCTTGTACACGTTGTACCCGCCCCCGCCCGTGGCCATGATTTTAGGGGAGAGCTCGTTGATGATCTGGATGACCCTCTTGTATCCGTTCGAGGTGAGGCGCAGGTGGGCGAGCGGGTCCTCTTTATGCACGTCGCCGCCGATCTGCGCGAACACGATGTCCGGCCCGAAGGCCTTCACGAGCGGCGGCACGACCGATTCGAAGGCCTCTACGTAGACCTCGTCGTCGGTGCCTTTGAGCAGAGGGATGTTGACGTTGTAGCCCCTGCCCGCGTCGGCGCCTATTTCGTTCTGGAAACCGCTCCATGGATAGAGCGTCATCCCGGATTCGTGGATGGAGATCTTCAGCACTCGGTCGTCCTTGTAGAAGAGGTCCTGCACGCCGTTACCGTGGTGCACGTCGATGTCGATATACACGACCCGCCGTCCCTTTTTAATGAGGTCCATTATGGCGATGCCGATGTCGTTGACGTAGCAGAAGCCCCCGGCGTGGTTCTTGCCCGCGTGATGATAGCCCCCGATGGGATTGAAGACGAAGCGCGCCTCCCCGGCGTCGAGCATCTGCGCCCCCTGCC
>Ga0116174_10004046_pt1 | contig 11764 bp, 5 predicted proteins | sample AD_UKC087_MetaG_FD_89801 | JGI IMG/M metagenome (GOLD analysis project Ga0116174, IMG submission 89801) | Active sludge microbial communities of municipal wastewater-treating anaerobic digesters from USA - AD_UKC087_MetaG | ecosystem: Engineered > Bioreactor > Anaerobic > Digestate | place: USA...
ACACCAGCGGCAGGATCAACAACCAGATCGTTCTCAGCCCCAACGGGAACTACTGCCTCGCCCGCAACTGGAACGGTTTCGGCACGGCCTCCCTCTGGGACACCGTGGGGGGCCAGCGGCTCGAGGAATACCGCTTTCCCGAAGGCGCGCGCCTCGGCGCGGTCGCCGTCGCCGACGACGGCAAGACGGTCTATGCCATGATTGACGGTGACCTGCATTTCCTGCCGGGGAGGAAGTGAGGGGGGAGTCTGGAGTTTTCTTCCTGAAGTCTGAAGCCTGAAGCCTAGAGCCTGGAGGTGCCAACAATGGTCCGGTCTCGATTGCGCGGTGCGGTGGGGGGGATGGTCCTGGTCATGCTGCTGGCGGGGGCGGCGTTTGCCGAGATTGACGTGGCGACGCATGAGCACCCGGTGTACCGGGGCTCCATGTGGAACCCCCGGGTGGACCTCGCCTCGGGGGTGGTGATCCACGCGCGGGGCTTATATGTGCGGGCGGACGACCTGGAAACCGGCGTCCTGCGGTGGACCCACGACCTGCCCGTTGGACGCGACGGCGGCGGGTACACCACGGGCGAGCGGCGCACGGTGGTCCATTATCCCGAGGGCCGCCTGGTGGTGCTCGACAACCGCACGGGGGAGGAGGTCTGGCGGCAGCGGGGCTCCTATTTCGGCGGCGGGCTGCGCAACGCCCAGCTCGCGGGCGGCGACCGCTGGCTGGTGGCCGACTACTTGAAGAGCGCCGTCGTCCATGACCTGGAGGCCGACCGGTCCTATAAAATATCGCTTCCCGGGGACAAAATATTCTCCCTCGTCCTGATGCCGGACCGGCGTCGCTTTGTGATTGTGGAGCGCCTCAGCGGGGACAAGCCGCCGACCAGCCTGCGGTTCTGGTTGTGGGAGCCGGGTGTCTCCGAGCCCGAGCAGGGCTGCACGGTGGATTCGCCCATCCGCATGGAGGTGCGGGCGGTCCTGCCCTCCGGCGGCGTGCTCCTGCGGGAGCACACCTCCCTTGATCCCGTGAAGAACCAGTTCAAAATCGTGGACCCGAAAACGGGCGCCGTGCTGCGCGCCCAACCGGAGCCCGAAGACGAAACGGTCCACCGCGACCCCTCGGGGGACGGCACGCGCGAGTTTGTCTTCCGCGAGGGGACGGCCGTTGTGGAGGTCGCGCGGCTGGACGACGGCGCGCCGCTGTATTCCGTTCCCCTGCCCTGGGCGCGGCCGCGCACCGCGGCAGTCCCGTGCTTCTCCGACGGCGCGGACTGGGGGATGTTCTGGGGCGACGGGGACGCCCTGTGGCTCGTGCCGCTGGTGGAGGGCGGCGCGCCCCGCCGCATTCTGGGCGACACGCGGCTCCTCCCCGGCCGTCCCGCCCGGATAGATCCGCCCTACCTTCCCTGCTTCGAAACCGGGATGATGCAGAAGACGCTGCGGCGCACGCTGTTCACCCTGCCGGACCTGGCGCTGAAGGCGGAATGGGACTTTCCTCCGGGACGCGGCGGCGGGTGGATCCAGTACAGCGCCGACAGCGGACGGGCCGTCCAGGGGTATTTCAACTACGACTATGACAACCAGCGGATGCTGGGGCGCACGCTCGTTCTGAAGGAAAGCGGAAAGGACGCGCCCCTTCTGGAAATGCCCTGCCAGTCCATGGCAATCTCGCCCGATGGACGCCACCTCGTCGCCCAAGAGGGGGAAAACCGCAAGCTTCTCGTGGAGGTGGACACAAAAAAGATCCCCGTGAGGATCACGGCGGAGCGGGAGTACGACTACAGTCCGGCGGCGTTTTCCCCTGACAGCCGCCGCGCCGCCCTCTTCTGCCATCCCCGGCTGGTCGTGGTGGACATCGCGGAGGGGTACCCTGAGCGGGAGATGGACCTTTCCTCGGTGGACAGGGACCGCTTCTGGAGCAGCGGCCTCTGTTTCTCGCAGGACGGGAAACGGCTCCTGGTGGGGGGAAGCGGCGAGGCGCTGCTGTTCGACGCGGACACGGGCAAGCGCCTCCATACGTTCACCGAGGAGCAGCGCTTCCAGCAGCGGTGGCAGTCGCGCGGGTACAGTTTCCTCAGCACCCTGGAGGGCATGGCCCGCGACATCGCCGGCAATGTCACCGACCGTTTCAAGGGAAGGCCCGACGTGCAGGCCGTCTTCTCCGCGAACGACACCCGCGTGGTCACCCTTTCCGAAGGCCAGCTTGTCCGCGTGTGGGACGCGCGCACCAGGCAGCGCCTCCACACGATAGACCCCGAACTCCCCGAGACCCGCAACCGCTGGGGCGGGATCACCAACCGCTGCGTATGCGACAAGAGCGGCCAGTTCTGCCTCACGTTCAACGAGAACGCCTTCGCCCCCGGTGTCCTCTGGGACCTCGCCACCGGCCGGAAGCTGGAGACCTACCACTTCCCCGAGGGCACCGAGTACATCACCGCCGCCATCTCTGAGGACGGAAAACCGTCTACGCGGCCGTGGACACCGACCTGCACCTGCTCCCGGGGAGGAAGTGAGGGGGAGGGAGTCCGAAGATCCGACCGATCCGACGGATCCGTCTGACGGGTCTGCCAGTCCGACAGGTCCGACTTGTCCGACCTGTCCGACGGACTTTCTACTCCCCCAATGTCCCGCGCAGGTAGGTGAGCACGTCCATGATGGACTGCTCCTGCTCCGGCGTGAGGCAGCTGGGGATGTTGATGCCGACGGTGGACACGAGTCCGTCGTCGAGGCGGGGCAGGGTGCCGCGCGCGTAGCCGTGGAGGGTGTGGAAGGCGTTGCGCGGGCATTCCCAGGGGCAGCCGTTGTTCATGGGCCATTTCTCGACCAGGGGGGGGATGTTGTAGTAGACGTGCACCTCGAAGTCGTGCATGAACCACGCGCGGAGGCCCCACTCGTTGAGCAGGGCGGCGGCGGCGCGGCCCCGGGCGACGCGCGCCGCGTCGTCCGCGTCCGTGTCCGGCAGGCGGAAACAGCAGTAGTACCCCGTGTCGCCGGGGTTTTCCGCGTCGGCGCGGCCGCGCGGCGCGAGGCCCAGCCCGCGCACGTGCGCCTCGATGCGGTCGTGGCTGGCGCGCATGGCGGCGAGGATCGTGTCGGCTCGGCCGAGCTGCACGCGCGCGAGGGCGCCCTGCAGCTCCGTCATGCGGCGGCCCTGCCCCCAGCCCAGCGGGTCGTCGCCGTACCAGTTCTGCGCGGGGACGGCGTCCTTGGCGTAGCCGACGTTGTGCAGCGCCTCAACGCGCCGGGCGAGGTCCGGGTCGCGCGTGACCACCATGCCGCCCTCGCCCGCCGTGATGTTCTTGTTGATCTGGAGGCTGAAGATGCCGATGTCGCCGAAAGTGCCGACGCGGTGGACGCCGTCGGGCGCCGCCGGGGCGGTGGACCCGGGCACGCCGCGCGCGTGGGCTCCGAGGGACTGGGCGCAGTCCTCCAGCACGCGCACGGGGGGCAGCCCCGCCGCCGCGCGCTCCGCGTTGACCTCCCGGACCACCTCCATGATCCGGCCGATGCGGGCGCAGCCGCCGAGCATGGGCACGGGCATGATCACCTTCGTGCGCGGCGTGATCTTCGCGCGCAGGGCCTCCGGGTCCAGGTTGAGCGTGTCATCGGAATCCGCCAGCACGGGGATGGCGCGGTTGCGGATGATGGCGGAAATGGACGCGATCCACATGAAGCCCTGGACAATGACCTCGTCCCCGCAGCCGACGCCCAGGGCGTCCAGCGCCACCTCCAGCGCGCCGGTGCCCGAGTTGACCGCCGTCACCCGCAGGTCCGTCTCCTCCGGCCAGGGCCCGCCGTGCGGGCTGGCGAGAAAGCGGGCAAACTCCCGCTCGAAGGCCGCCACCTCGCCGCCGAAGGCGGGGCCGTAATACCGGAACGGGGAGCGGTTCAGGATCACCCGCCGCGCCGCGGCCAGTTCCTCCTCCCCGTACCAGGCGGCGCCGGGGAACTCGGGCGGCAGCTCAAACTTCGGCGGGCGCGGCAGGGGGGTGTCGGGGCGCATGCGGGGACTCCTAACGGGTGTTTTCTTGACGGGCATCATGATAGCCAAGAGGGCCGCGCCAATGCACCCCGCGCGGGCGGGAGGCCGGGGGAAGCGCGGAGACGCGCCCCGGAAACCGCCAAAAACTTGACACCCGGCGCGGTTAACCGCTATGCTACCCGTCCTGTGCGGACGCAGTGTGTCCGCGCGCGTGTCTTTCTGCCGGAGACGGCCTCAGGGCCGTTTTCTGTGAAAACACCACTGAACTTGGCGCGGGACGGGTCCGCGCCGAAACGAAGGACCATCGGAAACAGACATGGCGAGATATCTCGGACCGAAGCACAAGTTGAGCCGCCGCATCGGGAAGTGCATCTGGGGCAAGCCGAACAGCCCCGCCGCGAAGCGCCCCTATCCGTCCGGACAGCACGGGCCGAACCTTCGGCGCAAGCTGTCGGTGTACGGCACGCAGCTGCTGGAGAAGCAGAAGCTGCGCATGTACTACGGCGCGCTCATGGAGAAGCAGATGCGCCGGATCTTCGACAAGGCGCGGCGTCTGGGCGGCAACACGGGCACCAACCTGATGATGCTGCTGGAGTCGCGGCTGGACTGCGTGGTCTGGCGGATGGGCTTCGCCCCGACGATCTTCGCCGCGCGCCAGCTGGTCACGCACTGCCACATCCTGGTGGACGGAGAGAAGGTCAACATCCCGTCGTTCCAGGTGAAGGCGGGGATGACCGTCGCGGTGCGCCCGAAGAGCCGCAAGATCCCGATGATCATGGAGGGCGCCGAGCACCCGCCGGTGCAGATCCCCGAGTATCTGGACCGGGCGCCCAAGGCCTTCGAGGGCAAGATGACCGCCACGCCGAACGCGGCCACGATTCCGTACCAGGTGGACACGAACAGCATTATCGGTTTCTACTCCCGGTAATCCGGTTCCCCATGCGTACTCTTCCTGGCGGACCGCGCCATCGGCGGTTCGCCAGTGTTTTTTTTGCGATGGAAGGGACGTTTCCCGGCGCCGCGCGGCGCGGGGCAGGAGCTGAGAAGACATGAGCATTGAGGTCGTCGTAGGAGCCAACTGGGGGGACGAGGGCAAGGGGCGGATGGTGGACTACCTGGCGCAGGACGCGGATTTCGTGGTCCGGTTCCAGGGCGGGAACAACGCGGGCCACACGGTGGTCAACGAATTCGGCGAGTTCAAGCTGCACCTGCTGCCGTCGGGTGTGTTCAACCCGAACGTGGTGAACATCCTCGGGCCGGGCATGGTGATAGACCTGAAGGGGCTGGCCGACGAGATCGCCAACCTGAAGGCGCGGGGCATCACGCCGAACCTGCGCGTGTCTGACCGCGCGACGATCTGCTTCCCCTTCCACCGGCTGGAGGATGGGTGGGAGGAGGACCGGCTCGGCAAGAACGCCTACGGGTCCACGCGGCGGGGCATCGCCCCGGCCTACGGCGACCGCACGATGAAGAAGGCGATTCAGATCGGCGAGCTGCTGTATCCGGAGCGCTTCAGGGAGCGGCTGGCGGCGGTCTGCGAGTGGAAGCTCCAGAAGGCCGAGCGCTTCTACGGGCGCACGGGCGAGTTCACCTTCGAGGAGATGCTGGCGTGGTCGGAGGCGGCGGCGGAGACGGTGGCCCCGCTCATCTGCGACACGTCGGTGCTGCTGGAGGAGGGCGCGCGCGCCGGGAAGAAGATCCTCTTCGAGGCGCAGCTCGGCACCCTGCGCGACCTGAGCTTCGGCATCTACCCCTACACCACGTCGTCCTGCACGCTGGCGGCCTACGCCCCCATCGGCGGCGGGCTCTTCGGCCGTCCGGCGGACCGCGTGGTGGCGGTGGTCAAGGCCTTCTCGACCTGCGTTGGCGAGGGCCCCTTTGTGACCCTCATGGAGAAGGACCTGGCGGACCGGCTGCGCGAGTCGGCCAAGGAGTACGGCGCGGCCACGGGCCGCCCCCGGACCATCGGCCATTTCGACGCCCTGGCCACGCGCTACGGCGCGCAGGTGCAGGGGGCCACGGAGATCGCCCTCACCAAGCTGGACAGCCTGACCGGCATGCCCTCGCTGAAGATCTGCACGCACTACACGCACGAAGGGAAGGTGTACGACCGGTTCCCGCTGAACGCGGTGCTGGAGGAGGCGGCGCCGGTGTACGAGGAGACGCCGGGCTGGTCGGAGGACATCTCCGGCGTCCGCGAGTTCTCCGCCCTGCCCGAGGCCGCGCGGAAGTACGTCCTCCGCATCGAGGAGCTTGTCCAGTGCCCCATCCGCTACGTGTCCGTGGGGCCGGAGCGCGAGGCGCTGATCGACCGGGGGGCGCGCGGCTGACGCCGTCCCGCGGAACACGCGCATGGCTGACACAGGCATTCCATTTCCCCCCCTCGGCGCGGCCGCGGCCCTGGCCGCGGCGCTCCGGGAAAAGGGGCGCCGCGCCGCCCTGACGGGGGCGTGGGGATCGGCGAAAACCCTCGCGGCGGCCCAGGCCGCCGAAGCCCTCGGCGCGCCGCTCTTCGCCGTGGCCCCCGGGCGCGTGGAGGCGGAGGCGCTTTACGACGACCTCTGCACCCTCTTCGGCGAGGAGCGCTGCGCCCTTTTCCCCGCGTGGGAGGTGCTGCCCACGGACCTCATGAGCCCGTCGGACGACATCGTGGCGGAGCGCATGAACACGCTGGAGCGCATGCTGGCCGCGCGCGACGCGGGCGCGCCCCTGCACGTGGCCGCGCCCCTGCGCGCGGTCATGCAGTACGTGGCCGACCGGCGCCGCCTGCGCGAGGAGACCCTCACCCTGCGCGAGGGGGAGGAGCACGACCTGGACGACCTGCTGGCGCGCCTGGTGAAGCTCGGCTACGAGCGCGACGTGATGGTGGAGCGGCGCGGCGATTTCAGCCTGCGCGGCGGCATCCTGGACGTCTTCCCCATCTCCGCCGAGCTGCCCTTCCGCCTGGAGTTCTTCGGCGACCGCATCGAGTCCATGCGCCTCTTCGAGCCCGAGACCCAGCGCAGCGCGGGGAAGGCCGTCTCCGTCATCCTGGCGCCCCGGTCGGAGAAGGCCATGCTGGCCGAGGGCCTGCGCGCGGGGCGCCACAAGACGGCCCTCACGGAGTACCTGCCCGACAACACGCTGGTGCTCGCGGACGAGCCCGTGTCCCTGGCGGAGAAGGCCGCGGAGATCGCGGAGCAGTCCCGGAACAACCCCTTCTTCATGTCGCCGGAGGACCTGGAAAAGCGCCTGGGCGCGTTCCGCCGGCTGGACGCGGCGCAGTCGCCCTTCGACCCCGTGCCGGGCGTGAAGCCCGTGCGCATGGCGACGCTTTCGGTCATGAACTTCAGCGGGCGCGGCCCGGAGTTCTGGGAGCAGATGCGGCGCTGGGAGCAGGAGCGCTACGCGGTCACGCTGTTCTGCGTGAACACGGGCGAGCAGCGCCGCCTGCTGGAGCTGCTGGAGGAGCAGGGGTTCCAGCCCGGGCGCTACGGGGACTTCGACCTGCGCGTGCGGGTGGGGCGGCTGCGGGCGGGCTTCGTTTCGCCGGCGGACCGGCTGGCCGCCCTGAGCGAGGGCGAGATCTTCGGCCGGCACTACGTGCGGCGCCGGCGCCGCCGCTTCGAGGCGGGGGCCGCGGTCACCCAGTTCAGCGACCTGAAAGCGGGCGACTACATCGTCCACGAGGTCCACGGCGTGGGCCGCTACCTGGGCCTGAAGCGCTTCGCCGGGAAGGCGGGCGACTACATGGCCCTCCAGTACGCGGGGGGCGACACGGTCTACGTGCCCATCACGCACATAGACCAGATCCAGAAGTTCGCGGGCGGCGAGGGCGCGCTGCCGAAGATGGACCGCATCGGCGGCGCGAGCTGGGCGCGGCGGCGCGAGCGCGTGAAGAAGGCGGTCCGCGAGATGACGGACGCGCTGGTGCGGCTCTACGCCGCGCGGGAGACCGTGCGGGGCCACGCGTTCGGCCCGGACACCCCGTGGCAGCGCGAGTTCGAGGACGCCTTCGAGTACACCGAGACGCCGGACCAGGCGCGGGCCATCGCCGAGGTGAAGCGCGACATGGAGTCGCACCGGCCCATGGACCGGCTCATCTGCGGCGACGTGGGCTACGGCAAGACCGAGGTGGCGCTGCGGGCGGCGTTCAAGGCCGTCATGGACGGCAAGCAAGCCGCCGTGCTCGCGCCGACGACCGTGCTCGCCCAGCAGCACCACAACACCTTCCGCGAGCGCATGGCCGACTACCCCGTGCGGATCGGCCTGCTCAACCGCTTCCGCACGCCCGCCCAGATCCGCGAGACGGTCCACAAGCTGCGCGACGGCGAGCTGGACATCGTCATCGGCACGCACCGGCTCCTGTCGGAGGACATCGCTTTCCGCGACCTGGGCCTCGTCGTCATTGACGAGGAGCAGCGCTTCGGCGTGGCGCACAAGGAGCGGCTGAAGCAGATGCGCACGCATGTGGACGTGCTGACGCTCTCGGCCACGCCGATCCCGCGCACGCTCCACATGTCCCTCATCGGCATCCGCGACATGAGCGTCATCAACACGGCGCCCAACGACCGCCTGCCGATCCACACCTGCGTGGAGGCGTGGGACGCCAACCTCATCCGCGAGGCCGTGGAGCGCGAGCTGGCGCGCCAGGGCCAGGTCTTCTTCCTGCACAACCGGGTGCAGACCATCGAGAAGGCCGCCGCCTTCGTCGGCAAGCTCGTGCCGCGCGTGCGGGTCGGCGTGGGCCACGGCCAGATGCCCAAGCACGAGCTGGAGGAGGTCATGACGGCCTTCGTCAACCGCGAGCTGGACGTGCTGGTCTGCACGACCATCATCGGCTCGGGCATTGACATCCCCAACGCGAACACGATCATCGTGGACCGGGCGGACCATTTCGGCCTGAGCCAGCTCTACCAGATCCGCGGACGCGTGGGCCGCTACAAGCACCGCGCCTTCGCCTACCTCCTCGTGCCCGGCGACCGCGCCCTCACCGAGGACGCCCAGCTCCGCCTCAAGGCCCTGGAGGACTTCTCCGCCCTCGGGTCGGGCTACCGCATCGCTTTGCGCGACCTCGAAATCCGCGGCGCCGGCGACCTCCTCGGAGCGGACCAGGCCGGCCACATCGCCGAAGTGGGCTACGAGACCTACCGCCAGCTCATCGAGGACGCCGTGGCCGAGGCCCGCGGACTCCCCGCGCGCCGCCGCCAGCTCCCGCCCCTCGACGCCCCCGTGGACGCCCACATCCCCGAGGACTACATTCCCACGGGACAGCAGAAGATGACCATGTACCGGCGGCTGGCGGGCGTCGGCTCCGTCGAGGAGCTCCGCGAGCTGCGCGACGAGCTGCGCGACCGCTTCGGCCCGCCGCCCGCGCCCGTGGACCGTCTGCTCCAGGTGATGGAGGCCCGCGTGCTCGCGCTGGACGCGGGGGCGTCCGCCGTCCGCGTTGGCCGCGCCGAGGTCTTTGTGGCGTTTGAGAGCGCCGCGATGCTGCCCCAGGCCGACGAGGCGCGGCTCCGCCGCCTTTTCCAGGGAAGACTCCGCCTCGACCTCCACGACAAGCCCGCCGCCGTGCTCACCCTGCCCGCCGCCGCCGACCCCCTCCGCGAATGCCTCGGCTTCCTCCAGATTCTCGCCCGCGAGCGGGTCGGCGGGGAGGAGGACGGCGAGGACGGGTAGGCCGCAGCGTCTCCCGACATTCGCCCCGAAAGCCGGGCTGGAGCCCGGCGATCCCAGGGTGCGCTGGATCCAAGGTCTTCGCGGAGCATGACGGTCCCGGGATGTCCGTCCCGTCGCGCCTCCTGGGAGCGCCAGGCTCCAGCCGGGCAGGATCCTGGCCACCGCCCACATCCAGGCATTGCTCCAAGAAGGCGGAAGGGGGGCGCGGGTCAGAATGCGACGAGGACGGGTTCCGTGGGGGGGGAGGCGTTTCCTGCGGCGTCGCGGGCGCGGACGGTGTAGGCGCCGGGCATGGCGGCGGTGTAGACGGGGAAGGGCGTGGTGTCCACGGGCTCGCCGTTGAGCAGGACCTCGTAGGAAAAGACGCCGCAGTTGTCGCGGGGGACGGGCCAGGAGAGGGTCGCGCCCTTTTCGTCGCGGCCGGCGATGACTACCCGGCCGGGGGTGTCGGGGGCCTGGACGTCCTGTCTGCCGATGAGGAAGACGCGCGCGGCGCCGTTTATGCTGACGCGCAGGGAGACCGTGCCGTCCTTGAGGACGGGCTCCACGGGGACGAGGCCCGCCGCGGTGACGGCGGCGGCGCGCTCGGGGGGCACCCAGCCGGGCAGGGGGAAGGAGACGGTGCCGCTGGAGGATTTGAGGGTGTAGCTGCTGCGGAAGGGGAACAGGCCTGTGGTGTAGTTGTTGTTGAGCACAACGACCACGACGGCGTCGCGGGAGACCAGGAGCCGCCCGGTGATTTCCGGGTCGTCGCTTGTAAGAGCGGCGAGAGGCTCGCCGTAGAAGCACAGGGTGCGGACGGCGTTGAAGGCGCGCACGGTGTTTTCGGCGGCACGGATCTGTTCGGGGTGGTCGCGCTCGTAGTCGGGCCCGTACTTGAACCAGAGGATGCCCTTTGCGCCGCCCATCACGTGGGACCAGAACTGGTGCTTGACACCCCAGTTTTCGGGCTGGCGCCCCCACACGGGCGCGGCGAGCTGGGCCCAGGTCCACATGCGCACCGGCTCGGTGTTGGCCTTGAGCTGGTCCATGTACTCGAGGGCCTCCTCGAGCCGGGCGTGGCGCGTGATGCCCGTGCGGGGGATGGCGTTGGGCGCGTGCATGACGTAGTGGTCCATGCAGGCGATGTCGGCCGTGGGGCCGTACTCGTTGAAGCCGGACATGCTCATGAGGTTGAGGTAGGCGGGGGTGTCCGGGTCGTGCCGCCAGTAATCCAGGGTGTGGTCGAGCATGCGCGCGGCGGGGATGCCGTGGAGGTCGGGCTCGTCGCGCACCATCCACGCGGCGATGTGGGCGGCCCCGGCGCGCGCGGCCACCTGTTCGGTGTCGGGCTCCTTTTGGGGCGGGTCGCCGGCCTGGCGGGCGCAGATGTTCAGTGTCCGGATGTGGTAATTGGCGAACATGGCCTCCTGCGCGGGCCAGTCGGTGTAGCTGACGCAGGCGTCGATCCCGAGGCGGCGGGCGTGGCGCTGGCCCCCGGGCGACTGGATCATGTTGCTGCTCCAGGTGCCGATGGGGAACTCCGCCGCCGTGAGTCGGATGCCCGCGCCGACGCGCACCGCCGTCTCCCCGGCATCCGCGAGGATCCGGAGGTTCAGGGGGGCCCCCGGGGCGGGGGCGTCACCGTGAGCGAGTTCGAGAATGAGGAGCCCGCCCGGGGGCACGGTGTAGGAACCGCCGACGGCCGAGAGGCCCGCATCAACGCCCGGTGCCCATTCGCGGCTGTTCAGGAACACCCGGCGCACCTCGGCGGGGGTCTTCCCGTCGTTGCGCAGGTACAGCAGGAGCGTGCCCGGCTCGGGCGCGGGAAGCGCGTTGGCGAGGCGCAGCGCGGGGGTTTCGCAGGGGAAGGAGACGGCGGCCTGAGCGCCGGAGTCCATGACCAGGGCCAGTTCGGCGGTGGAACCCTTTGCGAAGGGGTCGCCGGTCGCCTTGAGGGTGAGGCACCCGGTCCCGCCGGGGGCGAGGGATTCGGGCCAGACCCGCCACCAGGAGAGTTTCGGCCACTCGCCGGGGGCCAGGTCGTTCACGAGCAGCTCCGCGACCCTGTCCGGGGCGGGGCCGGTGTTCCGAAGGAAGCAGTAGACGACGCCGCCGTTGTCCTCGGGCCAGTTTTCCCGGTAGAGGGCGG
>Ga0116174_10004048_pt1 | contig 11764 bp, 8 predicted proteins | sample AD_UKC087_MetaG_FD_89801 | JGI IMG/M metagenome (GOLD analysis project Ga0116174, IMG submission 89801) | Active sludge microbial communities of municipal wastewater-treating anaerobic digesters from USA - AD_UKC087_MetaG | ecosystem: Engineered > Bioreactor > Anaerobic > Digestate | place: USA...
AAAAGATGATCAACTCGCTGGTGCTTGACCACTACGACATGCTGCAGGCAGGGCAGCTTGATCGTAACGCCCTGGAAAAGACGGCCAGATCCCTGGGGGGCTCGCTGATGAGTTCGTCAGAGCGGCAGGCCAAATGATTACTCCAGAAGTAGCGAGCGACATAGCCGCGCGTAGCGCCGTAAATCGCATCCCGCCAGGTTGCCGGAAGTCAGCCGGCACTTGCAATGCCGACTGGGCGGCTGCTGTGGAGGGGCTGTCGGGCGAGGCGCTGTTCAATGCGTACAACGCCGGCGATCAATGCACCTGGACTGAGTCGTACCACCCCGAAGGGGCCCTCTACGCAATGAGCATGAAGGAATTCGTGGAGAGCCTGGCTATCTGGAGCGGGGTGGACATGAGCAATCAGATCGTGGTAGAGGCTCTCAACGCTCTGCCTGACAGGGGGTACTTCACGCTGGGCGGCTCGGTGGCCGGCAGGGGCGGCGGGGCGCCGGCGGCGCTTGAAGTCGACGTGCTCGTCTCACCCTATCTGCTGCCCGACGTCAGCGCCGAAAGCTTCAAGATCGAGCCTGTCCTGCGTGCTGGATTCATGCCGGCGCTTCGCCCCGGCGATCTCGGAGGCATCGAGCTGCATCCCTCTCGATATGCCACCATGCGAGTGATGTCCATCGACGGAAAGGTGAAGTACGCCACTACCAACTTCATCCTCGACCACGTATCGAAGGACATCAGGGAAAACTTCTCCGTGAAACAGTCCTTCCACGGCACGCAGCTCGAGTTCAACAAGGAGCGCTACCGAATCTACACGTTCAACATGAGCTTGATCGACTCACGCAACTTCGATTGGGATCGTGCCTTCGAACTGTCATGGCAGCAGTACATGCGTGGGGCCGTCCTGGCTGCCAGGAAGTGGAGATGGTATCTCCTCGAGGGGGCCCGTCTCTACGGCGGCTACCCGCTGGCCTATTCTCATCGCAAGAGTGCTGCCGGCGAGCCCGTCACGGGGCTTGCCCTCCAGGTTTACATCACTGACGACATCCCGCTTCCAGAGATGAGGATGTATCCAGCCCCGGGCTTTTCGGCACGCAACGGCTACTACCGCTGGAAGGGCGACACGTTTGTCGAAGGCGCCGACGTCAACATGAATGCCATCAAGGATTACGAGCCTCAGGTCAAGCCATCGCACCCTGACGAGGTGGAGTACTCCGATGAGGGCGATGTCGGCTTCGGCGATCAGGGCGGCTATCTGTCGGGCGGCGGGGTGGGGACGACGTAAATGCAGACACGGACACAGGTAGCCACTTCCAAGCTCGTGCCGTATGCGTACATCGAGGGCGTGCTCTACCCCGTTCTGCAGGCTACGGCGTCATTCAGTGCCGGGGGCATTACTGCGTCTATCATCCATGCAGTCATCCCCTACGATCCCGATCTTTGGCCGCCTTACTGGGCGATAGACGAGGCTGACAAGCCTGTCTACAACTGGCGCAACGAAGAAGTCGAGCCGGTGTCGGGCCAGACTCACGACAACGGCCTGGAATACCGCTTCAACGTATCTCTGCATGGCGTCCAGGAAAACACGATGATCCACCTCTTCGTAGTGGACGTCACCACGGGGGAGGACTACTTCGTCGGCGAAGGCAAGGTGAAGGTCGTGCGGAAGAATCGGTCGATGGCCGGCTCTACCATCGAACTCGTAGCTGAAGGGGCGATGCGTGATCTTGTAGAGCTGCACACCTACCTCACCGATTACGCACGCTCGACAGGCACTACTACGGAGTGGAACGACATGCTGGGCACGGCCAGCGTGAGCTCGATCGTATCCTCGTTCAACAGCGACAGTCTGGCTACGGCTTTCACCAATCTGCTTGACCGCGCCGGGCTGAATACCGATTTCCACCATCATCTCCATTGGCGGATGAGAAGGCTGCGTCAGCGGCTGCACGCTCTGGACAACCCCAAGGCGATGGGCAGCTTCAACGCCTCCAGAATGAAGTCCGTGCTCGAGGATGCCATGGGGAAGGTGAAGGGCGACGCCCCTATCAGCACGGCTGTTCTGCAGGCCATGAATGCGTTTATGTATCAGTGCATCAACGTACCCTTCCCCAGCTTCATCAATGCCAGAATCGTCGCCGAAACCACGCCATCCGGGCCGCTGTCGAAGTCCGACATTGAGGTATGCAGGACCGAGATAGTCGAGAATGCCGCCGATATCGGCCTTAACGACGAAGACATGGCCAAGCTGCAGATGAACGAGGTGTGGTTCACCCCGAAGTTCTACCGCGCTCCACCCCCGCGCTGCAACGTGATCTTCCCACATCAGTACGACGGCTACACCAACACCTACGACTTCAAGGAAATGCCCACACGAGGCATCGTCCGCGTCACCGGCGAGGGCCGCCTTACAGACGTCACCGGATCGAACGCCCTGACTCTGCCGGAAGAGGTGAAGGAAGGCCTGGCGGGCAACAAGTACTACAGCTCGCCCGAAGAGCGCTTCCGTGGCATCCATATGTCGCCGTTCGGGGCGAATAAGCCGGAAGCCATCGAGGATATCGGGAAGGATTACGTCAGAGGCTTCCTGAATACGTCCTACGAAGACAGCAAGTACAACGGCGTAGCTCTGAGCGTCAATCTGACCGGCTTCAACCCCAAGGTAGTCCCCGGCCTGCCTATGCTGCTGCTGAGCGAAGACGGCGATCACGTCATCGGCGATCTCGGCGGGGTGAGGTTTACCTTCACGGCGGAAGGCGCTTCGACGACTTCGCTGATGATCAGCCGCGCCCACCCCTACAACGCCCCCACGTCGGAAGTGCCGATGATGCTCTGGTACGAGCAGACGATGTACCATCAGGAGAACATCGGCAGCTACATCTACCCCAAGATCCTGGGGCGGTATTTCGAGGGCGAGCTGGCCAGCCTGGGCGAAGGCGACGAGGAAGTGCAGGAAGACATGTCGATCCTCAAGCACATCTACTACGCCGAGGACCTGGACAAGGAAGCCGTGATAGCCGCCAAGCGAAGCCGCAAGGCCGTACAGATGGCCGTAGACGCGCTCTTCGAGATATGGAAGGCCGCTGCCGCCGGTACGGCTAACGTTACGCCGGAATGGCTCGGTAAGTATTACGGGAGGCGAGGGTGGATAGGGCGCAAGCATCTCTTCGAAGACTTCTACGGCGTGACGGAGCATTCATCCGACTGGTTCGTGATAGGCGGAGGCTACACCATGGCCACCAATTCCTGCACTACCGTATCCGAGGAAGGAGCCGAGGGAGGCGAGGTGGAAGTAGCCGAAGGCGAGCCGGCGTCTGAAAACGGCATCCCGGCTCTCGGCGAGCTGATCCCCCGCTCAGCCGAGCTGAGAGGGTGCTTCACGAAGGAGATTCAGGACATCATGGTCCCGCCGGCGCTGCGGGCGGCAGCGGGTATACTTGTGCCAGGAGCCCCCACGCGGGACGATCGCGCCTTGATCGAGAGAATGAGTGCGGCTGTCAACATCGAAGGATTTAGACAGGCTGAGGCTACACAGGAGGCTGAGGAGTAAGGAATGAGCAATATCGCCACCCCGAAACCGTCTCAGCCGATAGCGACGCCCACCGTCCCTCAGCCGCCCGCTCCCACCCCCGCCGAGCCGACTACGCGCAATGAGAAGCAGCTGGACCTGTGGCTGAAGTGGCAGCAATCCGGCGACAACGATTACATGGAGCAGTTGCTGGATTCGCTGCAGCCTATCATCAAGAGCAATCTCACGCAGTACTCCGCCTCGCCCATCCCCTACCCCGTGCTGCAGGCTCAGGCCAACATCTTCGTCCGCGACGCCATGAAGGATTACAACCCTACCAAGTCAGCCATCGGCACCTATGCCACCAATTCTCTGATGCAGATGAACAGATACGTCCAGAAGCATCAGAACGTGAAGTATCTGCCGGAATATCTCTCCTCCGAATACGGCCGCATCGACGATGCCGAACGCAGCCTCTACAGCAAGCTCAAGCGTGAGCCTACCGATGCCGAGCTGGCCAAGCACATGAAGATGCCCGAAGACCAGGTCGCCAGGATCAGGCTGGCTAAGTCGCCTGAGCGTCTGATGAGCATGGAATTCAGCCAGGATGACGTGTCGCCCTCCGAGAGGACGACCAGTGCGCATGAAGACGCTGCGGCTTATCTGCGAGCTTCCCTGAAGGGCAAGGAGCGCCAGGCGTGGGACATGATGAGCGCCGGCGAAGCCAACTCAGCCACCATAGCGAGCAAGCTCAACGTCCCCGTAGCACAGATCTACGCCTATCGCCGGCGGTGGTCGAACATGCTGCGGAGAAGCGGAATGCTCTAGCATGGCAGAGGTACGATGCGATCTTCCGCGTAATCAGAATGACATCCCGGGCAGCCAGGAGATACTGGACATGGTGGCCAGCGCTGCCGGCGACGTCTGTTTCTACGGATGCTTCGCCGCCGTACTGTATCAAGCCACCCTGCAGAAAAGCGTACGCCTGCAGGAAACCCGCGATCGGGTTCTGGACGCCACCCGCCGGACTATTCAGCAATTGCTGAAAGCCCCCGGCTATTACGGCGAGATCGGGGTTGAATTCCTGAATCAGCTGAACCGGCTGGTAGACGACATCTCCATCGGCGCGACAAGCGGCAAGCAGTGGAATCAGCTCAGCTTCCCCTCCGCCGCGTGGGCGTTTTTCAAGAGCTACATCGCCAGATACGCCCGCGAGATCGTGCTGGCGGCCGTGCAGAAGATGGACGACGAGATGATCGATCTCTTCGAGAAGCGTGCCAATCGATGCGCCCTGCTCGATCAGGAGATACAGCAGCTCATGGCGGAGCTGGAGGGCCTGTCGGGCTACGAATGGTGGGACGATCTCGTCAGAGCCATCCGTGAGGCGAAGCAGCGCCTGGGCCAGTCGTACAACGAGCTGAATCGCGTACAGATAGGCGTGGCGACGGGAAGCTTCGATCGCCGTCAGGGCGAAGCCGCTCAGGCTCACATGCTGGTGGCCTACTCGAGGCTTTCCGACGTAGACGATCTCGGCCGCCTGATAGGCTCTCTCGGCCAGGCAGCACTGAATGCCGTCGGAGGCGATCCCTTCGAATACGACTACTCCGGGCCCGAGCCGAAGAACGCGCTGCGAGACGCCCTGAAGCGCCTGAGGCTTGCAGGCGATCATATCAAGGCCATCCAGGAGCATTGGGGCTGCCTGTTGAGGATGTCCAACCGAATCGACCGCCTGAAGGCCGATATCGAAGCCGCCGCCAGGGTCGTCGATGCCTTGAATCGCGACGGCATCCAGATGGGCGTGTCGGTAGACGTACTCTTCGGCGACGCTACGGTGCAGAGTGTCATGGAGGGTATACTTAGGGTGACGGAAGAGATGGAGGCCGCCATAGCGCGGATGGACCGCGTAGGCGCCCCCGCTCTGGTGGCTTCGTGGAGGGGGCAGATCGCCGTGTGGATGCAGGGCCTGAATACGCTCAACGTGCTGCCCACTCTACCCGGCGCCAGCGGCCTTGGTCTCGGCGGGATGACGGAAGACAACGAAGGCGTCAACGAGCTGAAGTACATGCTGTATCCACACGATCCACGCGACGGCTATCAATCGCTTTCCGAGATGGACATCACTCTCGGAAGTCTGGTCGATCTCATGGAGAGATTCATACGCTCGACGGGCGATTTCGGAAGGTTGCTAGGCGACAGGGAAGCATGGCGCCAGAGAGTCGATCAGGTACGCTCAGGCTTGCGCGACGTGGTAGGACGCGATCGCAACGCCAAGAGGATGTGCCAGCATTACAACGGCAACGAGTCCGACGTATTCGACTGGATCTACGGAGCGATAGACGGCATGGGCTGGAGGGCGGCGCTGGAATTGCTCTCCCGGGGGCTTGTGATCGATTTGCTGAGCCTTTCCATCAGCGAGGCAGTCCAGGATCTTCCGACCCTGATGAGCTGCCTGAGCGGCCTGCAGGTGGCGTACAACGGCAATGCCGGGGTTAAGGCCCGCCTGGAGAAGGTGAGCCAGGAGCAGCAGGCGCAATCGCTGTTGGCGCTACGCAGCTCGGCTACGCTGCCGGCGTATCAGTTCGGGGTGTTGAGCATGATCAAGGACAAGCTCACCGCGATTGAGCAAGAGCTGGCTCAGATCGGAGAGATCTCGGAGGTGGCTTGCGGTGCATAGGCAGCGGCTGTATTTCATCGACGGGATTGCAAAGCTCGCCGCTACGGCAGATCAGCTACTAGCCAGCGTGAGGCCATTCCACAGGGTACGAATCCGGCCTGATTACATTACAGATCCATTCGCGGCCAAGTCGGGATTGGAGGCCATGAAGACATTATTGGCTATAGCTCCCGCTCTTTCAATGCCCAACCCTAATTCATCACCCCAAGCCGCGTTCGTTATGTATAAGCACTCGCCCGAACTCGCTAAATTATTCCCAAGCGGCGGGATTGCAATGCCCAAGGGCGGCATTGCTCCTTGGATCAAACGTGTCCACCCTCGCGTCCACAGGGAAATAATGGCGATGCCTAAGACTGACAGGGGCTCTATTTGGAAAGCACTTAACGCGATACTCCAGAGACATGAAGCCGACGAAGCATTAGTCGGTAAACTTTATGGTATGGCCGGCCCAAATTTCCACGGCCACGCACACCCCGAAGTATTGTTGAGAGAAGGCCGCCACTTGGGCAATTTAACCGGATTGTCCAAGCCGGCTAAGGGGAAATTATTCGATGTATGGGAGAGAATGTTTAGGTCCGGCATGGATAGCTTTACTTTGAAACGGCTGACTGGTAGAGATATGTTCCAGAAGCCGAGGGGCATTACTAATGCCGTGAGGGACCAGCTTAATAGAACCTACGGATACTGGAATCGGTATCAATATGTCATGAAGAAGCCTAACCCCCGTGCTTTCATCCTCCGCGACATTCTTACGCTTAGGAGCAGGGGCAAGTCTAATGATCTTATCAGAAGGATTATCAACAGGAGAGCTGGGTTAGGATAGGCGATGAACGACATTCCGGCAGTGAGCTACTACAGAGACGGCGAAGACACGGTCTGTCATCTCGATTTCGAGGAGCATCCCAGCTTGAGCAAGAGCGGCTTGGATCTGCTGCTGCAGAACGTCATCCTCTGCCTGATGTCCACCCCCGGCCATGACGTGATCGAGCCTAACCTCGGCGGCGGCTTCAGGGAGACGTTCAAGCCGCAGGAATTTGCCCAGGCTTACGACAGCCTGCGGACTAATCTCCCCATCGCGGTGCAGGCTGTAGAGGGGCAGATCAAGGCCATGCAGATGGGCAAGATCAGGCCGCCGATCGAAACGCTGAAATCGCTCAAGCTGGACCCTGACAACGGCATCATCCCTCTTGAAAACGGCGGCTTTATCATCAACATCAGGGTCGAGTCCATGGCCGGCGAAGTGGCTGTCGCCGGAGTGCCCCTCGTAGGGAGGGAGGCGTAATGCTGAGGCAGGCTTTCAACGTAGTGCTGAAGTTCCTCAAGGAACACTTCCCCAATCTCGATACCTCGACCGGCGTCATGCGCGACGTCTTCGCCAAGGCATTCGCCATCCTGTACTATCAGGAGATATCAGCCATCAACAAGATGCTTGGCGAGATGGATATCCGCAATTACGCCACCATGCCGGAAGAGGCTCTCGACAGGATCGGCAGGATGTTCCTGCTCGAGCGCAAGCAGGGTGGAGTGGCTTCTACCGTGGTGAGGATCTACATGCCGATCCCTACTTCGGTGATGGTGCCGGCGGGATGGCTGTTCACCACGTCTGACGGGTTGAAGTTCGTGGCCATCCGCGACGTGTCGATCAGCTCGTCTCAGATGGCTCATTCCATGGTAGGCGATCAGTACTGCTTCGACGTACCCGTCGAGGCTGTCGCCCCCGGCACGCGCTACAACGTCGAGGCGGGTGCCATCAGCTCCAGCGTCTCCGCCTTCCCCTTCAGGATCAGCCATATGACCAACCTGCAGGCTTGCAGCAATGGCGTCGACAGGGAAGACAACACGGAGTTTTACGAGCGGATCGTGCGATCGGTCAATACACGCGATCTCCTCATCACCGACATGAGCATCGCTACGGTATTGATGGCCGCCTTCCCCAGCCTGAGAAGCGTGGAAGTGGTAGGCGCCGGCGAAGAGCGCATGACACGCGACATCGTCTACGGAGCGGTATCGGCTAAGGGATTCAACCCCTACTCCAGGGTGGACTTCTGGGGCAAGAAGCGTGGCGTGACCAGATTCAACGCCAGTATCGCACGGAAGGGCAGCCTGCCCACCCCTGCAGTGCCTCAGCCCGGCGACAGCACCATGCTCGGGCTGGAGGAATGCTCACAGGCTGACTACGAAGACCTGTACGCCTACGATCTCGACTACATGCATCATCGCGGCGGGCTGATATTCGGAGATGGATTCGAGCCGCCGGCGGATAATCTCTACAGATCGATCGAGCGTGTCAGGGATATCGAAAACTGGATAGCCTCCGACAGTGGCTATCCGTACGGCACGCGCAAGCTGGGCACGAGTGTCACCATCTATCAGGGGATGCTCGTGCTGGGCGCTACGGCTGTCGATATTACCACCACGCCGATTGCGTGACGTGAGGAGGAGAAATGGCCGACGTCGTCCTTACCAGTAGCGGAATAGTGCCAGGGGCCAGCCCGGACGATATCCTCCCCGAACTCACTCCGGCGGATTTTGCCTACACCGCTCCGGGCATCATCAGGCGTCTCCCGGCGCCGCTGGGCGATGGCCATGATTTCGACGATACGGTACTCAGCGGGCAATTCATGACGTCTGACGATCGCAACGATCCCGGCCTGCTCTTCATCACCGCCTACCGGCAGGGCCCCACTCAGGATCCGGAGGCGACTTTCAAGTTCTACGACGGGTATGGAATCGCCGTCATGCCCCTCAATGGCCAGTCAGCCGCCGACGGCCGCCACAACATCTTCGTCGTGCGCAATTCCACCGCCGTGCGTGAAGTGGTACTCGATCGCGTGATCCATACCGGCTGGGGCGATGCCGCCTATCTGGCCAGCGTAAGCAAGCCGCTCGATCCCGACACGTGGTATTCGTTCAAGCTCAAGTTTCGCCCTGACGGTGGGTTGGATTTCTACCTGACGGAGCGTGGCGTGCCCTTCCAGGTCGAGCCTACCCTGTCGTGGGGCGCTTACCGGCATGGCATGACCAATGCCACCTACTACGGAATAGCCACCAGCTACAGCGACGGCCATCAGTGGAGCCTGGAGGACTTCTACATCTCGTACTACACTAACCGGCATCCAATCGCCTACTTCGAGATGGATGCCGCAAGCTTCCCCGATGGCTGCTACGCCTCCGCACGGGCGTATGCCACCGGCTGGGATGATGCGAATAACGACCGTGAAGCGCCCGGCATCAAGATGCTGGGCTACAACTACGCCACCGCGTCGTGGGACTTGCTGGACTATCATCGCAACAAGCCAGGCACTTCCGGCGGGATGCTGCTCGCCAGCAGCAAGCTCCCCGTGTCCACCTACCGCTCGCCGGCCGACAAGCGGATCAGAATCGCTCTGATAGGCGAATTCCCCTCCAATCTCGAGCAGCAGGCGGAGTCGAATCTCTTCGTGGATACGATCCATCTCGAGAACTGGAATACCGATTACGTCCACGTAGGCGGCAAGGCCGACATCTATCTCAGGGATTCGTCTCAGCTTGCCCAGCACACCATGGATCTCTACAACGTCGATGCTCAGGAATGGCTCGTACCGGACAACACGCATATCGCCACCGGGCTGGTAAGGCCCGTGATGTGGGTCACCAGCATAGAGCTGATCGACGCACAGGGACATGGCACGGGGGTATTCCTGACGGAGGATACGGATTACTCGTTCGATGCCGCGCCATACCCCTCGCTGAGGTATTCGGCACGCGAGCGCTGCCGGCTGTTGTTCGAGCCCGGCGTGGTAGGCTCCAACGTGAGGATCACGTTCCTCACCTACAACGCGATCGAAACCGTACAGACCTACATCGACAACCCCTCACGGCGTAATTCGACGGACGACTACCTCGCCAGGGCGTGCAATCCGTGGAGGATATCCTCACTCGTCCTGGACTATCGAGGCAGCCTTTCTCGTACGGAGATCAGGCAGCTGGTCGTCGACTACGTCCTTGGCATGGCCGGCGGCACGCTTAGCTGGGACGAGTTGGAAGACTACCTCAACAAGCAGGAAAACGTTACCGATGTCGACGTGGTGAGCTGGCAAGTCGACGAATACGCCGACAACGGCGACGTGACGACGCATAGCGACGACGTGGCTCTACCTGGGAGCGGTGGTCGTCGTAGAGCTATTACCATGACCGATGAGGCGCATCAGATGTGGGCCATCCTCCCCACTGACGTCTCATTCACGGCGGGAAGCGACTGATGGCCGAGCAGCCCGGATACGCCGAGATTATCGACAACGGCAAGAACTACGAAGCCCATTCACACAAGCTGAACTGTCAGTCGTACAGATTTATCTGGGACAGGATCAGGGACTGCTACGAGGGCTACCTGAACAAGTGTCACTTCAATGCCGCTCATATGGCCTGGGAATTCCTCGCCAGCGTGATGAACGCCTACCGCACCATGCGTCAGCACGAGGCGACGCTGTTTGCAGATGGCTACGTCAAGCCGATCATCCCCGCCATGCCGGTCGAGCTGGCATTCGTAGACACCATGCCTGACGAGAGTGCCCGGGAAGAGGGTGTGGAATACTGCCTGCGCGATCCTGACGATCCGACGGGGCATACCTTCTTCGCTCCCGAGCGCTTCAGGATGATCTACTCCCTGACCGACTTCATCAACAGCCCTACGGTCTATCTCTACGCTGACAATCACTACGCCTTCTATGCCTACAACCGCTCAGGCAGACAGGGGCGGATCGTTTTCAGCGCGGATACGGTGTGGGCTTCCTCGATGTGGGCGCTGCTCTATTCGGAGAAGCGTGTGGAGGAGATCATCGGCCGCTTCGGCCCGCTGGTGGAGTACTTCGACCTCACCCATGACGAGCAGGATACGATAGATCGCATCTACGGGCTGATGCGTGTGCAGCAGGGCGGGCCTGTGGCCAATCTGCTCGAGCTGGGCATCTCCATCATCAACGACTGGCCGTTCACTACGGAGCGCTGCACCGTAATCGACATAGCCGACGACAATAGCTGGCTGATCGTCGATCCCATGCTCGAAGGCCGCCGGCCGTATCAGATCGACAACACCACCGGGCTGGCATTCAAGGTGAGGAATGACGACTGGACGTGGAGCGACGTAGGTGTACGCACCGTTTTGGAGCCGTGGCGAGCGCTGACACGTGCGGCTGAGGTACACGATCTGGTGTCGCTGCCTGATCTATGCAGGCATTTCAGCGTTTCGGCACTGGCTTCGCACCACACGATGGTTGTGGAGATGGATGGCAACCTACAATCCTGCGAACCGGCCCGTATGGCCTACTACAACGCCATGGGGCCGATGACGCCGGGAGCTACCATCACGGGAGCGGCATCGGGGGCGACGGCGGAAGTCGTCGACGAAGAGTACGATCCAGACACCGCCACGGGCACGCTTCAACTCGACAACGTGTTGCGTAATTTCTACTACGACGAGATTATCGACAACGGCCTGGGTGTCACGGCCAAGGCTGCCGGCCCGGCTACGCAGCGGTATGACGTCGTCGACCCCACCCCGCTGATACTTCGCAACAAGAAGAGCACAGCGCTGTACCTGATAGTTTACCACC
>Ga0116174_10004051_pt1 | contig 11751 bp, 8 predicted proteins | sample AD_UKC087_MetaG_FD_89801 | JGI IMG/M metagenome (GOLD analysis project Ga0116174, IMG submission 89801) | Active sludge microbial communities of municipal wastewater-treating anaerobic digesters from USA - AD_UKC087_MetaG | ecosystem: Engineered > Bioreactor > Anaerobic > Digestate | place: USA...
CGACGTCCAGATTTTGAGATGCGTGTCTTTGTCCGATTCAAGTGTCCGTTGATCAGGTTGGTTCCAAGGACAGCGACGTACAATAGTAATTGATGATGGACTCCCCGTGGGCTGTGTCCGTTGATCAGGTTGGTTCCAAGGACAGCGACACACTGCCGGCCACAAAAAAACCACGCACACCGCGTGTCCGTTGATCAGGTTGGTTCCAAGGACAGCGACCACAGGCTTTCCTGCAAATATCTCAGAAGAAAGAGTGTCCGTTGATCAGGTTGGTTCCAAGGACAGCGACAATCAGTCCCAATGTCCGGATCATTGGACTGACAGGTGTCCGTTGATCAGGTTGGTTCCAAGGACAGCGACCTCTTGAACATGTCCCCCTTGGCACCGAAATTGGGGTGTCCGTTGATCAGGTTGGTTCCAAGGACAGCGACTAAAGATTCATCACCAAATTCCTTTTTGAATGGCAGTGTCCGTTGATCAGGTTGGTTCCAAGGACAGCGACCGCCGTCTCATATGAGGCCTGTGTTTATTGGGTATAAAGAGGCTTTTGCGAGTGCGACCTGACCGATGTCTTTTTTCACTGTCATTTGATCCAAATTTAGAGATTAAATTCTCTCTAAGTGCCGGGATATCAAGAAGAACGAGTATCCCCCCGGCCCCCCCCTCAGCACCATCGCACTCGCGACGCACCGGCGGAGGTGAACCGTCCTTTTCTGGAACTAAACTGAACAACGCTGCGGTGCCACGCCCATTGAAGGGGAAGACACGTTCCGCAGTCTTTTCGCCTCCTGTAGAAGCATTTATGAGTATACAGTTTTATTTTTGGAAAGTCAAATCACGACGAAGCCACTTTCAGGTTCTGGAAGGGCCGTTCCGATAACGGTGGTATTTTTCCTTGCTTCTTTTTCATTGGGTCCCAGATCAAGAATGACCGTCTGGTCTTCTTTATGATTAATTTCCTCTTCGATATCCGCCTGCAGGCGCACACGGTCAATATCTTTGAGCACACAAAAAAAGACGGAGTACTGCCACGCCTCGCCGTATCCCCGGAGAATCCGGTGTATGCGCCGGAGTCTTTTCGGATCACGGATATCGTAGCAGACAAGATAGCACCTGCGCATAAGGTCCTCCGTTTTCTTTATCGTGTAGTTAAAAATTCCAGTGTGTCAATTTCACCCATGAGCCAGGCGGCGACCATCCGTGCATGAATCACAATCATCCGCCTGTATCCGAGCCGGTATCCGTAGCAGGGATGCGTGACTTCCGTATCCATTCTTCTGCCGAGGGCGTTAAAAAAACTGCGCCGCCCGGCATCAGTGAAGAGGCATCCGGCGGCACTGCGGCTAAAATGACCTTCCGTCAGTTCCCCACGGTTAAAGCAGCTGAGCGCAAGCGAATCGGCAATGAGCGGTCTGAACGGTTCCATGAGATCCAGTGCCAGCGCCGGTCTTCCCGGCCGGGACACATGGAACCCGCCGATAGACGGCTCAAGCCTTGCGAGTCGTGCTGCAGCGGTGCACTCATGCGCCAGCATGGTATACGCCATGGAAAGGCAGGCATTGACGGGATCCGGCGGCGGCCTGCGCTGACGTCCATTTTCATCGAATTCCTGCCCCGGCTTCCCTTTGATCATTCCGGAAAAATGGCGGAAATAAATCGCGGCGGCCCGCCCCTCGTGACCGCGGACGGTTTCAATGTTGTCCGCTTTCAGCACACCGTTGATCTCCCTCAGAAGACTGTCCGCCACGCCCGGCGGGAGCGCACTATGGTTACGCATCAGCAGCGTGCGCTGGTTTTGAATTTTGCTGGAGATCAGAGCCTGTGCCAGTGCCAGACAGACTTCCGGCTGATCAAACTTTCTCACCTGCGCTTTCCGTATTTCCGCGCTGACCGAATCCATGGGGTCCATCATGGAAACCAGCCTGCCTGCAGAGGAAAGAAAGGCAATGGGTATGTTCAGCCCCGCCAGCGCATGAAGCGCCTGCGTAGTAAGCTGTACAGAGCCCAGCAGCGAGAGGCTTTCAATGTTCGCAAGAGGGACTGATTTTACTGTTGCGCCGTTTTTGTCATAAACGTTCAATTCTTTCCCGCGCACACCGGCTTTGAGCCCTTCTGCCTGCGCTACGACGTGGATACCATCGTCACGGGGCGGCCAGATGCGCCGTGGTGTCCATTCTTCATCATCAGAGTGGGCACGATGCAGATTGATTTCGTCAGGCAGGCAAATGGGCTGCAGCGAGCATCGGGGACATTTCGGATCATTGATCAGCGGCAGGGGCCGAGTCCCTCCGGCGCATTCTTTCGCCTCCTCCAGCGTACGGAGTGCTTCTTCTTTCAGGGCGGCATCCACGGGGATGGTAAGCCTTCTTTTTTCTGCGGCGTAATACAGCACAGCTTTTTCCACTGTGTACCCCGCCTCCTCCAGAAGAACAGCCTGCAGTCCCACCTGCACCCTATCGGTAGGCCAGGGCTCCGGCTCCTGAGACAGGGTCTCTTCCGGCTGCTCCTCTTCCGGCTTCGCAGGGCGGCGAAAGAAATGACGGGGGCGCCCTTTCCTGTACTCCACAGGCACAGCTGTCGTACCCTGTATTTCCGCCAGATCCAGCGTAGCTGTCAATGACAGCGCTTTGCTGGTCAGCGTCAGGCTTCTCACGGCAACAGGACGTTCGGTATCCTCCTCTTCTTCTGAAGGGACAGGTTGCGGTGCGGCACTGGGCTTATCCACCCTGCCATGAACGGACTTGCCCTCCTCCGTATCATAGCTGGGGATAAAAACTCCTTCGATCTGCATGAAATAGAAGAGCCGCGGACAATAGGCATACTCTGCCACGTTCCTTGCGGGCCACAGGCTTTCGTCCATACTTTTTTCCTTTTCAGTAAGGGATTTCTTCCTCGTCCCCGAGATTGCCGAAGCGCAGCGGGTTCCGGGCTTTCAGCTGCGCCGTGAGCACCTGAATCACACGGTTCTCTACTTCCTTCCGGTAAGCAGTATAATCCAGCCATTGCCCGGTCATCAGCGGCTCTGCGGAAACATCACGCCAGAGATTCATCACCTCTCCCTTTCCTTTTTTTCCGCCTTTCGTCTTGCCTTTATTTTCCTTTTCTTCAGGAAGAACAAAAGGAAGCGCCTGCTTCACATCCACAGCAGCACTTCCTTCCACTTTTTCTTTCGCCGGATATGCCGTTTTTCTATCGCAGGGAACATACCACCATTTCCCGGGCCAGTCGGGATCGAGCAAAGCCCGCAGTCCAATATTGGCGGCGGCATTCAGGTCTGCCTGAAGCCCCTTTGCCGCCGGAGAGGCTGCATCTGCCGAAACAAAGACTTCGCCGCCTGGCACCGGCACACGGATGGGCCCCATTTTTTTCTCTTCCTCCATGCCACCCTGCGCCACTGCTTCTTTCAAAGCACACAGGAAACGATCCCGGGCTGTGCTTTTGTTTTTTTGCGCCTGAACGCATTGTTTCTGCCAGAACGGCGAATTCAGAAAAGTCTTTACAGTCACGTCCTGACAGCGCATGCCCGGAGCACCGGTACGCGAGTCCTGTCTTGAGGTGTAACCTGCCGGCACTTCCCTGAGGAACAGGCCGTGCAGTTGGCATGCCTCGCTGAGATATTTCTTCACTTTGGAAGAAGCCCAGTTCATCAGCCCGCGATTTTCCCGCCGTGTCCGTGTTTCTTCCGGGCGATAGTGTTCGAGGTTTTCAATAATGACGGCGTGACATGCAGCATCCACCCGGGCTTCCGGCCGTTTCGGATCCTGTTTCAGTGCTGTGCGGCTGACTCTGCCTGCGCCGAGGGCTGCTTCCGCAATACGACTGGCAAGCTGCTTGACCCGCTGCTCCCGAAGCCGCTCAAGGGCATCCAGCGCAGTCTGCCCGAAAGCCTCTTTGATTTCCCTTTTCTCTCCCGAGGGGAACAGGCGCGTATAAAATCCCACCTGTACCTTACGGCGGAATTCGGTCAATGTGGCGAGACGGGTCAGGGACAGACCACCCACATAACGTATGGAAGGCGTAGCGGCACGACCGCCCCGTGGCAGAATCCCGTCTTTCATCCAGCGCAGGTGCTTTTTCCATTGCGCATCATCTTTTTCCCAGCGTTCTTTCCAGAGACCGTGCAATTTTTCACGGAGCGTTCCGTCCGCCAACAAAGCTTCGGCAGCAGGCGTCATTTTCGCTCGCGCCTCTTCCCGTGCTTTTTTACGCCCCTGTCCCGCCTCTTCCTGAATCGGAGCAGCAGGCGCCTGATAACCGGGCAGTGCCGCTATATGGAGGTTCCAAAGTTCTTTCGCCTCTTCATCCCGCCACTTGCGGGAAAACGCCAGGTCATGCCAGAGAAGAAGCATGTCCAGAAGATAGTCCTTGTGTTTTGCCTCCCGCTCCGCTGCATCAGCACCCGATGAACGGTCCTTCGCCTCGGAAAAATAATAGCGGGTATCGCCGGGCATGGGCTTATAGTCAGCAGTCAGTGCAAAGGCGATCCGTGCCCGGTCACCATGGTATTTCAGGGCAAGGCGCAGGGTGCGCACGGCAGAAAACATCAGTTCATCCACCGCCAGAGACGGCTTGTACCCGCCTCCTTCCTCGTCCTGGTCTGCCGGGGTTCCTGTCGGTTTCCAGCCTTTTTCACGCAGCGCTTCCAGCCGGGCAGCCTGTTTTTCCGTACCACCCCATCCGGCATAGACCAGCCTGTCGATGAGGGGGAAGGAAAGGCCCAGCGCACTTTCCATAAGATGGACCTGCCAGACTTCCTCATTGGATGCCTCACGTACTTTTTCCTCGCCCTGAAGCTTGATCAGGAACTGACGATCCAGCCGTGCCCAGGGCGCCGGATGTGCCGTTCCGTCGGGCAGGCGGTCCGCACCGATACGGCGGTAAACTGTGCTTTCTTCAACAGTCTTTTCGCCATCAATCAGATTTTTCTGTACCGTGCGTTTCAGATGCAGATACAAATCTGCCGGCGCAGGGAGCTGATGATTTGCAAGGCGGCATGCTTCCTGAATCGCTTCAGAGCTCATGGTCTCCCATACAGCACAGGCTGCGGCAAAACGATGCCCCAGATCAACGGAAAGAATACGCAGACCGGGCAGACGGGAAAGAATCAGCTTTGCCTGCCCTTTTCGTTTTTTGTTGATTTCAGAGTGTGGCCAGTATTTAGGATCACTCTGGAGTCCTTGCGTCGGTGCGTAACTATGCCAGGGCCCCTGAGGACGAAGCTTGGCGGAAAAGGTTACCAGCCACCGGATCCGATCCTTCATAAAAGCAATGCGCCGTTCACGTTCTTCAGAAGACAGTTTCTGGTTGTCCCGTACGGCAGCGATCGCCTCCAGTTGCTGTCTCGGCGCCTGGAGGCGGCCATTCCAATGAGCTTCCTCAAAAAGCCCGGCAATGGTCACCCCTGCCCCGCGGTCAATCCCGGCAGCAGCCCTGCCAAGCCGGTCAGCGCGGGAAACTGCCGCTGTGTCTGTCACTTCTTCTGCCTCCTGATCCAATGCCAGATCAGCGGCAAGTTTTTTCGACTGCCAGCGGAGCGATACAGAAAGGACATCTGATCCGGTCCATAATTTCATTGCCACGCCCCGCGGCATAGCCTCTTCCTTTTTCGACCCGCGCTTCGCCTTCTTTTTCCCTCTTGCTCCATGGATATCGTATGTAATATCCCATCGCGAATTTCCGAAGTCACAGAAAATCGGGTGCAGCAGGGCATCGGGATGCCTGTAAGCAGGCACTTTAAACCGGCGTTTTTTGGATTCAGCATCAGATGCCAGTACATAATCTATCAGCATTTGCGCATCAGGCGATTTTGCAACATCCCCGTCTTTGTGCCATACACAGAGCGCTTCATCCTGTGCAAGGATTTCAAAGAGCTGAATATCGCCGAATTTGTCAATTTCAGGATCGTCCTGCAACGCTCTTGCCGCCGCAACACGATCTTCCGCTGTAATACAGCTGCTCCTTCCCCAGCTCGCAACCACTTCTTTCCACCCTTCTATTGCTTTACGGCGGATACGGTACCCTTCCCCTTGCGCACCAGATATATCCGAGCGGTTGCTGCAGAAGGTATCCAGCCACTCCTTAACCTTGTCGGGAAGATCGTACACTTTCGCTGCATCCTCCTCACACCGATCCCGTTCCGCTTCGGCAAGTTTGATCCAGCTGTGGGCTACGGAGATCCGTCTTGCGGCATGATCAAGAATCACTGCAAATTCCGAATGGCGGGCAGTACCCCATTTATAATCGGAAGGAAATTCTGATGTGTCAAGGATGGACACAGAGCGGTTGTCGCTGTCCGTCAGATAAGTGAACCCGCACCGTTTCTCCACGTCATTCAGGATCGCATCAGCATAGGGGCGACGTCCTTTTGTTCCTGTGCTCTCTTTGCACTTAACTGTATCCTCTGCCGCTTTTTCATGCAGGGCGGACAAGTGATCCCGGGACACAACAGGCAGGCTGTCCAACTCGCCGAGAAGGTTGCGTGTCGCGCTTTTGTATCCGGGGCCGGAAATCAGTTTGAGAACCCCTTCGAGATTTTGTGATACAGGTGAAAATGCAGCAAGCGCATCAGCGAGATTTTTGATGCCTTCCTTTCCGGATACACCCTCCTGCGCCGTTCCCGCCCATTCGGATATTTTTGAATACACTTCCGCCATGGCAGTGAAATTAGCCCCCTTTCCTGTGCCAAACCGGCTGCTGAGCCATTGACCTGCCTTTTGAACAAGATCTTTTGCCTTCTCTTCCCCCGTACCCTCCGAAGAGTCTTCATCCTCCTTTTTCTTTTTCGCTGGTGTCAAATAGGCTTCGCGGCTTCCGAAGAAAGGATCCAGCATATCCCAGATATCTTCTCTTGTGAGGGAGGCGCCAATACGCACTTGCGCATCATCAAAGGCGGCACTTCGGTTTACCCACACGGCGTCGTCGCGGATGGCGGCACTCAGCGAGGCACGGCAGTCACTCATCCACGATTCGGATTCTTCCGCACTTAACCCGCGTCGTTTCAGAATTTCCTTGAGTGCCTGCAGTACCTTTTCATTTCTGGAACCCGCAGGTTCTTCGCCTCCGGCTACAATAAATTTGTCGGGTGCGCCCCGTCTCGACTCAACAGACAACCAGGAAAGTGCCAGAAGAATGCGGCGATTTTTCCTGAGCTCGTCTGTTATGTCCTTTTTCCCTTTGACCGGTGTGTCTGCCAGTTCATGGGCAATGCCTCCGCGAAGTGTAAGCAGCCAGTCTCCAAAAGCGCGACCGCCGGCATTCACCGCCTCGTGTGTCATCCAGAGCGCATCGCGCCAGGACTGATCTTCGGGGTCAGTTCCCTGAAGGCGGAGGGTGTAGGCACGTTGGGTGGAAAGATCGTCAGCCATGAGAAAACTCCTTTATTGGGTTGAAAGAAGAAAACATGTTCAGAAAAAAATATTTTCGTGAAACAGAAGGAAACGGGCAGTAAAAAACATGTGTGCAACAGAGGCATGGCGACTGTACAGGGGAAGGATATAAGAAAGAAAGGCAGGAACAGCGAAACCATTTCGAATATTCCTCCGGATAAGTCCGGAGATCCGTCTGCTATGTTGTCTGCTGTCGGCACACATGCAGCACCCCTTCTTATAAGACAGGCCGCCACCGAAAAGGCTTCGGTATTTTACATTTCCGGAAGGATAGAGAAATCCCACATTCCGGAATATGATTGTAACACCAGAAGCAAACGGAAAAGCAAATGGCGGCCGAATCTGTTCCGCCGTCATTCCTGCGCAAGCAGGCATCACGCCCCATTTCCCGTCAGAAACAAAACAGCAGATGAAGACTCGTTTGCTTCATCTGCTGTGCAGTGCTGTCTGTCAGAAATGGATCAATCCGTAATGGTCAGCTGCTCCGCTGTGGGAAGTGCGGGGAAGGGAGCATGAGGCTCCAGCTGGTACCAGAAGCTGACAGCGCCCAGATCGTCCTGCAGCGGCAGGTATCTGCCTTCACTCTGCCAGCCGAGGCTCTGCAGGGTTATCTTCAGATCGTTTCTGAAATGAACCGGGTCGGTAATATGCCAGCGATACTGCCCGAAGCGCCTGTATTTTCCGTCTGCATAGGGCACATGATAAAAGCCTGTATAAGGCGAACTGAAGCTGGAATATACTTCTTTGCCGTCTTCGTTGCGTTCGTTGTATCCGTAGGATCCGCAGAAGTAATCTTCTTCACCTGTACCGCAAATGGTGGGGAAATCGGTGTCGCCGTCGATATAAAACTTGATCTCCCCTTCACCCCACCAGCCGGGACTGTTCGCGCCGTGGGTCACATAGGTGCCCACATAATGACCCCGCCCGCGAATACCGTCTACAATGGTGAAGACTTCCTTTTCAGGGAGCGGATTGGTGCGGCGGAACTGGGCATGGAAATAAGGCGTATCACGCTTTACTTTTTCCAGCGTGTAATCGATCTGGTAATAGATGGTCGCTGGTTTCTCGCTGAGATTTTCGATGGTAATGCGGAATCCCTTGCGGAAAGGCATCTGCCAGTAGCAGTTAAAACCGCTGCGGGGATTCACACAGACAGCCAGTGAGGTCAGCTGCGGCTCTTTGCCCATGCCCCATCCTGCCGCGAAAAAGTCGCCCACAGGTACTTCCACCGACGGCTTTTCTTCACCGTCCCAGTAAAAGCGGAAAATCATACACCGGTAATCGCCGACGGGTGTCATCCAGATATGGTTGATCACGCCCGAATCCTTCACTTCACCGAGGGTAAAGGTGGTGCCGGGCTCGATATGGACATAAGGGTTGACCTTCCATCCCTGGCCGAGCTCCCGTGCGGCTTTGGCAGCGGTACCTTCCTCGAGGGTTGCCATACCGCCCTTCCCTTTTTCTCCGGTAAAGTTTTCCGGGCTGATGGAACGGCTTTCCGCATTCTTCAGACGGCACAGATTGTCCAATCCGGGCATCTGCGCCGCCAGAGGAAGAGACACAAGCCCGAGAATAAGCAGTAAAAATAATGTCTTTTTCATAGGTGGCTCCTTTTCGGTTTACAGTCCTGTTTTTCCGGTGAGACGGCAATAGGCTTCCAAATATTTTTCCCGGGTCCGTTCAATGACATCGGCGGGCAGGGGCGGCGGCGGCGAATCCTTGTCCCAGCCGACCGCTTCGAGATGATCACGGACAAACTGTTTGTCATAACTGGGCTGTGCTTTTCCGGGCGCATACTGATCAGCAGGCCAGAAGCGTGAAGAGTCGGGCGTAAGAATTTCATCTGCCAGAACCAGCTCTCCGTCCAGCATACCGAATTCAAACTTTGTGTCGCAGAGGATGATGCCCCGGTCTGCCGCGATCTCTCTTCCCCGTTTATAAATGGCAAGCGCCGTTTCCGATACCTTCCGGTTCAAGTCTTCACCAATGATTTTTCCTGCTTCTTCCGGGCTGATGTTGATGTCGTGCCCGTCGGTGGCTTTGGTTGCAGGCGTATAGATGGGCTCTTCCAGACAGTCCGCTTCCACCAGCCCGGCAGGGAGGGCAATACCGCAGACGGTTCCTTTTTCCCGATATTCCTTGAGTCCGCTTCCGGCGAGGTAGCCGCGAATCACAAACTCCACCGGGAACATCTCACATTTGCGGACGAGCATGCTGCGTCCTTCGAACATAGACGCGCGTTCCTGAAACTCCTTCGGGAAGTCGGCGACATCAGCAGAGATCAGATGGTTTCTACAAAGATCCTTCATCTGCTCAAACCAGAAGAGGGAAATTTGGGTGAGGATTTTTCCCTTGTCGGGAATGCCCACCGGGTTGATCCAGTCGAAAGCGGAGATACGGTCGGTGGCAACCAGAAGCAGCCGGTCGCCCAGGTCGTAGATGTCACGCACCTTCCCCGATTTGTCGGGACCGCGGTCGGAGAGAGACGTTTCGCAAACAGGCGTAGTACTCATGAATCGGATCCTTGCGATAGTGAGGGTTATCAGAAAAAGGTTCCCTGAAGCCAGGGCGCATTGATTTCAAGCAGTTCGTCCAGCAGTTTCGTGCACAGCCCCGCATTGGGCATAAGCGGATGGAGCAGCATGGCTTCGTAGGCGGCATCTCTGTCGCCTTTCACCGCCGCTTCCACCGTAAGGCTTTCATAGGCTTTCACCAGCTGCATGAGCCCGCGGATGGACGGTGCGGGCGCCTGCTGCTGAATCGCTTTTGCGCCGTCCTTTCCGATGATGGCGGACACTTCCACCGCAACATCATCATCAAAGGTGGGAACAGCGCCGTTGTTCCGGCAGCAGACGACCTGCCTGCTCTGCCGGTTATTTTCAATGGCTTCCACCAGATGGAAAGCAGCGGTGGAATAATGCGCTCCGCCACGCTTGCTCAGTTCCTCCGGCTTTTCCGAGAGAGACTCGTCCTGGTATTTGGCGAAGAGAGCATTCTCCACTTCGAGCACTTCCTCACCCCGTGTCTTTGTCTTATGCTGAATGGTACGCAGGGCAGTATCCGTGCTGTAGTAGTACTGCAGATAATAGTTGCAGAACATACCCAGGCGACGGATTGCTTCAATCATGTTGTTGCGTGTATCTTCCTCTTCCCATTCCAGACGGGCATGCTCGATAAATTTTTCGAGGACGGCATCCGTCACGTCCTCGCCTTTATAATAAAAATGGCGTACCCAGGAGAGATGGTTCAGGCCGACATAGTCCATGGTCACTCCGGCAGGGTCGTAGTTCAGATGTTTGGACGCATCCATGATCATGCCGATGGGAACATTACACAGACCTACCGTCCGGATTTTGCTGTGCTTGATCACCGCTTCCGTATTGATGCCGGCAGGATTGGTGAAATTGATGAGAAAGGCATCGGGCGCCACCTCTTCCATGAGATGAGCGATTTCGAGGATGCGCGGAATGGTGCGCAGCGCACAGGCAAACCCGCCGAGCCCTGTTGTCTCCTGCCCGACAATACCGTATTTGAGCCCGAGTTTTTCATCGGCGATACGTGCCGCCATCTGGCCGACTCTAATCTGAGTAATGGCATACCGCGCCTCTTTCAGCGCCTCTTCCAGCCGGGTAGTCACATGGATGGAACAGGGAACGCACCGATGGCGGATCATGCGCCGGGCAAAAGCAGCGTTAATCTCGAGCCGCTTTTCATCTGGATCCATCAGCCATACTTCACTGACCGGAATCTGATCGATCCGGGCAAATAAACCGTCGAGCAGCTCGGGTGAATAGGAGCTGCCGCCGCCAATAATTGCTAATTTCATGGAATAATCTTTCTCTCTTTAAAAACAAACGGGGGGTGCCATAGCGCCGGAACGACTGCAGAACCGCCGGAATAAAGATCCCGTCACGGAAACACGCCAGCCCTGCGGAAGATTCCGCTGGCTTCATAATACTTGAGGCAGGATTTAAAGTCAATTTTAAATAGCAGACAGCGGAACCGTGAACTCAATATCGAGACGCATTTTTTCTTATTGGCACACAAGCGGGTCAGGAAAAAGACAGGCACTCGAATTCGCCACGGAATCATGCCCCGGGACACACTTCCTCCATCATCCCTGTATACGCCGCCGTTACGTCCATCCCCGGCGTCATCCCTGCACACGCCGCCGTTACGTCCATCCCCGGCGTCATTCCTGCACGCGCCGCCGTCACGTCCATCCCCCGGCGTCATTCCTGTACACGCCGCCGTTACGTCCACCCTCCGGCGTCATTTCTGCACGCCCCGCCGTCACGCCCATCCCCCGGCGTCACTCCTGTACACGCCGCCGTTACGTCCACCCCCGGCGTCACTCCTCCTCCCG